>Ga0182012_10004267_pt1 | contig 14987 bp, 15 predicted proteins | sample 612S2SmetaG_FD_120486 | JGI IMG/M metagenome (GOLD analysis project Ga0182012, IMG submission 120486) | Permafrost microbial communities from Stordalen Mire, Sweden - 612S2S metaG | ecosystem: Environmental > Terrestrial > Soil > Wetlands > Permafrost | place: Sweden: Stordalen | collected... | reverse complement strand
TCGGATGCTTCGAGGATGATCGGGCGCGGCTGCGAAGTTGCGGCCTTGAATGGGAGAGCACCGGCAAGGAACAGCGGGAAGAGCTCACGGCGGGAAGTCATACCTGTATTGTCTAACTTGACGGCTTTCTCGTCTTGGCCTTCCCGGTCAGGTTCTCTGGTGCGGCAGTCTGGCAAGCTTCATTCCACGCTCTCTATGCAACGATCAAAGCGTCAACGAGACTACCCGCCCCGCCCGAATTGGAACGGCGGACCGAATCCAGCATCCGGTACCCTATTTTGCACGCCAGTTCCGAACACGCTCTGCTCGCTGTCATTGCCTTGATTCGTGCCTTAAACAGGCTTAAAGACTCCGCATCTCTGCACCCTGGAAATGATTTGGTCCAGTGACCGGGAGTAACCTCACTTAGATTCCGCTCACGCGAGGATGCACATTGCTATCACGAGAGGACCAGGAATTGAACTGGGCTAACTACGCGGAGAGGTCAGGAAAGCGTCGGCTGACAAAAAGTCGACGGATGGCCGGCTCTCCCCGGCCAATCTCCGGAGCGCGATTCATGTCGGGTAGGAACCTGATTTCGACCAGCGACGCGTTAACGGTGGCGATCTGACGCCGTAGCGATACCCAGACGAAGGCAACGCCAACCTCCCCTGTCCAACATTGACAAACCTGGACATCAGCGCCTAAATTTAAAGCGTGAACGTTCACCTTACCCCCGAACTCGAGCAAATTGTCCAGAATAAGGTCCAATCCGGCAGGTACAATTCCGCGAGCGAAGTGGTCCGCGAGGCCATTCGCCTGATGGTGCAAAAGGATGAGTTGCGTGCTATCCAGATTCAGGAGTTCCGTAACCGCATCGACAGGGGTCTCGCGGAGGCTCACAGCAACGACCATGCGGATGGCGAGATCTTCATGCAAGGACTCCTCGACGATCTCGATTCCCAGGAAGCCAAGCGAACGGCGTAATGAGCAGTTACGCTCTCACGCCTACCGCACAGCAGGACCTCGTTAGAATTCGGGACTATTACATGGCGGAGGCTGGGCATCGTGTTGCCCGGAATGATGTTGGTTGAGTTTGTAGAAGCCTTCCGGCTACTTGCAAAAAACCCCTCGGCAGGCCACGCCAGGAAAGACCTGGCCGAAGACCGCCCGGTCCTCTTCTGGCCAATGAGAGCTTATTTGATCCTTTACCAAACCGGAAGCCAATCAAAATCATAACGATTGCCAGGGGCAGCCAGGATGTCGCGCGGATGATCGAAAGCCGCAGGCTCTGAATCCTGCACCGCCAGTCAATTTGACAATCCCTGCCCCACTTGGCTACTCTAGATTGGTAGAAGAACAGTTCCGGAGACGTGTGTCTAGATGAGTACGCAGTTCCCCTCAAAGCCAGCCATCACTCGTGAATGGCACGTAATTGATGCCAACGATGTCGTGCTTGGCAAACTTGCCAGCAAAGCCGCTTTCCTTTTGATGGGAAAGCATAAGCCGACCTTTACGCCGTTTATTGACACCGGTGACCACGTTGTCGTGGTCAACGCCGCCAAAGTCAAGCTCACCGGGCGTAAGGACGAACAGAAGATTTACCGTAGTTTTACGGGTTATCCCGGCGGTCTGGTCGAGACCGGCGCGAAGAAAGTGCGCGCGGTCCGTCCCCAGCGCATGATCGAAGACGCCATCTTCGGCATGCTGCCCAAAACCAAGATGGGTAAGCAGATGTATCGCAAGCTGAAGGTTTACGCCGGCGACAAACATCCCCATCAGGCGCAGATGCCCAAAGCCCTCGCCGTCGCCTAACCGCAAGAAAGGTTCTAGAAAATAGTGGCAGCAAATAAACAAGTTCAATACCTGGGCACGGGCCGCAGGAAAAAAGCCATTGCGCGCGTTTTTCTGCGCCCTGGTTCCGGGAAAGTCACCATCAACGGCCGTGCGGTGGAACACTATTTCCCCAGCGAGGCGGGCCGGTTGCCGGTCCGGCAGGCCCTTCTGGCCACTGAAATGGCCGATAATTTCGACGCCCTGATTCTGGCGCACGGCGGCGGCTTATCCGGACAGGCGCAGGCCATCCGCATGGGAATCTCACGCGCGCTTGTGGAATTCAATGCCGAGTTGCGTCCCAAGTTGAAGAGCCTGGGCTACCTCACCCGCGATGCGCGTTCGCGTGAGCGCAAGAAGTATGGACAGAAGGGCGCCCGCAAACGGTTCCAATTCTCCAAGCGCTAACCCGCCAAGCTTTCTTTGTTCGGCCCGGACCGGTTCCGGGCCTTGTTCTGTCTGCTCTAACCCTCGGTTCCCACCCGCATGCAAATCTCGCTTAGGACCGTATGCGTCCACGTTCTGAGGCTGAAATCCTGTTTTAGGAGAAACCATTGCCCGCAATCAGTATGAAAGAATTGCTCGAAGCCGGCGTTCACTTCGGGCACCAGACCAAGCGCTGGAATCCGAAAATGAAGGAATACATTTTCGGCGAACGTAACGGCATCTACATCATCGATCTTCAGAAAACACTGAAGTTGTTCAAAGACGCCGCGCGCTACGTGGGGGAAATGGCTGCCCAGGGGAAGAACGTTTTGTTCGTCGGAACCAAACGGCAAGCCCAGGAAGCCGTCGCCGAAGAGGCTCTGCGCTGCCAGATGTACTACGTCAACCAGCGCTGGCTCGGGGGACTGCTCACCAACATGACCACGGTGCAGAAGTCCATCAAGCGCCTGAAAGAGTTGGAGGCCATGTCAACCGATGGCGGTTACGCGGCGCGCCCCAAGAAAGAAGTGATTCGCCTGGAACGCGAGCGCAAGCAGCTCGATTCGAACCTTTCCGGCATCAAGGACATGCCCGGCCTGCCGGATCTGCTCTTCGTGATCGATTCGAACAAGGAAGCCATCGCGGTGAAGGAAGCCAAGCGGCTGGGAATTCCGGTGGTGGCCATTGTAGACACCAATTGCGATCCCGATGAAGTGGATTGGGTGATTCCCGGTAACGATGACGCGCTGCGCGCCATTCGCCTCTTCACCAGCAAGATTGCGGACTCGGTTGTGGAAGGCCGCGCGCTGGCGACGGAGCACGATTTCACACCGGAAAAGCTGATCACCGAAGAAGCTTCCACCGAGGATTCGACCGAAGAGGCGATGCCCGAGTACAACCAATACGTCGACGAGAAATACGCGGCTCAGATTATGGCCGAGAGCCTGATGGACGAAGATCTGCCGTCCGTCTCGCTGCGCAAACATCCTGTCGCGGAAGCCGAACCGGTCCCGGAATAAGGGCAGCACCGGCGAATTTTAGAAAAGGAAAATCGAATGGCGGAGATAACTGCGCAACTGGTGAAAGAACTGCGCGAGCGCACGGGCGCGGGCATGATGGAGTGCAAGAAAGCGCTCACGGAAGCCAATGGCGACCTGGCGGAAGCCGAAGTAATTTTGCGGAAAAAGGGAATCGCGGCGGCGCACAAGAAGTCCAGCCGCACCACGCAGCAGGGGCTGATCGCGACGTACATCCATCCGGGCGGCCAGCTCGGCGTGCTGGTGGAGGTGAATTGCGAATCGGATTTTGTGGCGCGCACGGAAGATTTTATTACGCTGACGCGCGACCTGGCGATGCATATCGCGGCGGCCAATCCGCTCTACCTGAGGAAGGAAGAAGTGCGTCCGGAACTGGTGGAGAAGGAGATGGAGATCGCGCGCGATCGCGCCATCAACGAAGGCAAACCGCAGCGGGCGCATGACGCCATCGTGAAGGGTCGCCTCGATAAGTTCTACGAGGAAGTCTGTCTCCTGGAACAGCCGTTTGTGAAGGAAAGCACGCTGACCATCGATCAGCTCATCAAAACGAAGATCGCCAAATTGGGTGAGAATATCACCATCGCCCGATTTGCGCGCTATAAAGTGGGCGACGGCAGCAGTGCGGCGCCCGCCGTTTCGGAATCCACCGTTTCGGAATAGTCATGGCGCGATACGAGCGCATTCTGTTGAAGTTGAGCGGCGAGGTCATGGCCGGCCCCGCCGCTTTTGGTATTGATCCGGAGCGCGTGAAAGCGCTCGCCGTGGAAGTAGCGGCGATTGCCAAAGAGGGCGTTCAAGTTGGCTTAGTCGTCGGCGGCGGAAATATTTTCCGCGGCATCGCGCTGGCGGCCAGGAACATGGACCGCGTCACCGGAGACCACATGGGCATGCTGGCCACGGTGATCAACTCGCTCGCGCTGCAGGATGCCCTGGAACAGATCGGCGTCCATACCCGCGTGATGACCGCCATCCAGATGCATCAGGTCGCCGAGCCTTATATTCGGCGGCGGGCGATCCGCCACCTGGAAAAAGGCCGCGTGGTGATTTTCGCCGCCGGTACTTCGAATCCCTTCTTCTCCACGGATACGGCCGCGGTTCTCCGCGCGCTGGAGATCAAAGCGCAGATCATCGCGAAGGCCACGAAGGTAAATGGCGTGTACGACAAAGATCCTATGAAGCACGCCGACGCCGTGATGTATCCGGAGATCACCTATACCGAAGTGCTTTCCCGGTCGCTCGGCGTGATGGACGCCACTTCCATCGCCATGTGCCGTGATAATAAATTGCCCATCATCGTGTTCAACTTGAACGTGAACGGAAATATAATGCGAATGTCGATGGGTGAACCCATCGGCACCGTGATTCGTTAACCCGATTCGATAAACCAATTCGATAACCCACTATGAATTCGATCGAAGAGATTAAGGCTAGTTCGAAAACCCGCATGGAAAAAGCGGTAGCGGATTTTCAGCACGAAATGTCCACGCTGCGCACCGGGCGCGCTTCGGTGAATTTTCTCGACGGCATTCGCGTGGATTACTACGGCACGCCCACACCTCTCAGCCAGCTGGCCAATCTCCATGTGCCTGAGCCGGGAATGATCACCGTGCAACCCTGGGACATTTCGCAGATCGGCGCCATTGAGAAAGCCATCCGCACATCCGATCTGGGAGTGAATCCCGCGAATGACGGAAAAATCATCCGCCTGCCGATTCCGCCGTTGAACGAAGAGCGCCGCAAGGAGATTGTGAAGCGCATGCACGGCTTTGCGGAAGAGCATCGCGTGGCCGTGCGCAACATTCGCCGTGACGCAAACGATCACGTCAAGAAGCTGCTGAAGGACAAGAAGATTGCCGAGGATGAAGAGCGGCGGGCGGCGGATGAGATCCAGAAGCTGACCGACGCGCATATGGCCAAGATCGATGCCGCGTCGAAGGCCAAGGAAAAGGAACTGCTCGAGTTCCGGTAAGGGCTCGGCATCCGGCATGTGGTGGCAGTTGCGTGTTCCGGCGTCGAGCGCCAATCTCGGGCCGGGCTTCGATGCGCTGGGGCTGGCGCTTCCTGTGTACCTCGAGTGCCGTTTCCGCGCTGCGCCACATCTTGTAATCCGCGCATCCGGGTGTGACGCGGACAGTATCCCACTCGACGCTTCGAACCTCATCTGGCAGACTGCGCTTACGGTGGCGGACCGTGCCGCGAAGCCGCTGCCTTTCATTGAGCTGGAAATTCTGAACGAGATTCCTCTCGGTAAGGGCCTGGGATCGAGCGCCGCCGCTCTCACCGCCGGCGTGGTGATCGCTGGTAAACTGCTCAATCTCGAATGGTCCCGCGCGCGAATTCTGGATGAAGCGGCGCGCCTCGAAGGGCATCCCGATAATGTCGCTGCCTGCGCGCTGGGAGGAATCGTAGCCAGCGCGTTCGATATTGACGGCCATGCCTCGGCGATCCGCCTCGATTTGCCGCCCGCCTGCGGCCTCGCGGTGATCATTCCAGATTTCGTGCTGCCCACGGCGCACTCACGCTCGGTATTGCCGGCCAGTTATTCGCGCGAGGAAGTTGTGTTCAATCTGCAGCGCGCGGGGTTGCTGGTGGCCGCGCTGGCCACCGGAGATACAGCGGCGCTTACTGTGGCGCTGGCGGACCGGCTGCACCAACCGTTCCGCGCACCGTTGGTGCCGGGTTTGGAACAAGTGCTGGCGCTACGATTACCTGGGCTGCTGGGCTGCGTTCTCAGCGGCGCCGGGCCAAGCGTTTTGGTTTTTTTCGAGAAAGGGCACGAGGCGGTGTGCGCGGAAGTTGCGGCATTGATCGAATGCCGCGGCCCTCGCGTTCAGACCTTAGTCACCTCCGTCGCGCCAAACGGGTTTGAGTGGATCTAATCCAGTCCGTTGATGCCACAACCCAGTGCTTTCGTCACTGGCTCGGCGATAGGCTTTGAAGCCAGGATGCTATCCAGAGCATTTTGCAGATCGCTCACCGTGGCTTCGTTCCGTGTCTTTCCCCACGCCACATATTGATTGTCGATTCGCCCGCGATACAGTTCCGCACCACCCGGCGACAGGACAACCACTTCGGGGGTGGCGCGCGCGCCCGTCTGGCGAGCCAGTGAATCCGTTGTGTCCACCAACCCCGGCATCGCCAGACTGTACTCAATCAAATGCTGCCGCACGGTTTCCAGCTTCGTGCCGGGCCCGGAGAAAACAGCGAGAAAGGCGATCCCCCGCGGCCCGTATTCGGTCTCGATCCGGTGCAGCAGAGGGGCATAGCGGTTGGAGATGGGACAATCCGTGGCCATGAAGATGAGCACGGTAGCCTTGGCCTGACCGAGGTCTCGCGAGGAATGCGCACGGCCGTCGGTACCGGGCAATTCCCAGCCGCTCGCGGCGTGCATCCTCAGCGCAGTCGCTAAGAAGGCGACAAGGGCCAGAGTCGTAGTTCGAGACATGGGCACGAGCAAAGGGTTACAATCTTTAGCGACGGTGGAAATCGCAACTGCTCCTATTTTAATCATCGATGATGATGTCGGTTTCACGGAACTGCTGCGGGAACTGCTTTCCGCGGAAGGCTACTCGCTGGAAGCGGTGCACAACGGCGAGGCGGGCTTGGCGCGCGCCCTTGCAGGACACTACTCTTTAATCATCCTCGACGTGATGCTGCCGGGACGGAATGGCCTGGATGTGCTGCGAACCATGCGAAAGCAGTCGCAGACGCCGGTGCTGATGCTCACCGCCCGCGGGCACGACACGGACCGGATTCAAGGCCTCGAAAGCGGCGCGGACGATTACCTGCCCAAGCCGTTTCACCCACGCGAACTGTTGGCGCGGATTCGTGCGGTTCTGCGCCGCACCGGAGCGCCATCCCAGGACAAGAGCGATCCTGCCATGCAGGTGGGGGATGTGATCCTCGATACGAAAGCGCGCACGGTGCGGGTGGCTGGAGAATTGAAGGAAGTGACCTCGGCGGAGTTCGACCTGCTGCGTCTGCTGCTGGTCGCCGCCGGCCAGGTGGTTACGCGCGAGGAGCTGTTCCGCGCCGTTCTCGGCCGTGAGTTTTCGGTGTTCGATCGCAGCATCGACAATCACGTGAGCAGCCTGCGCAAAAAGCTGGGGAATCGCATGAACGGCATCGAGCGCATCAAGAGCGTGCGCGGCACCGGATACATCTACGCCGCCGTGGACCGTTGAGTTGAGAGGTCTGTTCTGGCGTGTCTTCGTCTGGTACCTGGGCTCAACCCTCGCGCTGCTTGCGATCGGCACTATCATCCTGAAGCTGACCGATCCGGAATTCAACTTTACTTCGGGCGGCCTGGCCAAAGACTCGATCCAGTTACAGGCTCAAGACGCGGCCCAGACGTATCTTCGCGCGGGCGCGGCGGGGTTGCGAACGGCTCTCAAGAAGGGACCGCGGGCTCGATTCCTTTTCGATTCCGACGGCCACGAGCTAACCGGACAAACTCCTCCGCAGCGCATGGACCAGCTCGTGTCGCAGGTGATGAAGAGCGGAACTCTGGAGTATGAATTCATCGACCCGGAGATGTATGCCGGCACGTTGCAGCGGCTCGAAGGCCGCGATTATATTTTCGTGAAGGCGGTTTCCCGATCGCGGCTGACCGCGCGGCCGCTGCCGGTTTGGGCGCGTCTGGCGTTGGGCCTTTTCACCGCATTCCTGATTTGCATCGTTTTCGCGCGCTATGTAGCGTCGCCTTTAGAGCGGCTGCGCAGCGTGACCAGGGATTTTGCATCCGGCAATTTGCAGGCCCGCGTGGGTGACGCCAAGCCCTTCAACCGCAAAGACGAGTTCAGCGACCTGGCGCGCGATTTCGACAATATGGCTTCGCAGATCGAGAACCTGGTGCTTTCGCAGCAGAGGATGCTGGGCGATATTTCGCATGAATTGAGGTCGCCGCTCACCAGGCTGATTATTGCCGTCGAGATGGCGGGACGCAAGGCGGGCGCGGAAGCCGCGCCTTACCTCACGCGTATCGAACAGGAAGCCGACCGGATGAACGTGCTGATCGGCGAGATTCTACGGACCGCGAAGGCGGAGCAGTTGAAAAACGGTCCGCGCAAGCTCTTCGATCTTTCGAATCTCGTGCGCGATGTGGCGGCGGACGCGGACTTTGAAGCCGCGGCGGGCGACCGCCGCGTGGTGGTGAAGGATTGCGATCCGAGCTTAGTCCACGGCGACCGTGAATCGATGCGTAGCGCCGTCGAGAACGTTATGCGGAACGCGATCCGCTACACTCCGCCGGGTTCCGAAATCACGGTGAACCTGCAGCGCATGGACGCGGCGAAAGCGCGCGTGACGGTACGAGACCGCGGCCCCGGTGTTCCGGAAGAATCCCTGGCCCATCTTTTTGAGCCGTTCTACCGGGTGAACGATGCTCGCGACCGCGATAGCGGAGGCGCCGGACTGGGCCTGGCGATCACGCGGCAAGTGGTGAAAGCGCATGGCGGCAACGTCAGCGCGGTGAATTGCGCCGATGGTGGTTTGCAACTGACGATCGAGTTGCCGTTGAAGACGCCGGACGGAGCGGCGCGCAACGGAATTCGATTTCGAGCAAGCGCCTGAGAGCCCGTGCCCGTTTTTCGATACTATAGAACTGATGACCACACCGACCGCTGAGAATCCGCTCCGGAGCCTGGAGGAATGGGATGATTTCGTCGGGAGCCGCTACGCCCCCGGCAAAGCCAACGAGCAGTTTCGCAACTACGAGACTGCCGACGCCGGCGTGAGGGAATTCTACCGGCAGAATCACGCGTTCCAAACGCTGGATTTCGCGCGCGCGAAGAAAGCCGAATACGGAGCGCTGCGGAAACGGCGCATGGGCATCTGGCAGGCCGCGGAGTTTCTGAACACGCTGGTGGATGAAAGCGATCCCGATACGGATCTCTCGCAGTTGGAGCATCTGCTGCAGACGTCGGAAGCTATTCGCGCCGAGGGTCATCCGCGCTGGATGGTCCTCACCGGCTTCGTTCATGATCTGGGTAAGATCCTCTGTCTTTTCGATGAGCCGCAGTGGGCGGTTGTGGGGGATACTTTCCCGGTGGGCTGCGCATGGTCCGACCAGATTGTGTTCCATGATTTCTTCGCCGCGAATCCCGATGCGAAGGTTCCCGGCTACCAGACTTTGCACGGAGTCTACGAACCGCATTGCGGCCTTGACCAGGTGACGATGTCATGGGGGCACGATGAGTATCTTTACGGCGCGGTGAAGGACTACCTGCCCGAGCCCGCGCTCTATATGATTCGCTATCACTCCTTCTATCCCGCGCACCGTCATGGTGCGTACAGGCACTTAATGACGCCACACGATGAGAAGATGTTTGAATCGGTGGTGAAGTTCAATCCGTTCGACTTATATTCGAAGGGCGCGGGGCGTCCGGATGTAAAGGCGGTGAAGCCTTATTATGAAGATCTGATCGCCGAATTTTTCCCGGCCGAGTTGCAGTGGTAGCTAGTGCGCGCTGGCGGGTTCGGTCCGCTCCAGATAGCTGATGAAGCCCAGCAACGCGCCCCAGTGATAGAAGCGGTCGCTGCTCTTGACGTCATCACCCATGCCCAGCGTCGCGTTGTAGTTCTCATGCACGTGGCCGTTTTTCTTCCACTCGCCTAAAAAGAGGTTGAGCGACTTTTCCGCGAGATGCTCCCGCGCCTCGGGCAGGTTATAGTTGCACAGACCCAGATAGACAAGGTAGTTCATCGGCCCCCACACACGGCCGCGCCAATACTCCTGATCTTTATAAGCTGGGTCGTTCCGCGCGATGGAAGGCAATACGAATGGGCCGCCGAACTCAGATGGATTCTCGAGATGCTCCCGCACCATCCGTTCCGCCTGCTGCGGGGTCGCCGCCCTGGCCAGCAGGGGATAGAAGTTAGTCGGCGAGAGGCGCGGGCTGGGCTTACCCGTGACCAGGTCTTTATTGAGAAAGATTCCCGTCTTCTCATCCCACAGGGTTGCGAGCTTGGCGCGGTAACGGTCCGCCCGGCCGGCGAGTTCTTTGGCTTCGGGAATCCTGCCGAGTTGAGTCGCGATGATGGCGAGGGCTTCGCAGTCGGCCACATACAAGCCCATCAATCCGGCATCGGCCAGCATCATGTGCCCGGTGGTCTTGTCGAACGGCACATCATCATACATGGGGGAATTGTCCAGCCCGGATTCAAACCGCGCGCCTTGCAGCGTTCCGCGCGAGGGATCGTCGAGGTCTTCCGGCTCTCCGTGCGCGTCGCTGCCCCACACCAGATAGCCCTGCACATCCCGATGCTCGGCCCACCACCGATTCCATGCCAGCAGACGCGGAAACGTATCCCGCAGTAGCCACTGCTCATGAAACTTGCGATAGAGCCCCAGCACCGTGATTGCGCCGACGGGTGGTTCGGAGCGGTCTCCGCTCTTCCATTCGCCGGCGCGCGCGTAGTTGGGAACGAAGCCACGGGGAGTGGATTCATTCAGCGTCTCGATGGCGTCCGCGTAGGCCAGATCGCGGTCACCGACGGACGCCATGGAAGCGGCGAAAAATGTATCCCAGTCGAACAGAACATAGCCACCCCAACCCACCGACCAGAGACGGCTCACCGGCGAAATGACGCGCTGGTGCTCCGGATCGTAGATGGTATCCCAGCCGAGCACGGTCTGGATCGCGTCCGCGATGGAGGCAGCTTTCCCGGCCTTTTGATTGGCGCGATCATAGTCCGCGCGACGCTCCGCGAGGATGGCCTGTACCTGGTCGATGCTTCGCGATCTGCCGGAAGTAACGGCCACCGGCTTGTCCAGATCCACCGAAAAATAGGGGCTGTTGACGGGTGCGCTGCGGGCCGTGGTCTCAACTCCGTTGAGAAAGAATGAAGTGCGGCGGCCGGCGGAATGCGCCTCGATTCGGTCCGTCAATTTTTCGACTGAGCCGGGCCGGTTCCAAAGAAAGCCAACGGAGAACACTGCCGTCATGGGCAGCGGGTCATCCACGCCGGTGGCCAGCGGGGTGACCAGCAGAACGAGTTCGCCCGCTTTCGTCGCCGACTGCACGCGAAATGTCCGGCCTTTCCAGGTGAGGGTCAGGTCCGTGTAGCTGCCATCGAAGGCGTGCGGCCCCGGAAAAACCTTCTCGGCGTTAGGGTCCATTTGGCCGAGGAAGGCCGTGGCAAGAAACGCCTCGCCATTCAGCCGGCGTTTATCGAGAAAACCAATCCGCACGGCCAATCCTTCGGGCAGCAAGACATGCGTGGTTACGCTGTGCGTGTCCCAGGTGTTCCAACCGCGGCCGAGGCGCTGTTGAACCTGGGCATATTCGGGCGATTGGAGACGCGCCTGCGGCTTACAGACAGCCGGCACGACCAATAACGCTAAGACGATATAGAAAATCAGACGTGAGTGTTCGCGCATATGTACAATCGGGAGTGGCCGGCCATCCATTGGGCCCCTTTCAAAGATAATGTCACCGACCATCTGGCGCATTGCCACCCTACTGCTGGCAGCTTCGAGCTTACACGGTGAACGACCAAGCCACAACGGTTAAAAGGCCCTGAATAACTTGAGATAATCGGCAGAGGGCCTATGCTCCATCGTGTGAAAGACCCATCCCCGGAACAGAGGCACGCGGCTGAAATCCTGCTCGGGCGTCCTGTGTCGGAAGAGGCCGCCGTGATTATCAAGAGCCTTGACCCGGCCGGGATCATTCCGTCACGACTGTCACATGATCAGCGGATCGAAGCGCTTAAATCGTCAGTCCAACGCCTGGCTGGCCCAGCCATCAGCGGCCACGAGGAAGAAGCGGCTGTCAACGAGGCGATGCGGTCGGTTCGCCCCAATTACAGGCCGACTGATTGAGAGTCGTCCCCGCCTCAACGCAGAAGAAATGGCGCGGCAAACATGACGCACAGTACGAGGGGAGTGAGTTTCCACTGGGCTATGGAATAGCCTTCGCGCGCAGCCTGGCTTGAATATCCCCCACTTTCTTGCGATTCAAACTGAAGCGGAGAATCAGAACAATCGCCAGCGCGAGCAAAATCCCCGGAACCATCCCATAGGAAATGCCGATGCGCGCCGCGACCTGCGGGCCCTGCGGCTGATCGCCTGGAGCGAGATGAATGAAGTGGCTCAGCAGCACGCCGCTAATCAGCAACGCGCCGCCGGAGGCAATCTTCTCGCCGAAGTTCATCATGCCGAAGCAAACGCCCTCGCGGCGCATGCCCGATTTCAGCTCGTCTTCGTCCACCACGTCGGCCATCATGGAAAATGGCAGCACCCAAAGCGCGCTGGCGAACAGGCCCGCGATCAGATTTCCCGCCATTAACGGGAAGGGGTGGTCCATTCCAAACAGGTGGCCCTTGCCGATGAGAAGGGACGCGAGAACAAGAATCGTAACCAGACCCAGCACGGATGCCGCATAGAAATTTCGTTTCTCGCCGCGTTTCGCGACCCAGATCCAGGCCGCCACACCCACCACCGCGCCCGCGTAAAAAGAGCCTTGCACCAGGCTGAGCCAGTGGTGATCTTCAATGCCCGCATACCATTTGAGGAAGTGAACGCCCAGGCTGAAGTTCACCACCACGGCGAGAGAGCCCAGCGTGAAGGAGAACCAGAGCGTGCGGAAATCGCGGTTCTTCAGGAAGAGCCACATACCAGCGAAGAAGTGGCGCGCTTCCTCTCGGGCCGCACCGAGCTGCCCGAAAGTCTTACTGGATTGCGTTCCGAAGACGGAGATCAGGCCAGCCGCTGTCATGGTCAGTCCGAAGGCGGCGCCCATGCGTGGATAACCCGCGTAGTGCAGTTTTTGGTCTAGTCCATCGCTCAGTTTCCGAAAGAAGATCAGGAGCGGCAATGTGGCTCCCGCCGCCATCCCGATCAAGCCCACCAGGCTGCGAACCGCAATCACGCGCGTGCGCTCGTCGTAATCCGTGGTGAGTTCCGCGCCCAGGCTGAGATAGGGAATGCGGTAAGTGGCGAAGCAGAAGCGGAATCCGACTGAGGTGACCAGAAGCCAGGTGAAAAGAGCCGGCGTGGGCAGTCCTTGCGGGGGACTCAACAGCGCCCAGAAAAATGGACCCATGCCCAGGCAGCCGATCAGCATGAAAGACTGGCGCCGTCCCAGGGCGAAACGCGCGGCATCGGACCGAAATCCAATGTAGGGGTCGAGCACGGCATCAACTACCAGTCCTGCCGTGACTCCGAAACCGGCCAGCGCCCCATTCAAACCCATCACCGAGTTATAGAAGAGCAGAACGTAAATCCCGAAAACGGCCATGGTGAGCGTGATGGGAATCTCGCCCACGCCATAAAGAATCTTCAGGCCGAGCGGCACCGGTTTCCGGACAAGCGGTTGCGCGATAACCGTGGCGGCGCTCATTTACGTAGTTAGGATAGCGGTAGCGACCGAGAGTTGTCCCTGAATCGATGTGTGCGCCGACAATTTCTTACCTTTAAGGGCGGGGAAGAGCGCTGTTAGCGCATCGGCCAATTCCATTTCGACGGTGCCCTTCGCCAGGTCGAATCCCGTGATGTGAAGCGAATGCAATCCCTGGTGGAAGCCCTGACCCAGCGCTTTGGAGAGTGCTTCCTTGGCCGTCCACAGGCGCAGCGCCCACTCGTTATGCTTGTCTGGCGGAAGGCCGGCGAGCATGCCGCGTTCTTCCTCGCGGAAAGCGATTTTCTCGAAGTTCTCCGCGGCGCGCCCAACAACTTCGATATCGATTCCCACCCGCTGGTTCGCCTGCACGGTTGCGATGGCGGCGGCCACTCCATGGCTATGGGTGATGGAGATCTGGGGAAGCACGTTCAAACGCTGCTCCCATGCTCCGTGAGCCTCCGGCTTTCCATGCCCGTCGTAACCGATCTCGATGTCCGCTTCACAGAGCACTTCTCCGGTTGCTTTGGCGATTAACTCGCGGACCGCGTCTTTGGCGGCGCAGCGGCCCAGCAGCCATTCATGCCGGCGCTTGGCCACGCCTTTCATGCCTTCCCACTCGGTTCGTTCCTTAGGATTCAAAGCCAGGTAAGCCAGAGCTTTCAACCAGATGTTATGGGAAGATTCGAGGAACTCGGTCGATAAATCATCAATGCGCCGGCACACAACGCTTTCGCCGGAGGCAGCTTCAGGCCACGGCGCGGATACATAAGCTTCGCGCGGCGACACGCGCAGGTGCAGAAAACGGGGGGGCTGCGGAAAACGCCTGGTTTCCCAACCCTTCAACCGGTAATAAACCTTCCCTGAGTGATCCAGAACCTCGATGTCGGAGTGGATCACCATGTCGCTTTCAAATCGCCGGAGAACGCGGCATTCCAGGCGCGCGCCTACCGGCGGCGAGGATTCGAATATGTCGAACGAAGCCACCCGGTAGGGGAACAGATCCGTGCCCTTTTCAATCGCTTCCCAGAACCAGTAAGCCACGGCCTGTCCGGCGGCATCCAGCAAAATCGGATCGAAAACGAAAGCGGGACGCGGATTGCCCTCAAAAAGGATGTCGTGCGGCAGAGCTTCGAGAGTGGCGCTGGCGCCGTTGCGCGCCGCCCGCTCGACGCTCTTCACGCCTTGCATCAACGCGCCGTGAAACATGCCGGTACGGTAGAGCAAGGCGGGGTCCCATGTCGAACGATGTTCCTGTTCCAGAGCGAAGGGCATTGGTCCGCCGGACGCCGGGCGGCTGTCTGCAAAAAGGACTGTCGCTTCGGCGAAGATGGGTCGCAGAGCCGGGCGTGCCCCCTCGCGCGTGCCCGCT
>Ga0182012_10004266_pt1 | contig 14987 bp, 14 predicted proteins | sample 612S2SmetaG_FD_120486 | JGI IMG/M metagenome (GOLD analysis project Ga0182012, IMG submission 120486) | Permafrost microbial communities from Stordalen Mire, Sweden - 612S2S metaG | ecosystem: Environmental > Terrestrial > Soil > Wetlands > Permafrost | place: Sweden: Stordalen | collected... | reverse complement strand
GAATATCTCCTCTACCACGAGATGCTTCACCTGAAACATCCCGTGCGCATGCGGGGTCTGCGTCGATGCGTGCATTCGAGGGAGTTCAAAGCGGAAGAGTCGCTTTTTCCCCAGTTGGCTGAGGCATTGGCGTTCATCAAGCGGCTTTAGGCAGCCATCGATGCTAAACTTTCGCCGTTCGGCGATTCATTGAAAACTCCTGTCTTCCAAATTCAGCAGTCGCAAAGGAGCCCAAATGGCTAACAGTTTTGGCACCGACATTCTGATTCAGGCCCCTGACCCAGCCAAGGCGGCCTCGTTTTACGTAGAGCAACTCGGTTTTACGGTTACCGACGACAACCCGCAAATGATGGCTCTGCACGGAAAGAACATCAACCTGTTCATCGAGCCTGGCCCGACCCTCGGCCCCGTCTTTGAAGTCACCGTCAAGAACCTCGCGGAAGCAAAGCGACGCCTCGTCGAGAATGGCTGCCAAGTCGTAAAAGATGAGCCCGAGTTTCCCCGCACCTATATCAAAGATCCATTTGGGCTGATCTACAACATCACAGAATAGGCGACGGTTCGAAGCATACAAGCATGCTAGCAATGCTGTCATTGCTAGCATGCTGGTGCTATGATCTGCTCATGGCAACGATCACAATTCGCAATCTCGATGAGAAGGTGAAGCGTGCGCTGCAAGTTCGCGCGGCGCTGAATGGACGGTCGATGGAGGCTGAGGCGCGCGCATTTCTCACAGAAGCCGTGGAGCATGGCGGGGCAACAGTAGCAGAAGAGGACCTTGGAACCGCAATCCACAAAAGGCTCTCCGCATTGGGAGGTGTGGATCTTGAGATTCCGCCTCGACAGTTCTCTGTCCACGCCGAAAACGGGGGAGACGAAGACGTTTCAAAGCGTGCAACACAAAGAGAAGGCCTGGGAACAGCGATTCATAAGCTCTTTGCTCCATTAGGTGGCGTCGAACTCCAAGTTCCTACGCGCCGTAAATCGCATCGACCGACACCCACCTTTGAGTGATGATCCTACTCGATACAAATGTTCTATCTGAAGCCATGAGCCCCAGGCCTGAGCCACAAGTCATGACCTGGATCGATTCACAGGACCCGGACGAGCTCTGGACTTGCACTATTGTGATTGCAGAAGTGCTTTCCGGGCTGAACCTCATGCCGGATGGCAACCGCCAAACGCAGCTTCGGTTACGAGCCGAACACATGTTTTTTGCACTCTTCGCGGACCGAATCTTCGGACTTGACCTGGAAGCAGCCCGGGTTTATGGAAGGGTTCTAAAAGTAAGAAGACCGATGGGCCGGCCAATCGACGAAATGGACGCCCTGATCGCCGCCACTGCCCTCGCACATGGAGCCACGCTGGCCACCCGTAACATCCCGGATTTTGACCATTGCGGCATTCCGCTGGTCAATCCTTGGCTTGCAGCTTAATTCAGGCAATTACGCAGCCTTTTCTATCGCAACTACCGCGCCAGGATCAGTGACCGGACGTCGGGCCGCCCACCAAACCAGCGCAATCCCCGCCAACACCGATCCGGCACTGGCCAATTGGGCGTTCGATAAACCCCAAATAATCTTCGGGTTGCGGCGCACAAATTCAACCAGAAAACGAGCGATCCCCGTCAGCATCAGGTACTGGCCGACAATTGCGCCGGTACCGTGCGGCTTGCCGCCGCGGAGCCACAGCCACAGGCCGATAACCAAACCGGCTGCCAGCTCATAGAGTGGCGTGGGATGCACAGGAACAAATACAGGTTCGATACCGTTGGGAAAGCTCATGCCCCACGGCAGTTTCGTTGGAATTCCGTAGCAGCCGTCTCCGGAAAGAAAGCAGCCGATCCGCCCGATTCCGTAGCCGATAGCCGCTGCCGGCGCGGCCAGGTCGAGTGTCTTCAACATCCCGATCTTGGCCCACCAGCCTTGAAACAGGAGCGCCGAAATGCCGAAAAGCAGCCCGCCATACCACGCAAAGCCTGCCGTATCCCACAGCACGCGCCAGCCATACTCGCGAAACTCCACCGGGGTGTCGATCACGTGCCAGAGTTTAGCCCCCACAATGCCAAGCAGAGCGGCCAAGGCCACCATTCCCACGGCGTCGGAATCGACCCCGGCGCGCTTGAAGTTACGGTCCATCACAAACGCCGCCGCAACCGCAGCCAGCCAGAGCATCAATCCGAAAGTCGGCACCTGCAAGTGCCAGATGTGCAAATAAGGCAACATATCTCTCAAGTATAGACGGGCACTGCCCATCAGACGTTTCATAGGCTTCCCCTGGGCAGACCTGCCTTGCGATCCGCTTCCGCGGCGATTGAAAGCCGGCCTTGTTCCACGATTTACACAGCGCGGTTACGCCAAGCCTCCGATTCGCGCGATACTGGGTGCATGCCTACCCTTACTTACCAGGGCCACGAGGTCCTCTTCAGCCGACAACAGATTGCCGAGCGCGTGGCCGAAATGGGCGCGCAAATCACCCAAGACCTCAATGGCGAAAAGCTGGTCATGATTGGCGTGCTCAAGGGCGCAGCGCCTTTTCTTGCCGACCTGTCACGCTCCATTGAGGCCGACGCCACCTTTGATTTTGTGGCTGTGTCCAGCTATGGCAAAGGGCAGCGCTCCTCGGGTGCCGTGAAGCTGATCAAGGACCTGGATCAGCCCATCGAAGGCAAGAACGTGCTCGTCGTCGAAGATATTCTGGACACCGGGCTGACCCTCGCTTATTTGCGCAAGCTGTTTCTCCAGCAGCATCCGAAGACTTTGCGGATCGCCACGCTGCTCGACAAGCCTTCCCGGCGCATCGAAAAGATAGAGGCCGATTATGTCGGATTTTCGATTCCCAATCTTTTTGTGATTGGCTATGGGATGGATTACGCGGAGCGCTACCGCAATTTGCCGGATATCTGTCTTATGGCTAGCGATCATCCGGAATAGGCCGTGGGTCAATTTGAAAAGAATTCCCTCAGGGCTAAAGCCATGCCCTTTCAAACGGCAAACCTCGAGCTCAATCAGAGGTTTCTTAACAACACGTTTCCAAGAAAGGGCTCCTTATGGCACTCCCCCAGTCTGACGCATTAGTTGTGTTTGGCGTGACCGGCGATCTGGCTCACAAAATGATTTTCCCGGCACTCTATGCAATGGTGAAGCGGGACGCTCTCAAGGTTCCTGTCATCGGCGTCGCGTTTCCCAAGTGGAGTCTCGCTCGCCTGCAGAAGCGCGTGGCGCGCAGCATCAGAGAGGCAGGCGGGATCGACGATAAACGCGCCTTTCAACGGCTTCTCTCACTGCTCAAGTATGTGAGCGGGGACTATAACGACGATGCCACATTTGCAGCCATCAAGGAGGCGCTCGGCGATGCACGCCGGCCGGCATTCTACCTGGCCATTCCGCCTTCCCTCTTCGAAACAGTGATCGAGAAGCTGGGCACGTCGAAGCTGGCGGAGAATGCGCGCGTCATTGTCGAAAAACCGTTTGGACGCGACCTCCCCTCAGCACGTGCGCTGAACCGTGCCGCGGAAGCGGTGTTCCCGCAGGACTCGATCTTCCGCATCGATCACTTCCTGGGCAAAGAAGCGATCATGAATATTCTTTATTTCCGATTCGCCAATTCGTTCCTGGAGCCGATCTGGAATCGCAATTACATAGCCAGCGTGCAGATCACCATGAGCGAGACTTTCGGCATTGGAACACGCGGTGCATTCTATGAGTCGGCAGGCTGCCTGCGCGACGTGATCCAGAACCACCTCTTCCAACTCGTCGCGCTGCTGGCCATGGAGCCGCCTTCAGGGCAGCATTTCGGCGCCGTTCATACGGAAAAGGCAAAGGTCTTCAATTCCATACGGCCTTTGCATGCGGAGGACATGGTGCGCGGGCAGTATGTTGGCTATCGCAGTGAGGCGGACGTGGCCAAGCGATCGGACGTTGAGACATATTGCGCGCTGCGCCTGTTCATCGATTCCTGGCGGTGGGACGGAGTGCCCTGGTATCTGCGCTCAGGCAAATGCCTTCCGGACACCGCGACCGAAATTGTTGTGGAATTGAAGCCGCCGCCGCAGAGTCTTTTCGATGACGCAGTCAAGAAGAACGAGTCCGCGAACTACTTGCGTTTTCGGCTCTCGCCCCACGCCGCCGTTGCGCTGGCTGCGCGTGTGAAACTGGCCGGACAGGGATTTATCGGCGAGCAGCGGGAGCTTTACTTATCGGAAGAGCAAACAGGAGAAGAGACCCCGTACGAGCGGCTTCTAGGCGACGCCATGGCCGGCGACGGTGCTCTGTTTACCCGCGAAGATGCTGTTGAGGCGGCATGGAAGGTGGTTGAGCCGGTGCTCAAAAAGCATCCCCGCGTACGGTTTTATAAGCCGGGAACGTGGGGGCCGAAAGAGGCGGATGTGCTGATCGCACGTGATGGAGGCTGGCGCGATCCGGTCAAGGACTGAGCTGGATCGTTCCATACAGGGCTAATATGTGGCGACTGCTTGGATCTGGCCTCATTTGAATGTGGGATGCCTTACTCAACCAATGTCCTTGATTGGTAATCGAGGGATGCTCGGGCGATCGATGAGCGCGACCTGTAAGCTTGGTCAAGACGGTATAAATAGTGCCCCTTTACGCCAGTGGGCTGAGAAAAATCCGCCGCAACCTACTCCGTGTGCAAGCTGGGCAGAAACCGCGGGTTGAAAAAATAGGTTTCTTTACCTCCGAACAGATCGCGCAGATCAATGCAGCCCGCATTTCGATGGGGTTCCCAACACTGCATCCTGAGATACTTTTCCAGGGTCACCACCTCTACGACAGCAGGTGCATAAAGGACCTCTACACAATCGATCAGGTGATGGAGCAGATTGCGAGCGCTTTATCGGATACTTCGGTTGTAGATCCGTCACCTCCTTCAGTGGTCATCCGAAATCCCAACAGGAGGCTCGACCATCGGGGAAAGTTGGTGAATGATGAGGCCGTATTCGAATGCAGCGGGAGGCACCCCTATGCTGACCTTTATTCGGTGATCCCGCAAGGCGACGGACTGAAACAGAAGACCAAAAGACGATAGGGCCACCCGGAGGGTGGCCCTATCAATAACCGAAGGATGTTTATGCCAGGGTAGCGTCTTCGTTCCTGACCTCAACCCTTCTATATTGAGATATTGCACCTTCCCCTTATCGATGTCAATGAAGAAACCGCCTGCCAGCGCCCGTTGTGTGTCTGTGAATGTCCCAAATCGAACAGGCCGTTGAACTTTCCTATCCTGACCTTTAGTATCTCCAGGACTTCGTGTCGGCGCCTGCGGGGGCTGTAGCCAGCATGTGTTCCACCATGAGAGGCAGAATGCGCTGCGTCCAGTTGGCGTTGTTCTGCTGCATCGTGTACTCCGCCGGGCCGCCTGTGTAGCAATGCGGCATGCCGGGGCCATATTGGAATGTCGCATCGGAATGGGGATTGCGGGTCGCGTCGAGTTCCTTCTGCAAGAGGTGCACGGCGTTGTTAAGGAAATACGTATCCCCGTCGCCGACGGCCAGGTGCAGTTTCCCTTCCAGCTTGGGGCCAAGCGTCGGCCAGTCGCGCTTCAGAATCGCAGTCAGGTCGTAGTGGTCGTGCCAATACTCCAGCACCTTCTTGTCGATGTCTCCTGTGACCGGATCGATGATCGGGGCTGGGTAACCGTCCGGGCCCGCCGGTGAAAATACTGCCTGCCAGATGTTCCATTGCTCGGTCGAACGGCCATGGGTGCCGAGCACATATTCGAAGCCAAACTCGCCGCCGGCGGTCGCCACAATCGTTCCATCCGGTTTGCGGTCGCCGGCAATGGGAATCTCGGCAAAGTCACCCTTGCGGACAAAGGCGTTGGTATCGTTGTAAAGGTCGATGTTCTGATACGCGTGGAAGTCTATTGGATCGGGGCAGGCGGCCCAGGTGCCGTTGTAAAAATCCGGATAAAAGACCTGGGTCGCCAGAGCCTCCCAGCCGCCTGTTGAACCGCCGAACGTGGCGCGCGCCCATCCCTGGCCAATGCCGCGATACTTCTGCTCGATGGCCGGGATCAGCTCCTCGTTGATGGCCGAGCCGTAGGGACCGACATTGGCTGAATCCACATCGTACGAGTCGTCGTAGTAGGGATTGGCGTTCTGCACATAGATCATGATGACGCGCGGCAGGCGACCTGCTGTCCAGTCCTGAAAGAATCGATAGCCATTATCGAGCCGGCGGGCGCCGGGAGCTTTCGGGTCAGGTGCAGTGGTGACAAACGGCACAGGACCAAGGCCGGCATGATAGTGGTCCTGATAGACAACCAGGGGGTACTTCGCATTGGGGTGGTCGTCGAAGCCATCGGGAAGCAGAATCCACGCTCCAAGGTAGACGTCGCGGCCCCAGAATTTGGACAGCTTCTCGCTGCGGAAGCGCATGTATTTCAACCACTTCGCGCCGGGGTCTTTGGCCGCCATGACAACCGGATCCTTGTCCGTGCCTTCGATTGCTGGAATGACCTGGTCAAGGGTGATTTTGACGGTCGCTGGCGCCTTGGGGTCGATATGAATCTTCACCGGCTTGTTGTAGGGGTTGCCGGGTTTCTGGTTCCAGTGCTGTCCCTCGCCCATGTCCGGCGGGAGCCACACCGTCTTTCCTGAGGATAAGTGGAACTCCTCATAGACGTTGAAGACCGCCTGTACAAAATAATCGCCGGCATCGAGGTCTGCGAGCGAACGGCGCGGATATCCAAAGGTCTTTGCATCCACAACGATCGGAGCGCTGGCCGGCAGGTTTTCCACGTCGACGCCAAACCCCTGGGCGGAAAGATAATCCTCGCTAAGTTGCATACGCGGCTCGTCTTTATCGTTCTTGGAAATGACCAGCACCAGGTGGCCGTTGAGCGGCTTGGCGCTCGGAACCGTGACCTCAATTCGCTGCCCAAAGCACAGGCCGGTTGAACCCGCCAGCAAAGCAGCCATCAGAACATAGGGAATACGCATCAGATCTCTCATTCTTATCGGAATAGCGCCAGTCTAGCATCCTAAACCCGGAGCCGTTTCAGCGGATTGTTTCTCATCGTCGCCGATCGTGTTGCAAATTCGATTTTGCACAACCCGAAGCCTGAATTTTGCGTCCATTTATTCAGTTCACAGTGCCCTGTGGACTATACTCATCTACCGGACCCAAGTCCGCTCAGCCGGCCTCGTCGGGCGGCGTTTGTCCGCAAGGAGCAAGACCGAAATGGCTTCCATTACACCGATCAATGTTGCCGAACTGGAGTTCGACAACGGCACCTTCGATGCCGCGGCCTTTACCGCACAGACCCTGTCCAACTGGCAGGCGCTGGCCAGCGTGATTGACCACACGCTGCTCAAGCCCGAGGCAACCCGAACCCAGGTGGAAAGCCTGTGCGACGAGGCTATCCGCTACCGGTTCGCCTGCGCCATGGTCAACCCGGTGTGGGCGTCTACCGCAGTCAGCATACTCTCGGGAACGGGCGTTCCAGTCGGCGTGGTTATAGGCTTTCCGCTCGGCGCGTCGCTGGTCTCCACTCTGCGCCATGAGGCTGCGGCCCTCACCCGGCTCGGCGCGCGCGAACTGGACATGGTTATCCCCATAGGTCAGTTGAAAAGCGGCAACCACCAGGCCGTGCATCATGCCATCCACGCGGCGGCCAATGTCGCGCATCATCACGGCGCGCTGCTCAAGGTGATTCTGGAAACCTGCCTGCTCAACGTGGAAGAAAAACTCCGCGCGGCGGAAATCGCCATTCAGGCTGGGGCGGACTTCCTGAAGACTTCTACCGGCTTCTCGACCGGCGGCGCAACCGCTGCGGACGTGGCCCTCCTGCGGGGAGTGGCGGGTGCGCGATCAGGCGTTAAGGCTTCTGGGGGCATACGGACGCTGGCCGATGTTCAGGCGCTGCTTGAGGCCGGGGCGAATCGGATTGGGGCGTCGGCATCGGTGGCGATTGTGCGGGAGCTGGGAGCCGAGTAATTCCCGTGGGGACGGCCTCACTTCTGAGCGTGGTTTTTCCAACACGCCCGATAGATCTCTTCCATCTCTCGCGCAAAGCCGATCGTGTCGCAGGCGCTTGACGCCAGGAGATGATTTCTCATTTCCCTTCGGAGAGCGGCCAGTCTCGATCTTTCTTCATGCGTGTTCGCCAGGTGAATGGCTCGCGCTATGTAGCTTTCCAAGTCGTCCGCGACAAACTCTCGCAGATCCGCGGCACACAGGATCGATGCGCTCGTTCGCGAAGCCCAACGGTCTCCTCCAAATGTGACGACAGGGACGCCTTGCCAGATGGATTCCGTTGTCGTTGTGCCGCCGTTATACGGAAACGTATCGAGCGCAATGTCGACTCTGTCATACGCTTTCAGAAAATGAAAATGATCCTCCGGGCCTTCGAATTCCAATTGTTCACGTGACACACCAAAGTTCCGGAATTGCTTCTCCATGAACTCACGCGATGCAGTTGTCCCCAGTCGTTTGTTCTTCAAAAGGAGGCGGCTGCCTGGACTGGCGATAAGAATGCGGCTCCAAGCCTCAACTACTTCGCTCGTGATCTTGTACTGCGAACCGAAGCATCCGAAAGTAAATTGCGCGTTCGTAATGCAAGGTAACTCTGCGACGGGCGGAACGGGGTAATCGACACTGAAAGTCAGATAGCTATGGGTGACGCGCTGAATTGTTTCCAAATAAAACGGCTCTTCTTCAGCAGGGATCACCTCGCGATCCCCAATCAGATAATCGAAACAAGTCATCCCTGTTGTCGCATACATATTGAACCAGCCAACGAGGACGGGGGCTGGTCGGAGCACGTACATGGGCAACCGGTTCATGTCGCTATAGCCGTTGAGATCGACCAGAACTTGTATGCCGTTGTCTCGAATCAGCTCCGCCAGAGCCTTGTTCGATAACTGTTTCGTATCGAAGAAATGGTCCGCATTATTTGAGTTATAGCCGTGCAATATTGCCGACCTTGGAGCATCGGAGAATAAGTAGATATCGAATTGTCGCCGGTCGTGCTGGTTGATCAATCCCCAAACGGGCTTCATCCAGTTATCCGTGGAAAAGAACGAAGAGACATAGCCTATCTTCAACTTGTTGCTTGCGGCCTGGATAAGAGGAATCGTTCTTACCGGTAACTCGTCGACCCCCAGATCCCTGGCCCAGGCTTGCCGTATCTCGAGAACATCCCGATTGCCGGCTTGCGGAGCGCCGGGCGCGATGACTGCCATCATTGCGCGCGCAAGTCGGGTGCCTTCTTCCTTTCGACCGGCGCAAACTTTGAACTCATCGTAAGCCTGCGACACCTGGCCCATTTCGTACAGAGCCCTGCCCAGGTTGTGGCGGGCCTCAAGCCATTCCGGCCGCAACTTGGCGGCTTCCTGGAAACAAACGATCGCCGAAGCGAAGTCTTCAAGCGCGATCTCAGCACAGCCGCAGGCATACCAGGCTCGCGGCGCATCCGTTTCAAGCGCCAGCGCGCGATGGTAGACATCGATAGCTCCAGCGAAATCTTCAGCCTCCTGGAGAGCGTTGGCGAAATCGCAAAGCCGATCGGCATTTGTACCGAGCGCAGCCAGCGAACGGTCAAGATATGCAATAGCCTCATCGTTCCTGTTCGCCGATGTAAGAGCTTGCCGCAGCAATGCCAACGTCGGTGCGTGGTTTTGTTGAAGATTGAGAGCTGCTTCGAATTCAACTATGGCTTCAGCCAGTCGAAATTGCCTCTTCAGCAGCGTACCCAGACTGATGTGAAATTCCGCCCGGCTGCCGAGCCTTGTGGCCTGGCGCAAATTACTTTCTGCCAGATCGAATTTCCCGAGTTTCGCCTGCGCGGTGCCAAGAGCGTAATAGAACTCTGCCCTTTCAGAGTGGCCTTGGATCGCCCTCTCCAAAAGCTCGACGGCAGCCGCACTATCGCCGGCCTGATGCAATAGGCAACCCATCAGGTAGAGCGCATCCGGCTGATTTGGATCGTCCTCGAGAACTTTCTGGTAGATCTCGGCCGCGGCCTTGACATTTCCGGCCCGGTGAAGGTTAAGACCTCGCTCGAGCTGTCGATCGGTCTCATGCACAATCGTCAAATTAACACGAGCGGCCACTCGGCCCTCCGACGCCCCGGCATCTATCCCATATTCCCTATTCCCCGCCCCCCGTTTCCAGCCGTTGCGTTATCATTCCCTTCGGTGCCCATGTCGAGCCTCCCCCCATCTCCGACGGAACAAAACGAGTTCGAAGGGGACTACCGCCCAGCCGACTCTTCCAACCCCACTGCCCATCTTGACCCCGTCAACGCGCGTGTTGAGACCGCCGATGTGGCCTATCTGGCGCAATTGTCCGAGACCCTCAACACTACTCTGGATCTCGAAACTCTCCTGAACCGCACCGCCGAACTCGTCCGCGCAGTCATTGATTACCGCATCTTCGCCATTTTGCTGTTAAATGACCGTACGCACGACCTGCGTATGCGTTTCCAAATCGGGCACACCCCGGAGACCGAGCGCATCCGCATACCAATTGGCCGCGGGGTCATTGGGCAAGTCGCGCTGACGCGCCAGTCGATCCTGCTCAACGACGTTTCCACCTCCGACATTTACGTCGCCGCCAACCCTGCGGTCCGCGCGGAAATGGCTGTCCCGCTCATCGCAAAGAACCGCCTCATCGGCGTCATGGACATCGAGAGCGAGCAAGCCAACTACTTCCGCGACGAGCACCTGCATCTGCTCACGCTCACGGCGTCGCGAATCGCCCAGGCAATTGAGAACGCCCGGCTCTATACCCGTGTCTCGCGCCAGGCACAGACCCTGGCCGTACTCAACGAGATTGCCGTCGATCTCACGTCGATTCTCGACCTCGACCCGCTGCTCGAACGCGTCGGTCAACTGCTGCGCAGGCTGATCGATTACCAGATGTTCACTATCATGCTTCTAGATGAGACAGGCGAATTTCTCGTCACACGCTACGCATGGCGCTTCGGCTATACGCACGCGCCAAGGCGGCGCATCGCGATCACCAGTGGGCTGGTGGGCGCAGCCGTTCGCGAGTGGAGGCCGATCAATGTGCGCGATGTCTGCAAAGACCCGCGATACCTGGAAATGAATCCGGAGACGCGCTCCGAGCTGATTATTCCGCTCTTCTACAAAGGGCGCGTGATTGGCGTGTTCGATCTTGAACACACGCGCAGCGGCTTCTTCAACGAAGAGCACGAACGCATGCTGACTACGTTGGCGGCCCAGGTGGCGATTTCCATCGAGAACGCGCGGCTTTACCAAGCTGTGAGGCGCCAGGAACGCCAGCTTGAGCGCGATATTGCGATGGCACGCGAGGTTCAGCTTCGCCTGCTGCCGCCTACAGCGCCGGAGCATCCTCACGCCGAAATGGCCGTCCGATTTCTTCCCGCACGCACCATTGGCGGAGACCTCTACGACTTCCTCGATTATGGGCCAAATCGAACCGCAATCGTCCTCGGCGACGTAAGCGGGAAGGCCGCTCCTGCCGCTCTGTTTGCCGCGCTCATCAGCGGCATCATGCGCTCGGCTGCTGTGCATCGCCCGGCGCCCGGCGAAATGCTCTGTTCGCTCAACGATGCCATCCAGGAACGGAAGCTCGATTCCCAGTATGTCTCTCTGCTCTTCGCGCTCTGGAACGACGAGGATCGGACACTGGTGGTTGCTAACTCCGGCGCCGTCCAGCCTGTGCTTTGCCGCCAGGGCCAATCCAGCGTTATCAAGGCGGAAGGCTTCCCTCTCGGCCTATTCCCTGACGTCACTTATGAGGAGTACCTGGTTGCGACCCAGCCCGGCGACGCGATCGTCTTTGTGTCGGACGGCATTCTCGACGCGGAAAATGCAGCGGGTGAAATGTATGGCGACGAGCGCCTTGCGGGGTTCCTCTGCGCGCACCGCGATCTCCCCTCTGCTGAAATTGCCGACACCCTGCTCGCCGATGTGACCCGATTCCAAGGCGCTCAAGATCGCTTCGACGACGAAACTATCATTGTGCTGCGTGTGTGCTAAACAATAAGAGCTCGCTTTTCAATTCTGGAGCGGCCTGAAAATGAAACCAAGAATCAAGCCTAAGAACCCGCTCTTATGGGTATTCGAACCCCTCGAAGACGACCCGCGATTTGTACTGCGAAAGCTCTTCAGCTTCGATGCCGCATACTTGGACGGCCGGCTCTACCTCGCGGTTTCCGGCGGAAAAGAGCCATGGAATGGACTACTGGTTTGCACATCCCGGGAACGCCACGCGGCTATCAGAAGCCAATACCCGCAACTTGTTTCGCACCAGGTATTGGGTAAGTGGCTCTACCTGTCGCAGTCTCATCCGGAGTTCGAGTCCGTTGCGGTTGACCTCGCAGAAATGGCGCGTAAGCGCGACCCCCGACTCGGCGTCGAATCCAAAGTGAAATTCCGCTAATCCCGGCATTCAGATCCAGATTTCCACCGCATACGCCCTCATGGCTTTCCATTCCCATAATTTGGAACGCGCGGTGTCAGCCGACGGATCACAAATTCCTGAAACAGATTCCCTACCGCGCTCTCGCCCGTTCCGATCAGCACGTTCAGAAACGTCAGTTCTGCCCCTTCGCGATTGGCCGCTGGGTAGTACAAATTAGAAATCCCGCCAGCCGCAACCCCGCCCACAATCGCCGAATAATTCACTTGCCAGCGTCCATTGTCGCCTTTGCAAATTACCGCGCTCTCAATCGCGTACATCACGCGCGACCGCGTCGTCCCCGTCCCTTTGTAGAAGTAGCGCGGGTCCTGTTTCCACCACGACGGCAGAATCGCCCCGCCGATCATGGTGCCGATAAAGCTGTCGGCAAAGCCCGCGCCGTACCTCTTCCCATAGCCCTGCGCTCCCTGCCCGTAGCCGCTGTAACTGTTGGTCGCCTGTTCCACGCCGGCAAAAAAGCCCACTGCCAGGAACGTCACCGGATCGATCGAAGACTTCCATGCCAGGTTGAATTTTTGCTTTGACGTGAGCGGAGGCGCATTCGGCACATAGGTCACATAAAAGTTAGGAATCACCCCCAGCACCCGCTGGGTTTCCTCCTGCTTCAATTGCTCCTGCGCGATCTCCTGCTGCGAGGCCGTTACCAGTACGTCGCTGGTTGTGCCGCTCATCGTGAGCACAATTGCCTTTGCCTCGTAACTCTCACCGGCATGGAGCGCCCCAGTGACAACCTGCGTCGCAAATCCAGTCGAACTGACGGTCAGCCGGAACGGGCCTGGAGGCACATTGGCAAAATTGAAGCGGCCCTCGCTGTCTGAGGTTGTCGACTGCACCGGCACCGCGCTGGGCTGGACGTCGCTCCCCGCACTGGGCTCGGGCTGGGAAAGCGAAACTTTGGCGCCCTCGTAGACGGCTCCATCCCGGTTGACTACCACCCCGTGAATGCTTCCGGAAACCGCGATGTCCGTCGTCCCTTGATGGGCTACCTGCGCATCCGGCGCGTCAGGCAGCACTGCATTGGCCGCCGTGTTTTCAGCGGTATGCATTCCTGGCTGCTGCGCCCACGCTTCCGCCGCCAGGCCGATCAGAACCACAAGCAGATAGGCCCGCCAATTCAGCGGGACTTCCAGACGCGGACGTTTCCGCCGGCCAATCGGTTTCGCTATATCTTCGATAAACCCGAACCTCAATTTCAGTCCTGCGCAGGACCCGCAACTTGAATTATGACCGGCACCGCTTTAGCCACTTGAGATTAGACGCGTTTTTCGGAGGGGAAGAATTTAGTCGAGGGGCGAATCATATTCCTTTCTTTTTAACGATTGGTTCGTCCAATAGGGCAGCGGCCTCCCCCCGGTCTTACCTGCAGATCCAAGTGGTCAGGTCAAATACAAACCAAGTGGCTATTGTCTATGACCACCGGGGTAGGGCATAAGTGAGAATGCCGCTCCTCTGCGCGGTCATGTGTCGAAAGGTCTGCCATGCCACGGAAGTTGCTCCAAACCTCCGAATTGGTCTTCTCAACGCTCTTCGCCTTGAACGTCTTCCTGCCCTCTGCCCAAGCTCAAGACGGCACACATTCTTCTCCACTCGAGATCGTTCATAACAAGCCGTTCGTGATGGTGATGGTCAATGGCAAGGGCCCGTTCCGTTTCGTAATCGACACAGGCACCAGCAGCAACGCCTTTGTTTCCGCGGAACTAGTTGCACAGTTGGCGATTCCGAAATCCGGCCAGATCCGGCTAAGCGATCCCAGCGGTCAAGGCGCTCAAAGAGTTCCCATGGTTGTGCTCGATTCCCTTCAGGTGGCCGGGGTTGAATTCACCGGCGTAAAGGCTGCCGTTCACAATCTTGGAAGCGGTGAAGGCGATTGCCAGGGTCTGCTGGGATTCGCGTTATTCCGCGATTTCCTGCTCACGCTTGACTATCCTAACCAACGCATGGAACTGAGTGCCGGGGATTTGAAGCCTGATGGAGAGCGGTCGGTTCTGCCGTTTCGGATGCCGCAGGGAATCCCACTTGTGACACTTCGCATTGGAGGCACGCGCATCGACGCGCAAATAGACTCGGGTGGTTTCGGCCTCAGTCTGCCGTTGCAGATGACATCGCAATTCAAGTTTGCTTCAACCTACACAAACCTGACCAACGCCCATTCGCTATCGACGCGTTTTACGGTAATGGGTGCGACGCTCGCGGATAATGTGCACCTGGGGTCCTACACATTCAAGCGGCCATTCGTTGAAATCAACCCCGCATTCCCGGTGGCAAACTTTGGTTCGTGTCCGATGCATTTTTTTGTGATGACCTTCGACCAGAAGAATGGTTTGGTGCGGCTGACTGCTCCGCAAACAACGCTGCATCTTTCTGAAACGCCGGCGCCGATGCGGCTTCAGAACGCGCCCGACCGAGAACCCATCGATCCAAAACTGGTGCCCGTCGGTTAAATAACTTGTATCTTTCTCAATTGCTCGAAAAAGTGGCTAGCATCCCTCGCTACTTGTCTGGGTTTTGCCCTGACCACTAGAATGGTCCTGTGAAAAGCGCCCTGCACGAAACTCT
>Ga0182012_10004264_pt1 | contig 14989 bp, 14 predicted proteins | sample 612S2SmetaG_FD_120486 | JGI IMG/M metagenome (GOLD analysis project Ga0182012, IMG submission 120486) | Permafrost microbial communities from Stordalen Mire, Sweden - 612S2S metaG | ecosystem: Environmental > Terrestrial > Soil > Wetlands > Permafrost | place: Sweden: Stordalen | collected... | reverse complement strand
CGAGTTAGTAGAAGCAATTGTTGCCGAGAGTGGCGCAGCCAAGAACACGGTGTCTGAGGTCCTCAAGGCCTTTGAAGAAGTGGTGGTTAAGGGAGTGACGGGTGGCGAGAAGATCGTACTTACAGGCTTTCTTTCCTTCGAGCGCGTCGAGCGCAAGGCTCGCACCGCCCGCAACCCACAGACCGGCGAAGCCATTCAGGTCAAGGCGTCACGCGCGCCGAAGGTTTCCATTGGTTCAACCTTCAAAAAGGCCGTCAAGGCCGCGATGTAGGTCGTTCTTTCAACGAAAAACCCCCGGGCGAACCCGGGGGTTTTTCGTTTTAGGAGGAAAGCTCAGTCAACGAGAACGTCAACGAGCTTTCGGCCGCCTCGGTATCCGAACTTCACGGTTCCCTCAGCGAGCGCAAAAAGAGTGTCATCCTTGCCAATCCCCACGTTCTTGCCGGGGTGAAAGAGCGTCCCGCGTTGGCGGATGATGATGCTCCCAGTCTTTACAGCAGTGCCGTCGAATGTCTTCACGCCCAGGCGTTGGGCGTTGGAGTCGCGACCGTTTCGAGTCGAACCGCCACCTTTGGTCTTTGACATTTGAACTCCTTAGGCCTATTTGGGCGAGATCTTGGTGATCTCGACTGTCGAGTACTTCTGGCGGTGCCCCCAACGCTTGCGCTGAATTGACTTTGGCTTGTACGTCAGGGCGCGAATCTTGGGGCCCTTCTCGTCGCCAATGATCGTGGCGCTCACTAGGGCGCCCTTGAGGGCGGGGCCGGCCACGACGCTATCGCCGTCGACCAGCAATACGGGCTCAAAATCTATGGAATCGCCCACCGCTTCGGGACGCAGGTCCACGCGGACCACCTGGCCCTCGGTGACGCGTTCTTGGGAAGTTCCTACTCGGATGACGGCGTACATAAGGTTTCCATACTAGCAAACCGCGAGACGGTCACAGGCCCGTCGCCACGACGAAACCGCGTCCGTCACATACCGCGCAGACCGACGAGACTGACTCCAAAAGGCCCTCGTTGACGCGCTTTCGGGTCATCTCCACGAGTCCCAGTTCCGAGATGTCAAAGACCTGGGTGCGGGTCTTGTCGCGCGAGAGGGCCTGGCGAAGCGCCGAAGCGACGGCCTCACGATTGGACTTGGCCTCCATGTCAATGAAGTCGATCACGATGATCCCGCCGATGTCGCGCAGGCGCAACTGGCGTGCAACTTCTTCGGCGGCTTCGAGGTTGTTGCGAAATACCGTCTCTTCCAGGTTCGTCGTTCCCACGTTCTTGCCAGTGTTGACGTCGATCACCGTCAGGGCTTCAGTGCGCTCGATGATGAGCGATCCGCCCGAGGGCAGGAATACTTTGCGGTCCAGGGCTCGGTGCAACTGTTCGTGCACGAAGTACCGTTCGAACAACGGGAGTTCCTCGCTCGCCCGGTCGTAGTACTCAATGCGGTCCGCGAGTTCGGGATTGACCGCGAGCACGTACTCACGCACCTTCTCGAAGAGTTCCTGATCGTCAATGATGACCCCGCGGTAATCCTCGTTGAGCTCCTCACGAAGCACGCGAACGGCGAGGTCCAGGTCCCGGTAGACCAGGCGCGGCTGGTTGGACTTTGCGACTTCGGCCTCGATGGCCGCCCACTTCTCGGCGAGCGACGTGACGTCACGCGCGAGGTCCTCGGCGGTGACGCCCTCGGCGGCGGTGCGGATGATGATCCCGTGACGTTCGGGTTTGACGTCGTCGACAATCTTGCGCAGTCGGCGACGTTCGCCGTCGGGCAGGCGCTTGGAGATGCCGATGGTCGACGAATTGGGCACGAGCACTGCGAATCGTCCCGGGATCGAGACCTCCTGAGTGAGTCGCGCACCCTTGGCGCCAATCGCGTTCTTGGTGACCTGACAGACCACGGTCTGGCCGGCGCGAATCATCTCCTCGATGCGTCGACCGTTCTGGGTCGGACCCTCGACGTCCTCGTCGTCAAAGGAGACGTCACCGCGATAGAGCACGGCATTCTTAGGGATGCCGATGTCCACGAAGGCGAGTTCCATACCCGGCAACACGTTCTGAATTCTTCCAACGTAGATGTTGCCATCGATCTGATTGGTCTCGTCCGCGGCTTTGGCGACCGTGTACTCGACCATCGAACGCCCTTCGAGGGTGGCGATGTGGGTGGCCTCTTTGGTCGTGTGCACGCACATGAGGTAGCGTCCCTGCGCGCGGGTCCGGCGTTCGCCTCCGCGACGTCGGCGGACCTTGGCGCGCCCCGCCCCGTTCTCGAAGACGCCACCTTCGGGTGCGGAGGCCTCTACGGGGGCGTCGACGTTGCGCGACTGGTTTTGACTGCGCTGTTGGCCACTCTGGCCACCTTGGCTGGTCTGGCCGCCCTGGCCACCTCGACCGCGACCGCCGCGTCGGCGTCGATTCGCACCGCCCGGCTGTGCGCTCGGTGGGTGGGGTGTCGCGGTTCCCGGTCGAGTATCGCCGATCTGGGGTGCGGGACGGGTATCGCCAATGCGTGGACTAGAGGATGAGACTGACTGACTTGCTGGATTGGTTTCGTCGCTCACGACGGGTACTCCTTGAGTTCTGGAAGGTGGGTCGGTGCCTAGCACCGGGGCTGAGGGTCATGGCGCGGATGAGTGGCGACGCGCCGGTCGGGTACGAAAAGGGGGCGAACGGGGCAACGACAAAGAGAACCACCAACCAGATAAGTAGGGTCACTCCACTGACGTATACCACTGTGTCCTCAATGCTTGCAGGGACGGGGTAGGGACCGCGCCCTTGCTACGTTCTCATCGCGCACCGTGCATTTTGCACAACTGCGCCCAACGGAACCAAGGCTACTCGGGTTTTAGCTCAACCTGACGTTTTGCTTGCCGTCGTGGTCGTGGTCGTGGCCGTGGGCAGGCGAAGTTGTGCCTTCAAGGCCACCGGCCCCACCGGGTGGGCCACGAGGTAGTTGAAAGTCTCGGCGACCACCGGAGCAGCGGCGTCGGCGCCGTAGCCACCCTCGGCGACCACGCAGAGCACCACGTACTGGGGATGGGTCGCGGGACCAAAACCGACGAACCACGAGTTCGGCTCTTGGCCGGGCGAGTTGCTCGCGGTACCGGTCTTACCCGCGATCGGATAGCTCGCAAGTGAGAAGTTGACGATTCGTGCGAACGTCCCGCTCGCGGTACCACGGGGATTCTCCACGACGCCCTCGAGCCCTTGGAGGATGGGGCCGCGAATGCTGGCGGGCAAGTTGACGTGACCGAGCACTCGGGGCTGGTAGCGAACGACGACCTGGTTGTGCGCGTTGATGATCGCCGCGGCCACTTCGGGTTCGTAGCGAGTACCGCCGTTGGCGAAGGTGGCGTAGGCGTTGGCCATCTCGATGGGGGTCACCGCGGTCGTGCCCTGACCGAAGGCCATCTCGATGTTGTCACCGGTGTACCAGGCGACGTTGGGAAAGTTGGTAGGCGACTCCGCGTGCAGGATCTTGCGCACCGCTGGTGAGTCCACGCGTCCCTGAGTCTCGTTGGGCAGGTCGATGTTGGTGTATTGGTCGAGGCCGTATTCGTGTGCCACGTTTTGGATCGGCGTCTGGCCGTACTTGGCCTGGTTCGCCCAGAAGAGGTAGCCGAGATTGTAGAAGTAGTAGTCCGACGACACGGTGAGTGCGAGGGGAAGGTTCACCAGGCCCGCGCCCTGATTGTCGTCGTCGTGGAACACGCAACCGTGACCACCCTGCAGACAACCGGGCACCTTGAACGTGCCCGTGTCATCGACCTCGTTGTACGCGGGGAAGAGTCCCGTCTGGAGTTCGGCGGTCGCGGTGATGAGCTTGAACGTGCTGCCTGGGGTGTATTGACCCTGGATGGCATAGTTGTTGAACGCCCCTTCAGCGAGGAGCTGCTTGAACGTCGTCTCGGACAGTCCGTTCACGAACGACTCGAGGTCGAACGACGGATAGCTCGACATCGCGAGGACCGCACCAGTATTCACGTTCATCACGACCGCCGCGCCATTGGGCGCTTGGGGGTGCTTCTTGGTGGTCGGGTCGATCGAATTGCGTACCGCGAGGATGTCAGTGGCGAGGTAGCCGTCGAGCGCATGTTGCAGACCCGTATCGACGTTGAGCACGACCGAATCGCCGACCGTCGGATTCGTGGTCTTGACCGAGCCCAGGATGTTTCCGAACGCGTTCACTTCGAGCGTGCTCGTGCCGTCGTGTCCGCGCAGGTACTGCTCGTAGTACGCCTCGATACCCGTCTTGCCGATGACCGAGTCGGTCTGGTAGCCCGCGTTGGGATTGGCCTTGATCTCGGCCCCGGTGATGGGACCTACGTAGCCCAGTATCTGGGCACCGAGGGTGCCACCTTCGGGAAAGGTGCGCGTCGAGACGTTCAACACCGACACGCCAGGGAACTCCTTCGGGTGCAGCTTAATGAACTCCACCTCGGTCGCGGGGGCGTTGGCGAGGATGGGTGCCGGTTGGTACGGGTCGTACTGGGGATTGGAGAGGTCCGCGTTGATCTTGGTGACACTCAGACCCGTGAGCGACGCGAGAGCACCCTTGATCGGCGGGTAGAGCGCCGCCTCGGCGCGCGACAGTCGTATCTCGACGGTGGTGACGTTGGCCACGAGCGGCTGGCCGTCTCGCGCGAGAATCAGTCCCCGAGTCGCCGGAATGGTTGTTACGCGAAGCGAGTTCGAGTTCACCGTCGCCACCGAGCTCTGGTACTCGACAACCTGAAGGATGAAGAGACGTACCAGGATAAGCGCGAGCAGGACCAGGAAGAAACCACCAATTAGGCGCCAGCGCAGGACCGGTCGGCTCCCCACCTCCTCGGGTCCCGCCACGAGGTCGCGGATACCGACGGACTTAGGTTCGTTGATGACCCGGCCGCGTCCTCGAAAGGGGTTGAGCGTCTCCCAGGGTCGCCACAGTCGTGAGAACCACGTTCCCGTGGGTCGGTCGCGCCAGTTGTTCTTCATCGTCGCACCCGCTCGCCCACCGACGCGACCGCGCGCGCGGCGCGCGTGACGATTCGAGCGAGCACCAAGAACGCCACCGCGTTCACGACCATCATCGAAGCGACACTGCCGCGCCAGAGATCGAAGTTAAAGACGAACACGCCCCCGAAGACATAGATGGGCGGAGCGGCGAAACCAGCGACTGCGGCGAGTACCGGTGTGACCCAGTACGCAGCCGAATCGAGGTCTCCCACGCCCTCGCGACCGAGCAGCGACGCGCAGTAGGCGAGGAGCAGCCCCACGATCGCGGTCAGACCGAAGGGGGTAGTTGAGTGCGTGTCGACGAGGACCCCGCCGAGCAGCGCGACGTAGAGCGCGAGACTCGTGAAGCCCGCCAGACCCATCGCGACGGGCCATAACCAGACGAGCATGATCACGGTGCCGGCGAAACGAAGTGACGAGAGGATGTCGAGTTGGATCGCGACCACGAAGAGCGTGACGATGGTAGCGGGCAGCAACGTCCTTCTCACGTAGAGGGCTCCCACAGCACCACGTCGACGTAACTGAGGTGGCGTAGGTCGGCCGTGGGTCGAAGGGTGAGGTTGTAGGTCGCGGCCCCTGGCGTCAGCGTGACCGTGGACACCCTGGCGACCGGCAGACCCGTGGGGAAAAGACCTCCGTCGAGTCCGTCGGTCGCGAGCAGCGTGCCCGGCGTCAGTGACGTCGAAAGGGGAACCGACGTGGCGAAGAGTCCGTTGTTGACGCCTCGTCCGCTCACCACGAGGGGCGTGGTCCCCTTGCCAAAGGTGACGCCGACCACCGAACGGGTGTCACTGATGAGTCGCACGGTGGCGCCGTTGGGCGTGGTCGAAACGATGCTGCCTACGAGACCCCCGTTGGCGACGACCGGCATCCCCGCGAGCAGGCCCTGGTCGCGCCCCTTGTCAATGTCCACGGTTGCGGCAAAGCTGGTCGGTGACAGGGTGGTGATCTGGGCGGTCACGGTGGGCAGTGAGCCCACGAAGGGGACGTCCAATTGCGTCGTGATCTGTTCGAGCTGGCGTTGGAACGACCATGTCTCGTTCTCTTGCTGTTGGGCCTTACCTAACTCGTAACGCAGCTTCTGGTTCTGGGCCACGACGTCGCCGTAGTTGACCGCACCGGCGAAAAAATGCCCAATGGGACGTGCCACCTCGTTGACGCTCCAGGTGAACGGGCTGACGACGGCGTTGGCCGCCGTGCGAAGGCCCGAGAAGACGCCTCCCGACGCGTAAAGCGCGACGACTACGACCGTGAGAGTGGCGCCGAGGGTCAGCGCCCTGCGTCGCGAGCGATCAGTGGCCATGGCTTCGGGCTTAGCGCGTAGGCGTGGTCTTCAACAAACGCGCAAAGGTGTCGAGTTCCTCCAGGCACATGCCACTACCGAGAGCCACGCAGTTGAGCGGGTCTTCGGCGACGATGAAGGGCATGTTGCATTCGGATTCCAGGCGGGCGGCGAGACCGTTGAGCAACGCACCGCCACCAGTGAGCACGACACCCTGTTCCATGAGGTCCGAGGAAAGTTCGGGCGGCGTGCGGTCCAGCGTGACCTTGACGGCGTCGATAATCGCCTGCACGGGCTCTTCGATCGCCGCGCGAATTTGCTCCGTGGAGATCACGACGGTCTTGGGCAGACCCGTCACCAGGTCCCGCCCACGAATCTCGGCGCGCAACTCCTGCTCGAGGGGGAACGCCGAACCGAGCTGGATTTTGATCTCTTCTGCGGTCCGCTCACCGAGGGCGAGTTGGAACTCTTTCTTCACGAAGGCCACGAGGGCCTCGTCGAGTTCGTCGCCGCCCACGCGGATGGACTGGCTGGTGACGATACCGCCGAGAGAGATCACCGCGACTTCGGTGGTCCCGCCGCCAATGTCGACGACCATGTTGCCGGTCGGCTCATGGATCGGCAAACCCGCGCCAATGGCGGCGGCCATTGGTTCTTCGATGATGTAGGCCTTGCGGGCCCCGGCGAACTCGGCTGCTTCCATGACCGCACGCTGCTCCACTCCCGTGATGCCCGACGGCACACAGATGATCATGCGCGGCTTGGCGAAGCGGCGTTGGTGGACGCGGTGGATGAAGTAGCGAAGCATCTTCTCGCAGATTTCAAAGTCGGCGATAACGCCATCCTTCAGGGGTCGAATCGCCTGGATGTTGCTCGGGGTGCGCCCGATCATTCTCTTGGCCTCGGCTCCCACGGCGAGCGGCTTACCGTCCTTCACGTCCACCGCCACGACTGACGGTTCGTTCAAGATAATGCCGCGCCCGCGCACGTAGACCAGCGTGTTGGCCGTGCCAAGGTCCACCGCCATGTCCCGACCGAGCAGTGAGAAACGATTATCTACCATAAAAACCCTTTAACGAGAGCCCGACGTACGCTCTCTATTCTCCCTCAAGGCTAGGGCAAGTACAGCGGGACCACCCGCAATTCTTAACTACGCCAGTTCTGGGAAGAAAATCCCTATTTCACGCTTCGCCGATTCGGCTGAATCCGAACCGTGAATGAGGTTTTCGGACATGTTTATCGCTAAATCGCCGCGAATCGTACCGGGCGCCGCCTCCTTGGGGTCGGTCGTACCCATGAGGTTACGCACCACTTTCCAAGTGTCGGCCGGCCCCTCCACCACACAGACCAGGACTGGACCGCTCGTGATGAACCGCACGAGGTTCTCGTAGTAGGGCTTGCCCTCGTGCTCGGCGTAGTGGCGCTTGGCGGTCAGGGCGTCGATCGTGCGCAGCTCGCTCGCAGCCAAGCGAAGTTGCTTGGCCTCGAGGCGCGCCAGTATCGCACCGATGAGACCCCGCTCCACGGCGTCGGGCTTCACGATTACCAGGGTTTGATCCACAAATGGAAAATCTAACAGCCCTAGGAAAGGTGTCGCGAAGTGACGCGCAAGATCTCACCACGCACTTCGGCGACGAGATACAGGCTGCCCGCGACCACGATGAGGTCCTCATCGGTCGAGCGCTCGCGTGCGTGCGCCAGCGCGGCGGTACCGCTGGGGTGCTCGAAGGCCACGCCACCGTGTCGGCGCACGGCGTCAGCCACTTCACCGGCGGGCACGGCCCGAGGTGACTGGGGCGCACAACAGTGGAATTCGGTGAAGCCGAGTTCCACCAAGGGCGCGACCATGTCGTCGATGTCGCGCCCGGCCAACATGCCCAGCACGCAGCGCCGAGCGCCTTGGACGAAGAAGGCCCCGTCGAGTGTCGCACACAGCGCTCGTACGCCCGCCGGATTGTGGGCACCGTCCACGACGATCATGGGCTTGCGCGAGATCAGTTCCATCCGTCCTGGCATGCGAGCGACACGCAGCGTTGAATGCACCACGTCGGTGCCGAGCGCTCGACCCAGAAATGCCTCAGCGGCGACGATGGCGGTCGCGGCGTTGACGCCCTGATGGATGCCGTGCAGGGACACGAGCACGTCCTCGTAGTGTTCGAAGGGTGTCTGCACCGATATGGCGCGTCCACCCAACGCGAGTTCGTTGCGTTCAAGCACGAAGGAGTCGTCAAGGAGCCAGAGTTCAGTGACGAGTTCATTCGCTTTGCGTCGGGCGATCTCTACGACGACTGCGTTAGTCGTCGCCACGATCGCCACGGTCTCGGGGCGAAAGATTCCCACCTTGTCGTTGGCAATCGCGCTCACGGTCGGACCCAGCACTGCAGTGTGATCGAGGTCGACGTTGGTGAGTACCGCGACCTTGGAGTTGATGACGTTGGTCGAGTCCCACGTGCCACCCATGCCCACTTCGATGACCGCCACGTCCACGCCCTCGTCCGAGAAGTGCAGCAGCGCGGCCACGGTCAACAATTCGAATCTCGTCAACGCCACGCCGCTCACTGATTCGACGTCAGCGAGCCGCGACAAGAGCCCAACCAGACTCTCGTCGTCGATTGGTTCGGCGTTCACGGCAATTCTCTCGTTGATGGCGTGAAGGTCGGGACTAGTGAAGGTACCCACCCGAAGTCCCGTCGCCGACAACAGGGCACTGGTGAGGGTGGTCGTCGTACCCTTGCCGTTCGTGCCAGTGATGTGAACGGTCGGATAGTCCAGGTGAGGATCAGCGAGCAGGGCCAGCGTGTCGACGATGGGCTGGAGGGAGGGCACGAGTTGGTGGTTCGGAGCGAGACGCTCGAAGTCGATGTGCGATTCCAGCCAGGTCAGCGCCTCGACGTACGTCTGAAAGCGCACGGTTTAGCTGGCGCGACGAGTTCGCGTCGGCTTTCGCATTTCGTAGGTGGGCGCGACCTTTTCGCGAACGCTCTCGGCGGTGACGATGCAACGGTGCACGTCCGAACGTCCCGGCACGTCGTACATCGCCTCGAGGAGGACGCTTTCTAGAATCGAGCGCAATCCCCTCGCCCCGGTTTGGCGTTCAAGAGCGAGTTCGCCTATTGCTTCGAGTGCGTCGGGCTCGATGACGAGTTCCACACCGTCCATGGCGAGGACCTGCTGAAACTGCTTGACCAGCGAATTCTTCGGCTCGGTGAGCACGCTGATGAGCATGGCCAGGTCGAGTTGCTGGACCGCGCCGACGATGGGGAGTCGACCGATGAACTCAGGAATGAGTCCAAACTTGACCAAGTCCTCGGGTAGGGCGTGGCGAAATAGCTCGACGTCGCCCTTGCGCTTGGATTCGACGGGCTGATTGAACCCCATCGACTTCTTACCGAGTCGACGTTCGATGATCTCCTCGAGACCCGAGAAGGCGCCACCGCAAATGAACAGGATGTTCGACGTATCGATAGTGATGAATTCCTGGTGGGGATGCTTGCGTCCGCCCTGGGGTGGCACGCTCGCCACGGTACCCTCGAGGATCTTGAGCAGGGCCTGTTGGACCCCCTCACCCGACACGTCACGAGTGATCGATGGGTTTTCCGCCTTGCGGGCGATCTTGTCGATCTCGTCGATGTAGATGATGCCGCGCTCCGCGCGCTTCACGTCGAAATCCGCCGCTGACAACAGCTTCAAGAGGATGTTCTCGACGTCCTCACCCACGTAACCAGCCTCGGTGAGGGCAGTGGCGTCGGCGATAGCGAAGGGCACGTTAAGCATCCTCGCGAGAGTCTGGGCCAGAAACGTCTTGCCACAACCCGTGGGACCGAGCAGCAGCACGTTGGATTTGGCGACCTCGACGTCATCGTCATGCAGGGGTCCGGTCTGGATTCGCTTGTAGTGGTTGTAGACCGCCACCGACAAGATCTTCTTCGCGTCGACCTGTCCAATGACGAAGTCGTCGAGGAAGGAGGAGATTTCACGCGGCGTCGGCAGGTCCTCGAGGACGAATTCGGGGCGGTCTCCGAATTCATCGGCGATGATGTCGTTGCACAGGTCGATGCACTCGTCGCAGATGTACACACTCGGTCCGGCGATGAGTTTCTTTACCTGCTTTTGTCCCTTAGCGCAGAAACTGCACTTGATGAGGTCGTTGTTCTCGCCGAATTTAGCCACGGGAGTGCTCCGCAATGACCTGAGCGCTCAACGAGACGCACTCGTCGCAATTGTAGATGTCAGGACCAGCCACTAGTTTCTTCACGTGCTCTTGATCCTTCGAACAGAGACTGCACCGGACAAGGTCGTCTAACTCAACCAACTTTGACACCACTAACCTCCGACACGACCTCCGCTCGAACATCCTAGGAGCCACCGTCTCGAAAAAGCGGTACCTAGAGTCGCGCGGAGAGGACGTCGTCAATAAGGCCATATTCCACGGCTTCTGACGCACCGATGATGAAGTCACGGTCCGTGTCTTTCGTGATCCGCTCGACCGTCTGACCGGTGTCGGCGGCGAGCATGGCGTTGAGCATGTCCTTCATTCGAAGAATCTCGCGTGCTTGGATCTCTATGTCCGAGGCTTGTCCCCCGACCCCGCCCCAGGGCTGGTGGAGCAGGACCCGTGCGTGAGGCAGTGCGTAGCGCTTGCCCTTGGTTCCCGCGGCGAGCAGCACTGCGGCGGCCGAGGCGGCTTGACCGAAGCAAAACGTCGACACGTCGGGCTTGATGTATTTCATGGTGTCGTAGACCGCGAGCAGTCCCGTGATGTCTCCACCGGGCGAGTTGATGTAGAGGCTGATGTCCTTATCGGGGTCCTCGGACTCGAGAAAAAGCATCTGTGCGCAGATCAGGTTCGCGATGGTGTCATCGATGGGGGTACCAAGGAAAATGATCCTCTCGCGCAGCAGTCGGCTGTAGAGGTCGTAGGCGCGCTCCCCACGGTTCGACGATTCGACGACGGTTGGTACGAGATAGTTCTGGGCTCGGAAGTGTTCGTTCACGGGTCCAGCCTAGGCGTCGTCGTCGACCGACTGATCCGACGGCTCTGATTGTGCGTCATTCTCCGTGCTCTCTGGCTCATCCTCTCGAGATTGATCCTCGAGCAACAGTCGTCGGTCGATTTCAACGCCGTCGGGGTCGATGAACGTCACGTGCTCAACGAGCCACCGTGACGCCTTCATCTTGGCCACCTCGGCGTTAAAGGATACGACGCGACCGGAGTTTCGAAGGTTCTCGCGCAGCAGGTCCGCCTCGACGTTCATCGCCGTCGCGGTCGACTCCAACTCCTCGTCAATCTCCTCTTGGGTCGGCTCCAAGTGTTCGGCCTTGACGAGGGCTCGCATGGCGAGGTCAATGCGTACTGCTCGCACGGCGTCTTCGCGCAGGGTAGCAAGCAACTGTTCGGGGGCCTGATTGGTGACCTGGAGGAACATCTCGAGATTCATCTTCTGTTCGGACAGACGATGCCCCAGATCATGCAGTCGCTCATTGGTCTCGGAGTCGACGAGTACCTCGGGCACGAGGTCCACGTCCACGAGGTCCCCGAGCGCCATCAACATCGCGTCGCGCTGGGAAAGTTGTGCCTCGACGACCTTGCGGCGGCGCATTTGGGTGAGGATGGCTTCGCGCATCTCGTCGACGCTCGTCCATTCGGTGTTCTCCTCGACCCATTCGTCGGTGAGTTCGGGCAGGACCCGCTCTTTGACCTGTTTCAGTTGCATGGTGTACGTCGCGACGACGCCGCCGCCGAGGCTGCCGTTCACCTTCAGTTCCTCGCCTGCCTTCAGACCGAGGATCAGTTCGTCCACGCCACCAGTGATTGTGCCCGAGCCGACGGTGTACATGTAATCGCTCATCTCGAGCGGTTCGACGTCCGTGGCGACCTGTTGGACGTGCAGGTCCATCGTAACTAGGTCTCCCGTCTGGATGGGACGCTCCACGTCGCGCAGCGTCGCGTCGGTTTCGCGGAAGCGGTCGATCTGAGCGTCCACTTCGCTGTCGAGCACGTTGGGAGAAGGAATGGTCACGCGCATCTCGTTTTGACCCTCGATCACCAATTCGGGACGTACTTCGACTTCGGCCTCGAAGGTGAGCGGACCCTCGCTCTCACCGGCGACGATATTGATGTCGGGCTGCCCAATGGGGTCACTCAGCGTGTCAGCGACGGCTCGGGCGTAAAAATCAGGCACGGACTCGCGAATGGCTTCAGAGCGGAGGGCCTCGAGACCCCCCAGGTGGGCGATGAGAACGTTCTTGGGGACCTTGCCCTTTCGAAATCCCTTGATGCTGACCTGCTTGGCCATGGCGGCCGCCGTCTCGTCGAGGGCCGTGGCCATCTCGGACTCGTCGACCTCGACGACCAACTTAATTCGATTGTTGTCAAGGACTGTCGGTGTGGCGCGCATAAGGAGATTCAGCCTACCGGTAGTTACCCGGACCCTAAATCATGATGCTCAGGTTCTCCGCGAAATTCTCTGCGAGGGCCCGATTCCCGCGAACGTCCGTGGCCGAGGCACCCAAAAAGCCGCTGGCGCTTATTCGGCCCGCACACCGGCGCCAGAAGAGCGCGACGGGCGTGGTGACCTCGAGAGTCGCCGGCTCGCCCAGCGAGGTGAGGGCACTCGCGCGTCCGTCGCGTACCTCGAGGAATATGGCGCGAGCTTGGCGACCGACCAGGTTCACCTGCAGGGAGGTCCCGTCAGGACTGTGCATTTTCTTAGCCAGGATGTAGGGCAACGCAGACTCGAAACGATTGACCACGATCTCTTCGCCCGCGCCGTGATCGTCCTCGGGCTGGAGCAGTGCGTCGCGGATGTCTTGGAGGTGGATCCAACTGTCGAGGACGCGAGTTTCTTGGAAGCGGTGATAAGGCCGCTCACCTTCGGGACTCCAGCCGACCTTGTCCCACTCCTCTTCACTCAACGAACGCAATGATGCAAGCGAACGACGTGCGGCGTCGCGGAACTCGTCAAGCACCTGAATTCCCGGCTCGTTGCGATGCGCGTGCACGAAGGCCTCATTGATCTCGCCAATGGGGTTACGAACGTGACTCGGCCATGGGCCCTCGTAAGGCGGCACGGGCGTACCGTGAACCATCAATTCGAAACCGAGGAGATGGCTCAACACGTCACGAACGTTCCAGCCCGGACACGGAGTCGGCGCATCGTAGGCCGAAGGGGACTGGGGTCGCACGAGACGATCGATCGCCGTCCACGTCTCTTCCAGCGCGTCAGTAATCCATTCGTACGCCACGATCCCCCAGACACCTTTACGTCGCAGCCTATAAACAAGGTCTCAGCACTAGTGACATGTGCCGATATGTGTAACGATGGAACGACGGGAAGTAGCGCAGCTTGGTTAGCGCGCCTGGTTTGGGACCAGGAGGCCGCGGGTTCGAATCCCGCCTTCCCGACCAAATGACCTGAACCCCATATTGATTGCCTACGTTCTCAGTGCCCTCGGGGTGGGTGCGGCGACCCTACGACGTCGAACGAGCTAGAGACTCCCCATATTGACGTCGACGTCACGTGAAAAGTGACGCACACTCAACGTTGGCTCAATGTTCCTCCCGCACCACGAGCACTGGGCAGTGCGAATAGTGGACGCACTGGGTGGAGACCGAGCCCATCAAGAGACCCATGAATCCCCCGACTCCCCTAGAACCAATCACCAACAGCGTCGCCTCGCGGCTGGCCTCGATGAGTACTTCGGAAGGATTCCCCGGTACGGCCAACCATTGAACGTCCAGACCCTGGGTCGAGGGAGCCTTCGCGAGGACGCCCTGGAGGAACGTCTTGGCCTCTTCCTCAACTTGCTGGTAGTAGTCATTGCCGGTGGAGCCAGTGAGTCCCGATGCCATAGCCGGGTAGGCGTAGGTGACGTGCAAGACCGCCTCACGAAGTCGCGCCTCTTCGATAGCGAACGCCAGAGCGGTCTCGGCGAGGGGCGAGCCGTCGACACCTACGATGATGAGTGGATGTGCCTGTACGTCAGTCATCTGATACTAACTCCTTGGTTGGAACTACCTACGAGAGCTTGAAAATGTCTCAAGCTAGTGCGCCTCCATCTGGTTGGCACTGTAGTGCTCGGTGACCAGCGTCGGCGTGTCGTGATTGAGCGTCTCGCCGCGGAAGAATGCCGGACGGAACGTCTGCATGGTGAACATCAAGATGACCCCGAGTAGAAGTATGCCCACGTCGAGCGTGAACGTACCGCCGATCTCGCGACCGAGAATCTTCAGGTGCGTCGTGCTGTTGTCTGGATTCCAGTAGTACCAGAACGACCATCCGAGGATGAACCACAGGATGATCCCGCCAATCAAAGGCATGACCCCTTGGACGAAGAAGTTCTTTACGCTCTTGGTGATGTTTCGACGGTAGTACCACGCGCACGCGAAGCCAGTGAGCCCGTAGTAGAACGCGATCATCGTGCCGAGCGAGTCGACCGAGTCGGTGATGACTTGTCCAGCCGAGATGAAGTTCATGATTACGTAGAGCACGATCGACACCAGACCGAACGTCAAGGTCGCAACCGTTGGCGTGAGAAAGCGCTTGTGCATCTTGGCAAACACGTTCGGCACTGCTTTGTGCACCGACATCGAAAGAAGAGTTCGAGCGGTCGGCAAGATCGTCGTCTGGGTCGACGCAGCCGCTGAGGACAGCACCATGAGCAACAAGAGGTGCGAAAGAACTGAAGCGAACGTCGAGTGCCCGAAGAT
>Ga0182012_10004263_pt1 | contig 14989 bp, 16 predicted proteins | sample 612S2SmetaG_FD_120486 | JGI IMG/M metagenome (GOLD analysis project Ga0182012, IMG submission 120486) | Permafrost microbial communities from Stordalen Mire, Sweden - 612S2S metaG | ecosystem: Environmental > Terrestrial > Soil > Wetlands > Permafrost | place: Sweden: Stordalen | collected... | reverse complement strand
TTCTTGCGGTCACTAGAGGTCACTCAGGGAGTGACGAAAGCCCTTGCAAACAAAGGCGTTTCGCCGATTTTCCTGCGCACCCCCAACGGGATTCGAACCCGTGCCGCCACCTTGAAAGGGTGGCGGGCCCTGCTTCATGAGCGTCTCATAAACACTGATCAGCGAATGTTTTGGTGCCGCGCTGGACTCGATTCCTATGGTTCGGGCGCTCCACGGGCGCTTGTGAAATGCTCTTTTCCCGAGGCGCTCGATAGCAACCGTTGTGGGTGATGCAATCAAGTCAGGAGCGCCTATATCAGATTTGCCAACTCATTGAGCATGTCGCCACGTGCATTCTTGATTTCGCAGATTGCGGAGTGCCGATGGAATTATTCGACGCGATGGAGCTGGCAGGGCGCCTGGATCTTGCCATCCACGTGATTCGCCAGGAGAGTGGAGCATCCCAGTGATATCGCGTCGGAGTGTTTCACGCCCTGTTGTTACTCCTCCGGTCTACTTCCGTCTGATGGTTGACCGGCGTCCTGAGTTGCACACCCTTGACCTCGAGGACCTGTCCGAAAGCGTTCCCGGTGCTTTGCTACGTAGGAAGTCAATCGAAATTCAAAGTGCTTTTCCCACCCGTGTCTTTCTTGCAAAGATCCTTGGAGTCCACAACGAAGAACGTGCGTGGCGACGCGGCGCCGCGGGGGAAGAAGAGGTCGCCCGGCAACTTGACAAGCTCGGGCCGAGCTGGCGTGTACTTCACAGCGTGCCGGTGAGTTCGAACGAGACCGACATCGACCACGTCGTTATTGGTCCACCGGGAGTGTTTACCCTAAATACCAAGAACCATGTAGGCAAGAGAGTCACGGTGTACAACAACACCATTTTCGTCAGCGGCATCAAGTTGTCGTATCTGAACAAGTCACGAGCTGAAGGCAGGCGCGGATCGAGAATTCTGAGCTCCGCGTGCGGTTTTGAGGTCACAGTAAATCCCGTCATTGTGATTCTGGCAAGCGAACTCGTATTCAAGGGTTCGCCAAAGGAAGTGAATGTTGTCGGGCATAGCAAAATAGCTGGTTGGCTTGATCGCCGTAGCGTCCAACTCTCGTCTGACCGAATCGAGTCGATCTATTCAACGGCTCGCCGGCGATCGACGTGGATGTCATGATTGAATTCGACGGGAGTTACGGTGGTCTTTCGCCATTGCGGCGTCGCGTGGCTTCTCGAAGTGCTATCGCGCTGGATGAGTCCACTGAATGCCGACAAAGTTCCTTACCCTGCGAAAGCCGGCAGCAAAGTAATATCAAATACCTTTACTAATCTCACGTGAAATCTAGGCCTCGTTGGTCTGACGGGCGACCACGGTATCATAGAGACCGTAATGACGCAGTTCATTATGGCTGTCAAGTCCGGTGTATGCGAGCGAAGCGTCTTCGTAGCGGCGGAACGCAAACACGGCCTGGTTCATCTGCTCAGTGTTGAACACTTTAAGGCGCACCAGGAGATGGAAGTCATCTACGGAAAGACCGGTGACGGCGAGAAACAGCTCCGGTTCGAGTTTGGTGATTACGTCTTGGAGGGTATTCTCACGAAAGTCGGTGAGGTACATGAACGCGGGAATTCGGGTGGCGAACTTGATTAGCTTCTCTTGAACCTGCTTCCGCTTGGACTTGTACTCCTTTTCCTCCTCAGTCAGTTCCCTCTTCTCTTTCGTAGTGAGGTCACTTTCCTTCGCCTTACTCTTTAGACTTTTGACCTTGTCACTCTTGTTGATGATGGTCTCGATGACGTTGTCTCCTAGGGCTCGAAAGCCTTCGATGCGACCAATTGCGGCCATCGCTTCATCACTGTCGAGGATTCGGCGCAGTGTGTCGTTGTCGACATTGACCAGAAGCGCACTCTCCCACTTGCGCGCTAGCAGTGTTGCTGAGGTACCTGCCATCGCGATGTCGAGAATGCTGCCAGCGTCAATCTGCATCATGTGTGAGCCGTCGTAGGCCAACACGGGCAAGAAGGAGACAAGGTCTTCGACCGCCATCTCGGGGTTACTTAGATTGGGAGAGAGACCAATTCCGTAATCGGCCAACTGGCGAAGCGCTCGAGTGGGCGCGAAGTCGAAGACAAAACAGACGGGCTTGATAATCTCCTCTTCGCTCGGGTCGTCTCCGTTTGGGTTCAATATAGACCATGGTGACTGTATTCGAAACGCTGCCTGAAAGTACGTCTCGGGCGACTTCAGGTTGCGAAGCATCAGAATCGAGGACCATTGGGGAACGGTTACTCCCGTCGTGAGTTTGCCGCATGAGAGCGTGATCGTCTTCGTCTCAAATCCACTTTGGATCGCCCGACGCACGGGCGGCAGCGCGTCAAGGCCGATTCCAGCGGAAGCACCAGCGACCGAAAGCACCGTGTAGTCGTGCCAGAAAGTGTTGTGCTTCTCCGCGAGTAGGTTCGCCATCGCAAAACACGCGGCAACTGTTGGCAGGAACCAGAACGAGTGCTGAAGATAGGGCAAGAGACGCGCATCGGAATACGGGAACGGTGGACGTTGGCTACCGAGCTTTAAGGTATCGACCTGCGTCGGCGCATACGAACCACGAATGATGTCTAACCACTTCTGGACCTCGCTCTTATGCTTGAATTGCGCAATCGCCCCCGAGCCCGTGGCGGCGAAGAATGCATTGAGGTCGAACTCATCGAACTCACCTTGGCTCGCAATCGCCAGTAATTCGTCAGGCATCTGATAGGTAAGTAGACGCATTTGCGGCAAGGCGGCGTAGGGGCTCCACTTGGTCGGATTTTCTGCCGCAAACTCCTCCTTTGTGCGCTGCTCATCCGTGTAGGTCCAGTTGAAGATTTGCTCCTCGATGAACTCCCCTGTCGCCAGCGCCCTGAATGGGGTGCCTGACAGATACAGATACGCCTTAGTGGTGATTGGAAGGAATTCTCTCTCGCTCTCCGAGAGCTCCCCTAGGTCTTCGTTCACCCCCGCGAGATCAGAGGCATACTCGAGCTTTGTCTCCTTCTTGGCGACCGCATCGTCTTCACCCTCAAAAAGTTCTCTCGCAGTAGCGCGCCATGCTCCGAAGTGATACTCGTCGAAGATCACTAGATCCCAATTCACGGTATGAAGCCACTCATTCTTGGGTTTGATGTTGCCGACGCGGTCGCGACCAAGCAGGTCTTGGAATGAGCCGAAGTAGACCACAGGTTTCGCCCGATCAACTTGCGTCGGGTCAGAGCCAGTTGAGCGTGAGAGGTACTGCCAGCCGTCGAAGTCCACGTGCATCACCAGATCGGACTTCCACGCGTCTTCAACCACAGGTTTGAAGGTCAGTACCAGCACGCGTGTGGCACCTAGCTTCTTAGCGAGCTGGTATGAGGCGAAGGTCTTTCCGAAGCGCATCTTTGCGTTCCACAGAAAGCGTGGGACTGCGTGCATGTCTTCCTTCCAAATGGAGTGAAAGTAATCGTGCGTACGTTTCACTGCCTCGGCCTGTTCACCTCGCATTCGGAACCTTTGGTCATGCGTCCCCTGAAAGACGAACCCGGTCCTCAACTCATCCAGAGCCGTGATCACGTCAGTAAGTGAGCAATTCATCCACTCACCGAACGGGCTGTCGTGTCCCTTGGCCTTAAGCGCCGTACGAACGTCAAAGTCGGTGAACGTGGAGCCGCCGATCGTCTCGGCGGGCTCATCGAGTTCGATGCGGTAGTTCTTAATTCCAGCAGTCTTGGTCTGCTCAGCTATGCGCTTCTTCACATCGCGCGTCGTCTGCCCGACCTTTAGGAGCCCTGCATGGTGATCGTCATCGATGGAGTAGGCGTAAATGCGAGGGCGTGCCTCCGGTTTAGGCGCAAGGATCTCCTCGACGCTCTTACTCATCGACGCTGCCGGCGAGGTCCATCGGTCGAACAAGCTTCTCGATGAAGGCTTGCTCCTCTTCGGTGATGCCGTACTTGGCATAGAGCTCATCGTCTGTCCAAGTCTTCGTCCAGTCCTGAGTCGGCACGAAGGTGTAAACCTTTCGCGTCGTGTCCTGCGATGGCTTGTGGAGAAGGATGAGGAGGCGAGTTAGTCGACAGGAGAGGTAGGACAAGACACTTTCAGCCTCCCTTCGGGAATCGAGCGGGCCTATGTACATGTACGTCCACGATGAAATACTTCCGGGCTCTCCAATGAAAGGTGTGCTGATGATCTTGTGCGGGTACGTGTCCTTGTTGCCGGTGCCGGGTGCGGCACGGCCAATGAATACTTTCCACTTGTCGAAGACGTCGCGTTCCTTTGAAATTTCCGACCGTGCGATATACCCGATCCCACCGTTTCTGTATACCTTGAGATCGTTCCCTGAAGGTGCCTCGTTGCCCCTAAATGTGCTGTTGAGCCCGAATGGACCGATGGAGCTGACGAGCCTCATGAACTGCTTCGCCGGAGGAAGCGCCAGCGCTGGTCCACCATCCGTTTCGCATGCAACGACCTTCTTGAGGATTGACAATCCTTCATTGAAGCGGATGAAAATGTCCGCTCCTTCTTCGAGAAGTGACCGGAATTCAGTCGAAGGTGACTCGTCTTTGTAGTACGTCGTGACACGACAGTCCCCAGGATTGTCCCGGTCCCACAGGAAGTAGCAGACCCCACCCTTGAGCCCAATTCCTGGGAAGACGTCAGAAGCCGCAAGGTAATCGTCGATTGAGCGTAAACGACTGTCGGAAAGCATTGACTCTCGGAACTCGTCTAAGCCCATGCCGCCGGAGAACCACCTTGCCGGGATAATCATCGATAGGAATCGAGGGTTTAGGGCCTTAGCCTGCTCGACGAATTGCTGGTAGATCGGTCGCGCCTGTGTGCCGAATCCGTCCGTGTTGAGCTGGTAAGGCGGATTGCCAATTATGACGTCAAATTGCATAGTGCCTCCGAACAACTCGGCAATCCGAGTTTGGATGTTGTCAGTGTGAATGAAGGTGTAGGCGTGGCTTTCCATCTCGTCGCCTCGGTCCAGGTTCTTCTGGCTGGCACCGCAGTATCGACATTTGCTGTTCGTGAACTTCTTGATCTTGCTACCGTCGACGTCTGTGGTGGTAACCCACTCGGTACCGCCGACCCACGTGTGTTCCGCCCGCTCGAACCAGACATTGCCCTCTTCGGTCGTGAACGACGTGGCGATCGAGTGCGGACCGTTGGCAAACTTGGAGCAATAGATGCTGCGTCGCGCCAGCATGCTCGTGAGTCGGGTGATGCCGATTCCAAACACCTGTCTGTTCAAGATGTGGTTGACGCGCTCCTGTAGATCAGGAATCTCGTCTTGCAATCCCTCAGTGAGCCGACTTGTGATCTCGCGGAGGAATACTCCTGACTTGGTACAAGGATCTAGGAACGTCGCCGTCCTATTGGCCCAAATGTTTGCGCCGTCATTGTCGGCGGCCCAGTCCGCGGCGATTCTGTCCAGCATCCGGTTAGCGAGCTCGGGCGGAGTGAAGACCTCATCGTTGGATAGGTTCGCAATGCAGTTCAATACATCAGGATTGCGGCCGCGCAACTCAAAGGACGCTCGAGTGCTCATGTAGCGACCTTTGGAGTCGTTTCGAGGTCTCTACCCCCAGCGAAGGTGGCAAGATCGCTCACACTCACGACCGGGTAGCTTTTGACGGGCACAAAGATCTCGTGCATCCCGAGATCGGCAAACAAGGTTCCTTCCTCACTGAAGGCGGCGGTGTGGGTGAGAGTATCGAAGCGGAAGTCGCGACGCTGGAATTTTCCTTTACCAAGGTAACCCCATTCGGCGAAGGTGATCGGCTGGCCATCGTGGCTAAGCATGGTTTGCGCATCACCGTGGACGATGTTCTGCGAAATCACGAAGCTACTCGCGCGATAGAGGTCGTCCGGTACTTTGACCTCTAAGTAGTCGGAGAGAATTTCGAGCATGTTGTCACGACACTCGACGACATTGTCGCGTAAGAGCTCGATGCCGTAGATACACATGAGGCCCAGAAGTGCGTAATGGCGCTTCTCGAACGCGCTCGTACCATATTTGACTTCGACTCCATCAAGCTTGCGACGCAGGACTTGGACGAGGAAGTTTCCCGAACCACAGGCGGGCTCTAAGAACCTGCTATCAATGCGCTCGGATTCGGCTTTGACGAGGTTCAACATTGAATCAATTATCCACTCCGGAGTAAATACTTCCCCGTGATCTGCGACACGCTGCTTGGACTTGACCAGCCGCTCATCTCCATTGCTGGCTACAAATGCCACAAATCCCTACCATCTCTGTATTTGACTGACGAAGTCTCTCGACAAACCTTTCCGGCATCAACCATACGACTCGGCCCAGAAGCGGGTCCTCAGATACTGTCAACACGTGAATAGTCCGTTCGAACATCTTCCGCCGGAGGCGCATCGCCAATGATCGAGCGGCCAGAACTCATTTCGAGAAAAGTGCGGGGGGAGTTTCGAGACATCTGTAGTTCTTGGGGAGTCGTAAGGCAGATTGAACGGGCTTTCGAAGATGAGGGTTTCGATCGTCCCGCTGAAAATTCGCTGACCGCTGACGTCTGGAAGGACGGCCAACGGCGAGGGGTCTTCGCTCTCTACACTTCCAACGTCGACTGGACAGATCCTGTACAAGTACGGAAAATGCTTCCAGTCCTCGCAGAAATCCTGTCGTGGGTTATTCCGGACAACGACGCTTCGGTCATCTACCGAGAGCGAGTGATTTCCCTGCTTGCTCGGGATGGCTTCGATGTCACTTCGGAAGGCCGAATTGTTGCATCGAAGACTCGCGCTACTCCGTCTTTGCCGCTCGAGCTTGTTGAGGATCCATCGGCCCTCCTCGGCCATCTTTCGCGTTTAGCAGAAGGAGCTGAATCTGACCCGCCCCTCGCAATCAGTCAAGCGAAGGCCTTGATAGAAGCAACTACCAAACTTGTTCTCAAGGAACTCGGAAAGCCTTACGACGAAAAGGCCGACCTTTCTGAACTCATCAAATCTGCGCAAAAGGAACTCGCACTCCATCCGGACGCGCTGGCACCAGATGCTAAAGGCGTTGAGATCAGCAAGAGAGTTCTTGGAAGTTTGGCTCAAGTCGCGATTGGGCTGTCTGAATTGCGAAATCTTTACGGGTTAGACCACGGGAAGAGTGCGGTGCCAGGCCCACTATCGGTCCGCCACGCACACCTCGCAATCGGTTGCGCTACGACCTACTGCACAATGCTAATTGAGACCCTTGAATATCGATTGGCGCGAAGAGAATAAACAAGCTTGCGACCACGGTTAAGGTCGCGATCTACAACTTTCATGCTGCGTCAAAAGACTATGTTTCGGCGCTAGAGAACTTGACTCTCAGGTGTGACGTAGCCAACTGAGCGACTCATAAAGCGCGAGCCTGGATGGTGACAATTTCTGTGCAAACTCTCGGGTTTGGAGAGTGCGAAATTGTGTCGGAACCCTTTTCATTCACGAGAGCGTTCAACCACATTCTCTCCATTCAATTGGGCGCCTCGATTCCCTATTCGCCCTCGCGGCGAGCTCGTACGATATCCTGCGCGGCGGTACGACACTGGGCTCTAACCGCTGATCTGAGTTGCGTCTCACTCAAATCCTTCTGCAGCGTACGTCCATTACCGAGATCGGCGGTGAGAAAAGCGTCAAACGATTGGCGTGCTTCTACTTCGTTGATTCCGACTTCAAAAAGAGTGTCAGTCCAATCCTCGCAGAGGTCGGCCTCCTCGAATAAGTGAGAAAACGCCTCCGAAATAGTGGAAGTCGGTATCAAACATCTGGTCATATGCCAGACCAGCCTTTGCTGAAGCAAATTGATTCCGAACTCGGACGCACATGCGAGTCTTGGTTTGGAACTCAACTCAGACGTAGAGGCGCGTCCAACCTTGAGAAAATCGCCAACATAAAGTTGGGTTCCGGTTAAGTCGGGAAGTGGCGTTAAGTCGTAGCATCTGGTCTTCCAACCATTGGCACCCATTGGTTCATGCTCACGTACGGATATTGCCAACACAAAGTCGTTTAGTTGCGCCATTGTCCCGCGCATCGTGCACGGGTGCTCAATGACTATTGCGAGTCCAGAATCTTGAACTCCAGCAATTGCAACTCCGGAGTAGACGTCGCCTGTAAAGAGAAGGCGCTGAGGATTAACGTCTGTTCCCCTCGACCGATACATGTCGTCGGGTGCGGCGAATGATTCAAGACTCAATGATCGCCGTTCGATTTAGGTCTGATTCCGAGTTCTCCGTCCGACGCCTCAAACACTTCGAAGTTAGATTGGTACCTTTCTTGCCAGTCCGGTACGTGTCTCTCTATTAGTTCCTCCGGAGTTAAATGATCTAGCGCTAGTCCAATGACTTCCGTAAAGAATCCGTTCGAAACGAGATCAATTGGATTTGTCGGTGCGCCAACGACGGGTGGTATTTCCATCCAGGCTGCGACATCGGTAACTGGGAGTTCGTGCTGCAAGATTTCGACTAGGGCCACAGTTTTCGCTATAGCAAACAGGTTCTGCGACGTCGGCGACTCGCCGAGCCTCCATTTTCGTACCGCAGGTACGGACACACCAATCATTCGCGCGATGTCTCGCCATGCAAAGCCGGCACCAGCGAGAAATGCGAGAAGCTCAACGGCCGGCCTTAATACTAAATCTCTAGCCTTCTGATCTAGAAGAATGTCTGAAGCGTCGCGATACATGTCGGCAGATTGTCTCCGCAAGTCGGCGACGTCATCACCCAAGATGCGCGTTCGATTGTGGCTCCACCCGATGTCCTGAACTAACTCACTTATCGTGCGAGTCTTCGTAGGAAGCTCAGGAGCAGCGGCTGTAGATGTCGATCGTGTTTGATCAAATGTCTGAATCTCACTCACTTTCTGTCACCTTTCTAAATTCTTTTAGGAGATTTTCCGTAGTAAGGAAATCGAAAAGAGATCTAATCGGGGACCTCAACGAATCGCATCGTTCCAGCACTTCCGAACCTGTGAACTCCGGAATTCCCTGGGGCTCCCAATAACTGTCGAAGTCGAGGAAGAACAACGCACCAGGAAGAGGTGGATGCGGACGCATTAGGGGACCAACTGGACTCACGACGAATCCTGATCGAGAGCCGTACCGAAGGACAAGACGTTGGTCTATGCCAGTGTTGTATTGGGCGGCACCTTCCCAACTCAGCGGTTCTATATTGGCCGCCGCCATCTCATCGGCACATGGTGCGGAGAGGGAGGGGTGGAGCCATTTACTCCAGTCGTCGATGTTCGAATCGGTTATTTCGGGAATTCGAATTTCGTCGATGTATCGCATGCCGACGCGATTGATCCCGTCTGGCTTTAAGAATGTCGAAATCGCCGAAATTGCCAATTCCAATGTCTCGCGGAAAGCTGGGTAGTGGCTATATTCCGTCGCTTCGATTGTGAGCGTGCTCTCGGTTAGAGCGATTGCCTTAGTTCGGTCCCGAACTGTGAATCTCGTCACAGGTACAGGCGCCATGAATTGCGGTGCTGGGCCGTTCGGTCCAATTGAGAGGTCGAAACGTTGGATTTTCGATGAATCGATAACCCATTCCTCACCTAATGCGTCCCGGATCGTCCGCTGGAGAGGCATTGGAAGTGGGCGATCGCTTGCGCCATTTGAGAATCTGATTTCCACAACGACGAGAGCCAATGGGGCGTTTGGGTATACCTCGTGATCGTCGGACATCCATCTCCTTGTTAAAGTTGTAACCAAAAGTGTAACCGGAAGTGTAACTAGCGATACGCGAGCAATTGTAAAAATTCTCGCAATTCGCTTCAAATCGCCTTGAGCCCGCTAGCTGCGGATGCACTGGGCGACCCTTGATTGATGTACTGACGGGTTCATCCGATTTGCCTTTTGAGCCACCCTGGTAGTCGTTTAACCCAGTGCCCGGGGCCGACGGGCGCGCAGCGCCCAGTCGGACCCATGGGCCATCTTCGTGATCAAGAAATCGTTCAAAGTACTGGAAAGAAAAAACAATTTTTCCTGTCGCAGAAAAATTGTTTCCAATTCGTGCCCAAAACAGTGGCTCCTCCTATAGGGGGCGAAAATCTCGCTCCCTAGAAGGAGCAACATGCGATTACCAATTGACACCCAGACCGTGAGGTTCGTTTCGGCGGGACCGGTAACTCCCGTCCTCGACTACGAGACAAAAGCACCGAAGCTGGACGAGAACGGGACGCCGCTGTTCAACGTGCCGATCTTCGCGGCCGGCGGCGGCGCGAGGGACTCGATCACCGTGAAGGTGGCCGGCGAGCCCAAGGGCCTGTCGGAGTTCACGCCCATCAAGGTCACGAACCTCATGGCCACCACCTGGGAGGTGGGCACCAATCACGGGGTCAGCTTTCGCGCTGACCGCATCGAGCTGGTGAAGGCGAGCGCGTAGTGCGACAGCTCCTCATCTTCCTGATCGTTGCCGTCGCTCTCCAGTTCGTTCTGGCGTGGGCCCTGGCTCACTACCGACTCGTCGTGCTCGGCGGATGCAGCTGGTGGGTCTGGAGCCTGTGGCAGGGACACCGTCGTGCGTAATGTCCCGCTCTCATCCGGACGCCGCCCCTGGGGGAGTCTTCTCCTCTGGGGGTGGCGCCTCGAGATCGCCCTCACGCTCTCTTCGCTCATTGTCCTTGCGTTCTCAGAAGAGATGGGAACGGGAGGCCCCGCAATCGTCCTCGCGCTCGCAGCGCTGGTGCTGAAAGTCCGTCCGGATCTCCGTAAAGATCTCGCTCGCCACATGCTGGAGAATCGTCACGAACGTTGGATCCATGGCGCCTTCTGGCACTGCGCCATCGTCGGGCGTAACGGTGATGTCCCTCGGGTGAACCGGTCGGCTCCGCTACCCGTCGGACGTCGTTACTTAATCTCCCTTCCCCCCGGTCTCTACGGTGAAGCGCTGGCGAACCGGTGCCCGGAGTTGGCAGCCACCCTCGGCGTCCGAGAGGTCCGCGTCAAGGTGCTGCCCCAGAGTGCTCGATACGTCGAACTGGCGGTCATCTGGTCGAACCCCTTTCCCCAGAGCATCGCCTCGCCGCTGCTCCGACAACGCCAGACCTCGCTCTGGCAGCCGATATTGCTCGGCGTCGGGCAGGACGGCCTGCCTGTGTCGATCGGGCTCCCTGAGCACAACTTGTTGATCGGTGGCGAACCGGGGTCCGGGAAGTCCGTCGCGCTGTCGACGATCGTCGGAGCCTGCGCCCTCGATCCTTCGGTTCATCTGACGCTGCTCGATGGCAAGCAGGTGGAACTTGCGGCGTGGTCACTGGTCGCTGACGAGTTCGTTGGCTCGGATCTCGATGAGGCAGTCGGGGCCCTGGAGGGACTCCGTGACGTCATGGATGAGCGCTACGCCAACTTGATGGCCACTCGCCGCCGCAAGGTCGGGGAGAGCGATCCTGAGGGACTTCACGTGCTGGTGATCGACGAGCTGGCCTTTTACCTCCGCGGTGGCAAGAAGGAATCGCGCGAGCGTTTCGCCGAACTCCTCCGAGACCTCGTGTCACGAGGCCGCGCCGCCGGCATCATCGTGGTCGCGGCCACCCAGAAACCCAGTCACGACATCGTGCCGACGTGGATCCGAGACCTCTTTTCGTTTCGCCTCGCGATGCGGTGCACGAGCTCGGACGCCTCGGACACCATTCTCGGCCAAGGGTGGGCTCACCAGGGCTACTCGGCCGCGTCCATTGATCCGACCTTGCGGGGAGTTGGCTACCTCCTCGCCGAAGGCGGTACACCGGTTCTGCTCATGACGCCCTACCTCAGTGACGACGATGTCGACGAACTGGCGCTTCGGTCCTTTGAGCAGAGGGGTGGCGTATGAACGCCGAGGAACGATCCCGACTCCTCTTCGAGGTTCACCAAGCCGGCAACTGCTCGCACCCAGTCCGCCTCCGAGGCGAAATGGTGAATCTCGCTACAGGGGAGGTGAGCGATAACGTCCTGCGCGTCGCGTGCAAGGACCGGCGACGCATCGTGTGTCCGTCCTGTTCGTACCTCTACAAGGCCGACGCCTGGATCCTGGTCGCGAGTGGGCTCCTAGGCGGCAAGGGAACCCCTGAGTCGGTTAAGACTCATCCCCGCTTGTTCGTGACGTTGACCGCGCCCTCGTTCGGTTCGGTGCACACGATCACCCCGAGCGGAGGTTGCGTCAGCAGAATGCGGTCAGGCTCACCATCGCCCTGTCCTCACGGACGATCGCTGATCTGTCGCAAACGGCACGAAGGGAGCGATCCGATGCTCGGACGTCCTCTTTGTGCTCGATGCTTCGACTTCGAAGGGGCGGTGCTGTGGAACGCGCACGTATCGCGCCTCTGGAACAACACGGTCCAGTTGATTCGCCGGTCCCTCGCGGACGTCGGTGGAGTGGTCCAGTCAAAACTCAGCACCGTCGCGCAACTGAACTACCTCAAGGTCGCCGAAGTCCAACGTCGCGGCCTCGTGCACGTCCACAGTGTCGTGCGGGTGGACGGACCTGAGTCGATCGACGTCGACCCACCCTCGTGGGTGACCACCGAAACGTTGGCGAAGGTGATTCGCGAGAGTGTGGCGGACGCGCGGGCCCTGCGACTGGACGGGGCAACGGTGCGCTGGGGGAGCGTCCTTGACATTCGTGACCTGGCGCTCACCTCCGACGACGCTACGAAGGTCGCGTCCTACGTCGCGAAGTACTCGACCAAGACGACCGACGGTTCGAAGGAACTCGCTCGGCGCTTTCACTCCCGCCGGCAGATCGTGGGCCTGCTCGACGACCGTCACTATCGGGGCCTCGCGCTCGCCGCCTGGGACCTCGCGGAGCGCCCGGCGTTCGCTGCACTCCACCTGCGGGACCACGCCCACGCCTTCGGCTTCACGGGTCAACTCATCACAAAGTCCCGGCAGTACTCGACGACCTTCGCGGCGCTGCGCTCCACGCGGGCTCAGTACATGGCGGGCCAACGAGAGTCCGACCCCGTCGAGGGCACGTTCCACTTCGAGGGTCGCGGCTACGACGACCCGCGCGCGACGCAGCTCGCTGAAGTGTTGTTCACGATTCACCAAGAGCTTCGCCAAGAAGCCTTAGCGGCACGACTGAGCTCGAACGAGGTACCGGAACCGTGACCGCTTTCACGTGCACTCGTCGTCATGATCTCACTGGTGATGTCATAACGGGCGCGATTCTCCAACCTTCTCCTCACCGAAAATCCCGCAATTGCAAGGGTTATGAGTTCATATGACGATCTCTAGGTGCGAAATCGTGAATTCATATTGGTCCACTTCCGACATGAACGAAACCACCTCACTCACGTCCCTGCTCACCCACGACCTGGAGGTCAGATCTCGTGGCGCCACCGGCCGAGCGCTGCTCGACGCCCTCGAGCTCTACTGTGTTGACCTCCTGGGGCAACCTGGTCCCCTGGAGTTCGCGCTGGCACTGCGCTCCGAAGCGTTGCCGTTGCGGGATCGTCTCGAGGAACTTCTCGAATGGACCGCGGCCGAACCGAGGTTCCAACTCGTGGCCCTTGTTGCTCTAGCTCCTGAATTGGACAGAATCGCTCGTCGGCTCGGTCGGGGTTCTCCGAGCGACGACACTGTCTCCGAAGTCCTCGCCCAGGCGACCGAGGCGCTTTGGTGGACCCATGAGTTCGTGGACGGTGAGCGCCGAGACTTCGTCATGCGTCACGTTCGAACTCGGACCCGTGGCGAGCAGCGGCGAATGGCCCGTCACAACGTCAGGACCGTCCCGCTCCCCGCGAACTTTGACTTCGCCAAAGTCGAGCCAGCGCAACTGGTCTCCCTGGACCTTGATGGAGCCGTTCGACGGGGCATCATCACTGATGTCGAACGCCGACTCATCGAGACGACCCGCGGCGGTGAGTGCACGCTGCGTCAGTTCGCCGTCGAGCATGCGGAGCATCACTGGGCGCTCTACAAGCGACGGGCGAGAGCGGAGCGTCGTCTTCAGACCGTCTTCGGAGTCGAGGTGGTGCGGTGAGTTGCTTACCCGTGTTCTCTAGCTCTCAGCGCCATCACGTGGTCGCTTTCGAGCACGGTCCCGGCCGCCTTCCAATGCAGCTCGAGCAGGCTCGCGTCCTTGCCCTCGAGGAGAACGTCGGTGAGGTCCTCCCACAACGTCAACGAGCACGGATCGCAGAGGAGCCCTTGTCGCAGTGCCCACTCGGCGCCACTGAGGTCGCCGGCGAGAACGAGGTCCTTCGAGAGAGCGTGCGCCAGAGCGGTGACGGCTTCGGTGATCTTGTAGACGACCGACGTGGAGAAGGCCCACGTGAAGTATCGAGACGTGTCGGCGGTGAAGGGGACTCCGCGGACGAGGGCGAGAGCCTGACGTTTCAGTGGCAGTGCCGCTGGTTTCGTGACACCCTGGCTTTGGGCGATGAGACCCTCGAACTCACTCCAGTCGGTTGCGACGTCAACGAGCTGGTAGCCCGGCTTTCCCGAGGCGGTCGGTAGTTGACGCTCGCCAACAACCTTCCGTGCGTCAGCCATGTAGTTGCGCATGGCCGGCCGTTTGATGTCCGTCCCGTTCTCGGTGAGAGGCCATATGGCGGTCTGGATCTCCTCCAAGGAGTGGGGCCGGTCGTTATTCATAGCGAGGTAGGCGACGATGGCCCGTACGGGATCGCTCGCGGTGCCATTGGTAGGGGAGAGAGTGAGTGGCCCGAGGACGTCAACTCGCAGAGTCGAGTTGTGCGCGGGGCGAGAACGTTCGGAACTCGGCGTGGAATGAACTGGAGTGGTGCTCGGAACATCGACCACACTGACCGGAGACGTCGCTTCACCACGTTGCGTCGGTGCTTCTCGCACCACGAAGATGGGCTGCACCTGACGAGCACGCCGCCGACGCGAACGACGTCGAGCGAGATAGAAGCTGCCCACCAGGAACACGCCAAGCAATGTGGAGGCGAAGTTGAGCATGCTGGCGAACATGGTGCCGTTGCCCGTCTCGGTTGCTTGGCCATGGTGATGGGGCGTCAATTTGGTGACCGTGAGCTTCTTCGGGAACTGAAGTG
>Ga0182012_10004262_pt1 | contig 14990 bp, 13 predicted proteins | sample 612S2SmetaG_FD_120486 | JGI IMG/M metagenome (GOLD analysis project Ga0182012, IMG submission 120486) | Permafrost microbial communities from Stordalen Mire, Sweden - 612S2S metaG | ecosystem: Environmental > Terrestrial > Soil > Wetlands > Permafrost | place: Sweden: Stordalen | collected... | reverse complement strand
TGCTCGGCCTGCCGCACGTCCGCGCGGCGCTCCAACAGAGAAGATGGAAGTCCGACTGGGATTTCGGGAGAATGCGGCTGCTCAGTAAGTTTCAGTCCGCGAGGAACATCGCCGGGATTGTGTCCCAGCAGGATGCTGATGGCGTTTTCCTGCTGCGCAATCTGGCGTTGAAAATCTGGAATCTCTGTAGCAGCGGTGTAAACCAGTTGTTCGGATTGCCGAACATCCAACAACGAGTTGATGCCATGCTGCTCCAGGGTTTGCGTCAGTTGCAGCGATTGCGTGCGCGAGTTGAACGTCCGCTGCGAGATCTCCAACTCAAGATCCAATTCGCGGAGCTGAAAATAAGCAGCCGCCAAGTTGGCCACAAGAGTTGCTCTCACTTCTCGTTGCGCCCACTCATTGGCGAGAAGAGTTGCTCTGGCAGCTTCGGAGGCACGACGATACCTTCCCCAAAAATCCAGGTTCCATGAGGCAGACGCGGTCAGCTGTCCCTGCGTGACTTCGTAAGCAGGAATAGGGCCGAGCTGGGGACTATTCTGGCCCGAGATATTGCCGCCTACGCCCAGAGAGGGATACTGATCGGCGCGCGTGATTCCGAGTTGTGCCTGCGCCTGCAAGACCCGGGCAGCGGCAATGCGAACGTCATAGTTGTTCTTGAGAGCGGTGCGAATCAGGCGCTGGAGTTCGGGGTCTTGAAAGACCTTCGACCAGTCTTCGTCGCCTAACGACGCGGTTGGTTTGTCCGCTGCTGGTTTGTCGGCTGACGTGCTGCTGCTTGCCGGCTTCGAGTTGGTCTGAGACACCGCGCCTCCATTCGAGAGGCTGGCCAGCGCACGGTATTCGCCTGGAACGTCGGTTGCGGGCCGCTTGTAGCGTGGGCCAACCATGCAACCGGTAAGCCCGGCCATGCTCAGACAGAGGACGAGCGTCAGGTAACGATTATGCTTCAGTGTTCGAGTCATGGGATTAATCGCCTGTTCCTTCCTGCAGCCCATAGGCTGGAGCTGGAGATAGCGCCGGTTCGCGCTTCGATCGGAAGAAGGGAATCCGGTCCAGCACCTTCTCCTGAAATTCCTCGAGATAGAGATAGATCGCAGGCGTAACGAATAGCGTTATGAACTGCGAGACCACGAGACCGCCGACGACCACCAAGCCGAGTGGTCGGCGCGATGCTCCATCTGCGCCGTAGCCCAGCGCAATCGGCATCGCGCCTAAGAGCGCAGCCATCGTGGTCATCATGATGGGACGGAAGCGCTCCATGCTGGCATCGTGAATTGCTTGGTCGTCTGCAATTCCCTGGCGCACTCGCTGCTCCGCAAAGTCAACGATCATGATTCCGTTCTTCTTCACGATGCCCATCAGCATGAACATGCCGATGTAGGCATAGAGCGAGGCTTCCTCGTTGAACAGCCAGAGCGTGAGTAGTCCGCCGAGCAGTGCCACAGGCAACGACGAAAGCACGGTCAATGGGTGCAAATAGCTCTCGTAGAGAACCGCCAGGATTACGTACATGACGAACACTGCAACAAGCATCAACACCGCAAGGTCTCTGACCATGTTGCGAAATGTGAGCGCCTCGCCTTGTAGTTCTCCGACTATGCCGGAGGGCAGAATCTGCTTCGCGGTGCCTTCTACAAATTGCGTGGCTGGTCCGATGGCATAACCGGGTTTCAGATTGAAGAACATGGTTACGCTGGTGAACTGGTTGATGTGATTGACTGCTTGCGGCCCGAGAATCTGGTGCCAAGTTGTAACCGCACTCAGCGGAACCATTCGCTGACCATCGTCGCTCTTGATGTAGAGTTTTCCGAGGTCTTCAGGCGCTGAACGCATATCATCCGCTACCTCCAGGATCACTTGATACTGGTCGGTTGGTTTCTTGATCAGATAGCTGTAGTTCTGCGAGTAAGCGTCGTGCAGAAGAGTAAGGATCCGGCTCTCCGACACACCATACAACTTTGCCTGCTCGCGCAGAATATCGACCTGCAGGTTCGGCGTGTGATTGTAGAGATCGGAGTTCACGAAGAGGAAACCGGGATATTCCCGCATCTTCGCCGTCATCTTTTCTGCCGTGCCGTAGACTTCGTTAGCATCGATTCCGGAAAGCGCATAAGCGAACTGCCCTTGCGCATTGGCGGTTGCACCGGTACTGATCTCGAGGGCGGGATTGGGCTGCAAGAACGCCATGGTGCCAGGTATCGCGTTGCTTATACCGCCCATCAACTCTCCTGCGACCTTCGCAATGGGAGGGCGCTGCGATGGCGGCTTCAAGAACGCAATCAGGAACGCCTGATTCGATCCCATGAACTGTCCGTTGCCGCTCATCGTAAAGGTGCTTCGCACCGCTGGATTCGCCTTCATGATCCTTTCGGCCTGCGTCTGGTAAGCGTGCATTTGTTCGGGAGAAGAACCCTCCTGAGCGACCAGCACGCCGCGGATAAACGAACTGTCACCGACGGGCAGGAACGATTTCGGGACCACATCAAAGAGGTATACGGTTCCAATTAGGCAGATCACCCAAGCCAGCGCAGAGATCCAGCGATTGCGAAGAAAGAACCACAGTGATCGCCCGTAGACGTCAAGCACTCGATGCTCAAAGGCGCCGAAGACGCGCTCCATCCACGTCTTCTTTACATCCGCACCGCGTCGGCCTAGCAGCCGCGATGTCATCAAAGGCGTGAGGGTGAGCGAAACGACCCCGCTGGCAAGAATCGAGATCACGATGGTGATCGAAAACTCGCGGAAGATTCGGCCCATGAGTCCGCTCATGAACACCAGCGGGATGAACACCGCCGCTAGCGAAAGCGTCATGGCCAAGATGGTGAAGCTGATCTCCTTCGCTGAGTTCAACGACGCTTCGAAGGCGTCCTGCCCTTCTTCCATCAGCCGGACCGTGTTCTCCAGAAACACGATGGCATCGTCCACGAGGAATCCGATGGCCAAGGTGAGAGCCATCAAAGAAAGGTTATCCAGGCTGTAGCCCAGCAGACGCATCGCTATGAACGTCAGAAAGAGCGACAAGGGCAGTGCCACCGCAGGAATCAGCGTGTCGGTAGCTCTGCCAAGAAAGATGAAAATGACCGTGACCACCAGGATGAACGCAATCCAGAGCGTGGCTTGCACATCTTTTATGCTGCCGACGATGGTTTGCGAGCGATCGTACGCAGGCACAAGAAGAACGGACGATGGAAGCTGCGACTGAATGGTCGGGATTAAATCTCCAACCGCTTTGGCCACTTCAACCGCATTCGCGCCCGCCCGCCGAAACACCGCGACCACCACGGTTGCTCCGGGCTGGGGATAACCACGCACCCAGAAGCGCATATCGATGCGCTCGTCCTGAACCGATTGCCGGGCATTGGCGACGTCCTTCAGATATGTGGGTGAACCGCTGTTCTGTCCGACGATCAGTTGGTTGTATTCGTCGGCAGTGGACAGTTGCCCTTGCGGCTGAAGCAGGAAGCTGCGGTGAGGTCCGTCGATCTGACCCGCGCCAGTGTAGGCAGTTCCACTCTTGATCGCGTTGGTCAGATCTTCGAGAGTGATATTGCGGACCGCCATTGCAGAAGGGTCAGCCTTGATCCGCACAGCCGATTGCGTTCCATAAACTGCAACCTGGCTAACGCCTGGCAGAATGCTGATACGCTCGCCCACCTGCGTGTTGGCGTAGTCGTAGAGTTGTCCTTCGGTAGCTGTGTCGCTGACTAGCGCAATATATTCAATTGGCTGATCATTGGGATTCGTCTTGCTAAACGTTGGAGGACTGGGCAGGTCCGCGGGAAGCTGTCCCTGCGCGCGAGAGATAGCGGCCTGCACATCCGTCGCCGCGGCATCGATGCTCTTCGACAGATCAAACTGCAAGACAAAGCTGGAGTGTCCCTGACCGTTATTGGAGGTCACCAGTTCGAGCCCGGAGATCTGCATGAACTGACGCTCGAGCGGCGTGGCCACGTTGTTGGCCATCGTGTCGGGTGTGGCGCCCGGATAGCTGACTTGCACCTGGATCACCGGATAATCAACGGCTGGCAGATCGCTGACAGGCAGATGCCTGTAAGCCCACATTCCGAACAGAACTACAGAGACGGTGAGTGCAATCGTCATCACCGGACGGCGGATGAACGGTTCTGAGAGATTCATGATTGGCCCGCTTTCTTGGCGCTCGGGTTATCCGCATTCGAAGGTGCAACACTCGGAGTGTTGGTATCGACTCGCACTTTCGCACCGGGGCGGACCAGCATTTGCCCGGCGAGCACGATACGCTCGTTCGGCGCCACGCCTTCGGTCACAACGACGTCTTTGCCCTGGCGTTGGCCTAACTTCACCGGCCGAAGCTCCGCCGTATCATCCGGCTTCACCACATAGACGAATGGCCCTTGCTGACTGATCTGTGTCGCTTCATTCGGAATGAGCACAGCTTGCTTCGCTGTGTTCAGTACGAGTCTCACATTTACAAACTGGCCCGGCCAGAAGTGACGATCGGGGTTGCTCAGCGTGGCACGAAGATTGACCGTCCCGCTGCCGTTCTGCACAGCGTTATCGAGGAACTCAATACGCCCGGACTTGGCTGCATCCTCCGCATCGGAGGGCAGCCGCACTGAAGCTTTCAACAAGCCGCGTGACATCTGCCGCTGAACTTCGGGAAGATCGCTTTCGGTAACAGTGAACGTCGCATAGATTGGATCGAGACGCTGGATCGAGAGCAGCGCGGTGGAGTTCGCTTGAACGACGTTGCCTATATCTACCAGGCGCGCTCCGGCCCTGCCATCAATCGGAGAGTGAATGTAGCAATACTCAAGATTCAGCTTCGCCGTCTCGAGGGCTGCTTCCGCCGCCGCTACCTGAGCCTGGTCTACGTCGACCGTGTTCTTTTTAGTGTCGTAGTCCTGCTTCGAGATGGCGCGTGTCCCGATGATCTCCTCATCGCGCGCGAATTGAACGTTTGCGAGATCGAGTGCCGCCTTTCTCTGCGCAAGGGTAGCTCTGGCCGAGTCGAGCTGCGCCTTGTAGGGTCGCGGATCGATGACAAACAGCAACTGCCCCTTGTGGAGATTTTCGCCATCGCTGAAACGCCGTTCGACAATTCGTCCTGCAAGCTGCGGAGTGACGGTGACAGACTCAGAGGCTGCGTTTCTGCCGATTTCGTCCAGATACTTTGGGACATCCTGGGCAGTCGCATTCACCACGGTCACCAGTGGTGCCGGCATTGCCGGCGCGGCCTGGACATTGCTTTTACTGCATCCCGTTGTTAACAGGTGCAACACTAGCGCTGCCGCAAATAAAATCGGTACGTAAAGTAGCTGTCGAGTGCTTCGTGTCTGATTCATCGCCATCCTCTTCGTTGTCCCTGTTTTGCTGAATACGTACTTAATCACGCCGGGGTCACCAGGTGCGGCGTGGTTAGCGACCTAATTGCAGAGTCGCTGCGTTCATGCGATGTCTTTCCTGTCCTCGCATTGGAGCGCAGCTCTGCATTTCCGCTCTGCTCCAGTGCGCGGCTACGAGCAGTTACGATGTTGTGCTTTGCGCAGCCTAAGAGAAGAGCGCAGTGAAGGTCGGAATAGCGCTCTAAAACCGACATCACATATACGAAACGATCGAACGCTTCGAGTTCTAGAATTGCGGCATATGGCCGGTCCTCCACAGAGAGCGTATCGAGCAACTCCGAGCTCGGAGCGCCGGTCGCCTCCATCGGCCGCGGATTCACCACGCGCACGGCGTTCAGGATGACCACCCGCCTAGCCCACGATCGTGCCCATTCCTTGAAGACCGGATTGTCCTTGGTTGCGTCCTGCAGACCTGCGACGAAGCACTGCTCTGCCATTTCCCTGTCCGCGGTTAATAAGAGTGAGAGCAGGTACAAACTATTCATGTCCTCGTCGAAGATCTGTTTAAAATCGGCGACGCTCGCATAGGGACTGTTCTTGATGCTGAGTTTTGTGTCCGTCATAGTTACCTCCGTGGTGATCGCCTTGCTCATTTGTGCAATGAATTTGGTGTCGCGTCATCGTCCGGCTTGCCGTGGCAATTCCTCGACAGACGCTTCAGGACGTATCGTGTGAGGACGCCACAGCAGGCGAACTTTGCTCCATCCTTCATCAGTCCAAGGAGGGCGTCTTCTCCCTCGCGACTGATTACCGTAAGACTGCCCACATCGATCACCAATTTGCGGCCATCGAGATTTTGGAACGCGTCTTTCCAACTGATGCGAAGCTCATTCACCCAAGGGGCCATGAGCTTTCCTTCAACCACCAGCGTGCGCTTGTGTTGGGTGTCTATTGTGGAGATCTTGAACATATAGGTGTCCGCTACGCTTGAGTACAGTGCAACCGGCGTGCCGAAGTGGAGCATCTGAATCGTCCTCGTAAAGCGAAGAAAACATTGCCAGGGAGTGAAACGGCTCTCGTATGGTGTCAAAGAATGTCAACGTCAAAATTGACACTGTCAAAATGGATGACAGAGTCCCCTCGGAAACGTTTGGGGGAAATCAGACGTGAGGAAGAGGAGTCATAGCAGGTCCTTCGCGCCTAGTATGAAGACGCGAAGGAGTCCTTGTTTAATGCAGTTTGTCGAGGGAATTCAAAAACATCCAGAGCTACGACACTAAATGAGGATCTATGCCGAGCTTCTTCATGCGTGCGATGAGTGTGGTCCGTTTGAGGCCCATCCGTATTGCAGCGCCGTCAGCGCCTGCTACCCGTCCGTGAGAAAGCTTCAGTACGCGAACGATCTCATCTCGATCATTGGCTTCGCGCGTGCCCAACGCGGGAGCGCTCCGGCCATTGCCGGCTATCTCACTGATCGGAACCTGCAGCGCGGGGCCGCGGGTGAGGATCACGGAACGTTCAATGAAGTTCTCCAGCTCACGAATATTGCCCGGCCAATGCCAACTCGATAGTTTCTTCATGGCCTCGGCGGGGATGGATTCAATCTCCTTCTCCATGCGCCGGGCATACTTCTGCGTGAAGTAACGGACCAATAGCGGAATATCATCCGGACGTTCGCGCAGAGGCGGGATACGAATCGGAAACACGTTCAGCCGATAGTACAGATCGCTGCGAAACTCCCGATCCTCAATCATTTTTTCGAGGTCGCGGTTCGTGGCTGCCACCAGTCGTATATCGACCTTCTTGGTCCGAGTGCTTCCCAATCTTTCAAACTCACGTTCCTGCAAAGCTCGCAGCAATTTGGGCTGGATGTCGAGGGGAATGTCTCCGACTTCGTCAAGGAACAGCGATCCTTGATCCGCGAGTTCCAGCCGCCCAACCTTCTGTGAAATCGCACCTGTAAAAGCGCCGCGCTCGTGCCCGAAGAGCTCACTCTCGAGCAGTCCGGTTGGAATGGCCGCGCAGTTGAGCTTCACGAAGGTCCGGTCTTTGCGGCGGCTGCGCTCGTGGATCGCGCGCGCGATTAACTCCTTTCCGGTTCCTGTTTCGCCCAGCAGCAGCACCGTAGAATCGCTCGGAGCCACGGTGTCCACGAGATTCAAAACATGGCGGAGAGCTGAACTTTGTCCAACGATTCCCTCAAAGTCCATCTCGCCGCGAATTTCCTCTTCCAGATACAGCTTTTCCTGCGCGAGTTTGTCTTTGAGATCGGCGATTTCTCCGTAAGCCAGCGAATTCTCCACCGCAATCGCAACCTGTCTCGCGACCTGCAGCAGAAAAGTGACTTCCGGTTCCCCAAACGCATCCTCATTATGACTGGCTACCGCCAGCACGCCGAGCACGCGGTCCCGGCTTACCATCGGCACAGCGCAGAACGCATTCATTCCCTCTCCCGCGGCCTTGGCACAGAGTTCAGGCGGTGCGGTAGCGGGATCGAGCCGGTTCATGACCCACGGCTTTCCACTTCTAAAGATCTGATCCGGCACTGAACCCTCAACGCAGATCATTGCCGTGTCAGTAAGGGGGCCTTTGCTATCTGGAAAATCGAGAGCATGAACGCGCAAGCCCTTGCCGTTTGGCTCGGGCAGCAAAATCTTCGCAGCATCGCATTGCATCACCCGTCGAACGCTGGCCGAGATGGATCCCAGGAGGTCGTGAAGATCCAGGTTGGAGACAACTTGATTGGTGAGGTCAAGGATCATAGTCAGTCGATCCTGTGCCTGACGCGACACGTAGAAGTTCACCGCCGCATCTATCGCCAATGCAATCTGATCGGCCGCAAGCGATAAGAACCGAACCTCGTCAGTGGAATAGGCGTGGGGCCGCGAACTGCCGATGCTCAACACGCCCAAACGGCGCGTTCCCCGGGCAAGCGGCAGGCAGCAGGTCGAAGCAATCCCTCTTTTGGTGAGATCCTCGCCATATTTCGCAAACCTCGCCTCTTGCGTCCAATCACTGGTGACGAGGACATGTTGAGAGTTGTGCACCAACTCGGCTGGAGTGTTTTCCACCACAACCTCTGCCAAAGGCAAGTCGTGTCTTCTTCCGTTTGAGTAGAGCAGATGCCATGCGACTGTCTTGGTGTCTTGCTCAAACGCGACAAGTTGCAGGTAGTCAAGCTGAACAACTTCAAGCAGCGCAGAGAGGAGCACATCGCCGGCCCGGTCGCAATCGTCGCACGAGCCGATTACATGGGTCGCACGCAACAGGGTTTCATAGCGATCCCTATACGGCGCCGACATCGTTATGGATACAGCACTCATGCTCTCTCGCGCGTCAAATCGTAATTCGGATCCATCAGCACTCATCGCCGCAGGCCAGTCAGTCTGATTCTTCAGATGTTTCGATAACCGGGAAAGCTTCAACAAAACCTTTGAGAGCCCACGCGGACCAAAGTTCTTCTAGTTTGACGTACTCCTCAAAGGAAGTATCGGGCTGCACACCCGTATTCGAGATGGCCGCGTCATTAACGAGCACATGTCGATCAACTCCCGGGAGATGGCCGAACCAATGAAACCTGTTGCTACTGTGACAAAAACACGCATATGAGAACTCCGTGCTCTTTAGATATACAACCGTTCACAATACGACTACTGCTCACCGAGCTATTGGAACTTTCAAACATCGTGTCTGGGTATTGCGTCGAGATCGGCAAGCACCTCAGCGGGAATCTGCAGCGTCGCCGCCTTAAGATTCTCGCGAAGATGGTCGAGGGAAGATGTTCCGGGAATTACAAGGATGTTAGGCGAGCGCTGGAGGAGCCATGCAAGTGCAACCTGCATCGGCGTGGCGCTAAGGCGCGCAGCGACATCAGACAGTGTGCCCGACTGCAGGGGAGTGAACCCGCCAAGTGGAAAGAACGGAACATAGGCGATGCCGTCACGAGCAAGATCCGCTACGAGCGCATCATCGGCCCGATGAGCGAGGTTGTATTGATTCTGGACGCAGACGATGGGTACGATCCGCCGTGCTTCCGCGATCTGTGCAGGCGTAACATTGCTCAGCCCGATATGACGTATCAAGCCTTTTTGCTGAAGCTCGGCCAGCGTAGTGAGCGGCGCTTCGATTGAACCTTCTGCCGGTTGGTGAACGTTAAACATGCTGCGCAGGTTGACCACGTCCAGCACATCCAAGCCTAGATTGCGGAGATTATCGTGCACCGCCGCAGTCAGCTCTTCGCGAGAGAGGGCGGGAATCCACGATCCATCTTCGCCTCTGCGGGCGCTCACCTTGGTGACGATTACCAAATCGTCGGGATAGGGGGAGAGCGCCTTACGTATGATCTGATTGGTGACGTGGGGGCCATAGAAATCGGCGGTGTCGATATGATTTACACCGCTCGCCACAACCTCTCGCAGAATAGCGATCGCTCCATCGACATCCCGAGGTGGCCCCCACACTAACTTGTCGCCATCTCTCCCTGCAAGTTGCATGGCTCCGTAGCCCAGGCGGTTCACAGTGAGTGAACTGCCTGGCAGGGTGAAGCTGCCGGCCTTGCTTAGTTTCTGGAACATTCCATTCCTCCCAGGCTGATGGTTGGCCTCTCCATTTGTAAGCGGCATTGACGAACCATTGCCGCATCGCATAAAACGGAGACTGTCTCCCAATTAATAGATAACCGGAGACTATCTCCGGTTGCAAGTATTTTCCTAGATGACAAAAAAAGATTCACAACCCGCCCAGAGAAAGCCGCGCACGGATGCGCAGCGCAATCGCGAGCGCATTTTAGAAGTGGCGAAGGAGGCATTCACTCGTTTTGGCGCGGACGCCAGTTTGGACGACATTGCCAAACAGGCGGGCGTAGGAGCCGGAACTCTGTATCGTCACTTTCCCACCCGGGACGCACTGATCGAAGCGGTGTATCGGAGCGAAGTGGAAAAGCTGGCCGAGGCGGAGCGCAAGTTCACTGAAACACTGCCTCCGATTGATGCGCTACGAAAATGGATGCTGCTGTTTGTGGACCACATCGCGGCAAAGCAGATCATTGCCCCCGCCCTGAATAGTGTCGTCGGAGGCTCCTCAAAGCTGTTTGAGGGTTCTCGCGGGCTGATCCATGGAGCCATTGATGCGCTAGTGAAACGAGCAATTATGAGCGGCGAAATCCGAAGTGATCTCGAGCCCTTCGACCTGCTTCGAGCGCTGATCGGCGTCGCCCATGTGGCTTCCGGCTCTGGCTGGCAGCAAAGTGCCAGAAGGCTAGTGGACATCCTCATTACAGGCTCGCGCCCGGTTGAATAAGGCGCGCTCTTCCAAACCCGGTCCGCAAAGCACAGAACATGCTTGAGTCGACGTGAGAATGGGTACTGAATGCTGGCTTACATCAGCGCATTGCCTCCCGTTCCCGATGTACTCATCCACGGATTGGGATCAGGCTCCATCATTCGTATCGTGAAACGCCGTGGAATCAGGTAGCTTCTCTTCTGCTGCTTTCGTTTTCTCTTCTTATTCGGTCGCCGCTGTCATCCTAGTTTTTGCTCCACAATTAACTCTGGAACGGGGGACGGGCAGGCCGTGGGACATGAACGTGTACCGCAGGCGGAAGATGAAGACTCTGCTAGAGTCTCTCAAAATTTCGTCGGCGGGGTTCCAATGCTTTCCGCAATTTCAAAGTCTCGCTGATGGACTCGAAACGCGGAAGCGGCTCTGAAATTAGGGGCGGCCATCCGGGATGCGGTGCAGAGTCATGCAAATTCTCACAGCTTAACCACCGGAAAGCCGGAAAATGAGAACGGCTTACAGGAAGTGTCCACTGTAAGCCGCTGATAGAGCATAAGTTGTTTGGTTGCGGGGGCAAGATTTGAACTTGCGACCTTTGGGTTATGAGGGGAATTTGTAACACACTCCAGCACAAGCCAACCTACTAAGTGCAACAAAACAGACACTCTGATTTTTTTGGCAGGGTCGATTCAACGCTGATTTTGTATGGTTTTGGACACAGAAAGGGCATAGTAGGGGCATAGTGTTCGAAGGCTCCACTAACTCAAAAGCGAGGCTAGTTGCGGAATTGAAAAGGCACCCGATACGACTCCGTGCCGGTCTCGATGATGTGAGCCTGATCGGTCAGCCGGTCGAGCACGGCCTTACAGAGTCGGGCATTGGTAAAGACCTGTGGCCATTCGGAAAACGGTAAATTCGTTGTGACGATAATGGCCGCCTTCTCCGCCCTCTCGGCGATGACCTGGAAGAGCAGTTCGGCGGCAACCTCTGCCAGCGGTACATAGCCAAGCTCGTCGCGAAATGTGGAGCTCCACATTTATCGACGAGTTGGGCTTCGTGCCACTCTCCAGGACTGGCGCCGAACTGCTCTTCGAGATGCTCAGCCAACGCTACGAACGCGGCTCAACCCTGGTTACCAGTAACTTGCCCTTCGCCGAATGGACCGAGGTTCTCGGATCGGAGAGTCTAACTGGCGCGCTGCTCGATCGCCTCACCCACCACGTCAACATCCTGGAGATGAACGGCGACAGCTTCCGTCTTAAGCAAAGCAAACGTAAACGCGCCACCGCCAACCCCTAACAGCCCGGTCCCTAGCATCCGCCTGCCGAACGCACTGCGGGGAGAATGCCGTCTTCCGCTACGCTCCAGACGCCATTCTCCCCGCAGTTCCATAACCTTCCACTGGACTACTTTTACTCCGCCACAGTGGCTCCCTTTTACTCCGCCCTTGACAGCTCTACGTGGGGACATTGTCGTTGTCAGGCGCTGCCAGAATCGACGACGAACCGTGCTTGATGATGTATAGGTCGGAGCTGTTCATTTGAGTGAGGCCACCTCGGATTTTCCGAGGAGAAGATGTCGGAGCTGGTTCGAGAGAAAGTGCTGACGGAGATCAAGCCGAAGGCGAAGAGCGTCAGCGAGACGAAGAAACAAAACTGAATCACACCAGTCATCAGAGCAAAGGAGTGCGACCATGGCAAAGCGAACGACACACAGGAAAACTAGCCCACGGGCCTATAGGAGTGCGGCCTTGGCTGCTATCCATGAGAACATGGCCGATTTGCACGAAGCTGGCGCGATCGATACCAAAACCATGCGGAGATTTGACCAGGCATGTCTTACCCCGGTGATGACTCTCACGCCTGAGGCCATTCGGCGCATTCGCAAGAAGGAGGCAGTCAGTCAAGCGGTCTTCGCCGCTCATCTGAATGTGACCACCGGGAGAAGCAACCCCGCGGTCCAGCGGCGAAGCTGCTCACGCTTGCAGCCAGGCATGGAATAGCGTCAATAGCCTAGGTAGTTGTTAGCCCCACAACGACTCAGCCTCACAACCACCCCATCCTGTCGGCTCGTGGGGACGTGCAAACATCTCATTCTGCCCTTCTCACTGCGAATAACTCCGGTTCCGAACTTGGACCAACGTCGTCTCCTCGCGTCCGGCGACGTACTAGCCCAACTTGTACTTCGCCACAATATGCCTTCGAGGTCGTGCTCACGGGCGGCTCTGAACAATGTTCTCCCGGTTCCCTCGAAATGCGGCAGAGGCTGCATTATTCAACGCAGGTCCTTGTTGCCGGGCTACACACGCCCGTTCCAGCAACGTGAGTTTAGAAGACAACGTGAGCGTCAAATGGAAGAATGGAAACAGGAGCACCCGGCCAAGTCGTGCAGCGCGGCACGCCAACCTTCACGCTCCAAAAGCTGCAAAGAAGAAAAGAAAGCCCTAGGTAAAGTGCGCAGTCCTCTAACTCGGTATGTGTCTCAACACCGTTGGACGGAGCAGCCGTGACTTCACCTGCACACATTCACATCAGATTCGTACGGCTTCATGATTTAACAAAAAGCCGAATTCATCTGAAACATGATCCTAGATTCCACTTGCGCCGAAGGCGGTGAATCGGCACCTTGGATTGACCCATCAAGAGTAGGTAAAATACCAGGCATCATGACGCGCAACGATGCCTGGAATCTGTTGATGGAATTCACCCAATCAGAGAGCTTGCGGAAGCATGCGCTTTCCGTGGAGGCCTGCATGAGAGCCTACTCTCGCAAGTTCGGCGAAGACGAAGGCAAGTGGGCCGTCACCGGCCTTATTCACGATTTCGATTACGAGAAATATCCGACTGCGGAGGAGCATCCGTTGAAGGGCAGCCAGATTCTAGCGGAGCGCGGCTATCCGGAGGACATTCGTCGGGCGATCATGGGACATGCCACATACAGCGGTGTTCCGCGTGATACGCGCATGGCGCAAACGCTCTTCGCCTGCGACGAACTCGCCGGCTTCATCACAGCTGTTGCACTGGTGAAGCCTTCGAAATCACTCCGGGAGGTGGACGCCAAGAGCGTACGAAAGCGGATGAAGGATAAGGCATTCGCGCGCTCGGTGAGTCGCGAAGACATTGTGAACGGCGCAGTCGAAATGGGACTAGATCTAGATGAACATATTGCTTTCTGCGTAGAGGCGATGAGGAACGTGGCTAGTGAACTCGGACTAGCGGGCATCGTTCCAGTGGAGACTGCTGAGGGCTCCCATTGAGAAGGGCTGGAAGATGCGGTTGGTTCCTGCCGATCTTCACGCCTGCTTCCGGCCGAACCGTCGTCTCGATTGCGAGCGAGAGTGCACAGTCGCTGCCGCCAGTGCACATCCACACACAAACCAATAGTTGCTCAGAAAGTAAGGAGGCGTATGGAGTTCTTGCCTTTGCTGTTGTTGGGTGTCGCAATTGGAGTAGTTATTCTTATACGGTGGCGCATCGGCAATGTTACAGCGCCTCATGACGACAGGATTCGCGTGCCCTGCGACCGCTGCGCTGAGTTGATACTCCCAGAAGCAAAGATTTGCAGATATTGCGGCGCGGACCGGACTGTCATTCGGGCAAGCTAGTAGGTAAGCGTGATGCGGCATCTCGGTGTCGCGCTGTACTTAACCTGTAGACTTGCTACCGAAAAGGGACCGTTTCGATGTTGGGGGCGGTCTGTCATACGACAGGCAGTTCAACCGCCGCCGGCATCTGACGAAATTGCGGATACCACTCTCGAAACCTGGCATCAAACAGGTTGTCCAACATCGCGCATCGCACTTGAAGCAACAAATGAGCGCCTTCCGTAGACCAGCACATCGGCTAACGCTTACCCATCCGTTGGTTTACGGGTGACTCATTCCGGATTCGGCCGGAGCGCTCGAGATCCTGAGACCGTGACGGTGCGCGTAAGCGTAATTCGTCAAGCCACTCAAATTGTTCACAAGGTAAACTCGCAAACTTACGAGGTGCTGCCAAAATCGTTCTACGCGTTCGGCGTCCACGGGTTTCAGAAATTCTATGGCACCTCCAGCGCCATGGAATATGCTGCGCATACGCTCGATCGCTGCAGCCCACTTTCCGTTCCCCGAAAATCTGGGCACTCTTGGATTCGGCTGGAATTGAACTCGTTGAAGCTAAAGGAAAAAACGCGACCGGTAGAACTTCAGAGCTGCTCAGTCTACCTTGCTCGCGGACCGGAGAGGAATCAGGTAGAGGATGAAGCTCTGCCGCGAGTGCTTACGTGTTGCTTCCGTGTTTCGTCAGTGCTTCAAAGCCGGAGATCACGTCGAACAGTTCCTCGTCGATGGATTCCTGCCGAATACGGTGTAGCGTGCGGCTTAGTTCCTCCAGAATGTTTTCGATG
>Ga0182012_10004261_pt1 | contig 14993 bp, 16 predicted proteins | sample 612S2SmetaG_FD_120486 | JGI IMG/M metagenome (GOLD analysis project Ga0182012, IMG submission 120486) | Permafrost microbial communities from Stordalen Mire, Sweden - 612S2S metaG | ecosystem: Environmental > Terrestrial > Soil > Wetlands > Permafrost | place: Sweden: Stordalen | collected... | reverse complement strand
GCGGCAATCTCGTCCATGCTCAGATAGCGGCCGTGGCGGCGGATCGCCACGATTGTGCCGTCAACCAACTCATTGCGGCGCTCCACCTTGTGTTGGTGCCAGCGCCGCTTGCGACCGTCTGTCTTCACGGTCCGAGCCGGTATGTGGTCTGCCACTGTCGCGAAGTTCCCGTTCACTAGACCAGTCGATACTACGGGCTGTAGGGCGCGCGGGTCGCAGGCGCTGACGGGCCCGAAAAAGGTGTCGTCACATTAACTGGTCCCGGCGATAGCGGATGATCTGGTCCCGGCGATAGCGGATGATGGTGTGGTGGCACACAGAGTCCCATCTGGAGGCGAAGCGGCGGGCCTGCCAACGGCCCGTGCATCCTTCGCCGAATCGTTCGCCGGGGCAGACCCGGGGGCGGACGCCGAGCGGCGTGTGGCGCTGCGCCGAATGAAGGCGGTGGCACTGAGCTTCCTGATCGGGGCCATCGTTGTCTTTCTCGCGTGCCGATGGGCGCAGGCCCATGGCGCCACGGCCACCTGGGTTGGTTATGTTGGCGCGGCCGGCGAGGCCGGCATGGTGGGCGCGCTGGCGGACTGGTTCGCCGTTACCGCACTGTTCAAACATCCGCTCGGCCTGCCCATCCCGCACACCGCGATCATCAAGCGAAAGAAAGATCAGCTCGGCGAGGCGCTGGGAACCTTCGTGCGGGAGAACTTCCTGTCGCCGCAGGTCGTGGAGACCAAGCTGCGCGACGCGCAGGTGCCCAGCCGGCTGGGTAAGTGGCTGTCGGAAGTCCCGCATGCCGAGCGGGTGGCCGGCGAGGCGGCGACGGTTTTGAGGGTGCTGGTGGAGCTGCTGCGCGACGAGGATGTGCAGCAGGTGATCGACCGAATGATCGTGCGGCGCATCGCCGAGCCCCAGTGGGGTCCGCCGGTGGGCAGGGTCCTGGGGACCGTTTTGGCCGAGAATCGGCAAGAGGCCCTGATCCAGTTGCTGGCCGACCGCGCGTTTCAGTGGTCGCTGAATGCCGGCGAGATCATCCAGCGGGTCGTCGAGCGAGACTCGCCGACGTGGTCGCCTCGATTCGTCGACCACCTCGTCGGCGATCGCATCCACCGCGAGTTGATGGACTTCACCGACAAAGTGCGCCGCAACCCTGACCACGAATTGCGCCGTTCGGCGACCCGCTTCCTTTTCGAGTTTGCCGACGATCTGCAGCACGACCCGGATACCATCGCGCGCGCCGACGCCATCAAGGAGCAGTTGATGGCCCGCGATGAGGTCGCCAATGCGGCCGCGACGGCGTGGAAGACGCTGAAACGGCTGGTGCTCGAAGGCGTTGACGACCCGTCCAGCGCATTGCGCACCCGCATCGCCGACACGGTGATGCGCATCGGCGAATCACTGCGGGACGACATCGACCTGCGCGACAAGGTCGAAGACTGGATGGTGCGGGCCGCGAAGCATCTGGTCTCGCAGTATGGGATTGAAATCACAGCGATCATCACCGAGACGATCGAACGCTGGGATGCCGACGAGGCGAGCCGACGGATCGAACTGCACGTGGGCCGTGACCTGCAGTTTATTCGGATCAACGGCACCGTGGTCGGTGCGCTGGCGGGGTTGGTGATCTACGCCGTCGCGCAGCTGCTCTTCTGACTAGTGCTAACAGACTGCTTGCAAAAGCAAGCACCCGCTTGTAGCCTGGGACTAGGCGAACATCGACCCAACCGACCCAGGAGCACACAATGGCACCCGAGGAGAAGCTCTCCGCCAAGGTGACCACGGCGGCTTCCGACATCGGTAGCTTCATCAGGAGCCAGCGCGAGCTGGCACAGGTCTCGGTTCGCCAGCTCGCCGACCTGGCTGGTGTCAGCAATCCGTATCTGAGCCAGGTGGAACGTGGGTTGCGTAAACCGTCCGCCGACGTTCTGAGCCAGATCGCAAAGGCCCTGCGCGTTTCCGCCGAGGTGCTTTATGTGCGGGCCGGGATTCTCGAGCCACGCGAGGCTAGCGAAGTGCGTGACGCCATTGTCACCGACGTCGCGATCACTGAGCGTCAGAAGCAGGTTCTGCTCGACATCTATGCCTCTTTCGTCCAACAAAACGAACCGACCCGTGAGGAGCGCCCGACCCAACCTGAAATTGACGCGTGACCCGCCACCGGTTGGCCGGCACCGTCCCATATCGGCGAATGACGCGACTGATGCATAGACGAGTGGATGTCTGGTTACTCACCAACGAGGCAATCGTCTGCTTCCGGCCATCTGCAGGCTGAGCGGGCCGATATTGCGGCCAGGAGATCAACGATCCCCATCGAAGATTTTCCGGCAACGAGGAATGTAACCAACCCGAGCAATGCAGGAGGTTTCGACGCAAGTTGAGTGCCATCTCAGTCCACCTGATGCCGACAACCTAAAACAAACCACGAAAGGTAAACACCATGACTGAAAACACGAACATCGAAGAGTTGAAGGCTCCGTTGCTTGCTGCGCTCGGCGCCGCCGACTTGGCCCTGGCCACGGTCAACGAGCTGATCACCAACCTGCGTGACCGTGCCGAAGAGACCCGTACGGACACCCGCAGCCGCGTCGAGGAGAGCCGTGCTCGCCTGACCAAGTTGCAGGAAGAGCTGCCCGAGCAATTCATCGACCTGCGTGAGCGGTTCACCAGCGATGAACTCCGCAAGGCCGCCGAGGGTTACCTCGATGCCGCGACCAACCGGTACAACGACCTCGTCGAGCGTGGCGAGGCCGCGCTGTTGCGGCTGCGCAACCAGTCCGGCTTCGACGACGCATCGGCGCGGGCCGAAGGCTACGTCGACCAGGCTGTCGAGCTGACCCAGGAGGCGCTGGGCACCGTCGCCTCGCAGACCCGCGCGGTCGGCGAGCGTGCCGCCAAGCTGGTTGGCATCGAACTGCCCAAGAAAACGGACGCTGCGGCCAAGAAGGCTCAGAAGACCCTGGCTAAGAAGGCCCCGGCTAAGAAGGCGCCGGCGAAGAAGGCTGTGGCCAAGAAGGCGCCAGCCAAGAAGGTCACCCAGAAGTAGGCCTAGCAACACACTCGCCAAGACACTCGACTCCGGGCCGCCCTATGGGGCGGCTCGGAGTCGACGTTTGGGTCGGTGGCCGCATACTCTGTAAAGCGTGGTGACCCAAGTCATGAATACCGTCATGTATGTCTTGCAGGTCGCCGTCGTGGTGATGGCCGTATACGCGTTTGTCCATGCCGCGATGCAACGACCCGATGCCTATACCGCCGCCGGCAAGCTGACCAAACCGGTCTGGCTGTTAATCCTCGGCGGCGCTGTCGCGATGGCCTCCGTTCTGGCGACTTACGCGTTCGGCGTGCTGGGGATCGCGATCGCTGCCTGCGCGGCCGGTGTGTATCTGGTCGACGTGCGGCCCAAACTTCTCGAGATTCAGGGCAAGTCACGCTAAAGCGATGAAAGCCCTGCTCGCCGCGGCGCTCGCCTTCTCGCTGTGCTCGCTACCCGGGACGGCTCCTGCTGTGGCTGATCCGGGGGCTGATCCGGGCACCGGCGTGTCGAGCCCCTCGTACTCCCCGCCGTTCATCGACCACACCGAATGGGCTCAATGGGGGCGACAGAACCTCACCAGCCTGCGGGTCTACCCGACGCCCTCCGGACGCGTTGCCGCCCGACAGCCGGGGACGGCCGCGGCGGCCGACGAAGCATGGGCCGAAGTGCTCGCCACGTCGCCCGATGCCGGCACCGCCGGCATGCGCGCTCAGTTCAACTGCCACTGGCAATTCGCCGAAATCGCGGAACCCGGTAAGACAAGCTGGAACCTCGAGCCGTGGCGGCCAGTGGTAGACGATTCGCAGATGGTCGCTTCCCGTTGCAATCCCGGCGGCTCAGAAGAGCCGTTTTAGTGGCAGGCCGACCTACCCGGGGGCAGCTGGCCGCACTGGTCGACCACACCCTGCTCAAGCCCGAGGCCACCCCAACAGATGTTGCCGCGCTCGTTGCCGAAGCCGCCGAATTGGGCGTTTACGCGGTCTGCGTCTCGCCGTCGATGGTGCAGGTCGCGATCGAAGCCGGCGCCGGACTGGTGCGGGTCGCGGCGGTGGCGGGTTTCCCGTCGGGCAAGCATCTGGCGGCGGTCAAGGCGCGCGAGGCGGCGGCGGCCGTCGAATCCGGGGCAACCGAGATCGACATGGTCATCGACGTCGGTGCCGCGCTGGCCGGCGACTTCGCCGCCGTCCGGTCCGATATCGAGGCGGTGCGTGCCGCGACAGTCGGGACCGTCCTCAAGGTCATCGTGGAGTCGGCCGTTCTGCTGGGTCAGGCCGACGGGCGCACGCTGGCAGATGTGTGTCGCATCGCGGAAGTCGCCGGGGCGGACTTCGTCAAGACCTCGACCGGGTTTCACCCCGCGGGTGGCGCGTCTGTGCGAGCGGTCGCGTTGATGGCCGAGACCGTCGGCGGCCGGCTGGGCGTCAAGGCCAGCGGCGGGATCCGCTCCACCGCCGACGCACTCGCGATGCTCGATGCCGGCGCCACCAGGCTGGGCCTGTCGGGCACCCGTGCCGTGCTCGACGGCCTCAGCCCTTAGCGACGCTGGGCTTGCTCCTCGAGATATAAGCTCGCACACCGGTTTCCGGCGTGTCGCGTGCGTGGTTTATCTGTCGCGATGGGGTGGACCGCGGCGGCGTCACACGTTGGCGAAGCAGGGGTCCTGGCCGTCGTTACCGGTCGGGATGCTGGCGTTCTGAGTTGAGAAGTGACTGGTCACGCCCGTCGAGGTGACCTCCACGTTGTCGGCGTGAATGCCCAACGGATAGTTCTTCGTCAGGTTGGAGGTGAAGTCGTCCAGGCTCGACTGCACGGTCTCTTTGGGCAACGTGAAGCCGAGCGCGTTGAAGCTGACGATCTGCAGTTGCAGTCCGCTGCCCGACACCACCGGCTTGGCCGTGATGTCGTCCAGCATTCCCTTTAATTCAATGGTGCCGTCGCTGGGGTGGGTGGTCACCGAGTTGGTGACGAACGGACCAAGAAGCGGGATCCCGTTCTGCACCGACTCCTTGATGCCCTCAGAAGTCCAGGCGATGGTGGCATCCAGCGACCCGATGGTGCCCTTGGACGTGGAGGTATCCCTGAGCCGGACGTCCTTGATGTTGATGTCGACTTTCATGCCCTTGGCATCGCGAATCTGGTTGCCGGCCGTCGACACCGAGATGTTGGTGAAATGCTTCGTGGCGAGCTGCCACAGCAGCAGCGGAGCCACACCGAACGATGCGGTGGCCTGATCCTTGATCTCGCATGCCACCGCTTGCGCGACCTTGGTGTTCGCGATGTGACGGGCGTAAAGCTCGGCTCCGATCAGCCCGGCGATGACAAGCGCAGCGACGATGATGCAGATCAGCAGAATGGACAGCGGATCACGAAGCCAGCGACGCTTTCTTTTCGCCGGAGCCGGCTCGCCGGTTGGTGCGGCCGGCTGTCGCGCGGCGCGCGGGCGCGCGGCGCCCGGAGTGGGCGGACGGGGGCCCTGGCCTGCCCGGTGGGGCGTGGCCGCTTGTTCAGTCGGGGGCGTCTGAGCAGGATCACCGGTGCGTATCTGTTCGGTGGGCCGCTCAGTTGGCGGTTGGCCGAAGGAACCTTGGCTGCCGGGACGGCCCCAGGTCGATGGGCCCTCGTTCGGCGGTCCTTGGGGGTTCGTCACCCAATCGATTGTGCCTCATCACCACGGGCAAAGCTCGAGTGGTTGCGTAGTACTGCGATGCTGTCGCGCGCTTGACCAACTTTGTCGACATGGATGTCCGTGAGCACTAGTTGAGGCTCAGCGCCGGCCGACGCCATCACCTCGCCCAGTGGCGAGACCACCAGGCTGCCGCCGACTCCGGTCGGTGCGCCCGAGCCGGTCAGGGCGTCACCCGGGTCCGCCTGACCGACCGCCGCGACGTAGCTCATCGAGTCCAGTGCCCGGGCTCGGGCCAGTAGCGTCCACTGCTCGAGTTTGCCGGGACCCGAACCCCAGGACGCGCAGGCGGCGATCACCTGAGCGCCGCGCCGGGCCAGCTCCGTGTAAAGCGCTGGAAAGCGAATGTCGTAGCAAATAGTCAACCCGACCCGGACACCGTCCACCGTGACCACCACAGGTTCGTGCCCCGGTGCGACGGTGCGTGACTCGGCAAAGCCGAACGCGTCGTATAGATGGATCTTGTCGTAGTGGCTGTCCGGCTCGTTCGGCGTGCCCGGCCCGGCCGCGATCAGCGTGTTCTTCACCCGTCCCTCATCCGCGGGGGTGAACATGCCGGCTATCACGGTGATCCCGGCAATGGTCGCGATCCGTCGGACGCCGTCGGCCCATGGCCCGTCGACGGGCTCGGCGATGGGTCGCAACGGTACGCCGAACCGGCACATGGTCGCCTCCGGGAAAACCACCAGCTTCGCGCCGGCGTCGGCGGCTCGGTTGGTGTAGTCGCGTACCAGCTGCAGGTTCGCCGCCGGATCGGTGCCGCTGAGGATTTGCGCCAACGCGATTCGCATAGTGCCAGCTTAAAACGATGACGGTCAGACGTTGTTCGCGATCCACTCCGAGGTGAAGCGTTGTTCCCTGCTCACCAGCTCGGCGAGCTGATCGCCGATCATCTTCTCGATCTTGCCGCCGATTATTGGGGCACGCACGTGGACGGTGATGCGGAACGTCTGGCGCGCGCCGCCCGACTCGGCGATGGGCGATAGTTCGGCTGTTCCCCACAGATTCACCGGGGTGTCCACGATCAATCCCGAAATGGACGCCGTCGCCGCGCCATCGGTGACCGGGCCCCAAATCTCTTCGCGCTTGATGGACATGTCGCCCCGGTGCAGTTGAGTGACCACCCCCGGCAGGTTGTGACTACGCACCGTCTGCAGGGTCACCACCTCGACGGTGCCGTCGCTTCCGGACTCGCCGCCGACCCGTATCGACTCCACGGTGGCCACGTCAACAGGCGTGTCGGCCAGCCTGGCCCGCCAATATTCCGGCGTTTGGAAAGCTCGGTGAACCTCTTGGACGGTGCCCTGGTAGTCGGCGGCCATGTCGAATGAACGCGGCATAGCAGGTCAGGCTACCGTTACGGGCCATGAAAGGGAGCGGTGCCGGTTTGCGCGTTGCGGGTGCAGATGTCGCCGAGGCGGTGTCGTTGGCGCCCTTGACCACGTTGCGGGTCGGGCCGGTCGCGCGACGCCTCTTCACATGCACGAGCGCCGAACAGGTGGTCGGGGTGTTGCGGCACCTGGACGGTGCGGCAGGCGAAGCCGGTAGCGGCGACGGTGGCCCGCCTTTGGTGTTTGCTGGTGGTTCCAATCTGGTGATCTGCGACACGCTGACCGACCTGACCGCGGTGCGGTTGGCCAATAACGGCATCGTCGTCGACGGCAATCTGGTGCGGGCCGAGGCGGGCGCGGTGTGGGACGACGTCGTGGTGACGGCGATCCGGCACGGTCTGGGTGGGCTGGAATGTCTATCGGGCATCCCTGGATCTGCCGGTGCCACCCCGGTTCAGAACGTCGGGGCGTACGGCGCGGAAGTGTCCGACACCATTACGCGGGTCCGGGTCTTCGATCGCGGCAGCGGCGGGGTGCGCTGGGTGGCAGCCGACGAATTGGGCTTCGGCTACCGCACCAGCGTGTTCAAGCGGGCCGACGGGCTTGAGACCCCCTGGGTGGTACTCGAGGTGGAGTTCGCGCTGGATGCATCGGGCCGCAGCGCGCCGTTGCGCTACGGCGAGCTGACGGCGGCGCTGGATGCACCCTGCGGCGAGCGCGCCGACCCGCAGGCGGTCCGTGAGGCAGTCCTGGCTCTGCGTGCTCGCAAGGGCATGGTGCTCGACGCGGCCGACCATGACACCTGGAGCGTGGGTTCCTTCTTCACCAACCCGGTGGTCGCCCCCGACGTATACGAGCGGCTGGCCGGCCAAGTCGATGGGCCGGTGCCGCACTATCCGGCATCGGACGGCATCAAGCTGGCGGCCGGCTGGCTGGTCGAGCGGGCCGGCTTTGGCAAGGGCTACCCCGACTCGGCTGCAGGTGGGGCACCCTGTCGGCTTTCCATCAAGCACGCGCTTGCCCTGACCAACCGCGGCGGCGCCACCGCCATGGACGTGCTCACATTGGCTCGCACCATCCGCGACGGGGTCCATGACGTTTTTGGTATCACGCTCGAACCTGAACCTGTGCTGGTCGGGTGCAGCCTGTAGCTGTTATTTTCATCCAGGCGTGCCCGGTCCGCGAGTCGTCGCGGCGGAACCTGCAGTCTCCCTCCCGGTATCTTTAACTGTCGTGAGCACATCCAGCGCGCCGCCGCCGATCAGTCGGCGATTGGCGTTGGCGGCCCTCGGCGCCGGCGTGTTCGCTCCCGGCCTTTTGGCTGCGTGCGCAGGCACCGCCACCAAACAATCCGAGAAGGCGGCGCCGCCGTCGCCGCGGCTGAAGTTCGAGCCCGCCGACGCCGCCGCCGACGTGGTCCCGATCGCTCCGATTAGTGTCCGGGTGGGCGACGGATGGTTCCAGAAGGTCGCATTGACGAACTCGTCGGGCAAGGTCATCGCCGGGTCGTTCAACGACGATCGCACCGCCTACACGATCACCGAGCCGCTGGGCTACGACTCGACATACACCTGGAGTGGTTCGGTCGTCGGCCACGACGGCAAGGCGGTCCCGGTGACGGGCAAGTTCAACACCGTGGTTCCCACCAAAAAGATCGGCGGGGCATTCCAGCTGGCCGACGGCCAGACCGTCGGGGTCGCGGCGCCGATCATCATCCAGTTCGATGCACCGATCAGCGATAAGGCCGCCGTGGAAAAGGCGCTCTCGATCACCACTAATCCGCCCGTCGAGGGCAGTTGGGCGTGGCTGCCCGACGAGCGTCAGGGCGCCCGCGCGCACTGGCGCTCCCGTGAGTACTACCCGGCGGGCACCACCGTCAACGTCGACGCCAAGCTGTACGGACTCGCGTTCGGCGACGGCGCGTTCGGCGCCGACGACATTTCGTTGCACTTCCAGATCGGCCGACGGCAGGTCGTCAAGGCCGAGGTGTCGTCGCACCGCATCCAGGTAGTCACCGACGCCGGCGTCATCATGGACTTCCCCTGCAGCTACGGGGAAGCCGACAAGGCGCGCAACGTGACCCGCAACGGCATTCACGTTGTCACCGAGAGGTATTCCGACTTCTATATGTCCAACCCCGCCGCGGGCTACACCAACGCCCACGAGCGCTGGGCGGTGCGGATTTCCAACAACGGCGAGTTCATCCACGCGAACCCGTCGAGCGCGGGCGCGCAGGGCAATACCAACGTCACTAACGGCTGTATCAACCTGTCGACGAGTGACGCCCAGGAGTACTTCGGCTCGGCGATCTACGGTGACCCGGTTGAGGTGACAGGCAGCTCCATCCAGCTGTCTTACTCCGACGGTGATATTTGGGACTGGGCGGTGGACTGGGACACCTGGGTGGCGATGTCGGCGTTACCGCCCCCCGCGGCGCATCCGCCCGGCAACCAAATCCCCGTTACCGCGCCGGTCACCCCGTCGGATGCCCCTAGTTTGTCGGGCACTCCGACCACTACAACAAGCACCCCGGCAAGCCCCACGACCACGACGAGCCCCACGACCACGACGACATCCTCTAGCCCCGGCGGTTAGCCCAGCGGCTGGCTGAGGCCTGGTCGCGGGGCCGGATGATGACCTGGTCCAAATTGACGTGGGACGGTCGCGATGCCACGAAGCCAATCACCTCGGCGACGTCGGCCGCCACCAGCGGGGTGATGCCGGTGTAGACCGCGCCCGCGCGCTGCTGGTCCCCGTCGAATCGAACCAGCGAAAACTCGGTCTCGACTGCACCAGGGGCGATTTCGGTGAGTCGCACCGGCTTGCCCAGTAGCTCGCCGCGCAACGTGCGGTGCAGCGCACCCTGAGCGTGTTTGGCCGCCGTGTAGCCGGCTCCGCCGTCGTAAACCTCCATCGCCGCTATCGAGGTGATGGTGATGATCAGGCCGTCGCCCGAGTCGACCAGCTTGGGCAGCAAAGCGCGGGTGACTCGCAATGTGCCCACCACGTTGGTCTCCCACATCCACCGCCAATGCTCCAAGTTGGCGTCGGCGACGAACTCCAGTCCCTTGGCGCCTCCGGCGTTATTGACGAGCACATCCACCCGTTTCAAGCTGCGCGTCAGCGCCTCGACCGCCTCGTCGTCTGTGACGTCGGCCACAATTGCGGTGCCGCCGATATCGTTCGCCAATGCGTTGATCCGGTCCGCTCGACGCGCCACCGCGACGACGTGGAACCCTTGGGCGGCAAGGAGTTTGGCGGTTGCTTCGCCAATCCCGGAACTGGCACCGGTGACCACCGCAACCGGTTTTTGCGTATTAGCTGACGTCATCGAGACAACTCTAATAAACGTGCTAAATTCCACTTGTGCATTACAGCGCCTTGTCCAACACGACCACCGCGTGTCTTTTCGCGGCTTGTGAGTGTTGTTGTCGCGCCTGCCGCGCCTGATTTCCAGGTGTGGCCAAGGACCGGCCATTGGAACTCGGACAAAGGACGCTCGTGCGCTCGACTACTCTCACCCACACACACACCACCCATCTATCGTCTGGCCGCAAAGGCCATCTCCGCCTGCACCGCCAGATAGTGCCGCCCTCACTGCAGTTGTCTGACTCTGCGGCTGCTTCCGTCTTCCGCGCGGTGCGGTTGCGGGGCCCGGTCGGTCGCGATGTAATCGCCGGAGTCACCTCACTGAGCATCGCGACGGTGAACCGGCAGGTCATCGCGCTGCTCGACGCGGGCCTGCTTCGGGAGCGCGCCGATCTGGCAGTCTCTGGCGCTATTGGCCGCCCACGCGTGCCGGTGGAGATCAACCACGAACCGTTCGTGACGCTGGGCATTCATATCGGCGCGCGGAACACCAGCATCGTGGCCACCGATCTGTTCGGCCGCACGCTCGACACGGTCGAAACCCCAACGCCGCTGAGTCCAGGCGGGGCCGCGCTGGCGTCGCTGGCCGAGAGCGCCAGCCGTTACCTGCGACGCTGGCATCGGCGCCGGCCGCTATGGGTCGGGGTGGCGATCGGTGGCGCCGTCGACAGTGCAACCGGCCACGTTGACCACCCACGGCTGGGCTGGCGGCAAGCGCCGGTCGGGCCGGTACTGGCCGACGCACTGGGACTGCCAGTGTCGGTGGCGTCGCACGTCGACGCGATGGCCGGGGCCGAGCTGCTGCTTGGCATGCGGCGCTTCGCGCCGAGCTCGCCAACCAGCCTGTACGTCTACGCCCGCGAGACCGTGGGCTATGCCTTGGTGATCGGCGGTCGTGTGCATTGCCCGGCCAGCGGCCCGGGCACCATCGCGGCCCTGCCCGCGTCCTCCGAATTGCTCGGCGGTACGGGACAGCTGGAATCCACTGTCAGCGATGAGGCGGTGCTGGGTGCGGCGCGTCGCCTTCGGATCTTGCCCGGCGTGGTTGGTGGGGCCTCGGGGAATCGCACGGGCGGATCCGCTGCCGGCATCACCGACCTGTTGCGGATCGCGCGAACCGGCAATCAGCAGGCCAAAGAGCTACTGACCGAGCGGGCCCGGGTGCTTGGCGAGGCGGTCGCCTTGCTGCGTGACCTGCTTAATCCCGACGAGCTGGTGGTCGGTGGCCAGGCATTCACGGAATACCCCGAGGCGATGGAGCAGGTCGAGGCGGCGTTCGTCGGGCGCTCCGTGCTGGCGCCGCGTGATCTTCGCGTCACCGTTTTCGGTAACCGGGTGCAAGAGGCCGGGGCGGGGATTGTGTCGCTGGGTGGACTTTATGCCGATCCGCTGAGCGCGATGCGCCGCGCCGGGGCACTGGACTCCCGGCTGCGAGAGGTTGCCCCCGAGCCTTCTGCTTAACGCGAACAAGTGTCCCGCGCGCACGAAAGGACCCCGGGTCCGTCCGAAAGACGTGATCCCGTCCTGTAAAGATGAAAGTGTGCGGCCTTCAGAACGGAGCGGGACTCGGCGTGTTTCCGCAGCGGATGACCCGCGCCGGGTCGCGGTGTTGGCAGTGCACACGTCCCCGCTCGCCCAGCCGGGTACCGGCGACGCCGGCGGTATGAACGTCTACGTGCTGCAAAGTGCCTTGCACCTGGCCAAGCGCGGCATCGAGGTAGAGATCTTCACCCGGGCCACCGCGTCCGCCGATCCGCCCGTCGAGCGGGTGGCCCCCGGCGTGCTGGTACGCAATGTGGTGGCGGGACCGTTCGAGGGTCTGGACAAATACGATCTGCCCACCCAGCTGTGCGGATTCGCGGCCGGGGTGTTGCGAGCCGAGGCGTCCCACGAGCCGGGTTACTACGACATCGTGCACTCGCACTATTGGTTGTCGGGTCAGGTCGGCTGGCTGGCACGGGATCGCTGGGCGGTGCCGTTGGTGCATACTGCGCACACCTTGGCCGCGGTGAAGAACGCGGCGCTGGCCGACGGGGACAGGGCCGAGCCGCCGCTGCGCACCGTTGGCGAGCAGCAGGTCGTCGACGAGGCGGACCGGCTCATCGTCAACACTGAAGATGAAGCAAGGCAACTGATCTCGATTCATCGCGCCGACCCCAGACGAATCGACGTGGTCCACCCCGGTGTTGATCTCGAAGTGTTCCGCCCTGGTGATCAGCGGGCTGCCCGGGCCGCGCTCGGGCTCCCGCTCGACGAGCAGGTGGTGGCATTCGTCGGACGCATCCAACCACTGAAAGCACCCGATATCGTGCTGCGCGCAGCCGCAAAACTGCCGGGGGTTCGCGTCGTAGTGGCGGGTGGGCCGTCGGGCAGCGGCATGGCCTCACCGGACGGATTGGTCCGGCTCGCTGACGAACTCGGCATCACGGCGCGGGTGACCTTCCTGCCGCCGCAAACTCGCGCGAACCTTGCCACCTTGTTTCAGGCCGCGGATTTGGTTGCGGTGCCGAGCTATTCGGAGTCGTTCGGCTTGGTCGCCGTCGAGGCGCAAGCCTGCGGCACACCCGTGGTTGCGGCTGCGGTGGGCGGTTTGCCGGTGGCGGTGCGAGACGGGGTCACCGGCGCTCTGGTCTCCGGGCATGGTGTCGATCAGTGGGCGGCTGCCCTCGATGATCTGCTCGGCGTGCGCGCCGGGCCGCGAGGATTGCAGATGAGCCGTGCGGCGGCAGCGCACGCAGCGACGTTCTCCTGGGAGAACACCACCGACGCACTGCTCGCCAGCTACCGGCGCGCGATCGGCGACTTTGCTGCCCAGCGCCAGCGCCGGGTCCGTGACCGGGTGGCGGCGCGCAAGCCCCGCCGTTGGACGCCGCGTCGTGGGGTGGGCGCATGACACCCACTGTCCAGCGGGTGATCGAGGATGCGCTGCGGGCCAGCGAACTGACTTACGCGGAACACCCTAGGGTGAAAGGCGGATTGCCGGGGCTGGTGGTGGAGTTGCCCGGCGAACGCAAGCTCAAGACCAACACCATCCTGAGTATCGGCGAGCACTCGGTACGGGTCGAGGCGTTCGTGTGTCGTAAACCCGACGAGAACCACGAGGGCGTCTACCGCTTCCTGCTCAAGCGCAACCGCCGGCTTTACGGCGTCGCGTACACGCTGGACAACGTCGGCGACATCTACCTGGTGGGCCGGATGTCGCTGGCTTCGGTCGATGCCGACGAGATCGACCGGGTTCTCGGACAGGTGCTTGAGGCGGTTGACTCGGACTTCAATACGTTGCTGGAGTTAGGTTTTCGTTCGTCGATCCAAAAAGAGTGGGAGTGGCGGGTATCTCGCGGCGAGTCGCTGAAGAATCTGGAAGCCTTCGCGCACCTCATCCATCCGGACGGGCAAGACGACTAAGTGGGTGCGTGAGAGACTGAGCGGCATGGGTGACACTGCCACGTTGGTGCTGCTCCGCCACGGCGAGAGCGATTGGAATGCCCTCAACCTGTTCACGGGTTGGGTGGACGTCGGCCTGACCGAAAAGGGCCGGGCCGAGGCAGTTCGCAGCGGCCAGCTGTTGATCGAACACGACCTGTTGCCCGACGTGCTCTACACGTCGTTGCTGCGGCGTGCGATCACCACCGCACACCTGGCCCTGGAAAGCGCCGACCGGCTGTGGATTCCCGTCCGGCGCAGCTGGCGGCTCAACGAACGCCACTACGGCGCTTTGCAAGGGCTGGACAAGGCCGAGACCAAGGCCCGCTACGGCGACGAGCAGTTCATGGCGTGGCGGCGCAGCTACGACACGCCGCCACCGCCGATCGAAAAGGGCAGCGAGTTCAGCCAGGACGCCGACCCTCGGTACGCGAACGTCGGCGGTGGTCCGTTGACCGAATGCCTGGCCGACGTGGTGGTCCGTTTTCTGCCGTATTTCACCGACGTGATCATCCCGGATCTGCGGGCCGGCAAAACGGTGCTGATGGTCGCCCACGGCAATTCCTTGCGCGCTTTGGTCAAGTACCTGGACCGGGTATCCGACGACGACATCGCCGAGTTGAATATCCCGACTGGCATTCCGCTGCGCTACGACCTCGATGCCGACTTGCGGCCGGTAGTGGCGGGCGGCACCTATCTCGACCCGACGGCGGCCGCCGCCGGCGCGGCGGCAGTAGCCAGCCAAGGTCGCGGCTGACCGCGATCCCCGACCAGGAAACCGCCGTTATTGCCGTTAAAAGCCCGTTTTGCCAAACTTCGCGTTAACGTCAGCCGAACAGGTGCCACGCAATGTGTGACTTGTCCGATTTTGGCCTTGCTCCGCTAGGGTGGCGTTCACCAAATTTGTAGGATTTGCTTGTGACTGTGTTCTCGGCAGTGGTGTTGGCCGGGGTCTTGTCCGTGCTGGCGCTGGCCGTAGGCGTTGCCGTCGGCACCCGGCTCTTACCCCGGGTAGCTAAACGACGCCAACGAGCGGCCGCCGAGTGGACGGGGATCACTGTCGCACAGATGTTGCAACGCATCGTCGCGCTGATGCCGCTGGGCGCCGCGGTGGTGGATTCGCATCGCGACGTCGTATATCTCAACGACCGGGCCAGGG
>Ga0182012_10004257_pt1 | contig 14998 bp, 16 predicted proteins | sample 612S2SmetaG_FD_120486 | JGI IMG/M metagenome (GOLD analysis project Ga0182012, IMG submission 120486) | Permafrost microbial communities from Stordalen Mire, Sweden - 612S2S metaG | ecosystem: Environmental > Terrestrial > Soil > Wetlands > Permafrost | place: Sweden: Stordalen | collected... | reverse complement strand
GGTGCGGCTTCGCCAAAAAATCCGCTGGCTTTATGCCTGCGGTTGCTTCATTTTATCGCCTTCCCGGTGCCAGCGAACCTGCCCTTGGTACTTTGGCAAGCCGGTGTTGCCAAATATTTTAAACTGGAATCAATATGAAAATGCGCAGCCTCCGAACGGTGCTTTCCCTCCTGCTTACCGGCGTGTCCTTGCCCCTCATGGCGGAACCGCAACTGACCAATTCCGCCCCGGCACCCAGCGAACCCTTGAGCCTGTGGTACCGCCAGCCCGCCCGCGCCTGGACCGAGGCCCTGCCCATCGGCAATGGCCGGCTGGGCGCGATGGTGTTCGGCCATGTCACCAGCGAGCGAATCCAGCTTAACGAAGACACGCTGTGGGGCGGCGGACCCTACGATCCGGTCAACCCGCAGGCCAAAGACACGCTGCCCCAAGTCCGCCAGATGGTGTTCGACGGCCAGTACCGCCAGGCGGGAAATCTGATCAACAGCAAAGTTATCGCCAAGCCCTCCAGCGAGATGCCTTATGAAACTGCCGGCGATTTGATGCTCACTTTTCCCGATTCCCCCACTGCCGAAAACTATCAGCGCGCGCTAAACCTGGACACCGCTGTCGCCACGACGGAATACACCGAGAACGGCACGACGTTCAAGCGCCAGGTCTTCGCCAGCCCGGCGGATCAAGTCATCGTGGTGCACCTCACCGCGGACAAAAAAGGCGCGATTAATTTTAAAGCCGGCTACCAACTGGCGGCGCCGCCGCGCGGCCTCAGCCAATCCGGAATGGTCGCCAGTGAAGCGGAAAACACCCTGGTGGTGCGCGGCAATAATTACCCGGCCTCCGGCATCAAAGGCGTGCTCAAATACCAGGTGCGCATCCACGTGACGGCCGATGGCGGGACCGTCGCCACCGTGTCCAATGTGGTTTCCGTCGCCGATGCGGATTCGGCCACCATCCTCATCGCCGCCGCGACGAGTTACAAAAATTTTCAAGATGTGACCGGCGATCCCGAAAAGATTGTCACCGGCCAAATCAAGACTGCGGAAGGCAAGAGCTTCGAGAAACTGCTCGCCGCCCACATTAAAGAGCATCAGCGGCTGTTCCACCGGGTTGCCCTCGACCTCGGCCACACTGACGCAGCGCAACAGCCGACCGACCTGCGCATTCAAAATTTTCACAACGGCAACGATCCGCAGTTTGCCACCCTGTACTTCCAATTCGGCCGTTACCTGCTCATCAGCTCTTCTCGCCCCGGCGGCCAGCCGGCCAACCTCCAAGGCTTGTGGAATGACAGCATGAGCCCGCCGTGGCAGAGCAAATACACCATCAACATCAACACCGAGATGAATTACTGGCCCGCCGAGGAAGGCAATCTCAGTGAATGCGTGGAGCCGCTCATCGCCATGGTCAAGGAACTGTCCGTGGCCGGCGCGCGCACCGCCCAGGAAATGTATGGCGCGCACGGCTGGGTCGCCCATCACAACACCGATCTTTGGCGCGCCTCCGCGCCGATTGACTTTGCCGATTCCGGCATGTGGCCCAGCGGTGGCGCGTGGTTGTGCGACCACTTGTGGGATCATTATGAATACACCGGCGACAAAAAATATTTGAAGGACGTTTATCCCGTCATGCGCGGCGCGGCCGAATTCTTTATCGACACCCTCCAGGAAGACCCCACGAACAAATGGCTCGTGACCAATCCTTCCGTCTCGCCCGAGAACGGCCATCCGGGTGGCGGGGGGGTGGCCGCCGGACCGACGATGGATTTGGAAATTTTGCGCGACTTGTTTGGCAACACCATCAAGGCAGCGCAAATTCTCGGGGTGGATGCGGATTTTCAGAAAACACTCGCGACCACGCGCGACCGCCTCGCGCCGTTGCAGATCGGTTCGCAGGGTCAGCTTCAGGAATGGCTCCAGGATTGGGATTACGCCCCCGGCCAGGACGTTCATCACCGCCATGTGTCGCACCTGTACGGACTGTATCCGAGCTGGCAGATCAACGTCTATGACACGCCCAAACTCGCGGCGGCGGCGCAGTATTCCCTGGAGAAGCGCGGCGATGAGTCCACCGGCTGGGCCACGTCCTGGCGCATCAATTTGTGGGCCCGCCTGCACGACGGCGACCACGCCTATCGGATTCTGGCGTTTCTGCTGAGCCCCGGCCGCACCGCGCCCGACATGTTCGACCTCCATCCGCCGTTCCAGATTGATGGGAATTTCGGCGGCGCGGCCAGCATCGCGGAAATGCTGCTCCAAAGCCGGCCGCTGGCGGCGGATGGCGCGGCGGAAAAATTTGAAATTGACCTGCTGCCCGCGCTGCCCAGTGCGTGGCCGACCGGCAGTGTGACCGGACTCCAGGCGCGCGGCGGCTTCGAGGTGGATGAGACCTGGAAGGACGGCAAGCTGGTGGAGGCCAAGATCCATTCTCTACGCGGCGGGACCACGCAATTGCGTTATGGCACCGTGACCACCGAAATCAAGCTCGGCAAAGGCAAAACCTTGACCTGGAAGGGGCAGTAACTCGCGCCAACCCGCTCAGCCTGCATGCGTAAATTGTCCCGCTCCAACCACCGCCGTTGCCTCCAGCTCGCGGGAGCGCTCTCGGTGCTATGCGTTGCCCTTGCCGGGGGGCAAACCAATCTGCGGGCCGCCGACCCTCACTGGGTGGCCACCTGGGGCTGCGGCGTGCAGTTAATTGAGCCGAACAACCTCCCGCCCGCGCCGCTGGCCAACTCCACCTTCCGCCAGTTCATCCACACGACCATCGGCGGCAAGTCCGTTCGGTTCCAGTTCGCCAATTATTTCGGCGCGGGTCCCGTGACCATTCACTCGGCGCATATCGCTTTGGCGGCAGGCCAAGGCAGCGGCGGCCCCGGCGAAATAAATCCCGCCACCGATACCGCGCTCACCTTCAAAGGCGCGGCGGAAGTGGTGATCCCCCAGGGTGAGGCCGTTTATTCCGATCCCGTGGATTTTGCCCTGCCCGCGCTGGCGGATGTCGCCGTCAGCCTCTTTATCGGGGACATTTCCGCCACCACCATCACCGGTCACCCCAGCTCGCGCACCACCTCCTTCCTGATGACGGGCAATGCGGTTTCCGCTCCCAGCCTGCCGGACGCCAAAAAGGTGGTTCACTGGTGTCTGATTACCGGCCTCGAAGTCCAGGCCGATACGGCCAGCCGGACCGTTGTCGTCTTCGGCGATTCCATCACCGACGGTCGCGGCTCGACCACCGATGGCAACAATCGCTGGCCGGATATTCTCGCCCGCCGCCTCAGCACCAATGCCCCCACGGCGGATGTGGCCGTGGTCAACACCGGTGTCGGCGGCAACGCCATCTTTGGCGGCCTCGGACCGGCCGGGATCAAGCGTTTTGATCGTGACGTGCTGCAGCGACCCGGCGCGCGCTATTTCGTCTTGTTCGAGGGCGTCAATGACATCGGCGGCCGGAACAGCAGCATGACCACCGCCACCAACCTGGTCAATGCCTTCACCGAGATGGCGGGCAAGGCCAAAGCCCGGGGCCTGCGCGCGTATGGTGCGACAATCACGCCCTTCGCCGGCAATGGATATTACAGCGGGCTCCACGAGCAGGAGCGCCAGTACGTCAATGCCTGGATTCGCACCAACACCGTGTTTGATGGCGTCATTGATTTTGACGCCGCCGTGCGCGACCCGGCGACGCCGGACAAGTTCCTCCCCGCCTACCATCCGGGATTGTATGCCAATGATTGGCTGCACCTGAACCCCGCCGGATACCAGGCCATGGGCGACGCGATTGATCTGAAGTTGTTCAATCCCTGACCGAAACGCCACCCGCCGGTTGCCCCGGAACCACGTTCCCCCATTCCCGCTTGGGCTCTTTGCCGGCGGCTGCCCGTCTGGATTTGGCCATGACCGCCAGGTGGACCGCGTACATCAGCCACAGGGTGATCAGCATCGCCACCACCACCACTGCCCCGAGCAGGCCATAATGATCAATCCGGCCGCTGTCCGTTTGCACCACGATCAATCCCGCCAGCGCGGCCGCCGTCCCGCCGGCGAATTGTTGCAGGGATGAGTTGATCGCCATGAACGCCCCGCGATCCTTCAGCTCCGGCACCGCCGAAATCAGCGACGAGGTCGCAATCATACGAGCCGAAATCGCCACGAAGAGCAGGACATTGACCACGATCACCAGCCACAGTGGCGTGTGGCCCAGGTGACAGTAAATCGTCACCATGATCATCCCCAGCACCGTGCCGCCAAAGAAGACCGGGTATTTGCCCGCGGAATCACTCAACCGGCCCACCAGCGGTCCCGCCAGAATCGAGCACAGTCCCGTGACGAGGTAAATCACCGGCAGTTGGGTCAGCGCAATCCCCAGGTTGTTCACCGTGAAAGCCGACCCAAACGGCATCAGCATGAAACCACCCGTGGCCAGGAACAGCGTGGCCGCAAAGCCACGGATATAGAGCGGCTGGGAAGCCGTCTTCCATAAATCCAGGTGGCGGGTGAGGTTGGCTGGGCCGGTGACATTTTAGAGCCGGGAGAATGCCCCGCCCCGCCCCAAACCGCACGAAAAATATCACCCCCCTTTCCCAAATTTTGAAGCTCCTCCCTTCCCGGCGGATCGCCCTCATCCCGGGCGCAGACCCCACCCAACTGCCATTGCTTTTTACTCCAACGAACCTGTCTCACTCGCCGGCCTGTGGAATCCCGCAGGTATGGCAGTGCGACTGACGGCAATTCTCCCTCTACTCAGGGAGTCGCCCTGATCTTGCGTTCACCACCGGGCATGAAAGGCCTTCCTCCCTGTAGGCCGGGTGCCCTCACCCGGCGTTGCGAGCGCCCCGGCGCGAGCATAATTTCTTCGCGCCATGGCATTTTCACAGTAGCGAACCGGGGTGAGGGGGAAGCGCCCAAACGGATCGTTGGTGCATTCAAATCACTATGTTTTTAAGCATTCTAGTCTGGTTCGTTGGCAGCAACGAAAAAATCCCCGCAAACGTGAGGCTTAATCCTTCACCTGCCGACTTCGTTGCTGGCATTTGGTTTTGGGCCTCACACCCTCAAGGGCGTGTTGCCCAAACCACGGAGCGCGCCCGTCCCCGGGCGCAGCAACGTTAAAACCCCTGCAAACGTAGGGTTGTATCCCTTCCGCAAGGACAATTTTTCGGCCTTTTGGTTTTGGGCCTCACACCCTCAAATTGTGCCTTTCCCCCGCCTCCAGCTCACCCGCGACTTGTTTGCCGCCCCGGCTTTGAGTATGCTCCCCTTGGCGATCATTCGCCGCCCTTGAAAATTCTCGTTGCCATCACCGGAGCCAGCGGCTCCCTGTACGCCCAGCGCCTGCTCGATAACCTCGACCCGCGCGAACATGAAATCCATGTGGTGATGAGCCATTACGCCCATCAGGTCGTCGCCACCGAACTGCCCGGCGGCCTCCGCCTGCCCGCCGGTGTGGTGGCCCATGGCCTCAAAAGCATGAACGCCCCCTTCGCCAGCGGCTCGAATCCGCCGGACGCCATGGTCATCATTCCCTGCACCATGGGCACGCTTGGCCGCATCGCCCATGGTTATAGCGAGGATGTCCTCCTGCGCGCCGCCGATGTGGCCCTCAAGGAACGGCGCAAGCTCATCCTCGTCCCGCGCGAAACCCCTCTCAGCCTCATCCACGTCAAAAATTTCGAGCTGCTCCTGCTCGCCGGGGCCACGCTGATCCCCGCCAACCCCAGCTTTTACACCGGCCCCAAAACCATCGTGGAAGTGGTGGACACCGTGGTCGCCCGCGTGCTGGACCATCTGGGCGTGAAACACAACCTCGTGACCCGCTGGACCGAGGAGGCCGAGTAATTCGCCCACCACCATGCTGGCCATCCTTCAAAAATGGGGTTCCTTTGTGCGCTTCTCGCACACCGTGTTTGCGCTGCCCTTTGCCCTGGCCGCCATGTGCGTGGCCGCGCGGGACCACCGGGGCTGGCCCGGCTGGCGCACTTTCGGTCTGATCCTGGCCGCCATGGTTTGCGCCCGCACCGCCGCCATGGCCTTCAACCGCATCGTGGATCGCAAGTTCGACGCCCTGAACCCGCGCACCGCCAAGCGCCATCTGCCCGCCGGCCAAATGTCCCTTTTCGAGGCCTGCGCCCTGTGCGCCCTCTCCGCCGCCGGCCTGATCGCCGCCAGTTACTTTTTAAACCCGCTGTGCTTTTACCTCTCGCCCGTGGCGCTCGTGGTCATTTGCTTCTATTCCCTCACCAAACGCTTTACCGACTACACCCACGTGTTCCTGGGCATCGCCCTGGCCCTCGCCCCCGTGGGTGCGTGGCTGGCGGTGAAAGGCACCCAGGTTTCCGGTCTGGAAATCCTCCAGATGAGCGTGCTCTCCGTGGCTGTGATCCTCTGGCTCATCGGCTTCGACATCATCTACGCCCTCCAAGATTATGAATTCGACCGCTCCCACGGCCTGCATTCCTTAGTGGTGGCCTGGGGACCGAAAAATGCCCTCGCCGCCGCGTTCCTCGCGCACATGGTGATGTGCGGCGTGCTGTTTGCCTTTGGCTTCCTGTGCGGCTTTCATTTCGCCTACACCATTGGCTGGCTCATCATCGTGGCCTGCCTCGTGCTGGAACACTGGGTCGCCCGCCGCCGCAGCCTGAACTGGATCAATCTCGCCTTCTTCCGCTTGAACGCCTTGGTGAGCGCCGTCTTCTTCATCGTCACCGCCGCCGAAGTTGTCTTCCAAGGCGGCTTCCATCTGCGCTGAGACGGATTCGGCTGTGTATCCTTCCCGATCCCCGTGTGCTTTTTGATTTCTGAGAGGCACTTGCGCCTTAAGTGAAATAAAAGTAATGTTCCTGCATGACAGCCACTCTGTCCACAAGTCAGTCCGAGCTGCCTAGACTGGTCGAAATCGCCAGTCTAGGGGAGGATGTGGTCATCACCGTCGAGGGAAAACCCAAGGCGCGGTTGACCCGTCTCAGCCAGCCGGCGGAAACCTCGGCGACCCAACCGCGAGCGGTGGACTTGAGCCGCCGGATTGAACAATTAGCCTCCTTGCGCGACCGGTATCACACTGGCAAACCTGGCCTGACCGTGGAGGAAATATTGAGTGCCACGCGCGCCGACCAGCCTTAACCTATGCGCTATTGACGCATGTGGAAATGTGCCGCTGCTATTGGTCTGGCTCTATATCCGTAATCACCCTTTCATGCAGGAGTCTTGAACTAAACCTTCTTCAAGACCGTGATGAGCCGCAAATGTTCCGCCAAAACCGGTGTGGCTTTGTCCACGAAACCTTTGACCTCCGGGTCTGTGGCCGCGGTGGATTCCGCCTTGAAGGCCTTGACCGCCTTTTTATGGCCTTTGTACATGCCGCCAATATAAGCCTTGTCGAAATCCGCGCCCTTCAGGGCCGTTAGTTTGTCCACCATTTGTTGATTGTCAGCATCCAAAGCTTCCGGCAGGGTAATTTCCTTTTGCGCCGCCAGCACTTTGAGATCCGCGTTGAGGGCCATATGCTCTTTCATCATGGTCCGCGCAAATTCCTTCACGTCCTCCCGCTGGGCATTCAGGAGCGCCACGTCACCCAGTTTCATCTCGGTCAGATTAATCTGCGCGGCCATGACCAAAAATGCCTGGTCGGCTGGCGAGACAGGCGTGGCGGCACTGGCCGGGACAACGGCAAGTCCCAGGGCCACCAGCACCAGCACGAGGGTGGCGGCGGCAGAACGAACAGTCAGCTTGGCCAGGGTAACCGGAGTTATTTGTCCGGCTTGGTTAATAGTATGATTCATGGGAAGTGGTTGGGGTGGTATTAATTTAGGTTGACTGGAAACGCGTGCGGATCACGCATTAAAATAGCGGGCAAAAATCTCGTCGCAGTGCGCGGCCAGCGCGAAATCCTTTTCCGTGAGACCACCCTCATCTTGGGTGGAGAGCGCCAGCGTCACCGTGTCAAACCGAATATTAATATCCGGGTGATGATTCATTGTTTGCGCTTTCCGGGCGACGCGCCGGACAAAATCAATACTCTCGGGAAACCCCGCCAACTGGAACGTTCGCCGGATGGTTTTCGCCCGTTTCGTCCACTCGGGCCGGGCTTTCATTTGCTCGTTGATTTCTTTTGTCGTGAAGAGGGGCATAATTCAAGGGTCAGGAGGTTTTTCTGCCAGAGCCGCTCTTCTTGCCGCCGCCGGACAGTTTGTTCACGGTGGCCCACGCGCGGGCTTCCGAGGTTTTGATGCTTAACCCGGTTTTCTCATAGCCCGCCTCAATATGGGCTGCCTGCCGTTTCTGCTTGTCCGTGTAGCTGGATTTATCGCCTTGGGGCATAAAGTTCCTCGTGCTCGTTTCCGTCATTGCTGCCATCGTTTTTACGCTCGGCGGGTTTGATCGGGGGCGGCACATTGATGCCCAGCGCCGCGCTCAAATCAATCTCGTGATCTTGCTCCTGCACAATGATGGCGCGCAGCGTTTCGCTCAGGCCAAATTCCCCCAGCGCCTCCGCCTGCCGGATGCGCTCGCGATAACGCCCGACCGTCGCCCGTTCGTTTTCCAAATCCGCGCGCAGCATCGCCACCGGATCCGTGGAGGTGATCACCGGCTTGGGGGTCACGCCCGGCATGCCCCCCAGATAATCAATTTGCTTGGCAATCTTAATGGCGTGGGCCAGTTCCTCCCCCGCGTGGATTTCCAATTCCCGTGCGATGTCCGTGTAAGCGGCCCCTTTCAGCACCTGGCTGTAGACCGTGTAGGCGATGATCGCCTGGTATTCTCCCGCCAAATCCTCATTCAACAACTGAATCAACTGTTCCCGCGAAATATCCCATGTGGTTTCTTTGCTCATAATGCTATAAATAAAAATCCAGCGTTTGCCTCGCGCCCTGAAACTTCCCGGCAAACCTCGTTTCTGCCGCGTCCCGCGCGCCCGCTTCCCTTTTCATCGCCTCCGGACCCCAACGGGCGCGATTATTGATTCGTGCTGGCCGGCATATTCGTGTTCCCATAAGGCATGCTGTTGGTCGGCGGGGGAGTGGGGCTCGCCCCGCTCATGCTGTTCGTATATGCCGGGCTTGAATTGGTGGCTGCCGGATTGGTGGTGTCGCTCGAACTTCCCGGACCGCAACCGGTGAGCGCCAATGTCGCCAAAGCCATAACCGCCAAAACCGGAATAATTGATTTCATAGATTTAGTTTTCAAATTTGTTTCATGGTGTCGGTGTGGGCGGCCCAAACCCGCCCTCCCACCGTTTAACCTCCTCAAGCTAGGCCATGGAACCATGGTTCGCCATGGGGTAAACCCCGGATGAAAATCATTGTGGTTGGATGCTTCGGGTTTGCAGAAACGCCACCAGCGCATCCATTTGCGCCGGGGTGAGATTCGCCGCATAAGCCGGCATGTTCACGCCGCCGTTGGCGATTCGCAATATCATGAGATTGGGCGACAGGCGGTCGGCCACCGCCGTTAAATCCGGTCCGCGCCGCCCGCCATCCCCGCCGACCATGTGGCAGTTCAAACAGCCTTTGGTCTCAAACACGCGCGCGCCCGCCAGCACCGGCCCATTGGTCGCCCCCACTATCGCGGCCAACAACGGTGGGGCGGCAAAATTGGGCGACCAGGGCGAGCGCACGCCCGCCACCCAGAGTGCGGCGATCGCGACCACCACGATTAAAACGGTCGCGACCGCCCAGGGCCGTCGGCGCGGGGAGCGTTCGCCCCGATTGAACAGGAACGGCAGGGCGATCAATCCCAACCCCGCAAACAGTGGTCCAAATACAATTAAGCATTGTTCCAATCCGGGCGGCATCAGGGCCAGCACCGCAAAATACCACATGAAATACCAGTCCGGCCGCGGACTGGCCTCGACGAGGCTTGGGTCCGGTAATTTTTCCAACGACGGCGGCCCGGCCAGCCCCGCCAGCAGCGCAATGACCACGATCATGGCGAGGCAGAAGACCGTGTCGCGCCAGGCAGCGTCCGGCCAGAATGGCCGGCCGGTTTTTTGGAGCAGATCCTGATATTCCTGGCGATAAGTGGCGGGATTCACCGGTTTGCCCGGCTGGGGCGGTTCCGAAATCCCGTGGCGCAGAACCAGCCAGAGATGCAGCCCCACAAAGGCAAAAATGCCACCCGGCATGACCAGCACGTGAATGGCAAAAAAACGGGTAAAGGTCGCCCCGCCCACCGTCTGGCCACCCAGGACAAAATGCCCCAGCCACTGTCCCACGAACGGCACCCTTCCCGCTTGTTCCGCCGCGACCACCACGGTCCACACCGCGTTTTGATCCGCCCGCAAAAGCTGGCCGGTAAACCCCATGATCAGCGTGAAACCCAGCAGCAACACGCCGGTCGCCCAGTTCAGTTCCCGTGGGAATTTGTAGGCGCCCGCCAAAAAAACCTGCGTCATGTGCAGGCCCACCATCAAGATCATGGCCGACGCCCCGTAGTAATGCAGGCCGCGCAGGAAATGCCCGAACGGCGCGGTGTCGTTGATGAAATGCAAGGTCGCCCAGGCTTGGCTCGCCGAGGGGATGTAGGCAAAGGCCAGCGCAATGCCGGTGATCACCTGCACCATAAACGCGCACAAGGTGGCCGAGCCGAACACGTACCACCATTTGGCATCCGGCGGCACCAGATGCCGCGCGGTTTTGCCGATCCGCGCGGGCAGGCCGGTGCGGTCCTCCACCCAATCCCAGACCCGGTTGAAAATCCTTTTCATCGGAATTATTTGGTGATGGGCACCGGGGATGTTTGAATTTGCACCTGACCGTCTTTCACCCGCACGGGATAATGGGGCAATGGTAGTGGCGGCGGTCCGGCCGCCACGGTGCCATCCGCATAGTACACCCCGCCGTGGCAGGGACACATGAACAAATTGGCCTTGGCAAGCCACCGAACCGGACAACCCAGGTGCGTGCAATTGATCGAAAATGCAATGAACGTGTCCGCGTTCACCCGGCGCAGCCACGCCGCGCTGCGAGCCGTCACCCCCGCCCAGGGCAGCGGCGACGCGTCCTCGTATTCCACCGCCGTGGTTTCGCCAATTTTGAAGTCATCCACCTTGCCGACCGGCCGCCAGACTTCCCCCGTATGTGAAAAAAATGGGGCGAGGATGAAACCCGCCACCGGCACCGCCACGATCAAGGCGCCGGTCCCGCCCGCCGCGATGCTCAAGCGCGCGAGAAATTCCCGCCGCGACAGCTCTGCCGGAGTGGCGGCGCATCCGGTGGCCGCCGGTTCAATGTTTGGCTCGTTCATGGCGAATATCCTGAATCCAGCCCGCCAGGGCCACGGCGAACAGCAGTCCGCCCGCGCCGGTGATGATCAGCGAGGTGACGAAACCCCACACCAAAAAGGTGATGCCCAGGGCCAGCGCCGCCGGCCAGATGGTTGGCTCCGGCAATGGCTCCGGGGGCAGCACGGTCCAACCAGATGGCGATTCCGGCGGCACCGGAGATGGGGGATTACCAGGCATGAGTTTTTTCTCCAGGGGCGGTGGTTAATGGCGAATCTCGAACTGGGGCCGGCGGATCCGCCTCCCGGTGCCAGCGGGCAAAGAGTGCCAAAATCCCGGTAAAATAAACCAGGCAGGCGGGCACCCACATCAATAAGCCCCCCAGTTGCTGGTCATAGGCGGGTGTCAGGCCCCACTGGTTTTGCAAGAGCGGCAGGATTCCCAGCCGGTCCACCGGATGCCGGTAAATCGAGCAAATTTCCACCGGCGCAAAGGTGATGATGATCCCCAGAACGGTGCAGCCCAGGCACGCGGAGAAAAGGTAAATTATGCCCGCCAGCGGCGGCAGCCTTTGTCCCCGTCGCGGGCCGACAATCGGCCGCCAAAAAGCGAAACCCATCCCCAGCAGGGACACATATTGCAAACGATGCACCCAAACATTCGCCACGGCGGCATCACACAGCGCTGGCGCGTGCCAGAGCCACATGCCACCCATCCCCAACCACCAGCCCGCCAGCGCCCGGCGCGGCCTCCCCTTCGCGCCCGGTCGTTGGCTCACGGATTGGCTCCCGGCGACGGGCGTGGCCGGCAGACCCAGCAACATCAACGCCGGCACCAGCAATAGCAGCAGCAAGTGTTGCAACATATGCGCGCTGAACAAATATCCGTCCGCCAGGGTGTCAATGGGCGAGGCCAGGGTGAGGTAAAACAACAGCACCCCCGCCAGCAGCCAGCCGGCCCGGCCAGAAAACCGGCCGCGCTGCCAGATACCGTATAGTACTAGCGTGGTGATACTGGCGGCGATCACCCGCGGATTCCATTGCCAGGCCGTGGTTAAAAAGTGCGCGGTCGTCATAACAGCAATTTTAAATAAATCACGGAAAACACCACCAGCCACACCGCGTCCACAAAGTGCCAGTAAAGCCCGATGGAACGGACCGCCTCGATGCGGCCGGACTTGAAATCGCCGGCGCCGGCGAGTCCCATCAAAATCAGCAGGGCCACCAGCCCCACGCCCACATGCAAACCGTGGAACCCCGTCAGGGTGAAAAAAGTGGTGGCGAACAAATTGGAATTGACCAGCACCCCCGCATGGAAGATCCGGAAATATTCCCGGCCCTGGCCAAACAGGAACACCCCGCCCAGCCCCATGGTCAGCCCCAGCAGCCAGCGAAACGCCACGGTTTTGCCGGCCCGCAATTGCTGTTCCGCGAGCCAGACCGTGAGGCTGCTTGCCAGCAGGCAGAGCGTGTAAAGGCCGGTTCGTTGGGCATTCAACAGGCTCTCGGGCGCCGGCCCGCTCATGCCGTGGCTGTTGTAATAGAGATACGCCAGGATCAGCATCAGAAAGAAAGCGCTCTCGGTAATCAGGAAGCTGACCATCCCAACGCGGTTCTTTTCCACCACAAAGCCGTCGCGCGCCGCCCGCCCGCCCACGGGCGGATCGGGGTTTTCCGGATGCGCCAGATCCCACAAGGGCCGCCGGCTGCGGATGGGCGGCACCCGGTCAAAATTCTGCGCGGGCGGCGGCGAGGTCGTGGCCCATTCCAGGGTCCAGGCCTGCCACGGATTGTCCCCCGCCAGCCGGCCATGGCGCAAACTCACCACGATGTTCCAAAGCAACACCAGCACCGCGGCCCCCAGTAGAAAGGCGCCCACGGTGGAAATGAGATTCAGCAAACCCCACCCCGGCAGATCGGGATACGTGTAAACCCTTCGGGCCATGCCCATGAGGCCCAGAAAATGTTGCACGAAAAACGCCGTGTTGAACCCGATCAGCGCCATCCAGAAATTCACCTTGCCCAGCCGCTCGGACAGCAGCCGTCCGGTGATTTTGGGAAACCAATAGTAGATCCCGGCAAACACCGCGAAGAACGTGCCGCCAAACAGCACATAATGAAAATGCGCCACCAGGTAATAAGTGCCCGTCACCTGCCAGTCAATCGGCACCACCGCAAAGGTGATCCCGCTCAGGCCGCCAATGGTGAACTGGATTAAAAAGGCCACGGCAAAAAGCATGGCCGTCGTGAGCCGGATCGCCCCGCCCCACAGGGTCGCGCTCCAGGCAAACACCTTCACCCCCGTCGGCACGGCGATCAGCAAGCTCGTGGCGGAAAAAAACAAATCCATCGGATGCCCCAGGCCCACCGCAAACATGTGATGCGCCCACACGCCGAAACTGAGCAGGGCGATGGCCACCGTGGAGGCCGCCACAAATTCGTACCCAAAGATGGGCCGCCGCGCAAACACCGGCACCACCTCGGAAATGATGCCGAAGGCGGGCAGCGCCATGATGTAAACCTCCGGATGGCCAAACGCCCAGAAAAAGTGCTGCCACAACACCGCCGAACCGCCCTGCGCCGGCGCAAAAAAGTGCGTGCCCAGATGCCGGTCAATGAACAGCATCACAATCGCGGAATTCAACGCCGGCAGCGCGAGAATGACGAGGAACGAGTTCACGAACACCATCCAGACGAACAATGGCAGCCGTTGCATCGTCAATCCCGGCGCGCGCCGGGTCAGAATCGTGGCGATGAGATTGATCGAGGCCGCCACCGAGCCGATGCCCAGAATCAACAGCGACAGCGTCCAATAATCCACGCCGGATGTTGACGCATATGGGGTTTCACTGAGCGGGGCATAACTAAACCAGCCCACCGCCGGCGCGCCTCCCGCGAGCAGGCTGTAGTGCAGCAAAAATCCCCCGCATGGAAGCAGCCAGAAGCTCAGGGCGTTCAGCCGGGGAAAAGCCATGTCGCGCGCGCCGATCATCAGCGGCACCAGATAGTTTGCCAGTCCGATCAGTACCGGCATCACCACCAGAAAAATCATGGTTGTGCCGTGCATGGTGAACATCTGGCCGAAGGCATCCGGCGAAAGAAAAGTGTTGTTCGGCCGGACCAGTTGAATGCGCATGAGGAGCGCCTCCACCCCGCCCAGCACAAAAAAGACCAGCGTGGTCAGCAGGTAAAGGATGCCGATCCGCTTGTGATCCACCGTGGCCACCCAGCCGTACAGCCCGCTGCCCGCGCCGCCCGGAAGCGGCGATTCCTCCCGGCTGACAGCCTGGGCGGTGGCGCTCATTGGAGAGTCTCCAGATAAGCCACCAGCGCGCGCGCCTGGGCGTCGGTTAATTTCAGATCCGGCATGAGGCAGCCCGGTTTGCCGGCCTGCGCATTTTTTAGCCAGCGGAACAGGTTCGTTTCCGTCAGGGCCAGCACCCCCGCGCCCAGGGTGTGGCGGCTGGCCAGATGCGTCAAATCCGGTGCCACGCTGGCCCCGGTGACCACGCCGCGCAGCGGATGGCAATTGACGCACGTCATCGTTTGGAACAGTTTCAAGCCGCTGGCGGCGGTCGCGGAAACCGGGCCCAGGGCGGGCTGCGCCTGATTCTGCAACCAGGCTGCGAAGGCGGACGGCGGCTCCGCGATGACCGTCAACCGCATCCCGGCGTGTTGCGCCCCGCAATACTCCGCGCATTCGCCGGCGTAAGTCCCCGGCGCGTCGGCTTCCAGCCAGAGCTGATTCGTCTGGCCGGGAATCATTTGCATTTTGCGCGCCAGTT
>Ga0182012_10004256_pt1 | contig 14999 bp, 9 predicted proteins | sample 612S2SmetaG_FD_120486 | JGI IMG/M metagenome (GOLD analysis project Ga0182012, IMG submission 120486) | Permafrost microbial communities from Stordalen Mire, Sweden - 612S2S metaG | ecosystem: Environmental > Terrestrial > Soil > Wetlands > Permafrost | place: Sweden: Stordalen | collected... | reverse complement strand
TTCACTCCCAGAGGTTTCAGAGTCCGCGCGAGATAGAGCGCGGTAGTCTGCCCCTCCGTGGTGGGATTAAAGGCCAGTATTACCTCTTGAACGCCATTGGCGACGCGAGGAAAAAGCTCCCGAATCTTCAATTTATCCGGGGTTACATCTTCCATAGGGTTAAGAACACCCTGTAGAACATGGTACATTCCACGAAATTCGTTAGTCTTTTCCATTGCAATAAGATCACGAGTTTCCGCCACAACACACATTACAGTGCGGTCGCGCCTTGTATCTCGGCACACATCACAAAGGTCTTGATCCGTAAAATTGGAACACTCTGCACAGAGGCGAATCGACTCCTTTACCAGAAGAATCGCCTCTGCGAGCTGCTTTGCTTCGTCTTGTGGTTGACGCAATATATGAAATGCGACCCGCTGAGCCGATTTGGGACCAATCCCAGGTAGCCGCTCCAGCTCAGCGACTAACCTGGAAAGCGGTTTCGCGTAGTGTATCATCGAGGTAGCACCGTCTCCAGCTATACGTTCACTTGCTTGTTCAGAGCTAGATCAGACCGGGAGGCAAAGGAATATCGCCCATTACACCAGTGATCTCTTCCATGCGGGAATCCTGTTCTGCCTTTGCGCGGGATGAAGCGTCTCTCGCAGCGGTAATAACCAGGTCCTCCAGCATTTCAACGTCGTTCGGATCGACTACAATAGGATTGATCTTGATCTCGACCAGATGACCATGACCGTTGACGATGGCAGTTACCATACCGCCGCCGGCATCTCCCTTAATACGCGCAGCCTCGAGATCCTGTTGCAGCTTGGCAGCATCTTCTTGCATCTTTTGCGCCTGCTGCATCAGCTTTTTCATGTCGCCAAGGCTACCAAATCCGCCACCGCCACCACCGCCAAATCGTGCCATCTTAGTATCTCCTATTATTGGTTACCCAGATCCGTATTTACCGCAACGGAACTGATCGCTTATGGTAATTGCCCACATCGCTTGCATATCAATATGAATCATCTTACCTATCGGCGCCTATTATTGATCCGCACTGAATGAAGGGAGAATGCCGGTTCATTAACTCGTCGGTTCACTGCGCACTACTTCGCCGCCAAAAATATCGAGCGCCTCTTCTAGAAATGAGACTGCCGGTGGAGCCGATGAACCTGGCTTACCTGCGTCTGATTGAGCGGCCGTTGGTGTAGGTGGCACACCGCCGGGCAAGGGGCGAATGCCGCCATCCCCACCTTCATGTTTGGTCCGAATGCGAAATCCGTCGGATTGAAGCGTCTCGTTGATCTTCTTTTCCACAAGAGTCTTGCCCTTGTTCATTATGCGGTCACGTGCAAAGGTGTCGGCAAAATCTAATACCAGTACGCGGCCGTCAAGACCACATAACTCTGCCTGTTCCAGGTAGTTGCCGGCCGATGGACTGATCTTTTCTATGGCCTTGACGATTCTTGGCCACGAACGCTGTACTACGTCGAATGTAATTTCGCCTACAAATCGATCTTCGGGCCGAGGTTCTGATTCGGCGTCCTGTACGGAGTTGAGGCGTATAGGAGGCGTGGGTACTTGCACCACTGTCGGGCGTTGATTAAGTGGATATCGTGGTTCTGCAATGGCTGTAGGCGGGTTCGCTGGTTGTGTCTGTGGGCGAGATACGCTGCGGGCAGGGGCAACGGGTGTTGATTGCGGCGCCGGTCCACTGTAGGATGCCCGACCACTCTGATCCTGCAGGTCGAGATTGGACGGCAACAACATGCAGAGTGTCCGCTCAAGAAGCCATCGGTGCTGATTGTTGGTTCGAGTCTCTTTTTCGGCGCTCGCCAGGATCGACAACATGCCAAGCAATCGGTTTGGCTTCAGCGAATCTGCCTGCGATGTCAGTGCTTCGACCCGCACAGGGCCTAACTCTTGCTCGGCTGCACGAATCGCACCGGAGGATATCAACAACAGATCACGCAGATATCCACTTAATGACGTTAGAAGCTGGCGGACGTCCTTGCCGCTATCGATTAGCTCGCCAGCTACGGCAAGCACCTCAGACCAGCTATCGCTTGCAATCGTATCAACTACGCGCTTTAATGTTTCCGATCCAACTGTTCCAAGAGCTCGCTGAACCGTATCTTCGGTAATCGTTGTATCGGAATACGAGATTACTTGCTCGAGGAGAGAAAGTGCATCCCTCCAGGACCCCTCTGCGCAGCGCGCGATTGAGCGCACCGCTTCCGGCTGAGCCGTGTAGCCTTCCGCAGTTATAACGCGTTGCACGGCGCTGGAAAGGTCCTGCAGCGTACCTCGCTTAAACTGAAACGGAATGCAGCGCGACCGAATAGTGATCGGCACTTTGTGCTGTTCTGTTGTTGCCAGAACGAAGACTACATGCGGAGGTGGCTCTTCTAATGTCTTGAGCAGAGCATCAAAAGCTTTAGGGGAGAGGTCGTGAACCTCATCGATGATGTAAACCTTGTAGCGGGCTTCGGTCGGCACATACTGAACGTTCTCGATGATCTTCTCGCGAACATTATCCACACCTGTCTCAGATGCAGCATCGATTTCGATGACATCCATACATGCGCCATCTCGGATCGCAGTACAAATACGACACGTGCCGCATGGCTCAGGGGTGGGACCATCCTGAGATTCGCAGTTTAGCGCACGGGAGAGCAGTCGGGCGGTGGATGTTTTTCCGCATCCGCGTGCGCCGTAAAATAGGTAGGCATGCGCAATTCGTCCCGTGCGCAACGAATTTTGCAACACGGTGGTCACAGCGTCCTGCCCCATCAGCTCCCCGAACGTCTGCGAGCGGTATTTGCGATAGAGAGCTATGTACGCCATGATAGTTCTGAAATCAAAACAGATAGTCGGGGTTGGGGAAATCTAAAGATGGACCGTGCAATCAGCCGTCCTTGAGGCGCTCAGAGCCGGGATGAGGACACACACAGGGGACTGCCTTAGTGCTGCTGGGTCTCCCCTCTGACACGGTTCGCCAGCCTGCTGTTGCGTCTGTCCCGGCTCTCAACGCCCCAAGAATTGCCGAACCTCATTATACCGTACGCCGGGAAGATAAGCAAATGAAACGCTTGATCGGTTGAAACCGGCCTCACTCCTGAATACAGGTCGTTTCCGCTAGTAAGCAGCGTGGAACAAATTAAAGCGGCCAGGATACATGCGTTGCCTGGAGGTCGCTGTGAAACAAAATGTGTTCTGCCAAAACCTCGGTATATGTGTTAAGATGAAGTGTTATCAGGTTGGCAGAATCAGAAAACCCATGAGGATAACGGATGAGCGGACGAACGCTATATACCATGTTTCTAGATACCGTCAAGAGCCATGCCGATCGTCCGGCTCTGGCGTACAGAACGGACAAGGCTTCGGCCTTAACGACGTGGACTTATCGAGAGCTTGATGTGCGAGTGAATGCAGTGCGACGTGGTCTGAACGGCCTTGGCTTGACTACAGGGGACAGGGTAGCGATCCTGGCAGAGAACCGGGCCGAGTGGATACTGGTCGACCTTGCCTCTCAGGCGTTGGGCTTAATTGTTGTCGCTCCATACAGTTCGTTGCCCTATCAGCAGGCTGGTTATATTGTGCAGGATTCGGGCGCGCGGATCCTCTTCTGTTCTGATGCGAAACAGACTAAGAAGGCAGACCAGTTTCGAAAAGACTGCCCACTACTGGAATTTGTTGTTGTAATGGATACCGGAGCGGCCGCGAATACGAAAGAGACGGTCCTTGAGTTTGACCAGTTTCTCGAGTTCAGTCGATCGTCCGTTGCAGACTCGGAACTCGATGCGATTGCCGACAGCGTAGTCCCCGATCATCCGGCACTGCTCATCTACACTTCCGGCACAACCGGCGAACCTAAAGGTGCCATGCTTTCCCACAGAAATATGCTGCAAACTCCTGATGGTGTGGTGAAAGCAGCGGTCGCGGATATTGGTCCAGACGATCGGTTCCTATCTTTCCTTCCACTTAGCCATATTACGGAGCGGGTGGGCGGTTACTATTTACCGATACGCGTTGGCGCCAGTATAACCTTCTCGCTTGGGCTCGCTCAAATTGGTCAGGAGATTACAGAAACTATTCGGCCAACCGTGATGCTGTGTGTCCCCCGAATATTTGAGAACATGCATTCGAAATTTCTGGATAGCGTTGCAAAACTCGAAGAGGACAAGCGAGTAAAACTTCAGTGGGGGTTGCAGATGGGGTTATCTGCAGCCACAGCGCGTTCAGAAGGGCGCAGCCTCGGTCTCGTCAACTCGGTACGCTATTTTATCGCAGAAAAGCTAATTCTAAGCAAGATACGAGACAAGGTTACCGGCGGGAAGATTCGATTTTTTGTATCGGGCGGCGCGCCTCTGGACGTTCAGACGGCAACGTTCTTCCTGGGGATCGGCATTCAGATACTCGAGGGATACGGGCTCTCTGAGACGAACATCATCGCCATCAATCGACCCTCGCATCAGCGCATTGGCACTGTTGGTACGATCATGCCGGACGTTGAACTGAAGATTGCCGATGACGGTGAGATACTGATGCGTGGACAGGGAAGGATGCTTGGGTACTACAACCGTCCCGAAGAAACAGCGGAAGTTATCGACCCAGATGGATGGCTGCATACCGGCGATGTTGGTGAGATCTCTCAAGACGGCTACCTCAAGATTACCGACAGAAAGAAAGACATCATCGTTCTAACGAACGGGAAAAAAGTTGCACCGCAACCGATTGAGGCACTGCTCAAACAGAGCCCATATATTGCGGAAGCCGTACTGTACGGTGATCGCCAGTCGACTGTCATGGCGCTAATCGTTCCTAATTTTGGCAAACTTATTGAGATGGCGAAGGAACAGTCGCTAACGTTAGATCCTGCAGAACTCATCGAGACGGCCAACGTACAGAAGCTGATCAAAACGGAAATAGATGCGGCGACGCGATCCCTTGCCGACTACGAGAAGATCAAACGGTTTCGCATTCTGGGCAAGCCATTTGGAATAGAGTCGGGAGAGCTAACGCCAACACTGAAAGTGAAGCGCCGTTTTGTTGCTGAAAAGTATGCCGATGTCATAGCGGGAATGTCACGGCAGGACAGGAAAGAGCCGTAAGGCCTTTGCTTTAATCATTCCGTTCAGAATTGGACCAGCTTTCTTGGATCTCTCCATTGTTATTGTAAGCTTCAATACACGGGATATGCTGCGCGACTGCCTTGCGTCGCTGGAAAGCGCGACATCTCCTCTACATACAGAAGTATTTGTGGTAGATAACAACTCCGCTGATGCGTCTACCGAGATGGTACGAACCGAATTTCCTGGTGTTACGCTAATAGCCAACAACAATAATCCCGGTTTTGCCGGTGCAAACAACCAGGCGTTAAAGCGATGCAAGGGAAGAAATGTGTTGATTCTCAATCCGGACACTGTGCCGGAGGCGAAGTCACTCTTGTTTCTATCGAACTATCTGGATGAGCACCCTGATGTAGGTGCCGTTGGGCCGATGCTGCTGAACACGGATGGATCACTGCAACGTAACGGCCGTACGTTTCCCAATCCGTATCGTGAATTTCTAGGCCATACGGGTCTGCGCAATCTGATTAATGGATCAAGAGGGCCAGGTTGGGAGTATGGGCGATCGGATTTTGAAGTGGAGGCAGACACCGATTCAGTGACAGGCGCCTGCATGATGCTGCCCATGCACGTCATGGATCGTGTGGGGATGCTTGACGAAGAATTCTTTATGTTCTACGAAGAGGTCGAGTGGTGCTGGAGAATAAAAGCGGCTGGATTGCGTATAGTATATCTCCCGCAAAGCCGGGTAGTGCACCACTGGATGGGGAGCGTGCGACTTCAGAGCAGAGTGATGACCATTCGCCTGTTTCAGAGCATGCTGATCTACTACCGCAAGACGGGAACTCCCGCGCAACGAGTGGGAGCGCATGTCGTGTATGTGGCGGGTTACCTGCGCAATGAGCTGTTGTATCTAGGTGTCAAGGTGAAGCGATTGCTTCGAAAATGCCGGTTACTACCCGCGCGATAGCGCCTACCGTTTGAAAGAGTGATTGCCGGAGCCTTCCATTACCAGATGAAAATTGCAATGTTGACAACGGTCGGCGATCGATGTGGGATCGCTGAGTATACTCGCGAACTCATCGGCGCCCTCGATACGTTACCTGACACCGAGATCGTGGTTGTTCCGATCTCCGAAGGACGCCTGCCGACCTCGCACTACATAGAGCAGGCCAGGCTGCTCAATGCTCCAGATATCGACCTGGTACATATTCAGCATGAACACAGTTTCTGGGGTGGTGTGATGCCACGGGCTTCCAGTTATTGGGAGTTACGATATCTAATTCAAAAGCCGGTTGTGCTGACGGCCCATACTACCTACTCTCTGGCCGATTTGCTCCGCGTAAATTCGGAACGCAGACCACACAAGCTCCTGGTCAAACGCCTTCTACTAAAGAATACGAAGTATCGTGAAAGCGTTGATACCGCACCGTTTGCTACTGCCTTCACTATTGTTCATACCGAGGCGGCAAGGCAGGAACTGGTTGCGCGAGGTGTAAACCCGCAGTATGTTGCCGTCGTGCCAACCGGAGTTCCTGCGCCCCTTGCTGCTCCATCAAACGGCAGAGATTTTAGAGCGAAATATGGGCTTGAAGGAAGACGCCTCGCTGTAATATTTGGCTATATCGCGCCCAACAAGGGCTACGAACTTGTGCTTAAGATATTGGGTGAACTACCCGAAGACGTAACTGTTGTTATTGCCGGTGGCGGCAGAAACTCTGAAATGAAGCCTTATGTGGATCTGTTACAAGATCAGATCAGGCTGAGCGGCTACGAAAATCGGATTATCATAACCGGCTATCTTACGGATATCGACGCTGCGGATGTGATGGTGGCCGCAGACGTGGTGTTGACGCCCCACACACAGGCTACAGGTTCCTACTCTGTTACCCTTCCACTCACACACGGAAAGCCCATTCTGGCATCAGACATGGACTGTTTTAGGGAGATCCAGAGGCGCGTTCGGTGCATGGAGTTATTCAAAGCGGGAGATACGGTAGATTTCCGAGACAAGCTTCTTGCGCTCCTTGCGAATGAAGCTCGATGCCAGGAGCTATCAATCAAGGCTTTGGAGTATGCCAGACGATGCTCCTGGCCCGCAGTTGCGGCCATGACTCGCTCAATATATGTTAAAGCGCACCAAATCTACTCTGCCGGCCATCATAGCAGACCATCTTAATCGGGTGGTTTGATGCTGATCCTGCGGGCAGGACACGCGCATCTACAACCCGTCGGGAGCTATGAAGGACACAATCACGCCGATAGCGAATTCAACTGTGAGTACGTCTAAGGCGCACGAATTAGTTGGCAAACCAAACAGGTCGCTGAATTCGTGAATTCGCTTACTGTTTTACTTCGTATTGGACAATATTCCCGGCGTCTCTCGTTCAATAGCCAGCTAGTATATTAAAGGGGCCAGAATTGCCAAAGCGTTCCATAATACTGTGTCTGGTCAGTCTCGCATTAACCGGTATTGCAGCGCTTCTATGGCGTCAACAGATAATCCAGTTTGCCCAGTGGCAATACCTTATTCTGTTACCGGTCCTCTATTTTTATCTCGGCTATGTTGACCGCATCACAGCTACCGATCTTAGCAGCCAGCGAAGAGGCTGGGCTCTAGGTGTACGATGCGTACTGGTTGCTCTGCTCGTCTTTGCGCTGGCCGGACTACGTCTGTTGCGGAAGGGCGAATCTCTGGCTGTAGTGTTCCTGGTTGACGGATCTCGCTCGATACGTGATGACCAGCGTGCTGTGATGCGGCGCTACCTCGATGATGCCGTCCGTGGGATGCATTCGGTCGACAAAGTTGGCGTTATAACCTTCGCACAGGATCCTCATACCCAATCCTCCCCCGGCAGTCAAATGGATTCCACACGCATCCATGATCCCGGTAACACATCGTCGACCGATATTGAGCAGGCATTGCGTTCCGCAAAAGCAGAGCTCGATTCTACGGCAAGAGACTCGGGAAAACGCATCGTTCTCATATCTGATGGTAACGAGACGTCTGGGCGTGCTCTTGCAGAAGCGCCTGAATTGGCGGCCGATCATATAGTTCTTGATACATTAACTCTTCCTACTTCCCTATCAAAGGAGGCACTTGTTGATAAACTGGTAATTCCGGCTCGGGCGAAGATTGGTGAGCCCTTTTCGGTACGAGTGGTTGTCTCCAGTTTGACGGCTCAAACGGCAACTGTCTCCCTTGCGAAGGATGGCAAACCTGCGGGTGCCCCAAAGCGGGTTGAGCTAAGGCCCGGCAAAAATGTCGTTGTCTTTGACCAGAACATTGATACCCCCGGAAACGCGCGTTATTCAGCGACTCTGGATGCACCAGACGACACGATAATGGAAAACAACCGCGGCGAGGGTTTAATCCAGATTCAAGGCAAACCTACTATTCTCTATGTGGCAGATAGTCCTGCACTGACGGGTTTTCTACAAAAAGCGTTGCGTGGTGAGAACATACAGGTTGAATATAGCGCGCCTGAAGGGATGCCAACTTCTGCGGCTGAACTGCAGCGCTTCGATAGTGTTATTCTCAGCAATGTTCGCGCTTCCGACCTTACCATCAACCAGATGACGGCTCTCCAGGTATCGTGTCGTGATTTTGGTGTCGGCTTCGGCATGGTGGGAGGAGAGAACAGTTTTGGAGCCGGTGGATGGCGCGGGTCTCCTATCGAAGAGACATTGCCGGTAACCATGGATGTAAAGGTCGACAAGCGGTTGCCCTCGGTTGCTGTTGCACTTGTTATCGAGGACCTTGAGATACCCTCAACTGTGAACATGTCTATTGAGGCCGCGAAAGCGACGATGGATCTCCTCGAACCGATAGACCAGGTAGGTGTTCTGGACTGTAACGGAGTTGGCGGGTTTGGCTTTGGAGGAGGTCAGGATTCTCCCGGTGGCACCTGGCGTATTCCAATGCAGCACGTTACCGATCGAGATGCCTTAAAGGTTGCGATGCAAGGTCTTCAGGGTATGGGCGATCCACCTTCGTACGAACCTTATCTTATAGAAGCGGCAAGAGTTCTAAACAACACTGATGCCAAAGTAAAACACATTATATTCCTGGGTGATGGCGACGCAGTTTATGAGCAAAACCAGGGTGCAATCGCTGCGAATATTCAGAAAATACGCAGTATGGGCATAACGCTTTCAACGATAACTACCGGGGCTAACGGGACGGAAGATGTCAAGTTCATGGCAACGATGGCGTATGTTGGCGGCGGCCAGTCCTATGTTGCAGATCGCCCCCAGGATCTGCCTCGTCTGCTGCTCAAGGACCAGATGACGATCAGCCAGCCGCCGATCGTTGAGGAGCCGTTTCGAGCGAGCCCTGTGGAGGGTGAAGAGGTATTCAAAGGGATTGATTGGGATACCGCTCCACCGCTCCTCGGCTACAACGTGAGTAATTTAAAGCCAACCTCCGAGGTTTCTCTCGTATCGCACCGTAAAGACCCAATTTTTGCCGGTTGGCGTTATGGACTCGGCCGAGCCATAGCATTCACATCAGACGATCGAGCGCGGTGGGCAGCGCAGTGGATGGCGTGGCCTGGATACTCTAAGTTCTGGGCACAAGCGATTCGCTATACTCTACGGCCTTTTGCACCTGGCGACTATTCAACTCAGGTTAACATGGATGGTGGCCGCGGCCACATTGTGGTCGATGCAATCGATACTCAGGGCAAGTATGTAAATAGGCTGCAGTTCAGTGCGCGTGTTGCTTCACCCTACGCTTCCGGCATTAAGGGTGTCGCTGCGGAAGAACAGGCAATTCGGCAGACAGGTCCTGGTCACTATGAGGGTTGGTTTGACGCGCCGCATGTAGGTACGTATCTCGTTAACGTCGTTCAGAAGGGGGAGAATGGCGCAGCCGATAAGAATACCGTTGTGGGAATGTCGTCAGCCTATTCTCCAGAGTATCGCTATACTCAGTCCAACCAGTATTTGATGCACCAACTTGCGATGGCTGGATCGGGTAGGGCACAACCACCTGCGCAGCGCGTCTTTGGCGCTGATCGACCAGATATCTATTCTGCAGCTGACCTTACTCTGAAAATGCTTCTTTTTGCTTCGGTCTTGTTGCCATTCGACATCGCAATTCGCCGATTGGCCATAGATCGTAAAGATGTAAGAACGTGGGCAGCAAAGTTGCTTGGTAGATCTACCTCCACCGTTGCGCGTGCTCCTGCTTCTACGCCTGAACTTGGAAGATTGCTGAAGCGTAAAGATGCCGCGGGGACCGTTAGTGACTTGAATAGCTCAAATGCGCCATCGGCGGCTGCACAGGAACCAGTATGGCGCGGAAGACAACCGGAACCGACATCGACAGTTCGAAGTTCAGCGATGAGAGAGCTTGATGAACGTATCAACGCGACTGGCCGTGTATCTATATCTAACTCTCTAGTACCGCCCGGCGGTGGAAATGAGGCAGGTGAAGGGGCCGTTGTTGAACCTGATGCGGCGACTAATACCGCACCGGAACCAGCCAATATGTCCCGACTGATGGCGGCAAAGGCCAGAGCTCGACAACGTCAAGACAAAGAGAATGATGGTGGAAGTTGATTGTGGGGATTTATCGCTCGTGAACTTGCCGCACGGCAGACGGAGACTACCATTACGGCCACATTTGGTTCGGGGTTCGCGGTGTGCGGTTACTCCGCAAGGTAGCTTTGGAGATTGCGTCTCTTGGCGGCAAACTTAAGCTTTCGTAACGCTTGAACTTCGATTTGACGTACGCGTTCCCGTGAGATATGCATGGTCTCACCGATCTCCTGCAGCACCTGCGCAGACTCCTCTTCAAATCCCAATCGCTTCTGCATCACCTCGCGCTCTCGCGGTGTTAAAATTGCGAGCAGTGAACTGACCTGCTGTTGCATCTCGGCGCCGAGCACGGCATCCTGCGGGTTAGCAGCCTTTGTGTCGCCAATCAAAGATGCCAGAGTTGTGTTGTCCTCATCTCCAACAAGCATATCAAGGGAGACAGGATCTTGTCCGGCTTGCATGAGATCCGCTATTTTCCTGGGTGATATTCCCAGTTTCTGAGCCAGCAACTCGGGGCTTGGCTCCTCACCCATTTCGCGCGTGAGTGCTGCCTTCATCTTTTCCAGTTTGCGCAGTGATTCAGACACATGAGCCGGTATTCGGATGGCTCTGGCCTTGTTATCTATCGACCGGCTGATGGCCTGCCTGATCCAGTGGGTGGCATAAGTGCTAAACCGATATCCCTTGTCCGGGTTATATCGCTCCGCAGCCGTCATGAGGCCGATAGCGCCCTCTTGAACGAGATCCTCAAAAGGAACCAACGGATTGTGGTAGTTCTTCGCAATATTAATCACAAGCCGCATGTTCGACTCTACAAGCAGATCTTTCGCTCTTTTCTCTCCTTTTTGTATCAGGGATGCTAACTTAACCTCTTCGCTAAACGTGAGAAGACGTTGGCGTGTTAGGCGGTTGATAAAGGAGACCAGTTCTGAGCCGCCTTGTGGGCGTGTACCTGTCTGGTTATCGGAAGGCTCTAGCTGGGTTGGGGAAGCGCCGTCTTCTTCATTCATGATAGTTACTGCCCTGCTTGCCGTGCATTCGCACAATGTGTGTACGAACGTGCGTGAAGTCTCGATCACAGGTCTTGCGTAACAGGTAATGCTTGTATTCTGTTACCTCTGTACTCTGTAGAGTTACATGTTAGACGGTAACAGATATGCAGTGAGTTCCGAAACGATTGTCTCTTTTTTAGTTGAGGGAGGACGGGATGCTAAGGCGAGTCTCGTTCCGACGTGAAATCGCCGCAGTTTGCATCATTGCGAAGAAGGGATGCGGCGTCAAGAACTGCCAGTTAGGATGGTAAAGAGGCGGCCGCCTGGATTGCTCCAGCCGGCCGATGCTTCAGTTGCAGGCTATGTTCTGCCCAAAAGCGGAATAATTTCAGCGGCCGCCAGACCAGTGTCTGCAGGTAAGCTTCATCCGATAAAAACGAGATGTCTCGTGTACGTTAGAAGGTTCCGCCAATGGTAAGGCTCAAACCATCCAGCTCATTGCTGGAGCCACCGATGAAGTAGTACCTTGCATCGATGCTAAGTGGCTTGTTGCCGCGCCCAAACTGATAACCTGCAAGAAGGCTTAAGGCTGTTCCATTGCTGGCCAAGCCGTCCAGTCTCTTGTTGAATGCATAACCGACGCCTGCACCATATCGGAAGTTGGCCTTGTGAAGAATGGCCGTGACCATGACCGGCACAGAGTATACGGAGTCCCAGCCGTTGTATCCAATACCAACGTTTACATCGTAGATGTTGCCGCGGTATACGGTGCGCTCAACCGTTCCACTGAAACCAACGTCACCGTTCTGGTTACGAGTGGTCTGGCTCTGGTAGATGTAGGTGCCGACCCGTATCGCCCAGTCCTTCGACAATTCGCCTGAGTTATCCTGAGCGCGTGCTGCTCGAGGTGCAAACATCATACCGATGCCCAGCATCAGCAGCGATGCTGCGCTGCAAAGAGTTCCAAGTCGTTTCACTGAGTGTCCTCCTTGTGACATGGGGTAGGGATTGAACACTGCGTCCTGAACGTTTCCAGTGAACCAGCTACACCCAACATACATGGTATGTCGAACTTATTTTGGCACAATCAGGTTGTTTTCCTGCTTTGTTGACCGAAATAACAAAATAATAGTGCTGGTGCGCCTGTCGCGCGAATCCGACCGATGCAACCTGGCAGTTACCAGGGATACGGCGTTACCCTTTGCGCAGGACTCTACCGGCCAGCACACCGGTTGCCACGCCATCTCGTTTTACCGCAGTGCCATTGACAAATACATGAACGATTCCATCCGGGAAATGGAGCGGCTCGGTGAATGTCGCTGTGTCCAGTACCTTTTCCGTGTCTACGATAACAAGATCTGCGGCGAGGCCCTCTCTAAGCCATCCCCGATCTTTCAAGCCTAACCGTTTTGCGGGTGCCCCGGTCATCTTGTGAATCCCTTGTTCCAGACTGATTACCTTTTCTTCTCTCACGTAGTAACCCAAGACTCGCGGAAACGTGCCATATAGCCTGGGATGCGTCTTCCCGGGCAGGTGTAGACCATCTGACCCCACCATCTGTGGGCCCCACTGCAGGATATCGCGCACATTCTCCTCATGTGCGCCATGATGAACAAAACATGCCCGGAGGTCCTCCTCCAACAAGACGGCACATATCCACTCCGAGATGCGCAGACCCCTTGCGGCAGCAACCTCAGGGAAGGTTAATCCTTCGTAGGCCGCATTAAAACGGGACGTTGCCCCAACGAGGTTGTACTCGCTCCACTCGTTGGACAGGCCGTCAATATAGTTAATGATATTCGAACACGTCTCCGGGTTAGAGAGAAGTTTCAGTATCTGGTCTGGTCCCTCTTCAGCGGCAGACTTTGGAAGAATACTCTGTATAAAGGTTGATCCAGCGGTATAGGGGTAGGTGTCGCAAGTAACATCAATCCCACTCCGTATTGCATCATCCAACTGTGCGAGGAGTTCGCCGGCTTTGCCGCGATTCCCTGGACCGTTCATCTGCAGGTGCGATATCTGAACCGGCACTCCTGCTTCTTGAGCTATCGCAAGACTTTCAGCTGTTGCTTCAAACAGTTGAGGCCCGTAATCTCGCTGATGTGTTGCAAACAGCCCCGCTTCTCTAAACAGGCATACCAACTCGGCCCGGTCTGCGGAACGCATCGGCGCATACCATATTCCTGTGCTTATGCCCCACGCGCCCTCCTCCATGCCTTGAGCAACCATCGAACGCATGCGTTCCAACTCACCTGAATCGGCGGCGCGCTCCTCCATGCCCATTACGGAGACGCGAACCGATCCATGCGGGATCAAATAGGCAACGTTGGTTCCAATGCCGGCAGACTCGTACTCTGTAAGTAGATCGGCTACGCTTCGCCACGACCAGCTTACTCGCTTCGCAGAAGTTGTACCGTCACCCTGCGTCGGCGAATTGCCATCATCACCAAACAGACCCGCGATGTATCGTCGCTGAATCTGAATTCCAACATCGGTGATGGGAGCGAAGCCAAGCCCACAATTTGTGAAGACTTCTGTCGTTACACCTTGCATCACCTTCGGCAGGTGTACAGGATTAGCAAGAAGAGCAATGTCAGCGTGCGTGTGAATATCGATGAAGCCAGGCGTTACCGTCAGTCCTGTAGCATCGATCACATCACGTGACGTGGCTTCTGCTGGTATTGAACCAATCGTCGCAATAACCGATCCCACTATGCCAATGTCGGCGCGAATGGCAGGGGATGCATCACCAATGATCACGCTGGCGTTTCTGATCAGTAAGTCGAAGTCGTACCTCAATTTGACAGCCTCCTTAGGGCTATGCTACCATAATTTGCAAAGCTACAGTTCGCATAACATGCTTGATTGGGAGATTTGAATTATTGAGTACGAAGCCGCCAACGATGGAGATTTCAGAGCACGTAAAGGCGCAGGCCAGGCTACTTAAACGTGGTACTCAGGGAGTCGTCCCGGAAAACGGATTAGAGCAGAAGCTTAAGAAATCTGCTGACACCGGTAAACCGCTCAAGATCAAACTCGGTCTGGATCCCACTTCGCCGGATATTCATCTTGGCTTCGCGGTAGTGTTGCGCAAACTGCGTCAGTTTCAGGATCTTGGACATCAAGTTATCATCATTATTGGTGACTATACCGCTCTCATCGGTGATCCCTCAGGCAGATCCGCCACGCGCCCAATGCTCTCCGAGGGCGAGATTCGCTCGAATGCCGAGACCTACGTAGATCAGTTAACGCGCATTCTCGATCGCGAAAAGACTGTTGTACGCTTCAATAGCGAATGGCTGGGAAAGCTGGACTTTGCCTCCCTTGTTCAACTGGCCTCAAAATTTACCGTTGCTCGAATTATGGAGCGCGAAGATTTCGCCACAAGATTCGGCGCTCACCAGCC
>Ga0182012_10004252_pt1 | contig 15006 bp, 7 predicted proteins | sample 612S2SmetaG_FD_120486 | JGI IMG/M metagenome (GOLD analysis project Ga0182012, IMG submission 120486) | Permafrost microbial communities from Stordalen Mire, Sweden - 612S2S metaG | ecosystem: Environmental > Terrestrial > Soil > Wetlands > Permafrost | place: Sweden: Stordalen | collected... | reverse complement strand
GCGGGTCTGGACCATGCCGATTTCGGGCTCGGCGAAGTGGTGGATGACTTTCATGAGCCAGTCGGTCGGGGGGACGAAGTCGGCGTCGAAGATGGCGACGAGTTCGCCTTTGGCTACCTTGAGGCCTGCGTCGAGCGCGCCGGCCTTGAAGCCGTAACGGTTGGTGCGATGGATGTAGACGATGGGATGGCCCATGGCGGCGTAGCGATCGACGAGGCCGGCGGCGACTGCCTGGGTCTCGTCGGTTGAGTCGTCGAGGACCTGGATCTGGAGCTTTTCGCGTGGATACTCCATTGCGCAGACTGCTTCGAGGAGGCGGTCGATGACGAATTGCTCGTTGAAGATGGGGAGCTGCACGGTGACGAAGGGGAGCTCGTCGAAATGGCGGGGCGGATTGGGGTCGTAGTTCTTGCGGTATTTGAAGTAGAGGTAGCAGAGCGTGTAGCGATGGACGCCGTAGATGGCCAGCAGGATCATGACGGCGAAGTAGGGGATGAGCAGCGCCGCGTCAAAAGGGTTCCAGTGATAGAGGCCCTTGAAGGTCTGGTCTGTGGACTGCATTGCTTTGAAGTAGTGGAGGAGACCGTTTTGGGGGGCGAGGGCGAGAAGCGCGGTGAGCCGCGTGGGCAGCGTCCCGAGGAGGATGCGGGAGAGGCCGGCAACGGGATTCAGAAGGGTCACAAGCGCGGCGAACAGGGGGTAAGCCTCCACGGATCCGATAGGTACCATTGTATGCGATGCAGGAATTGGGCGCGGGGATTGGCGGGTGGGACGTGGGGATTTGCCGATCACAGCTAACTCGATGGGCGCCTCAGGCTCACAAACCTCGCGGGAAACTCGCGCAAAGTTAGTTACAGGCTTTTAGACTGGCGTGTATTGCGATTCCAGTTCGGGGCGGAGGAACATCTCCACGGGATTTGGGGTGGGACGCCCCAGCAGGAATCCCTGAACCTCGTTCGCTCCGTAAATGCGGATGAGTTCCAGTTGCTCTTGCGTTTCAACGCCCTCGACGATTACGCGCATGCCGATATTGTTGGCAAGCGAAATAAGCGTGCGGACCATGGACTCGCTCTCAGGCTTTTTGCGAAGATCTCTAACAAAGGATCTATCGATCTTGAGTGAGTCGAATGGCAACGAGGGCAGATAACTCAGGCACGAATAGCCGGTGCCGAAATCGTCGATGGCCAAGCTGATTCCGAGGGCGCGAAGACGATTCATTGGCTCGGCTGAGGACAGCGCGCCACCCAGCATCACGGATTCGGTGAATTCTATTTGCAGCAGCTCCGGCTTGAGCCCGGTTTGCCGGAGAGTGAAGCCCACCTCTTCCACAAATCCCTTGCGGTGGAGCTGAATGCTGGAAACATTGACGGCGACCTGGACCGGGCGGGGCAGGATGCCCTGCCATTTCACAGCCTCGGCGCACGCGAGCTGCATGATGTAGGCGCCCAGAGCCACAATCAATCCGCTCTCTTCGGCAATGGGGATGAACTTGTCGGGCGGGATCTGACCTAGAGTTGGATGGGTCCAGCGGGCCAGTGCCTCAAATCGGACCAGGCGGAGACTGGCCACTTCAAACTCGGGCTGGTAATGCACCGATATCTCGTTTCGTGCGATGGCTCCCCGCAACTCGTTCTCCAGGGTCAACCGCTCATGCACGAGGGAACCGATTTCAGGAGTAAAGTACATCACCCGATTCTTCCCCTCCCGTTTGGCGGCATACATAGCGCTGTCGGCTTGCCTCATCAGCTCCTCGCCGCCGACCGCACTATCGGGAAAGATGCTGATGCCAATGCTGGCGCTTATGGTGATGTCGTGGCCTTCGACCGAGAGGGGATTGGAGATGGTTTCAAGCAGGTTGGTAGCCACTTTTGCCGCCTCTTCCTTGCCATGCAGTCCGCAAAGGACCACCAGGAACTCATCCCCGCCGAGGCGAGCCAGCAAGTCCGATTCGCGGACCCGCGATCGCAGGCAATTCGCCACCTCGACCAGCAGCGAGTCGCCGATGGAATGACCAAGGCTGTCGTTGACGGCTTTGAATCCATCCAGATCCAGATAGATGACGCCGATTATGGACTTTTCCCTCCTGGCCCTGGCTAAGATGGAATTGAGCGTGTCGGAGATATATCGTCGATTGTGGAGGCCGGTGAGAGGATCGTTGAGCGACTGGAAAACGGCCGCATCTTTGGCTTTCTGCAACTCGGTCTGATTGTGCCTGAGCTGCGTAACATCGATCGCGGTGGTCTCATAGACCATGCCTTCCGGGGTATCGACAGGCGTGATATTCATCAAGAGCTGTACGGAAGCGCCATTATCGCGGCGCAGGGTTGTGTCGCGATTGCTCACGGCGCCGTTCCGGAGCGCAAGGCGCAATTGCTCCTGCTGATCGGGATCGACTTCGAAGTCCCAATACGAGTGGCCGGCAAATTCCTCGCGAGTTCGAAATCCGAGCATTTTGACAAACGCAAGATTGAAATCGAAGATGACGCCGTCGGGTCGCCAACAAAAGACCGCCGCAAGGTTGCGCTCAAACAGACGCTGGTATTTTGTTTCCAATTGCAGTTCGTTTTCGAGCCTGGTGCGGATGGTCGTGGTCTGTTTGCGCACGGTTGACCTCAACTGTTTCACCCAGATGAGCGGCGCGAGGATGCAGACAATCATGCCGCCGAGGATGCTCAACCCACGCTTGAGCGTCAGCCAGTTACTCCCTCCGAGCACCACCATGTCCGCCGGCGAATCGATGAGGAGTTGCAGGGATTCGGGCCATTGCGGCGTTGCGCTGCGGATCACCGCGACGCCGGTCAACTCGAGATTGGAATCGCTGGCGAGGCCGACCACCTCTCGCGCGGTGTTGTTGCGAAGCAACTTCGCACTGAAGCGCTGTCGTCCATCATCGAGCAGGAACAGGTACTCCGTCGCGGTTGCACTCTGCGAGATCAAATGAGCCTTCAGGCGCACGCGCCTTCCATTCAGGAAGCGCTTGAGCACTTCCTCAGCGGTCAAATCGAGCGGCACAACGTTGTTCTTGCTCGATCGGATCGCGGCCACCCGCACCGTGGAATCCGACAACTGGAGGGCCGACAGGTCTCCATGGCCTGGGAACCCAACCACGTCTACCGTACTTCCCGCATGGACATCGACAGCGTCCGCGGTTTCAATACTCAGCGCTCCGGTATTGTCCTGGATGAAGAATTGCCGGGGAGACTCCCACGTCACCGTGCCGCGGACGTGGATCTGGTGAGCGAAGCGCTTGTCCGCTTCCGAAGCGCGCAAATTCCCTATCGGCGTTGGCGCGGAAGAGAAAGAATCCTGCATGGCAGGGTCTTCAACTTTGATATCTTCCAGACTGGTGGCGAAAACCTGCGCGCCCACACGCTTATTTTCCGCATTCATGTGGCTGCCGGCGACGCCAGTCACCTTGACTGTGGCGCCGATGAGCTGTTGCGCCGCTGGGTTGTCAGGGTGGGGCACGATGATCCATGCCACGTCCTTTCCATCGAAGATGCGGAAACAGATGCGCGCCCAGGTCTTATCGCAAGGGCGCAGCACGCCTTCTGTGACCACCCAACTACTGTCTGACCCACCCGCGTCAAGCTCTTTGACACTTCTTGGCTCCGGGGTGGGAAGAGGCCCGTGGCCGATAATCTGGATTGCCGGCTGCGCCACATTTGGCGACACGTCCCCCGCGCTCGTGACTCCGTCCACGAGCACTGTCGAGCCTGGCGGATACGCTTTGTTGTTGCCATGCACGTTGAGATAGATTGAGCCGGTTCGATCGCGAACAAAGAGCAAGCCCCATTCTGGATCTGAGTAAGTAACCACACCCTGCAGTTCCACCGGGTGCGACTTCGCGGCTTCGGCATTGCCCAGGTTGTGGATTTGCTGCACAGTTTGCAATGGATGTCCGGCCCTCGATGAGGGGAACACCGGTGCGGCAAGTTCCTGGACTTCAATATCTTCCAGACTGTTGACAAACAACTGCGCGCCCACCCGCCGGTTTGCCGCGTCCATGTGGCTGCCGGCAACGCCTCTCACCTTTACGGTAGAGCCAATAAGGCGCTGCGCAGCGGGACTGTCCTTCTCCGGCAACACCACCCACGCCATCGCCGCTCCATCGAATATGCGGTAGCAGAGGCGGTTCCAGCCCGTATCGCACGATCGCAGCACGCCTTCGGTGACCACAAACTGGCTTTCTCCCACTCGGTCGTTCAGTTCGGCCACGCTCCTCCGCTCCGGGATGGGAGGTAGCCCATGGCCTAGAACCGTTACCTTCGGCTGCACCACAATGGGCGCGCCAGGCCCCGGCGCTGAAATGCCGGTTATCCTTGCAAGCGTCCCGAGCGGATATCTGTTTTTTGATCCGTGGACGTCAATGAAGATCGAACCGGTCGAGTCGGCGAAAAACAGCAATCCCCAGTCAGGATCGGAATATGTCACCACGCCTCGAATTTGAACAGGGATTGCTTTGCCGGCCTCGGAGTTGGACAGCCTTTGAAATTCCTGAATCGTTCGCAATGGAAATTGGTGACCGGGTTGATCGACCGCCTGGGAGAACGCAAGCAGTGGAGAGTGCAGCAAAATCAGGGCCAACGGCAGAATCGCGGAGCGCATTCTTGACCCTTTCCACACTGTGCTATTTGCCATTGTCCCCATTCCCTGGACCGTCTTGCTGTATCAAATGGAACGCACGTTTGCTCGCGCTGCTCTTCCGCGCAACCGCATCTTAAGTTCATCGGCAGGTGGCCAGAATCAATTCAGTGCGACTAAAGCCGCCTTTCTCGCCATTGGTAACGTCCCGGTACCGCCAGGAAACGGACCAATGAACGAATTTCGCTCGAATGGGCGAATCCGAGCCTTTGGCCGAATGGGACGGCAGACCGGCAATCCGTCAATTACTGGTTGATTGACTTTCTTCCGGACTGCGGGTGGGGAAGAGTTAACTGAAGCCGGCGTTCTCGGGCGCAGCCGGGGAAGTTGCTCCTGGCAGGCCTGTTGGCGTAGTGTTTTCTCGCAGTTGGAGATACGCAAATGTCTACTCTTACGTCTTCTTCTATCGTTGCGGCTGCGGGCGGCAGTTTTTTGCTGGACTCGCGGACGCCTGCCGAAATCTTCACTCCCGAAGACCTGAACGAGGAACAGCGGCAGATTGCCGCGACCGCTATCCAGTTTGCCCGCGAGGAGATTTTGCCGGCGGCGGAGGCCATTGAGGCCAAAGAGCCGGGGGTGTTGAAGGGGATTTTGCAAAAAGCGGCCGGGCTGGGGTTCACCTCCGTCGATATTCCCGAGGAGTACGGCGGCATGGGGATGGACAAGATCACATCCACGCTGGTTTCCGATCGCCTTTCGGTGCTGGCGAGCTTTTCAACGGCATTCGGCGCGCACATCGGGATCGCCACGCTGCCGCTGGTCTGGTACGGCACCGAGGAGCAGAAGCAGCGCTATCTGCCCAAGCTGGCTTCAGCGGAATGGATCGGGTCGTATGGTCTGTCGGAGGCCAGCTCCGGGTCGGACGCGATGAATGTGCGAACACGGGCCACGCTTTCAGAGGATGGGAGCGAGTACATCCTGAACGGCGAGAAGATGTGGATTACGAACTGCGGGATCGCCAGCTTGTATACGGTTTTCGCGAAGATAGACGGCGAGAAGTTTTCCGCGTTTCTGATTGAGCGGGACACACCGGGGCTGACCGTGGGCGCGGAGGAACACAAGCTGGGGATTCATGGTTCGTCGACTTGCCCGCTGGTGTTGCAGGACTGCCATGTGCCAGTCACGAACCTGCTGGGCGAGGCCGGCAAGGGACACCATATCGCATTCAACGTGCTGAACATGGGACGGTTCAAGCTGGGCATTGCCTGTATCGGCGGGGCGCGGCATGCGCTGGGGCACATGATTCGCTATGCGAAGGAGCGCGTGGCTTTTGGAAAGCCGATTGCGGAGTTTGGGCTGATTCAGCGGAAGATTTCCGCTTCGGCTACCCGGCTTTACGCTGCGGAAAGCATGGCTTATCGCACCGTTGGGATGATTGACGCGAGCCTGGCGCAGCTTACGCCGGAGCAATCGCGCACGCCGCGCGAGATTCAGAAGCGGATCGAGGAATACGCGGTTGAGTGCTCGATTCTGAAGGTCTACGGATCGGAGATGTTGAGCATGGTGGCGGATGAGCTGGTTGCTACGATGGGCGGCTACGGCTACGTGGAGGAGTATCCGGCGGAGCGGTTCTATCGGGACGCGCGCATCAACCGGATCTTCGAGGGGACGAACGAAATCAACCGGATGATTATTACCGGTTGGCTGATGAAGCGCGCGTTGAGCGGGCAGTTGCCGCTGCTGGGGGCGATCAAGAAATTGATGGATGAGGTGACGCAGCCGCCGTCGTTCGATGCGGGCGGAGATGCGGGTGAGTTGCTGGCGCGCGAAGCGGAGGTGCTGGCGGCGGTGAAGAAGATTGCGCTGTTCGGCGCCGGGGTGGCCAGCCAGCGGTTTATGGCCGCGTTGCAGGACCAGCAGGAGGTGATGGCGGACCTGGCCGACATTATTGCGCAGGTCTATGCGCTTGAAGCTTCACTGCTGCGGGCGCGAAAGCTGGCGGGAGCGGGGCGCGGCACGGCCGATGTGGCGGCGGCGATGACCGGGCTGGCGGCGGACGAAAGCATGGGATTGGCGGAGACGGCGGCGCGGCACGTGCTGGCCGCGTGCGCGGAAGGCGACCTGCTGCGGACGCAACTGGCGATTTTACGCAGGCTGGCGCGCGTTACACCTGCCGATGCTGTGGGACTGAGCCGGACGGTGGCCCGGCACTGCATTCAGGTGGAACGGTACCCGCTTTGAGATGATGCGTGCTAACAAGAAACATGATGGAAGATGGAAGGACCCGATGGCGGAGGGTTGGCCTTTGTGCTATCCCACCCATCGGACAAAAACAGAGACGTCCGATGGATGGGGCACCCGCAGTTTCATCTCCGGTGGGTCGGCGCTGGATCCAACTAGATTATTGCTGGGGCAAGTCTCATTGCTGGGCCAAATTGAGGATTAGTGCTGAACGACGACGGTGAGGTTGAGGTCAACCGGAATGTTCTGGTTGTCAAGGGTAGCGGGGCGGAAGTGGAGCTTCTGAACGGCTGCTACCACGCGGGCATCGAGGTCGTGGTTGACGGACTTGACGACCTGTACGTTCTGGGCATTGCCGGCCTCGTCGACATTGAGGCTGACACCGACTTCAACCTGGCTGGGAAGGACCGAGTCGAATTCGTTGGGCAGGATGATGCCATCGGTGGATCCGATGACCTTGGGTGGGACCACTCCGGTGCTGATACGAGTGACCTGGGCTGGGGTGTTGGCGTCGGTCGCGGGCTGGCTTGCAAAGGCCGCAACGGTGGCGAGCGGGGAGAGCAGAAGGCTGGCGATGAGAATACGGCGCATGAATTACCTCCAATGGTCAGAAGTGACCATCACCAATATAGCGCCAAACTGATACGATTGTCAAATAAATTATTCATAGCGATTATGTTCAATCACTTAGCTTAGATAAAGCACCAACATCTTGCATGATGGTAGAAAATGCTTGATTTCTTCGCAGTGTAGGACGATGGGGAGGGGTTGCATTACGGAATCTGTGAAGCCGGTTTTGGAAGCAGAAAAAACCCCAGGTTCCGGAGTCGGAACCTGGGGCGAGAGGGTAAGTGCGGCAGTTAAGAAAGCGAGTTAGTCGCCGAGGGAGATGGCGGGTTTGCCCGCCAGTCTCTGGCTGATGTGTTGGCCGATGCGGTCGGCGAAGCCCCCGGTTGCGCCGGGCGCGGTGTTGATGAGGACGATCGCGGCGTAGTCGCCTTTGGGGTTGAAGAAGGCGTAGGAACTGAAGCCGCCGGTGCCGCCGTTGTGCCAGTAGTCGCCGGAGTCTTCGATATAGAGCCAGGCGAGGGCGATGCGCATTCCGGGAGCGACGTCGGCGCGCAGTTCGTGCTGCTGGACGAGAGCGGCGGAGAGAGTGGCTGCGGGGGAGTTGCCGTCTACGTGCTTGAGGTTTTCCGGATGCAGGTTGGCTTCGATGTAGGTGAGCATGTCGGAAGCGTCGGAGCGGATGGCGCCTGCGCCGGCGAGGGCGTCGAGATCCCAGGCATGCGCGGGGCTGTGGTCGGCGTCGTGGCCCTGCATGAAGCGGGCCTGTTGGGCAGCGCTGAGTGCGACGGTGGTGTCTTTGAGGCCGAGGGGATCTGCTATTTCTTCCTTCATGAGTGCGGGGTAGGAGAGGCCGGAGTGGACGGCGAGCGCCTGGCCGAGGAGTCCCATGGCGAGATTGCTGTAGAGAAAGCCTGGTTTCGCCGGCCTGGCTACGCCCTGTTTGGCGATGAAGGCGTAGAGATTGGCGGCGCCGTAGTCGGCATAGGGGTTGCTGGGGTCGGCGGGCTTGAAGTTGTCGGGCATACGCGGCAGGCCGGAGTGCTGAGTGGCGATGTCAAGGAGAGTGATTTCATCTCCAGTGGGCTTGGCGACGGTGCCGGGCGGCAGAAGCTCGCGGATGGGCGTATCGAACTTCACTTTGCCCTGTTCGACTAATTGCGACAGGATCAGGCAGGTGAAGGTCTTGGAGATGGAACCGATTTCGAAGATCGAGTCGGGCTTGGCGGCGCCGTAGGTGAAGATATAGCGCTTGCCATGCTCGACTACGCCGATGGAAACGCCGGCGCCGGTGGAGGGAGCGAGCTGGCCGCTCTTGAGCGCCGCGGCGATGTCCTTGTCGAGAACGGCTTGCAGGTCGGCTGCGGCGACCGGGGGCATGGCTGGATCGTAGGTGGGAGGCGGAATGGGTTTTGCTTCGAGTGCGGTGAGTTGGCGGGTGAAGTTCAACGGGAGCGGTTTTCCCTGGTCCCAGGTTCCGGTGAGCGCGTTTCCGTCGGCGGAGAGCTTGCCTGACCAGTGACCCGCAAAAGCAGGCACATCGAAATTGAAGTCGCTGCCGGAAAAGAAGACTTTGTCGCAGTCGATTCCCATGGCGCTCTGGTCGACGCTGTCGGCGGTGCAGAACTCGTGGCCGGTGCTGTCGCTTTTGACATGAAGCTGGATGCGGAGGGCCTTGGCGCCGGCCTGGAGTGAGCCCAGCCAGATGCCGTCGACGGCGGAGGGCTTGGCGGCGGCAACAAAGGTATCGCGCGAGAACTTGAGCGGCTGCGGAGCGCCCTGGTCCCAGGTTCCGTCGAGGGCGTCGGCGGTGACGGCGCCTTTCCATGAGCCGTGCACGGCGGGAACAGTGAAGGCGAGAGTTTGGCCGTCGAGATGAAAATCGGCACAGGGGATTCCCATGGCCCCTTGATCAGTGCTGTCGAGAGTTCCGGTGATGACGCCTGCGGTGTCGACCTTGATGTGCAGCTTGACGTGCAGAGGGCCGAGCATGCCTGCGTAGTCGCCGGCGACGGTGGGAGCGGGCTGCGCGGAGGAGGGTAAGAGCAAGAAGGCGAGCATCATCGCGCATGCGATGGCGGCAGCGCGCGCATAGGAGAGGATTCTTGACGGAGAAGCGTCTCCGCGGGACGAATGCCGGAGCACCTGCATGGCGGCGACTCTCTTTCTGGTCTTTGAGGCCTTTAGGTTTTCCTGGTTGGGTCGAACTGAAACGAGTGTACATCCAGATTGCAACATCTGTTTCACTTTTTCAGTGGGGCTGGCGGGGAGCGTCGAGCTGTTGCACGAGCGCGGACGTGGACGTCCGCGGTACAGCCGGTCTGGAGACCGACGCTACCGCAAAGAAGGACCGGCGCTATCGCGAAGGACCCTCTTAACTTGAAAACGGAGGGTTGCGGGGGTACACTTTCGCTGATTATTCACCGTCGCAATCCATTGCATTGAACCCGCAACAAAAGAAAGGGAACTGCACCCGATGAAGACCTTCTTACGCGTCTTATTGTGTCTTTTACTTCTGGTTTCGGCTGCTGGAGCGCAGGACAAGACGGCGGCAAAGGTGGTGGACGCCGGAGCCGTGGGACTGCCGAAACCGGCAGTCGATTTGCAGACGGGCACGTACAAGTATGACGTGAAGCTTTTGTTGGGCGGCCAGACGATGAGCCTGAAGGTGTCCACCGTGATTGAGGACGGGGGATCGTCATGGAAGGCGACGGATACGATGGAGACTCCGCAGGGAACCGCGGTGGATGTTGCGACGATCGAGAAATCGAGCCTGATTTTGGACAGCCGGAAAGTGACGCAGGGGCCAGTGGTCATCGATGTGGACTTCAGCGGGGGCAAGGCGACGGGCAAGATGACCTTCAATGGCCAGGACAGGGTAATTGCCGCGGACCTGGGCGGGGCGGTTTTCGGAGATGCCGCGGGCGGCGATCAGGTGATTGCAACACTGCCTCTTGCCGTGGGCTACGCCACGACTTTCCGCAACTTCGATATTCAGTCTGGGAAGGTAAAGCTGATGCAACTGACCGTGCCGGCGGAGGAATCGGTGACGGTGGCTGCGGGGACGTTCAACACATACCGGGTGGAGATTGCTTCAGCGGACGGGAGCGGCGACAAGAAGACGTTGTGGGTAGCGAAGGATTCGCGCAAGGTGGTGAAGGCCAGCGCCGTGGTGGCTGCGATGGGCGGGGCTGTCATGACGGGGGAATTGCTGCCGTAAATAGCGAAGGGCGCAGACGGCGGAGACTGCTCGTGGATCTCCGCCGTTTGTTTCTCGACAATGGTGGGCCGGACCGCGGGCTGTCCGGTATAGTCCTTCCATGAGATTTTGGAGACTCTTGCCCTGTTGTTCCGGTCAGGCCGGATCGATTGGCACGGCGGCGGCCGCGCTGGCGCTGGTGCTTGCCACGGCAGGCGCACAATTGCTGCCGGCGCAGACCATGAACATGAAGGACATGGCCGATATGGCGCCGGTTCCGCCTCCGGAGCAGCTTCCTGTTCCCATTCACATGACCGGAATCGGCAACAGCCACATTGCCATCAAAGCCAACCCTGATGCGCAGGTTTGGTTTGATCAGGGATTGAGCTTGCTGCACGATTTTTGGGATTACGAGTCGGCGAAGGCGTTTGAGCAGGCGATTCGGGTGGATGCGCAGTGCGCGATGTGCTGGTGGGGACTGGCGAAGGCGGAAGAATTCCGCGGGACCGAAGCGTCTTACTACGGCAAGAAGGCGCTGGCCGAGGCGGTGAAGCTGAAGGACCATGCCAGCGGGACGGACAAGCTGTATATCGAAGCAGCCGCGGCGGGGTCCGATGAGAAGGGCGGCAAACAGCAGGAGATCGCGATTCTTCGCAAGCTGGTGAAAAAGGCGCCGAAGGACATTGAGGCGCGCATCTTTCTAGCCGAAGCGGTGGGCGACGGGTACGACGATGCGGGCGAGCCGAAGGCTGGGCAGAAGGAACGCATTGCGATTCTGGAGGGAGTGTTGCGGGATGCGCCGAACGACTCCGCTGCGAATCACTACTGGATTCATGCGGTCGAGCCAGGCAATCATCCGGAGCTGGCGCTGACGAGTGCGGCGCTGCTGGCCAGCCTGGCGCCAACGTCTGGGCACATGGTGCACATGCCGGGGCACATCTTCTATCGCGTGGGCAACTATCCCGAGGCGGAGCACTGGTTTGCCGCTTCGATGGAGGCCGATGAGCGCTACATGCGCGAGCAACATGTGGGGCCGGACGACGACTGGAACTACGTTCACAACATGATGTACGGGATTGCCAACCTGATGGAGCAGGGCAAGCTGGAACAGGCGAACGCGGTTTCGGATCATTTGGCCGACGCGCGAGGGAAGCTTTCGGCAACGCTGTATATCTGGTCGGCGCGGGATCAGATGGCGCGCATCGGCAGGCGGCTGCCGGTGGCGCTGCGCGTGGGCGATTGGGGCGCGGTGCTGACAATGCTCGGCCAGGTGAACCTTGCGGATGGAGACAAGACCGCGAACCTGCGCTTTCTGGCCACGGACCTGGGCGCTTATGCGACGGGAATGAAGGCGCTCGAGGCCAATGATCTTGTGGCTGCGCAGGCTGCATCCGACAAGATGGACGCCGGCTTGTGGCGGCTCGAGCCGGAGGAAGACGCCAAAGACAAGAAGAAAGACGAAGCCAAGAAAGACGATGAGGACAAGAAGAAGGATGAGCCGCCGATGGCGAAGATACTCCCCGACGCAGAGCCCGAGCCGCTGGTGAAGTGCTTTAGGATCCAGTCTCTGGAACTGCGGGCGGGGCTGCTGGTGGCGCAGGGCAAGCTGGACGCGGCGAAGAAGTTGTACGACAAGGCGTCGAAGGATGAGAAGGATCTTGGCTATCACGAGCCGCCGTTTTACATTCGGCCTGTTGGTGAGACGGAAGCGGCGGCGCTGATTGCGGCAAAGGATTATGCCGGCGCGAAGACAGCGTACGAAGCGGCGCTGAAGGAGCGGCCGAATTCAGGGTTTGGGTTGTACGGGTTAGCGCGAGTGAGGGAGCTTTCCGGCGATGCAGCGGGGGCGCGGGATGAGTACCTGGCGTTTTTGAAGGCTTGGCCGGCTGCGGATGCGGGGCTGCCGGAGGTGGTGCATGCGCGGAGTGTGGTGGGCGGCAGAAGCAGCGGACAGTGAACCCCTGCGGTGGGGCAGACGCTCGCGGTTCGCTCGCACGGGCTTCACTGCTTCCCGCCCGCTTCTATCGTGCGGGGTGTGAGTGGGGCAGGCGCTGGCTTTGGTTAGGAGAGTGCGCGGAGGGTGCGGCGGAGTTTTTCTGGGTCGAGGGTGGGGATGAGTTGCTCAAGATCGTCGTGGGTATGCTGCCAGACGGGAACCGCGCGGGCGAGGAGCGATTTGCCCTTGGCGGTGAGAATGAGAATGCGGCTGCGACGGTCAGATGGATCGGGAGAGACTTTGACGAGGCCGCGTCGCTCGAGGGGTTTCAGGGCGGCGGTCAGCGTGGTGCGATCCATGGCGAGCAGGTAGGCGACCGGGCCCATGGGCGGCGGCTCGGGGCGATTGAGGGACATCAAAAGCGAGAACTGGCCGTTGGTGAGGTCGAAGGGGCGAAGTGCTTCATCGAATCGGCGGGCAAGGGCGCGGGCGGCACGCTGGACGTGAAGGCAGAGGCAGGAGTCGCGTACGAGGAGGGTGGTTTCGTACGGAAGCGGATTTGCACTTGACACAAGACGAGATTAGTTGATATCAACATAATCGTCAAGGAAGTTTCCCCGCAAATCGGCTTCCCATTTTGCCTTGATGAGTTATTCGATTGGAGAGTGCCGCCAGTCTGGAGGTCTGCGATGTCCTTTCTTCGTGATTTGAAGATTGCTGTTCGGTCGTTGTGGCGGGTGCGCGCGCTGTGGATCACAGTTGCGCTGACGCTTGCGTTGGGGATTGGCGCGAATGCGGCCATTTTCAGCGTGGTGCGGGCGGTGCTGTTGCGGCCGCTGGCGAATCGCGACGAGGATCGGCTGCTTTATATCCGGCAGAGCGCGCCGGGCATTGGCGAGACGAATGCGACGTTTTCGGTTCCGGAGATTGCGGACATCGGCAGTGGGCTGAAGTCGATTAAGGAACTGGGTACATTTTCAGAGATTGACTTTACGATTGTTGGGCTGGGCAGGCCGCGCGAGATTCCCGCGGGGGTGGTGGATGGGCACTACTTCGAAGTGATGGGATTGAAGCCGATACTGGGGCGGCTGCTGGGGCCGGCGGACGACGGGCAGAATGCCGCGGGCGCGGTGGTGCTGACGTATCACTTCTGGAGGACATCGCTGCACTCCGATCCGAGCGTGCTTGGCAAGGTGGTGCGCCTGGACAGCTTTGCAGGGTCGCGGTCCGCAACGGTGGTGGGGGTGCTGGAGCCGTCGGTGCCATACCCCGTGGCGACGGAGATTATTGCGAATGTGGTGACCAGTCCGCATCATCTTTCGGCAACCATGGTGACGGGACGCGAGCATCGCATGACGGAGGTGTTTGGGCGGCTGGCGCCGGGCGCGACGGTGGAGAGCGCGACGGCGGAGTTGCACACGGTTTATGGCGCGATGATTGCGGCGCATCCGGAGGTGTACAAGCCCGAAGATCATTACCAGATCGGTGTGACGCGGATGCACGACCAGATCAACGCGCGCGCGAACACGATCTTGTGGATACTGTTTGCGGCATCGGGGCTGCTGTTTGTGATTGCGAGCTCGAACGTGGCCAACCTGGTGCTGGCGCGGACGGTGCGGCGCGAACCTGAATTGGCAGTGCGGTCTGCGCTGGGCGCGAGCACTGCTGTGTTGCGGCGGTCACTGCTGGCGGAGAGCCTGGTGCTGTGCGGGAGCGGGGCGATTGCTGCAGTGATATTGGCCGTGCCGATGGTGGCGGTGCTGGGCAAATATGCATCACGCTTCTCAGTGCGCGCAAACGATATGACGCTGGACTTCAGCCTGGTTTGGTTTGGGATTGGGCTGGCACTGGTGGCGGCGGTGTTTCTGGCATTCATTCCGCGGCTGCCTTCGGCGAATGCGCCGCAGGGCGGATTGACGGGGCGGGGAACGAGGGTGGCGGGCGGAAGCAGCCGGCGTTTGCGGATGTTTGCGGTGACGCAGATTGCGGCGTCGTTTCTGCTGCTGGCGGGGGCGTGCGTGCTGATGAAGACGCTGTTTCAACTGGAGCAGACGCGGCCGCCGTTCGATTCAGCGAATGTGCTGGCGGTGAATTTGCCGGTGATGTCGTATGGGAAGACGCCGCTGCAGATCGAGGAGTTTTATCGGGATATAGAAGAACGAGTGGCCGCGCTGCCGGGCGTGGAGCATGTGTCTTCAGGTTTCAGTGTTCCGTGGCGCGACGAGCAGGGGCTGAACATCAGCTTCACGTTTGCGGCACTGGGCGCGCGGCGCGCGGATGGACAGGATTATCGCGCGAAGTTCAGGTCGGTGTCGCCGGGATTCTTCGAGACGTTTGGGGTGCCGATTCAAGCGGGACGCGACTTCAATGACGGCGACAAGGACGGCTCGGAGCGCGTGGTGATTATCAGCCAGAGCCTGGCGAATCTGCTCTATCCGGGACAGAACGCGGTGAACCGCAAGCTGTGGTGGACGGATGG
>Ga0182012_10004251_pt1 | contig 15007 bp, 8 predicted proteins | sample 612S2SmetaG_FD_120486 | JGI IMG/M metagenome (GOLD analysis project Ga0182012, IMG submission 120486) | Permafrost microbial communities from Stordalen Mire, Sweden - 612S2S metaG | ecosystem: Environmental > Terrestrial > Soil > Wetlands > Permafrost | place: Sweden: Stordalen | collected... | reverse complement strand
TTGCAAGGCCGGCATAGGTGCAAGCCGCAGTCGCTGTCAGCGGAGTAAAGCCCTGATCCAGCGTCGTTGTCGGGAGAGCAAGCGTGCTGTAGTTGGCGCTGGCTGAAACCGGCTGCGGCGGGTTGGCCGGCAGACGTAGTCCCAAGCCCGTACCTTCCATAAACTGCGACAATCCAAAGGAGGCGCGCACCGTTGTCTTCGGCATCACTTGATAAGCGAGGCCGATGCGAGGCTCGTAGTTGCCGTAGCCGTTGTACGAGTTGTAGAGCGCGTTGTTTTCGCCATTCTGTCCGGGCCGCTCAAAGACTCCTGTCTGCGGATCCCAGTTATCTTCATTGTTGTGGGCCTCAACAAAAGGCGTGTGCGTCTCATAGCGGAAACCGAGATTGGCGGTCAGCCGATTGGTCAGCTTCCAGTCATCTTGAATGAAGCCGGCAAGGACATTGTTGTTCTGCTCCCACTCCGCGCCGGGGTTGCCTACGCCGACCTGGGTGGGCAGGCCGAGCAGGAAGTCCGACTCCGGACTGCCCGAGTAGGTGGTTTTGAACGTGAAGCTGCCTGCCTGTCCATTGCTTCCGTTGAAGAGGCCCGCGGTACGAATTCGCCAGCCTTGGAAGCCGAAACGCGTGTTGTGCTTGCCATGCACCCAATTCAGGACGTCCGAATACTGAATGGACGTGTCGTAATTGTCGGTGACGGTGGCCTTGGTGCCAAAGCCGCTCACATAACCGCCGCTGAAGCTCATCGCAGGCAGGAAGCTGGTGGTCAGCCCAGGAATGTTGAACAGAGTGCCTGCATTGCCGGCAAAGTTAGCGGAGACGTGGTTCGACCCGTCCTGCAGGTAGTTCACGCCCAGGCGCGCATCGTTCAGCAGGTTCGGAGAAATCGTCCGCGTGTAGCCGGTGACGAAGTTCCACGAGTTCAACACATTGGATGCGTTGTAGTCGTAGGCGACAGAGTTCACGACCGGATTGTTCAAGTGGCTATAGGAGAAGCGGCCCATGAAGCGGTCCTTATCGGTCGCGGTGTAATCCAACCGGCCGTCGCCCTGGTCGTTGTCCGTCTTGGTGGCTTTCGTATTCAACGCATTCGACTGAAGCGAGCCGTTGATCGGTGTGGGGTAGAGGGCTGAGTTGAGTATGGCCTGCGCCGCTGGGCTCAAACCGGTTGCAGTCGTAATTTTGTTGTTAGCGAAGGGCTGGCCGGTCTTGGGATTGATAATGTTCTTGCCTGCCGCCACCAGTTCCGAGACATCGCCCGTACGCTCTTTTGCGGTGAATGCCGTGAAAAGAGAAGAGGTGCTGGGAAAGTCAAATCGCTCAGCCTCGTAATCGGCAAAGAAGAACAGCTTGTTTTTCATGATCGGGCCGCCGACTGCTGCGCCATACTCATTCCAGCGCACCTTCTGCCGCGGCACGATAGTCCCCGGCACAAGCTTGTTCGACCATTGGTTTGCGTTGAGAATATCGTTGCGGAAGAACTCAAAGGCCGAGCCGTGCAATGCGTTTGTGCCTTCCTTGATCGAGAGGCTGACAATGCCGCCCATGTAGCTGCCAAATTCAGCTGACGCATTTTGCGTGATGACGCGAAACTCCTGAATGGCATCCGGCTGCGGAGCATACACAACGTAGTTGCTGCCCGCATCGTTGTTGTCCATGCCGTCCAGCAGGTAGCTGTTCGCGGTGAAGCGGTTGCCGTTAAATTCGGGGCGCGCCACCTGACCGGCGTTTTGGCCGTTCGCAAATCCTGAGGGCGTCGGTGAGACCGCGCCTGGGGTGAGAAGCGCGAGTTGCAGATAGTTGCGGCTTGCCAGCGGCAAATTAACGTTCGTCTGCGTGTCGATGACAGTGCCGACATCGGTCGTATCGGTTTGCAGCAACGGCGCCACGTCCGTTACCCGGAGGGTTTCACTCACCTGCCCAACCACCAGCTTGATGTTGACCGCCTCTACCTGGTTCAACTGCAACTCAGGGGTTTGCTCGACCGCCGTTCGGAATCCCGGCGCGGTTACGCGCACCTCATAGCGGCCCACGGGCAGTTGGCTCAGGCTGTAGAAACCCGCCCCATCTGTCTTGGCAGACCAGACCGTTCCGCGGTCCAAGTCCGTGGCTTTCACATCGGCGTTAGGTAAAGCGCGATCTGTCGGATCGGTGACGGTGCCGTTGATCGTCGCGGTCACATCCTGCGCATTCGCAATATAAGGAAGGCAGCAGAATGCCAGCGTAAGAATGCCCAAGATTCGGACTGCCGAACTCTTGAACACAGGTTTTAGCATGTTGATGATCATGTCCCAACACCTCCTGAATGGTTTCTTGAACGTATCGTTTTGGGTCTCCAATGAATAAATGGAACCTAAGTTCTGGAATGCGAAACTGTCTTTTGCATTGCGGTCAAAATACTTGAAATCGCATTGCGCTGTCAAGCCCCCCCGTGAGATTGTTTTCATATGGAAAAGGCTTCCACAGCCATGACTTCAACGCTGCGCTGCTTGAAAATGCTGGAACTGCTGGCAGATGAACCATTTGAGCTGTCTTTTACGGAGATCGCTGCCCGCCTGAAGGTGCCCAAGGCCTCAGCGCACCGGTTGTGCACAACGCTGCTTGAGGCGAGCCTCATCACCCAGCACCCGGCCACTCGCCGCTACATGCTCAGCAGCCATGCGCTTTGGATTGGCTCGGGGTACCTGCGCCACTCCGACCTCTATCGAGCAGCCTTCTTCCCCATGCAAGAGCTGGCCCGGCAACTTCCCGGCACGGTGCAGTTGGGCGTGCTGGATGAGGATTATGTTCTGTTTATCCATTCGGTCGGTTACGCCGGCGCGCCGGATGCCTTTGCGGATGTTGGACTGCGCCGCCCTCTGAACGCCACGGCCTCGGGCAAGATATTTCTTGCCGGCATGACTCCGAAACAGGTGGAGCGGATCATGGCGAAGAGCGCGCGATCGTACACCAGCAGCACCATCACCTCGCCGGCGCGGATGCAAAAGGAGATCGATCAGGTGAAGAAGTTGCGCTACGCCCGCAATGTGGAGGAACTGCTGCCCGGATACTGGGTCTTGGCCGCAGCCGTGTTCGGCGAGGACGAACAGTTGGCCGCCGCCATCAGCATTACGCTGCCTGTCTCCGAGTTCACGCCCGACCGGGAAGTATCGGTTGCAGCTTTGCTGAAGGAAGCGGCGCGGAAGATTTCGCTTCAGTTTGGCCGCGGCGGCAACTCCCACGGCATCGTCGCCTTCCACTAAAGCGGCCCCGGGGCAACCAGACAGGATCTGTATGCAACTCAGCTTGAGCCACCTCGGATATTTGCCTGACAGTCCCAAGATTCTGACGCTCCTGCCCGAGGGCGAGAGCGAACTCGCCGATTCGATCCCCTTTTACATCCGGCAAAACTGCTTGCGCATGAAGCGCGACGGTGCAGGCGCCAATGACACAGGTATGGATGGGTTCTCAGAGCGGTTTCCCTCCCCTTACGATCTTCTGCGCGGCATGCTGAAATTGACCGGCGGAGTGCAGCCCCTCTATACAGGCGAATTGAAGAAGATCTCCACGCGGTGGGGCCCGGTCTGGCAGGCCAATTTCAGCCGCTTCACAACGCCCGGCAGTTACCAGATTGAAACGGATGGGCAGATTTCGGTTCCTTTTGCCATTCGCGAGGGCACCTATGATCGGATCATCCTCGGTTACCTGAATTTTCTGCGCGCACAGCGTTGCGGCTGCGCGGTGTTTGGCGTTCATCCGGCCTGCCATCTGGATGACGGAGTTCTCGACTCCGACGGAACGGCGCTGGCGGTGACGGGCGGTTGGCACGATGCCGGCGATTTTCGCAAGTGGATGGCTTTCACGCTCTACCACGTTGAGGCGTTGCTGACCTTGCACGAACGATGCAATGCTCGGTTGGAACAAGGCGGCATCGCGGCTGCGTCTTTGCTCGATGAGGTCTCCTGGGGCAACAAATTTTTTCATCGAATGATGACTCGAAACGGACAGGTGTATGAAGATGTCGCCGGCGGCGCTGCCCCGGCGGGCAGCAAGCTGAGTTATGAAAACGATTGGTGGTTTGAGAACCATCCGGGCTGTTACGGAGATGCCAGTGACAACCGCTGGACGGACAATATTCCCGGCTCGGGCGACGAGCGCCGGATTCGCACCACCTACAATCCTCTAGTCCAGTGGGCCTTTGTTCACGTGCAGGCGCGCGCCTCCAGATTTCTCCCGGCACTTGAGGCAGAGGTTTGCCTCGCGCTTGCGCGGCAAGCGGCCGCTTATGGCCGTTCACGAGGTCATGATAGCCGCACGCTCTTTCTGACCGCGGAACTGCGCGCTAATCTGGAGCTGCTCGCCGCAGGCGCATTGGATGTCGACCGGAGTGCTCTCATTGCAATGGCGAAGAAGTTAATCGGTCGCCAAGCGCAATTGCGCGACGGATTGTCTGGGTACTTCACCGAAGCCGGCGGCTCGGATGCATTTCGTTCTATCGCCTTCGCCGCGGACCCGGCCCTGGCTCTGTTGCGGCTTTGGGAGTTGCGCTCGCTGCTGCAAGACGATGCGCTGGCTGAGCAGGCGCGGCTGGTGGTTACGCATTACATCGACCGCTATCTGCTCGCGGATGCCGCCAGCAATCCCTTCGGCCTTACTCCTTACGGCGTGTACTTTGACCCGCCCCTCCGCGAGCGTCAACTTTTCCGGGATGCGGGGAACGGACGCGGCGTAAGGACCTTCCAGCATCCCTTCAACTCCCAGGGCATTGTGCACGGCACCAGTTCGGTGCTGGCCAGCCACGCCCACTTGCTGGCCAAGGCTGCTGTGCTATTTGAACATCCCGCCTGGCGCCATGCGGCAGAGCGTCTGCTGCACTGGTGCCTGGGAAACAACACGCTCAATCGATCGTTGTTTTCGGGCATCGGCTACCGCCAGCCGATCGGCTACTCCTACCGAATTCCGCAGTTGCCCGAGGCCATGATGGTGGGCTTTATCGGTAGGCCGGACGACACACCCTATCTTGAGGAGTCCACGGCGATCGAATGGAACACACTGGAGTATTGGAGTGTTCCGTTTTTGCAGGCGGCCCAGGCTGCAAGCTGGCTGGGCAATTAGGCCGCGGCGCCTCTTGACAGGTCTGGCGAGTGGTCCTATGCTCTATCCGTATTACAAACCCGATTTTCGCATTTCGAAACTGAGGACCAAAATCGCAATGCCATCTTTTCCCCCGAGTCCAGCCATCCATTGAGGTGATGTCGTCCTTGCCCATGATCCGAATTGACTCAGAAAACGAACTCAATCGCCAGCTTACCCAGCCAAGCGAAGCGGATATTGCCTTTGCCGGCAGACTGCGTGGAGACACGATGGTGCTGGGCGCGGGCGGCAAGATGGGTCCCACGCTGGCGCAGAGGCTGCTAGCTGCGCTGCGGGCGGCGGGCAGGGATTCGCGGGTGATCGCAGTTTCGAGATTTCAATCCGACGGTGCGGCAGAGGAGCTGAGGCAGGCGGGCGTTGAAGTGATTGCCTGCGACCTGCTCGATCCGGACGCGGTCAAGGCACTGCCCGTGGTTGAGAATGTGCTGTTTCTCGCCGGGCGCAAATTCGGGTCGGGCACGGACACGGAGATGACCTGGGCGATGAATGCGGTGGTTCCGGTACAGGTGGCTCAACACTTTCGCGGCTCGCGCATCGTTGTCTTCTCCACCGGAAATGTCTATCCGTTTGTTGCGCCGGACGAGGGCGGTTGCAATGAGTCGCACCCGACGGGCCCGGTGGGGGAGTATGCGCAGTCGTGCCTGGCGCGGGAACGTATTTTTCAATACTTCTCCAGAAAGTTCAACACTCCAGGCCTTTTGTTTCGGCTCAACTACGCAGTCGATCTGCGCTACGGAGTTCTGGTGGACATTGCGCGACATGTCTTCGACAATAAACCCGTCGATATGACCGTGCCCGCAGTCAACGTAGTCTGGCAGGGGGATGCCAACTCCTACGCCATGCGCGCGCTGGAGTTGTGCGATTCGCCGGCGCGCATTCTGAATGTTACCGGCCCGGAGACCATTCCGGTGCTGCGTGCCGCGGAGTTCTTTGCCGCCCGCTTCCAGCGCCAGCTACAAGTAACAGGCCAGTCGAGAGGTATCGCGCTGTTGAACGATGCCTCCGCCTGCCATGCGGCGCTCGGCTATCCTTCCGTCTCCGCCGGGGAACTGATGGAGGCGGTTGCGGTTTGGGTTGAGTCCGGCGGCGCAAGCTTGAACAAGGCGACCAAGTTCCAGGTCACGGACGGGAGGTTTTGATGCCCGACAGGATCGAGAAATTCCGCGCGCTGCTACAACAAGGGCTGGTGATTCCGGCGCATCCCCTGGCTCTGACCGAAGACCTGAAGCTGGATGAAAGACGCCAGCGCGCGCTGACGCGCTACTACTGCGATGCCGGGAGTGGAGGCGTTGCCGTTGGCGTGCATACTACGCAGTTCGCGATACGCGAGCGCAATATCGGACTCTTTGAGCCAGTTCTTGAGCTGGCCTATGAAGAGTTATGCGCCTTCGAGAGCCGCTCGGGCAAGACCATGGCCAAGATTGGCGGTATATGCGGCGACACGAAACAAGCCTGTGAAGAGGCCGCAACGCTGCGCCGCATCGGCTATGACGGCGGGCTGCTGAGCCTGGCCGCGCTCTCCGACGCATCGAACGATGCGCTGATCGAGCACTGCCGCGCGATTGGCGAGACGATTCCCGTCATCGGCTTCTACCTGCAGCCGGCCGTGGGCGGCCGTCCGCTGGACGCTGCCTTCTGGGAACACTTTGTCGAGATCGAGTCGGTCGTCGCCATCAAGGTTGCCTCTTTTGACAGGTATCAGACCATGGAGGTCCTGCGGGCGGTGGCGCACAGCGGGCGCGGCGGCGAGATTGCTCTATATACCGGCAACGACGACAACATCGTGGCCGACCTGCTCACCGAGTTCCGGTTTGGAGAGCGGACTGCGCATTTTGTGGGCGGTCTGTTGGGGCAGTGGGCGGTGTGGACGAGCAGGGCCGTTGAACTGTTGCAGGCCGTGCATGACGCGAAGTGCAACCGTGCGCGGCTGGACACGGTTCTCGCGCGCGGCGCTGAGATCACTGACGCCAACTCGGCTATCTTCGATGCACGGCACCAGTTCCGCGGCTGCATTCCCGGAATTCACGAAGTGCTTCGCAGGCAGGGTCTGCTTGCGGGGCGCTGGTGCCTCGACCCCCATGAATCGCTCTCTACGGGACAAGTGGAGGAGATCGATCGCGTCTACTCCTCCTATCCGCTGTTGAATGACGACGCGTTCGTGGCCGAGCACCTTGACCAATGGCTGCGCTGAAGTGAATGTTTTTTTTGACTGCAAGTATCCGGCGAGTTCTTTCTTCCACAACAGATTTCTGTGCCAACCTGCTCCGAAAGTGAGATGCCGTGAACGAGAAGACAATCGCCGCAATTGCTCTCCGGGACGGGGCATTCTCCAGCTTTCAGGAGACTCTGAAAGAGGCCGCCGGCTGCCTTGAAACAGCGGCTGCGCAGGGGGCGCAGCTTGCGGTGCTGCCCGAGACGATCAACCTGCTCCATCGCAAAGACACGCACTCTCCCATCGAGAATTTTGCCTTTGAAGATTGGCAGCGAGAGACTGCGCTGCTCGTGGATGCAGCAGTGCGATCGAAGATTGCGCTGATTCTTCCTCTGCTGGTGCGCGAAGATGGAGCCCTTGCCAACCGTTTTTTTGTGATTTCAGACGATGGCAGCACGCTCGGCAGCTATCAAAAGCGGGCTCCTGCCGCCGGTGAGAGGGCCAGTGGCGTAAAGGCTGGAGATTCCGGCCCCATCCTGTGGGAGGGCCTGCGCATTGGCGGAGCCATCTGCGTCGATGTCTACTACCCGCAGCACGTCTTTGATCCGCAGATGGAGGCGGGAGCGGACCTGTTTGTGATTCCCAGCTACACGCCTGCAGGCGCCATGCTGGATTCTTGCGCGTTGACGTCGGGCGTTCCGGTCGTGCTTGCCTACTCTCCGTGGTGCCGCATTCTCGACCGCGACATGACGGAACTGGCGGCCGGCGGCTACCGCTCCGAGACGCTGCGCGCCGGCTACGGATCACCGGCGTTCTCGGCCAAGATCAACTTCGATGCCGTGACGCTGTTTGCAGACTTCAACCAGGAAAAGATAAGCGAGGTCGAGCGTCGTTATGGCCGCGATGTGCGCGTCCGCTTCAACCAGCCAAATTGTATCTTCACGCTGGAGTCGCGCTCGGCGGACTTGACTGTGCAGCAAGTCATGCGGGAGTTCGGTCTGGTCTCGCGTCGCGACCACTTCGCACAGCAGGCCCCAGGCGCTGCTGGAAAGAAAGGCTGACCATGCAACCCCGAGTTTTAAAGGAGCGTGTGTGACCCCGGCTGAAAGGAAAATTCCGCTTCGCTTTGCCGTGATTGGCTGCGGCTCCGTTGCGCGCGGCCAGCACATTCCGAACATTGCGCGGTCACCGCGCATGGTGCTCCACACCTGCGTCGATCTCGATGATGCCACGCTGGCCGAGTGCCGCGATCTCTTCGGCGCACTGCATACTCGCAAGGATTATCAGGGCGCAATCGCAGACCCGGAGGTGGATGCCATCTGCCTGGCCACAACGGAGAAATTAAGGCTGCCGGTGATTGAACTCGCCGCCAAGGCGGGCAAACCTGTCTACGTGGAGAAGCCGTTAGCTGCGAGTCTGGAAGAGATGCGCGCGATTCAGCGGGTGGTGCAGGACTCGGGCATTCCATTTTGCGTCGGTCACAACCGCCGCGCCAGCCCCGCGATGGTTGAAGCGCAGCGCATCTTCCGCGGCCACATGACCAGCCCAGCGCCCTGCCCATGGCGTTGGCGGCGGGAGGGCGACGAACTTCCCACGCTGCCGGACGAAGGCGTTCCCTCCGCATCGGTGAGGATCAACGACGACTGGCACAGTTGGAAGGGATGGGTCTTCGACAAGTCGCACGCGCCGCATGGGCCGATGCTCTTTGAGATGACCCACTTCACCGATATCTGCAACTGGTTTCTGGCCGACGAGCCAGTCGAGGTAACGGCGGTGGAGACGGGGATGCTGAACCTCTCCGTCATCGTCCGCTACCGAGGCGGCGCGCTGGCTACCATCGTTGTGGGCAGCAACGGAACTCTCGGCTATTGCAAGGAGTTGTACGAGTTCATGGGCAACGGCGCATATCTTGCCGTGGATCATATGCTGGAGGTGCGCACAGCCGGAATCGAAGGCGCACCGCCGCTGACGACCTACCCCATGATTCAGGATCGCCATCCGCAGATCGGCTTGGAGGGGGGCGTTGCGGGATGGCTCGAAAAGAAGCGCGCCGCCTGCGCGGAGGCGGCGTCGAAGCACGACCCACTACTCCAATTCACCGCTGAGCCGGACAAGGGCCATGCCCATGCCTTGGAACGTTTCGTCGATCAGATCCTGGGCCAGGGGCCAGAGGTATGCGGAGTGGAAGCCTCCGTGCTTGCCACTACCGTTGCTTTTGCCGCAGTGAAGTCGGCCAGAGAGAAGAGAACGGTCTCGATGGAAGCATTCGCAGTTTAAAACCGGTTTGGCAAGAATGCCGGCGAGTTTTCCGGCCACAGGTTCCGTGTTGCATCTTGAAATTCACAGGAGTCGTATCGCCACGATGAAAAACCGCTTCCAGCTCATGATGACTTCCGCCATTCAATGGTGCGCTGATATCTGTACGATACGGCTGCAACGGATCGCACTGACTCCGTTGCTTGGCCTGGTCGCGATGAATGCACAAGGGCTCAGTTATGGCCAGGCAAACTCAGGTCAAGTTGGTCCAGCTGCCAGCGTCAACCCTTTCATCGGCACGGGCGGCGATCCGGATGATGGCATTAATCTCTTTCCCGGCGCTTCCCTGCCCTTTGGCATGGTGCAACTGAGTCCGGACACCGAAGAGCACGGATTTGGCTATCACTACATTCACTCGCGCATCAAGGGCTTCAGCATGACCCACATGAGCGGCCCCGGCTGCGCCAATGAGGGCGATGTCTTTTTCACTCCGACCACCGGATCTATCGTCAACAAGGACAGCGACTTTCAGTCTCCGTACTCGCATCAGCAGGAGAAGGCCACTCCGGGCTACTACCAGGTGCAGTTGCTTCAGTGGGCTATTAATGCGGAGTTAACGGCCACCGAGCACACCGGCGTGGCCCGATTCACATTTCCTGCCGGTAAGCAAGCCAACATCCTTGTACCCATCAGCCACACGCTCAATAACACCGCCGCGGCCTCCGTGCGCATCGTCGGTGATCGCCGCATCGAAGGCTATGTGGAGAATCATGCCTTCTGCACCAACAAGCAGACCTATCGGGTGTACTTTGTGATGACCTTCGACCGGCCATTCACAGCATTCGGAACCTGGGCTGGCGGCGACCGATACGACGAACCCGGCAAGATCGTGCCGGGCAGCCGTTTCGCATCGCAGCAAAAGTGGGTAGGCGCGTATGCAAGTTGGCCCCAAGCGGCTCAGCAGCAGACAATCACCGCCAAGGTTGGAATATCGTATGTCGACATTGAGGGCGCGGAGAAGAATTTGAAAGCGGAGGCGGAAGCGAAGGACTTCCCTGCAATTCGCCGCGAAGCGGAGGCAGCCTGGAACAAGGAACTGAGCCTGATAGAAGTGAGCGGTGGGACCAGCGTCGAACGCACCGTCTTCTACACAGCGCTTTACCACTCCATGATGATGCCGAAGATCTTCGACGATGCGGACGGTCGCTATCTTGGCTTTGATGGCCAGGTCCACACCGCTGCAACCGGTCGACACATTTACGCGGATTTTTCCGGCTGGGATGTCTACCGCGATGAGATGCCTCTGCTGGCCATGATCGAGCCGCGGCGCATGGAAGACATGGCGCAGTCCATCGTGCTGATGTACAAGCAGGGCGGATGGATCGACCGCTGGCCGCAGAACAATCTCTATACAAATGACATGGTCGGCAGTCCGCTGAGCATCGTGCTGGCCACGGCGTGGCTCGACGGGCTGCATAACTTCGATATTGACGCAGCGTGGGAAGGGATGCTGAAAGATGCCACCGAAGCCCCGCCCGAGGGCAAGCCCTACACCGGAGAAATGGGTATTGAGTGGGTGAACAAAGTTCACTACGTTCCAGACGACAAGGTGCAATACGGCTCGGTTTCAGAGACGCTCGAATACTCCCTCGCCTACGCCTCGCTCTCGCGACTGGCAACGACCTTGGGCAAAACAAGCGACGCGAAGATGCTCCGCGACCGCGCGCTGTCTTACATGAATGTATTTGACGCGGAGACTGGATTCTTCCGTCCGCGTAACGCCGACGGATCCTGGGTGGCGGATTTCAATCCCATGCAAGACGGGCATGGATTTGTGGAAGGCACGGCGTGGCACTATGAGTCGTTTGCTCCGTTTGACCTTGCCGGCCTGATCAAGGCGATGGGCCGGGAGCGATTCAACAGCCGGATGGATCAGTTCTTCAACTACTCGGTGCCAGGCTGGTACGCGCAATACTACAACCCGCTCAACGAGACCGATCTGCAAGCTCCGTTTGTGTACAACTTTTCCGGCCAGCCGTGGAAGACGCAGCGAGCTGTGCGCCGCGTGCTGGTAGAGAACTATCTCGACACTCCGGACGGGATTCCGGGCAACGATGATCTTGGCGCCATGTCGTCCTGGGCAGTGCTGAGCATGATGGGCATTTACAGCGTGGATCCGGCGAGCCTGGGCTATGAACTCGTCGCCCCGACGTTTTCCAAAGTGACGCTGCACCTTCAAGCTCCCTATACCGGCAACGCGTTTGTGATCGAAAGCCCGGCGAGCGAAACATCCAAGCCTTACATCCAAAGCGTGCAATGGAACGGAAAGAGTCACACGCAGAATTGGATTTCATTTGCAAATATCCGGCAGGGCGGCACGCTGCATGTTGACGTTGGCCCCCGCCCCAACCCGGCATGGGGATCGGCGGACAAGGATGCGCCCCCGTCGCTGAGCAATGAGCGATGAGAGCATTCGGTTTGCCCAGGTTTTCGGCTCCTTAATAGCACAACGGAGTAACGATTGAGACGACGCAGATTCATCGAATTAACGGGCTTGGGACTGCTTGGCGGCCTTGCATCGCCCAGCTTGGCATCCGACCCCGCCGCGGAAGAAAAGGCAATCAAGGCTTCAGGAACAGATGCGGACTACGCCTACGGCTCGGGCCATTTCGGCACTTGGGTCCGCGACCGCTTCGAACTGCCGGCTTACAAATACACCTGCAATCAAATCTCGGATCCCAAGGCCGCGTTGCCGGTGAACACGGCATGGCGCTCGACCACCGATCACATGCATCAAGTAGGCAACGACCGCCTGCTGGCGATCGCCTCCAACTACGGCCACGTGCAGGTGCGCCAGGACGAAGGTAGTCCGAAGTTTCTCAACGATTATTATCCACAAGAAAATCGGTACGGCGGCGGCATCGGCTTTCTGGCTGACGAGGATGCAACTCTCAGCACGTACTACACCGGCAAGAACCCATCCTTTGAACGAACACTTGGCGTAGGCTACCTGCGCAAGACAGTGAGCAATGACCGATACAAGGTTGACCAGGTACTCTTTGCGCCCTACGGCGACGATCCGGTGATGATTTCGCAGGTCACGATTACCAACCACTCCAGCCAGCCTCGAAGCCCGCGCTGGGTGGAGTACTGGGGCTGCTGCAACTATCAGTTTTCCTATCGACTGCTCATGGAGGCTTCTGTGCAAAGCACGGCGGATGCAGCTCCAGGACTGCGTCGAGCATTCGGCAGCCGCTTTGTTCATCGCTTTCAACAGGTGCAAGACGGCGCGGGTCTCATCGATACTCAAATATATCCAGATCGCCCGCCTGCCGAGGAAGACGCCTGGCAGCGCGTGCAGGACTCGCTGAAGAAAGACCCGAACACCTTCTACGGCGGGCCTGTGCCTGCGCTTGCGCCGGGGGCCAGCATGGAAGACCTGCATCCGCCTGCCACATTTCTTGTCTCTCTGGATGCGAAGGCCGATGCATACGCCACAAATTCGAGCAGGTTTTTTGCAGGCGGCATCGAGAATCCGCAGGGAATGAAGCACGCGCTCGATAACGACCTCACCGCGAGCGGCGCGGATGGCGCGCTGTTGCTGGAGCGCCGCTTGACGCTTAAACCAGGGGAGAGCCGCACCGTCTATTTTCTCTACGGCTATCTGCCGGAAGGATTTTCTCTTGACTCGTTGGTTGCCAAGTACGCAAAAGATCTGGCATCGCACTGGCCGCGCTCCTGCTCCCGCTGGAACGCAAGCGGTCTGAAGTTTAGCTCAAACTCGGAAAAGTGGATGGAACGTGAGGTTGCCTGGAGTAGTTACTACCTGCGCAGCGGCCTTACTTACGACACCTACTTCCATGAGCATATTCTTTCCCAGGGCGCAGGCTATCAGTATTTGGCGGGACTTCAGGGCGCGGCGCGCGATCCGCTCCAACACATTCTTCCGTTCATCTTTTCCGATCCGGAACTGGTACGCGGAGTAATTCGCTACACGCTGAAGGAAGTTCAGCCGGACGGATCGATTCCTTACGCCATCGTGGGCAGCGGCGTACCGATGCCCTGCCGGTACCGGCCGAGCGATTCGCAGCTATGGGTGTTGTGGGTTGTTGCCGAATACACTCTGGCAACGCGCGATACAGAGTTTCTCTCGCAAAGAATTTCGAACTCCGGGCGTGAAGCCAATGCCAACGACCCAACAGTACTGGAACTGATTTTCCGCTGTTACCGGTTTCTTACCGAGGTGCAAGGAAACGGCAAGCACGGCTTGATGCGCATCTCCAACGGCGATTGGAACGACAGTATCGTCGTGAACCGGCTCACACCGGAACAGGTTGCGGAGGCGACACAGCACGGCGAGAGTGTGCTGAATGGTGCCATGGCTTGTTACGTCTTCGACTACTATGCGCAGATGCTGGATGCGATCGGCCGCCGCGAGCAAGCCGAGGAAGCGCGCGCTGCCGCCGAGGCGCAGCGCCAAGCGGTCAGAGAGCAATGGACCGGGGAATGGTTCCGGCGCGCATGGCTCGGAGATGATCTGGGTTGGAATGGCGAGAAGCAGTTATGGCTGGAGCCGCAGCCGTGGGCCATACTCGGCGGTGCGGCAACCCCAGCTCAGGAGAAGACACTCGTCGCGGCGATCGATGAGATGGCGCGCAAGCCTTCCGCCATCGGAGCCCTGCTGCAAAGCCCCGCCGATCCAACTATGAAAGACTCGGCGGGTACCGGAACGAATGGCGGCATCTTTGCCGCCATCAATGGAACGCTGGTCTGGGCGCTGGCAACGGTCGATGGCGAAAAGGCCTGGGACGAGTGGAAGAAGAACACTCTGGCTCGCCATGGCGAACTTTATCCGAATCTCTGGTTCGGCATCTGGAGCGGGCCGGATGCGTATGACTCCGTTCTCTCCAAAGACCCCGGCGGCACGGCCCCGGATTTTCCCGCCTTGAACATGCACTCGCATGCGTGGCCCATTTACAGCCTCACGAAGCTGCTTGGACTGGAGTATCACGCACGCGGCATCCGGTTCCGTCCGGTAATCCCCCTGCCGGAATACGAGTTCCGTTCTTCCCTGCTCGGCTTCAGGAAGTTCAACAGCGGCTTTTCCGGTTGGTACGCGCCGGCAGCGGCGGGTCACTGGGAGATCGAGATGATTTTGCCTGAGCCTTCTGTCGAGAAGGTCTGGCAGATCAGCGTCAACGGCGTTGCACAGAAACCTGTCTCGGCTGGGAACGAGATTCAAATCAGCGGTGTGAGCGCACCAGGCACGCCGCTCCACTGGCAGGTTCGGACATCTACTCGAAATCTGATGTAATCGCCGGCGGCGCCTTCCAACTCCACACGGAGGTTCGAACCCTTCCGGGCATCCCATTTAAATACAATATTCAGAGGGCGGATTCAACAACGAAGTGCAACGGGTAATCCTGGAGCGGCAGGTGGATGGGATGGGGTAGCATCCTTGAAGCCT
>Ga0182012_10004250_pt1 | contig 15009 bp, 11 predicted proteins | sample 612S2SmetaG_FD_120486 | JGI IMG/M metagenome (GOLD analysis project Ga0182012, IMG submission 120486) | Permafrost microbial communities from Stordalen Mire, Sweden - 612S2S metaG | ecosystem: Environmental > Terrestrial > Soil > Wetlands > Permafrost | place: Sweden: Stordalen | collected... | reverse complement strand
AGAAATGGCCCGTGTGAAACTGGTTCGGACCTGATTGAAAGTAGCGCGACGGTGGAATAGACTGGGGTTGGTTGAGGGTGGTGATTTCGAGGTAAGCGGTTGACGGGCGGGGAGTTAGGGGTCTTGAAAAAAAGTGCAAACTCGTGTGACCGATAAGATCGCATCAGGTTTTGCGGATCTGCCACGAACATATGCGCGACGATCAAGCCTAAGGACTCAAGGGCGAAATCGCGCGCACACGCTGCAAGATCACACCACAATCAAATATTTAGCCTTCTTTGAAGAAGTGGGCGATTTTCTTGCCGCCTTGTTCTGTGTAGTAAACGGTCACTTTGCCAGCCTTTTCGAGACCCTTGCCGGTTTCGCTGGCGGCATTGCCCGTTACGTGATATACCTCTTCCGAGCCTTCGGCTGTTTTTACGCTGACGGTTTTGGCGCCGTGATCGACACTCTTAACAGTGACTTGGGCGGCCTTCAAACCTCCCTGTCCAATGTGATCGACTTCATGAGCGGTCTTGACAGCACCCTTTTCCGTGTAGTGAACAACAACCTCGTCTCCCTCCTTCATACCGAGAAAGGCATCCTTGGTCCCGCGGGCGGTGGCCTGAGCACCGTGAGCGACGGTACGTCCAACAAAATGAAACGAGTGTTCGGTGCCGTCGGCGGCCTTGACCACTACCACCTTCGTGCCTTTGTCGATCGCTTTGACTGATCCGGCCACGGCGCTTACAGTATCGTCTGCGGCAAAAGCACACAGAGCTAAGAATGCTAGTACAAATACTAAGCGGAATACCTTCATTTAGCTAACTCCCTTGGAAGTTCAGTCTAGCAGGGTTAAGATCCAGTTACTGATTGTTATTTTTGACAGCCAAATAACCGGCGCGGGAGCGGACAACGAACCCCGGAGGCGTTACCGCGACGACGAGATTATGGAACTTCCCGTCGCGCGCATCGGAGGGAGGGGTAAAGCCGAGAACGTAAAGATTGCGGAGGTCGGCTTCAATTTTAGAAAAGACCTCGGAAATGTTACGGCCAGGATTGGGGAAGGTAAGCCCGCCGGCTTCGCGAGAGAGACGATTGAGTCCACGGCTGACGGCTTGAGCAACGGCACCGCTAATGGATAAAAAGCGCATGGGGCTAGCGTACTTAATTGAGTAGACAAGAATACCCGAGGCTTGTACGGTGGCGATGAGATCGTTCAGGGAGATATCACTTCCAGTGTCGAGCCCGTCGGAGAGAACGACAATCGCCTTTCGACCTGAGACCGGTTCGAGAGTTTTGGCGGTGTAGTAGAGGGCATGCCACAGAACCGTTCCCCCGCAGGAATGGGGAAATTCCGCATTGCGGCACGGTGGGCCGAGAAGCGGGGACTGCTTGGCATCAGGTGAGCCGATTTTATTCACTGACGCTTCTAGTTGGGTGGTGGAGGTGGATAGCGGGAAGATTAGGCGAGCCTTCTGGCCAACCTCGACGAGCATGGAACGGTCGCGCGGACCGACGACTTGTTTGAGAAATTGGCTGATTGCTTCACTATGACTTTTTACATATCCGGCTTGACTAGCGCTGACGTCGGCTACGAGTGCAACTGTAAGTGGGAGGTCTGCTTCACGCCAGAAATTGCGGATTGCACGAGGTTGGCCATTGTCGAGCAGTTTGAAGTCGTTCACAGTTAAATTTTGTGCGGGCGTGCCGCTTGGCGTTGCGACTGCGCAGGCAATGGTGACGAGATCAACATCGACCTGGATATCGGGCTTTTGGGCGGTGAGGGGAACAGAGATAGCAGCAAGCAGCATGGCGCGGTGGGAGGGCGCGATGAAGAACTGCCGGGACATCTACCACTAGTTTATGGTGAGTGAGGTTTCGGTTGCTCTAGGTGATTTGCGAGAATAGGGTAAGAAAGTTGCTTCCGCATTCCGCCAACAGCCAGGCATTTTTAGCGAATCCGGCAGCTTAAACCTAACCTGCTGTGAACAATACTATTGACTTGCGTTTTGGGATTAGCTTTGAAGACCTCTATCAACGTGAGGGCTTGGTAAAGCTAGACGGGGTTTTCCTCAATCAACTGAAGGGCGGAGCTCCAGGGTTGCATGAACAACTGCTGGCGGCCCGCGCGAATCCACCAGCAGCACACACGAAGTCCGGCTCAGAGCTGATTATCGAGTTGGCTCCCTATGTAGAAGACTTTATCGGTGAATTATTTTGCATCGAGGCGGAACTAAGTGAGCTAAAGAGACGACATTCCGCGCTGGCGCCGATTTTTTCAGTCAAGCGCAAGTTTGTGCAGCGTAAGGCGCTCACGGGTTATACAGAGGAAACAGCCAGCGCGATTGATGGCGAAGCGGTTGCCGCTAAGCTTTCCGCGTTCTTGATGGGGCCGTTCAGCGAACTCAATTTCGCGACGTGTGTGGAGCAATGGCTGGCTTCAGAAGCGGAGCACACGACTCAACTGCAACTGGCAACGCAATACACAGCGTGGGCAACGCTCTCGCCGCAAGGGAAGGCCAAGCACAAGCATGGGGTTCTCTTCAAAACGCCGCACAAGATTGATCCGCATCACTTGGTTCCGGTGCAGACGGATGCGACGAACGGACTGGTGCGTTTGGAACTGAGCCGAGATCACTGGCGGAATCGCGAGGGATTTGAGTTGACGGATGCGGGCACTGATTTGACGGGTGCGTTGGATCAGGCGCATTACTGCATCAAGTGCCACAACCAGGCGAAGGATAGTTGCTCGACCGGATTGAAAGAGAAGAACGGCGAATACAAGTCGAGTGCGTTCGGAGTGAAGCTGGCGGGTTGCCCGCTCGATGAAAAAATTTCCGAGATGAACGTCCTAAAGGACAGTGGGAATCCAATTGGCGCGTTGGCGGTGGTGGCGATTGATAATCCGATGGCGGCAGGTACTGGCCATCGTATTTGCAACGATTGCATGAAGTCGTGCATTTTCCAGAAGCAAGAGCCGGTGGATATTCCGCAAGTGGAAACGCGTTCGCTGAAGGATGTTTTGGAGTTGCCTTGGGGCTTCGAGATTTACAGTCTCTTAACGCGCTGGAATCCACTGAATTTTGCACGGCCGTACCCTCGTCCTGAGACCGGCTACAAAGTTCTGGTAGTGGGCTTAGGTCCGGCGGGCTTTACGCTTGCGCACCATTTGATGAACGACGGGCACGCGGTTTTTGCAGTTGACGGCTTGAAGATTGAGCCGTTGCCGGCAGAGATATCAGGCGTTGATCCGTATGGGGAGCGAATTGCGTTTCGGCCGCTGCGGGACATAACGGAAATCTATGAACAGCTAGGCGACCGCGTGATGGCAGGGTTTGGCGGAGTGGCTGAGTACGGCATCACAGTTCGCTGGAATAAGAATTTCTTGAAAGTGATCCGGCTGCTTTTGGAACGGCGCCGAGAGTTCGCAATGTTTGGCGGCGTGCGTTTTGGCGGGACCTTGACGGTGGACAGCGCGTTCGCACTAGGTTTTGACCACATCGCATTGTGTGCAGGAGCAGGACGGCCGACCGTTATCCCCATGAAGAACGGTTTGGTGCGCGGTGTCAGACAAGCGTCGGACTTCTTGATGGCGCTGCAATTGACGGGTGCGGCGAAAGCGGAATCACTGGCGAATCTGCAAATACGAATGCCGATTGTGGTGATTGGCGGCGGGTTGACGGCGATTGACACGGCAACGGAATCGCTGGCTTATTACGTTGTGCAAGTGGAGAAGTTCCTAGCGCGCTATGAAAAGTTGGCGGAGGATTTAGGAGAGTCACAACTAAGGGCGCGGTGGGCGAAGGATGAAGCGGAGATTGCACAGGAGTTTTTGGCGCATGCAAGAGCTATTCGACAGGAGCGCGCAGCCGCTGCGAAAGAAGGGCGCGAGCCGCAACTGATTGAATTGCTGAATCAGTGGGGCGGTGTGACGTTGGCTTATCGGAGGCGCTTGATTGATGCGCCCAGCTACACGTTGAACCACGAAGAAGTGGCAAAGGCGATGGAAGAGGGCGTAAGGTTTGCCGAATGCCTGGCGCCGGAAGAAGTGGAAGTGGATGCACAAGGCAACGCTGCCGCTTTGCGTGTTGAGAAGCAAAAGTTCGACGAGGCTACGGGCAAGCTGATTGCGACGGGCGAAAAGCTGGTGCTGCCAGCGCGAACGATTCTGGTAGCGGCGGGAACGCAGCCCAACACTGTGTTAGCGCGCGAAGACGAAGCGAATTTCAAGTTAGACGGGCGCTATTTCCAGGCAGTTAGTGAAGATGGCGAACCAGTGAAGCCGGAACGTGTGGCGAAGCCGGTGAGTCCGCAAGTGCTGATATCTCTGCGTCCCGACGGGCGTGCGATCAGTTTCTTTGGGGATTTGCATCCCTCGTTTTCGGGCAACGTGGTGAAGGCGATGGGCGGAGCCAAGCAGGGTTACCCAGTGGTATCGCGAGTGCTCGCGAACCGCCAAGCTTCAGCGCCAAAGCCCGACGAGTTGGTGAACAAGCTGAATCACGAGCTGCGCGCGGTGGTGGAAGATGTGATCCGCCTAACTCCCAACATTGTCGAGATTGTGGTGCGTGCGCCTATTGCAGCTCGCGCGTTCGAACCGGGACAGTTTTATCGATTGCAGAACTACGAGTCGCTGGCGCCTCGCACAGCGGATACGGTGTTGGCCATGGAAGGGCTAGCATTGACGGGTGCGTCGGTGAATCATGAAAAGGGTTTGCTTTCGACGATTGTGTTGGAGATGGGCGGATCTTCCGACTTGTGCTGGTTATTGAAGCCCGGCGAGCCAGTGATTCTCATGGGACCGACAGGCACTCCTACCGAGACACCGTCGAAGACCACGCTGTTGCTGGCAGGCGGCGGATTGGGCAATGCGGTGCTCTTCTCGATTGGGCAACAGGCCAGAGCGACCGGTTCGCGAGTGGTTTATTTTGCGGGCTATAAGAAAATCATCGATCGCTATAAAGTGGAAGAAATTGAGAAAGCCGCAGATGTGGTGATTTGGGTTTGCGACGAAGCTCCTGGATTTACCCCTGGACGGGTGCAAGACAGTGCTTTCGTCGGAAACATTGTAGAAGCGATGGCAGCGTACGGACGTGGCGATTTGGGCGAAGCGCAGATTCCATTGAGTTCAGTAGACCGGCTCATAGTGATTGGTTCGGACGGCATGATGAGGGCGGTGCAACAGGCCAGACACACGGTGTTGCGGCCGTATCTGAAGCCGGATCATCATGCGATTGGCAGCATCAATTCGCCCATGCAGTGCATGATGAAAGAGATTTGTGCGCAGTGTTTGCAAATGCATAAGGATCCGGTGACGGGCAAAGAGACAGTGGTATTTTCCTGCTTTAACCAAGACCAGCCATTGGATCATGTGGAGTTTGGGAGCTTGCGCTCGCGGCTCACGCAGAATGGCGCGCAAGAAAAGTTAACGAAGCTATGGATTGACCACTGCTTGCGAGCGATTGGGGCGAGGCCCGAGTTGGTGGCTGGATGAGCAGGTAGTCGCCAGCAAAAAGCCAGCTAACCGCTGCATCATTTGTCAGTCTAATGAGCAGCCGGATGGAATGGACCGACGCACAAGCTGCCGCCGAGGCGCGGCTGGGGAACCAGCAGGCGTTTCGTGTCTTAGTGGAGCGACATAGCCGCGCGTTATTCCGTCTCGCCTATCGTATGACTGGCAACGAACAAGACGCGGAAGACCTGGTGCAGGAAAGCTTCCTGAAGGCGTATAAGCAACTTCGAAACTTTGACGAAAGGTCAGCGTTTAGCACGTGGCTGCACCGGATTTGCGTAAACTGCGCGCTCGATTTGATCCGCGCACGCAAGAAGCGCGATCATCAAACTCCCGGTTGGCTTGAAGGAGTGGCGGCGCCTGACCCCTCACCTGAGAGGCTGACGCAGAGTAGTCAGGTAGCCGAATTGCTTGGGCCCGCGCTCAACAGGCTGAGTGAAAGTGAGAGGGCGGCATTCGTTCTGAGGCATTACGAGGGATCGAGCATTGAGGAGATTGCACAAGCGTTGGGTGTGCAGACCAGTGCGGCGAAGAATAGTGTTTTTCGCGCGGTACAGAAGTTGCGGCGTTCGCTAGCGCCCGCGTGGGAGAGTGCACGATGAGTCACCTGACTGAGGAGCAACTGGTGGACGCATACTATAGCGGGGAACCAGCTGATTCACACTTGGCTGAGTGTCCGGAATGTAAAGCCAGCTTTGAACAGCTGCGCGAGTTATTGGATCGACTCAGTGACTTGCCAACTCCGGAGCGCGGACCTGGATATGGCGGAGAAGTATGGACTCGGTTGCTGCTGCGTTTGCCAAGAACGAAATCGAGAAAAGCGTGGTGGTGGATACTTGCACCGGCTCTTGCAGCAATGCTGGCAATCGCATTTTTGGCAGGGCGCTGGACGGAACGCAGCGAGCCGATAGCGGGCAATTCGGAGCAGGCAAGAGAACGAGTGTTACTGCTCTCTATAAGCGAGCATCTGGAACGTTCTCAAATCGTGCTTGAGCAGGTGGCGAACACTGACGACTTAGTTGAGGAACGCGACCGAGCGCGGGAGTTGATTGGGGCAAATCGCTTGCTGCGGCAAACGGCGGAGCGATTGGGAGACGCGAAGGACGCGGTGGTGCTGGAGCAGTTAGAACAGGTTCTATTGGACGTTGCGAACGCGCCGGACAAGCCCACAAAAGACGATGCCGCGCGCGTTCAAAAAACCATTGCCCAGAACGAGTTGTTGTTTAAGGTGAGAATCACGTTGACGGATGCGAGGGAGAGAGGACTTACGTTATGAGGCTGGTTTTATTAGCCATTTGGATTAGTGTACCTCTGGTGGCACAAACGTTCTCTTTGCCAGAAGCGCAGAGCTTTCAGGCTCGGGAGGCGGGCAAGGGCGACGAGGATTATCAAAAAGGCTTGAGCGCGTTGGATGCGCATGATTGGGACGAAGCCATCTCCGCATTTAGTGAGTCGGCCTCACACCAGAAAGGCAGTGCGCCTGCAGCTCTTTATTGGAAAGCTTACGCGCAGAACAAAGCTGGGCGGAGGTCTGAAGCGCTAGCTAGCATTGCCGAACTGCGCAGTGAGTACAAGGGCAGCCGATGGCTCAACGATGCGCAGGCTTTAGAAGTAGAGATAAAGGCACAGAGTGGAGCTCCGGTGAATCCGAATCAGCCGGATGAAGAGCTGAAGATCTTGGCGCTGAACAGTTTAATGCAGGCGGAGCCTGATCAAGCAGTACCGATCCTGGAGAAACTTTTGGCTGGTAATAACTCCGACAAGCTAAAGGAACGAGCCATGTTTGTGCTGGTGCAAAGCTCTTCTCCCAGAGCAGCGAAGCTGTTGGGAGACTTGGCGCGAGGATCAGCGAATCCGTCGCTGCAAGTTAAGGCGATTCATTACATGGGAATGATGGGCAATAGTGAGTCAAGAAAGGAGTTGATAGCGGTCTACAGCGCTACCAGCAACCAAGAAGTGAAGCAAGCGATCATCAAAAGCATCGCTCTTTCTGGGTCGAGCGATTTACTGTGGCAGATGTATGGCAGTGAAAGCTCTGTTGAGAATAAACGAGCGATCTTGAAATCTATGTTTCTGACGGGCAAGTCGGACAAGTTAGCCGACTTGGCGCGGAGTGAGAAAGATCCGTCTTTGCGTGTGACCGCTATTAAGTCGCTGGGATTGATGGGAGGGAATGGGCGCAGCGATGTTCTAGTTAGCATCTTCAAATCGGATAACCACGCGGAGGTGAGGCATGCGGTGCTGAATGCGTTGTTTCTTCAGCAGAACGGCAAGGCATTAGTGGAACTGGCGCGTAGCGAGAAAGACCCGGAGATGAAGCGGGAGATTGTCGGAAAGATGGCGCTGGTTCATTCACCAGAGGTGACGGAGTACATGATGGAGGTACTGAAGTGAGGGTGCTTGTCCTATTGGCCTTGGGAGGTTTGGTAGCGGGTCAAGATGCGCCAAAGATACTGAGTGGGCAGGTTGAGGCAAAGCCTTTCACTGGAGACCTGGCGGCTCAACTGAAAAGTGGCCCGGCCGTGTGGTTTGGGTACGAGATCAAGACTGAGCGAAAATCGGAGCATTTGTGCGAAGGGCGCGATCAAAATCCAGTGCAACTGGAAGGGTCGGATAAGGCTGCAGTATTGATTCGCGTGGAGAACAATCAAATAGAAAAGATAAAGCTCTACTCAATGGCTTGCACGCTGGATACAGGCGGATTGCCTTTTGTGTGGTTGACGGGGGTTAGCGAGCAGGCTAGCTTGAGCTATTTGAAAGCGATGACATCAGACGGAGCAATTTTTGTTATTTCTCAGCACTTCGGCAAAGAAGCGACAGACATCCTGATTGATACGGCGAAGAATAGTAAATCAAGTCATGCCCGCGAGCAAGCACTTTTCTGGTTGGCGCAGAGGGCAGGGGCGAAGTCGGTTGCAACGATTGTTGATGCGATTAAGAACGATCCTGATACCGGTGTCAAGAAGAAGGCAGTGTTCGCGCTGTCGCAATTGCCGCCAGATGAAGGGGTGCCCAAACTGATCGAAGTGGCACAAACGCAAAGGAACCCCGAAGTGAGGAAGCAAGCCTTCTTCTGGTTGGGGCAAACGCATGATGCAAGGGCATTGAAATATCTAGAAGAAGTACTGAGCAATCCTTAAAAGGCTTGGATTAAGCTCGTTGTTATGGGAAAGCTATTAGCAACGTTGCTGCTCGCTAGTCTGTCGTGGGGCGCTGATCCGGATTGGTGGAGAAGCGCGGTTATCTATGAAATCTATCCGCGAAGTTTCGCGGACACAAACGGAGACGGAATCGGAGATTTGAATGGGATTACCGCTCATCTCGATTACCTGAAAGAGCTGGGAGTAGATGCGATTTGGCTGACTCCGTTTTACCCTTCGCCGCAGGTCGATTTCGGCTACGACATATCAGACTACAAAGCTATTGACCGGCAGTACGGCACAATGGCCGATTTCGATCGACTGGTAAAAGAGGCCACGAAGCGCGGCATCAAAGTGGTCAATGATATGGTGCTGAATCATACCTCCGACCAACATCCCTGGTTTAAAGAATCGAAGTCGTCGCGAAAGAATAAGAAGGCGGATTGGTATGTGTGGGTCAACGCCGACGCGAAGGGAAACCCTCCGAATAACTGGCAATCGATCTTTGGGCATTCGGCATGGCAGTGGAATGAGACTAGGAAACAGTTTTACTACCACGCGTTTTACAAAGAGCAGCCTGACTTGAATTTCCGCAACCGTGCGGTCAGAGATGCCATGTATGACACCATGCGCTTCTGGCTCGACAAAGGCGTTGCAGGATTCAGACTCGATGCAGTGCCCAGTTTGTTTGAAGATCCACAGTTGCGAGACGAGCCCTACGTAGACGGCGTAGACGCTTACGGAGAGCGAAAAGTCTCAAAGCAATATACGGACAATCTCCCAGAGGTGCACGAAGTGCTACGAGAGTTGCGGCAAGTTACGAATGAATACCCAGGACGAGTGTTGATTGGTGAAACCTACTTGCCCAATGCTGCCGAGCTATTGAAAATGTACGGGAAAAACCAAGACGAACTTCATTTGCCGATGGACATGCAGCTTGGTTTCTTGAACAGACTGTCGGTAGCGGACTTTCGGATAAAGCTTCAAGAGGCCGAGACTCAACTAAACGGGAACGTTCCCTTATTTGCGTTTGACAACCACGACAATACGCGAAGCGTGGACCGCTACGGAGACGGCGTACACAATGACGCCATTCAGCGCTTGCTGGCGACGGTGCTACTAACCCCGCGCGCATCGGCACTGATGTACTACGGCGAAGAGTTGGGCATGGTTACGAGCACGCCAACGAGGGTTGAAGATGTGCGCGACCCGATTGGCCGCATAGGCTGGCCGAAAGAGAAAGGGCGTGACGGGGAGCGAACTCCCATGCAGTGGAATAATGATGCCAATGCTGGGTTTGGAAGTGCTAGCAAGCCGTGGCTGCCAGTTGGAGAGAACTACAAAACCGTGAACGTGGCAAGCGAGAGTAAAGATCCCGGTTCACTCTTGAATTACTACAAGCGCCTTATCAAGCTACGCAAAGAAAACGAGCAACTGAGAGATGGTGACTTTGTCATGACAAATGAGACAAACGACAAGGTGCTCTCGTATTTGAGATTATCGCGAGACGGGAAAGCGGTGCTGGTTGCCCTCAATTTTACTGCGGAACCGCAGGCGGTCAATATCGACGGGGCCACTCATGGAGTGAAGGGCAGGCATCTGAAGACGCTGCTGGCAAGCTTTACGTGCGGAGATCACGAAGAAATGAGCCATGTAGCGCTACCGGCGTTTGGATCCTATATAGGTCAGGTAGAACCATGAAGTTGATCTGGGTAATGCTAGCTGCGACTGTAGCGTTTGGCAATCCCACCGTGAGTAAAGTGGAACCACCTAACTGGTGGCCAGGACACTCAATCAATCCGGTGAGAGTACTAATTCGGGGAACGGATTTACGCGGCGCTACTGTTCACGCTGCGGGTTTGAAGACAACGAACGTGAGGGTAAACGATACGGGGACCTATTTACTCGTAGATCTTGAAATTCCCAGGAAAGCGAAGGCTGGCAGTTACCCACTGCAAATTCAGACATCGAGCGGGAGCGTCCAGGCTGACTTTCATCTGGAGGAGCCACTCGATCCGCGCGGGAGGTTTCAGGGATTCTCCCCGGACGACGTGATCTACCTAATCGTGCCGGATCGGTTTGCGGACGGAGATACGACAAACGATGATCCAGTGATCTCCCGTGGCATGTTCGACCGCAAGAAGAGTCACTATTATCACGGAGGTGATTTAGAAGGAATAATCGATCACCTGCCATATCTGAAGAGTCTTGGAATTACGGCTATCTGGTTCACACCCGTCTATGACAATACAAATCAATTGAACATGCAGCAGGCCGTCAACGGTGAAGGAATCACGGACTATCACGGCTATGGAGCCGTTGATTACTACGGTGTGGAAGAGCACTTTGGCACGATGGAGACTCTACGGAAGCTGGTTGACGAAGCGCATAAGATTGGGATTAAAGTGATTCAAGACCAGGTGGCGAACCATGTAGGTCCGGGGCATCCGTGGGTGACGAACGAGCCCAAGCCAACATGGTTCCACGGCACTCCGGAGCATCACGTGAACGAGACTTGGCAGATCTGGAGCATGACCGATTCCGGGGCGGCGCCCAAGCTGCGGCGTGATGTGATTGACGGATGGTTTGCCAACATATTACCCGACATGAACCAAGAAGACCCGGATGTGGCCCGGTACGAGATTCAGAATGCTTTGTGGTGGGTTGGGATGGCGGGACTTGATGGAATACGGCAAGATACCCTGCCCTACGTTCCCATAAACTTTTGGAAGGATTGGACCGCAGCGCTTCACAAGCAATACCCACAACTGCGGGCAGTAGGCGAAGTGTTTGACGGTGACCCTGCGATACCGTCATTCTTTCAGGGAGTGGCGGTGGATACAGTGTTTGACTTTCCGAGCTACTTCAACATAAGAGACATCTTTGCAAAGGGTGGCTCGCTTGAAAACGCGGCCAAGACGCTTGCGAAGGACCGTTATTACGCCGATGCGAATACTTTGGTGACTTTTCTGGGATTGCATGATGTGGCGCGTTTCATGAATGAACCCGGCGCTACTGCGGCTAAGCTCAAATTGGCGTTTGCCTATCTCGCGACCATGAGGGGAACTCCAATGATTTATTACGGAGACGAGATTGGCATGCCGGGAGGAGACGATCCGGACAATCGGAGAGATTTCCCAGGTGGGTGGAAAGATGACCCTAGGAATGCGTTTGAAGCCCCTGGACGCACGCCACAAGAGCAAGAGATCTTCAGCTATCTGCAGAAGTTACTGGCCTTGAGGGCGAGAACACCAGATTTGCGTCACGGCAAATTTTTGGATCTCGCGGTGACCGAGAAGACATGGGCCTTCGCGCGCGGCGGGACCCTTATTGTGATCAACAATGGAGATCAACCAACAGACGTACAGGTACCATTTACCGATGGAGTTTATGAGGGACAACTGGGAATTGGCGGGCCGTTGAGAATTAACGCCGGCAAAGGCGCGGTGCACTTGCCGGCGTACACAGCAGAGATTTACGCGAGATCTAATTAAGGCATCAGCGGTAACTCTAAATGCGAGGGTAGCGAAGGCGAACAATAAACGCGCTGTGTAGCCTTGATGAAATCGTCCTCTGTGGCGGTGTAGATGCTCGGCGTGAACTTTTGGGGATTGCGATCGATGAGGGGGAACCAAGTTGATTGCACTTGGACCATGATGCGATGGCCCTTCAGAAAAACGTGGTCGCGATCACGTAAGGGAATCGGAAACAGCGTCGGTTGATTTGGCTTGAGCGGCGCCGGATGTTCGAAGCTCTTGTTGAAGCGTCCACGTCGGACCTCCATGGCGATGGGCAACTGATAACCGTTGAGAGAATCTTCGTACTCGCCGGGTTTGGGACCGGCATCAGTATCCCAAGAAGTGTTGACAGCGTTCTCGGGATAGACATCGATGAGCTTCACTACAAAATCACTGTCGGTGCCAGAGGTGGAGGCATAGAGTTGGGCAGTCACTGGGCCGGTGATGGTCAAATCGTGATCGAGAGGGGCGCTGACAAAACTGAGAACATCTGGGCGATGGTCAATGAAGCGCTGATCAGCAACCTCCCAAAATCGCCAGTCCCCTCCTGGATAGGTGGGAGAGATCGGACGCTTTCGATACGGAACAGGGTTGGCCGGATCGGAGGCGTACTCAACGTAGTTCTTTTCCGCAGACTTTGGTTTATCGAATGATAACGAGCCATCCGATTCGAGATAGAGATTTGCCACCTTGGCGGTTTTCGGAGGCCATTCGCTATAGGTGTGCCAAGAGTTAGAGCCAGATTGAAATGTGCTGACTTTCCAGGGAATCTTCTCACCCGATTCATGCAAGTAGTAACGGAAAAAGGGAGCCTCAATCTGTTCGCGAAATTCCCGGGCAGTTTCGTGACCGCCAAAAGGAATAATGCCAATGGAATCACCTTTGGGGGATTGCCACTCGCCGTGGAACCAGGGGCCAGCGACCATAATGTTCTGAGGGGCCGGACCATCTTTCTCCGAATTGCGGAAGATCTGCCATGGACCCCAAGGATCTTCTTGATCCCAAAAACCCGCAACATTCAAGTTGGGGACGGGGCTGGAGTGAAGTTGGTTGACCCAAGCTTCTTTGTGCCAGAACTCGTCGTAGTTGGGGTGCTCCACACTATCGGTCCAATAGGGGATTGAACCGTGCAGATATTTGGTATTGATATTCGAGATGGGTCCGAGTTTCAGATACCAATCGTAGGTATCGTAAGTGTCAAAAGCAAAGTGAGTGTTCGAATTCTTGTCGGCTTGCTCCATCACTGCGTACTCGAAGTCATAACTCAGACGGAGGGCTCCATAGCGGTGGTCGTCGTCGTTCATCCACTGATCTGCCGGAGAGGCTTGTTCGGAGATGGCCTTCAACGCGGGATGCGGATGAAGCAATGTAAGCCCAGCGGTCAGCCCGCTATAAGAGACACCGTACACACCAACTCGACCATTGTTATTCGGAACGTTTTTGATGAGCCATTCGATTGTGTCGTAGGCATCGGTTGTCTCGTTGGTGGATTTAGGATCGGCGAGGTCGACTTGCGAAGAGAGCTTGAAGGTACCCTCGGACTTGAAACGGCCGCGCAGATTTTGGATGACAAAGATATATCCGTCTTTAGCGAGTTCGACCCAGCGTGCCGGTGTGGTGGCAGGAGCCTTGCTTGGAACACCGTAAGGGGTGCGATCAATCAGGATGGGCAGCGGCGAAGTTTGATTCGTGGGAGTGAAAATGACGGTTTGAAGATGGACACCGTCGCGCATCGGAATCATGACTTCTTTAAAGGTGAAGGGGGCGGTTTCGGATTTAGGTAGATTGGCGACTTGGGCAACGGCCGGGGAAAGGGCAAAAAGCACAAAGAAAAAGCTGTTGCGAATGGTGGACATGAGGGTAAAGAGTAATATAGCTGATTTGGCTTCGGCGAGATTTGAAACCGATGCAGTTAACTGAAGGGATTGGAAGAAGGATGACTGAAGGTAATTGGCTGGGAGACAGGGACTCGAACCCCGATAGGCAGAGTCAGAATCTGCAGTCCTACCATTAGACGATCTCCCAGAGCCTTTAGTCGTGATTATATCAGGCGGTTATGTTGTGTCGTTTTTGTGAAGGGTTACAGTAGTCCTGATGGCGAAAAAAGCAGCGAGCGTAGCGATTACTTTTGCAATTGATGTAGGTGGAACAGGCATTAAGGGGATCTTATTGGACGACCGCGGGAAACCGACGAGTGAGCGGATCAGGATTGAGACTCCGCAGCCAGCGACGCCGGAGAACATGCTTGCGGTCATGGACGGCATTGCCGAAAAGCTGAGCGGATTCGACCGTGTGTCTGTGGGATTTCCCGGCGTGGTGAAGCACGGAGCGACACTCACCGCGCATAACTTGAGCCCGCAGTGGGTAGGGTTCGAGTTAGAAAAGGTTCTGGCTCGAAGATGGCGCAAGCCCGTACGGGTTTGCAACGACGCGGCCGTGCAGGGATATGGCGCGATTCGGGGCCGGGGATTGGAGTTGGTGATCACGCTCGGCACTGGTTTTGGTTCGTCGCTGTTTATCAACGGCACGCTGGTACCAGGCTTGGAGTTGGCACACCATCCTTGGCGTAAAGGTAAGACTTACGAAGAGTTTTTGGGAAAGAAAGCGCTGGCCAGCGTGGGCAAGAAGCGCTGGAACAAGTTAGTTGAAAAAGCAATCGCTCAGCTAGAAGCCTTGTTCAATTACGACCATCTTTACATCGGCGGTGGGAATGCGGAAAAGATAAATTTCTCGTTGCCGGCGAAAGCCACGCGAGTTCCGAACGAGGATGGGTTGTTGGGTGGTGTGGCGCTCTGGAAGTATTAAAACTGCGGGCCAAGGAATGCCCCTTGACCCGCTGAGTAATCTAATTGGCGTT
>Ga0182012_10004249_pt1 | contig 15010 bp, 12 predicted proteins | sample 612S2SmetaG_FD_120486 | JGI IMG/M metagenome (GOLD analysis project Ga0182012, IMG submission 120486) | Permafrost microbial communities from Stordalen Mire, Sweden - 612S2S metaG | ecosystem: Environmental > Terrestrial > Soil > Wetlands > Permafrost | place: Sweden: Stordalen | collected... | reverse complement strand
GACAATCCGCCCGAGATACATCACCCCCAGCCGGTCCGACATGTGCCGCACCACCGCCAGGTTGTGGCTGATGAACAGGTAGGTCAGTCCCAGCCGCTGTTGCAGATCGCGCATCAGGTTCAGGATCTGCGCCTGCACCGAGACATCCAGCGCGCTTGTCGGCTCGTCGCACACAAGGAAATCCGGCTCGCTCGCCAGCGCCCGCGCGATCGAAATCCGCTGCCGCTGCCCGCCGGAAAACTCATGCGGGTATTTGTCGCCGTCCCGCACCGTCAGCCCGACCTGAGCCAGCAACGACCCAACCCGCCCCTGCACCTCCCGCGAGCCCCGCGCCAGCCGAAAGGCCCGAATTGGCTCCGAAACGATGTCACTCACCCGCCAGCGCGGATTAAGCGATGCGTACGGGTCCTGAAAGATCATGTTCATCCGCCGCCGCATCGCCGGCTGCGCCCGCGCCGACGACAACGCCTGATTCTCGAACATAATATCCCCGGCGCTCGGTTCGTACAGGCCGACGGCCAGCCGCGCGATGGTGGACTTGCCGCAGCCGGACTCACCCACCAGCGCAAACGTCGTCCCCGGGGCGATTTCAAACGAAACATCATCCACCGCACGCAGGCTCCGGCGCGGCTCACGCGTGAACACCCGCTGCAGGAACGGCCGCGACACATCGAAGAAATGTGAGACCGCGACCGCCTCAAGCGTTTTCACCTCAGCCATCGGCATGCAACCAGCAGGCGGCCTGCGTCGGGCCGGCCGGGATCAGCTCCGGCGGGTCTTCTGTGCAGCGCCCGAACACGCGTGGACAGCGCGGATGGAATCGGCACCCGGCCGGGAACGCATCCAGCCGAGGCATCGCGCCATCGATCTGCCGCAGACGGTTGACCCGGTGCTCCAGCGACGGAATGCTCGCCATCAGCCCGTCGGTGTACGGATGCGCGGGATGCCGGATAACCGCGGCGACCGGGCCGATTTCGGCGACCCGGCCGGCATACATCACCGCCACCCGGTCGGCGGTTTCGGCAATCACCCCCATGTCGTGCGTGATCAGCATCACCGCCGTGCCGTGGTCGCGGGTCAGGCCCTTGAGCAGCGTAATGATCTGCGCCTGGATCGAAACATCCAGCGCCGTGGTCGGTTCGTCGGCGATCACCAGAGCGGGTTCGGCGCACAACGCCAAAGCAATCACCACGCGCTGGCGCTGACCGCCAGAGAACTCATGCGGATAGGCGTCGATGCGCTGCGCCGCCGCGGGAATGCCGACGCGATCAAGCCAGCCGATCGCCATGCGCCGCGCCTCCGCATCGGTCAGCCGCGCATGAGTCTGCATCGTTTCCACCAGTTGCCGCCCGATCGTATACAGCGGATTGAGCGTGGTCAGCGGGTCCTGGAAGATCATGCCGATGCGCCGGCCGCGGATGCGCCGCAACGGTTCAGGTGCCAGATTGTCGATCCGCTGCCCCTCCAGACGAATCTCACCACCCGCTATCCGCCCCGGCCGTTCCAGCAGCCCGACGATCGCCGCACCCGTCAGCGACTTGCCCGCCCCCGACTCGCCAACGACCCCAAGCACCTCGCCCGCATCGATCCCGAAGGAAACGCGGTCCAGCGCCCGCAACAATCCGCGCCGGGTCGGAAACTCCACCGTCAGGTCCCGGACATCGAGCAGCGGCATCAGCGCACCCCAGTCATCGCAAGCGGGGATTCAGCGCATCGCGCAGCCAGTCGCCCAGCAGGTTGATCGCCAGCACCATCAGAATCAGCGTGATGCCGGGAAACACGCTCACCCACCATTGGCCGGAGAACAGGAAATCGTTGCCGAACCGGATCAGCGTGCCAAGCGACGGTTCGGTGGACGGCAGGCCGACGCCCAGGAACGACAGCGTCGCCTCGGCAATGATCGCCAGCCCGAGGCCCAGCGTGCCGATCACCATCACCGGGCCGATCACGTTCGGCAGGACATGGCTCAGCATGATGCGCCAGGACGGCACACCAATCACCCGCGCCGCCATCACATAGTCCTTGTTGCGCTCGACCAGCGTGGAGCCGCGCACGGTGCGGGCGAAGTTCGGCCACAGCGCGATCCCGATGGCGAAGATGATGACGTAGATCTGCAGCGCCTCCCGCATCGTGCGCGGCAGGGCCGCGGAAATGACGCCATCGACCAGCAGCGCGGTCAGGATCGAGGGAAACGTCAGTTGCACATCGGCGATGCGCATCAGCAGCGTGTCCACGACCCCGCCGGCATAGCCCGCCAGCAGCCCGAAGGCGATGCCGACGACAATGGCGAGCAGGACCGACAGAAACCCCACCAGCAGGCTGATCCGCATGCCGTACATGATCGCCGACAGCACGTCGCGACCCTGGTTGTCGGTGCCCAGCGGGTTGGACCAGTCGGCGTCGGGCAAAAAGATCGGCGGCTTGAAACTGTCCATCAGCGACAGCGACGCGACGTCCATCGGATCATGCGGCGCAATCAACGGTGCGAGCACCGCGGCCAGGATCAGGATCAGCGCAATCCCCGCCGAAATCAGCGCCACCGGCGAAGTCCGAAAACTGTAGGCGATGTCACTGTTCCACGCGCGGGCCAGCATCAGCGTCCGATCCTCAGACGGGGATCGACGGCGTGGTACAACAGGTCGACGATCAGATTGATCAGCAGGAACACCAGCGCGATTAGCATCAGGTAGGCCGACATCACCGGCACATCGGCGACGGCGACCGACTGCACCAGCAGCAGACCCAGGCCCGGCCACTGGAACACCGTCTCGGTCACCAGCGAGAACCCGACGATCCCGCCGAACTGCAACCCGATGATCGTGATCACGGGCACCAGCGTATTCTTCAGCGCGTGGCCGAAATGGATCGACCGGCTGGTCAGTCCGCGCGCGCGGGCGAACTTGATATAGTCGGTCCGCAGCACCTCCAGCATCTCTGCTCGGACCAGCCGCATGATCAGGGTCATCTGAAACAGGCCAAGGGTGATCGAGGGCAGGATCAACGATTTCAGCCCGGTCCAGGAGGTGAATCCGGTCGTCCACCACCCGCCGAGGTGAACGACGGGGCCGCGTCCGAAACTCGGCAGCCACCCCAGCCAGACCGAGAACAGCAGGATCAGCAGAATCCCCAGCAGGAAGGTCGGCAGCGACACCCCGACCAGGCTGAGCATCATGAACAGGCGCGACAGCGGCGTGTTGCGGTGAATGCCGGTGTAAACACCCATCGGCACGCCGATCACCAACGCCAGCACCGAAGCCGTAATCGCCAGTTCCAGCGTCGCCGGCAGCCGCTCGGCGATCAGGCTGGAGACCGGCTGCGCCAACCGGTAGCTGTTGCCGAAATTGCCGTGCAGCGCCAGCCAGAGAAAATGGCCGTATTGCACGAAAAACGGCTGGTCGAGGCCAAGCTGTTTGATCAGGGCCGCGCGCTGCGCCTCGGTGTAGTCTTGCCCGAGCATGCTTGCGAGCGGGTCGCCGACATACGCGAACAGGGCGAAGGCGATGATGCCGACGACCAGTAGGACGGGGATAGCCTGGAGGATACGGGAACCGATGACACCGAACATGCGGGCGCCAGATAAGGCGGATTACCGCGGCGTTGCCAAGGGGGATTATGCGCGGGATGGTGGGGGTGAGGGATTTGGCCAAGCACTTGGGGGCAGTGGCGATGAGAGGCATAGCGGCCGAGGTCGCGGGCCAGGCGGGGCGCGAAATTTTCGCATGCCTCGTGACGGAGGCCGGCTTGACCAAAACCGAAATGGCCGCCGGGATGCCCACCAGTCGCCAGGCGCTTGCCCCTCTGCTCGACACGAACGGCCGCGGGCTGACGCTCGAGACGCTGGAACGCGCAGCCAGTGCCGTGTGGGAAGCGGTGCGGATTTCGGTCGACGATGTGGCCGCGAAGCGTGAGCGCCGGCGCTTCGCGGCGGAACGCCCGGAAGACCAAAACCAGCAGCACCTGGGGAATGGTGCTAGGGGCGGAATCGAACCCCTGATACCACGAGTTCAAGGCATCGGATCGAAAGCCTGACCTTACGCGCCCTCAGTCCGCGGCAGTCGAGATGCCACCGGACTTCCTGGGCGTCCTTTGCAGGTTCGACGCTTCCTGTGTAACGGCCAATATCCGAATGGTCACGTTGGTGACGTAACCGAAAAAACGCCTCTTGGACCAGGAACGAGACAGTATTATGGAAAATGGCGCGGATCACGCCAATTAATCATCGGGGTAACGTAGTGTCGCAGCATCTGGCCGCCAAACCCGACCGGGTTCACCTGCAATTGGATCGGAGCATCGCGCGATCGGATCTCTCGGTCAAAACGAATTAACGGTGTCTGCGGCGGCTTTCGCGCCGCAGACACCGTTAATTCGTTGTCCACGGCGGCGATCAACCGGCGCGGTGGAAACCGTTTCCGCCATCACGCCGGCGGCTTACTGTCCGCATAGCTGACGCCCATGCCGGCGCGCACATCCTGTTGGATGCCGTATTGCGGAAAGGGATAACGCAGGCCGTTCCGGCCCAACGCCTCCATCCCGGTGATCGCCTGAAGCAGCAGGTCCGGCGGCAGTGCCATCAACATCTCGTCGTCCAGCACGCCACCGTAACGCCGCTCCGCGAAGCACGGTATCGACAGGCTCGGCTGCCGGGTCTTCAGCGCACGGCCCCAGGAGTCGGCGCAGGCGGATTCGCCGACCACGCTCCAGTCGAACCTTTTGTAGCCGGACCATTGCATCCCATTAATGAAGTACATCATCGCACCCGGCGTGGCATAGAACAGCGCGATGTCCGGCGGGTCGAGCCGCCCGCTCGCCAGAGGCGAAACGACCATCGCTTCGTACTGACCGTCATCGACGCAGTTCATCGCCGCCTGGTGCGCGCCGGAATCCTCCGGCGTCGAGTACCATACGCCAACCATGCGCCGGCCGGATTTCCATTCCTCGTCCTTGGCGTTGCCAAGACCGATCACCGCGCGGCATTGCGCGCCGACGAGATTCTCGGCGGTCACGCCCACGGTCCAACCAAGCCGCGCGGCTTGAGCGACCACCTGGTCGAAGGCATGCACCGCATTTGGCCGGCGGATACGCGGGATTGCCTCCATGTCCGCGGCGCGTTCAAACAGCTTCATGCCGAAAGGCGGGTTGCGCAGTTTCAGCAGCCGTTCGAGGTCGGTGACCAGTTTCGCCCAGTTCATCGTCATGTCCGTCTTCCTCCGAATGCTACAAAGCACAGCTCTGCCGCGCCCGTGATGTTAGCCTGATCGGGGCCATCCAACGTGTCCAGTCCGCCCCGGCGGGGAGATGTCCGGTTTACCTGTGCCGCCGGTATCGCTTAAACCTGCTCAGGCGCGCCATGCCGCGCGGCGGAGGGGACCAACCATGGAATATCAATCCATCGAACTGCGTAAGCTCACACCCACCATCGGCGCGGAAATCTTCGGTGTCGATCTCGGCGGCCAGATCGGTAACCAGCAGTTCCAGGAAATCCACCAGGCGCTGCTGGAAAACCTGGTCATTTTCTTCCGGGACCAGACGATGACGCCGGAGCAGCATAAGGATTTCGGTTCCCGTTTCGGCAAGCTGCATGTTCACCCCAATGCACCAAAGCTGATCGAGGGGCATCCGGAAATCCTGGTGATCAAAGCCGACGAGAATTCGAAGCGCGTGGCGGGTGAGGTCTGGCACTCCGACGTGTCCTGCGACGAGGAGCCGCCGATGGGCTCGATCCTGCATATCCACGAGGTTCCCGCCAATGGCGGCGGTGACACAAGCTTCGCCAACATGTACGCTGCGTTCGACGCGCTGTCCGACACGATGAAGCGCTTCCTTCAGGGCTGCACGGCGATCCATGCAAGCCTGAAATCCGCCAATCACCAGTATCGCGAAAAGACCGCCGACATGCGCTTCCCTGAGTCGGAACACCCGGCGGTCCGCACCCATCCGGAAACCGGCCGCAAGGCGCTGTTCGTCAATCGCGGTTTCACCACCCGCATTCCCCAGCTTGCGAACTTTGAAAGCGACGCCTTACTGGAAATGCTGTTCCGTCACGCCGAACAGCCCCGGTTTCACTGCCGATTCAAGTGGCGGCCCAACTCGGTCGCGTTTTGGGACAACCGGGCGACGATGCATCAGGCCATGTGGGATTACTATCCGGAGCGGCGTTACGGATACCGTATCACCGTGTGCGGCGATAAGCCGTTCCTGCGCGGATGATTCCGGGAAACCCCCGGCGCCGAGACCGATCACATTAACCCTTTGATTTTGCGCCGATCGACGGCAGTCGGGGGAAACGAATGGTGCCAGGGGCGGAATCCAGATCACCCAATAAAGGGCTGAAGATTTTAGAGTTTTTGGCTGCCGGGAATTTGACATACCAACAGGGATACCATCACCTGAGCTCGGTGGTGTCCAGGTCATGATTCTCCTTACCCAGCGGCGGAGAAGCGCAGGCGCGGCACGGCGTCAACGAGGCTCTGCGTATACGGACGCTGCGGGCGCAGGAAGATGTCGTCCGCCTCGCCGTGTTCGACCACCTCGCCCTGGTTCATCACCAGCACCCTGTCGCTCAGGTGATGGACGACGCCCAGATCGTGCGAGATGAACAGGTAGCTCACCACCATCTGCTGCTTCAGATCGCCGAGCAGATCAAGGATCTGCGCCTGGATTGACACGTCGAGGGCGGAGACTGGTTCATCACAGACGATAACTTTTGGACGCGATGCGATCACGCGCGCGATCGCCACACGCTGGCGCTGGCCGCCCGACAATTCGAGTGGCCGGCGGGTGCGATACAGCGTGGGCAGGCTGACAAGATCGAGCAGTTCGCTGACGCGCTCACGCCGGCGTTCCGCATCGTCCTCGATGTTGTCCGCGATGATGCGCTCCACGGTCCAACGGGGATCGAAGGAACTCAGCGGGTCCTGGTAGACAATTGAGATGTCGCGGCGCAACGGCTGACGCTGCTTCTCCGTGAGTGCGGTCCAGGGCGCGCCGTGCAGCAGGACCTCGCCCGCATCGGGGATTTCGAGCGCCATCACCATCCGTGCGACCGTCGACTTGCCGGAACCCGATTCGCCAACGATGCCGAGCGTCTCGCCTGGCTGCAGTTCGAAGGATACACCCCGCACGGCTGTCCGTAACGTCTTGTCCGGTCCGCGAAAGTGCTTCACCAGGCCGGTTGCCTGCAGCAGCGGTCCGGCGGGCCTCGAGGCGCCTTCCGGCGGGGCCGCCTGCGCCGGCAGTGACAGGCGTGGCGTGGAGGACGGCGCCAGCCGCGTGCCGCGTGAATGCGCCGAGGGAACCGCATCGAGCAGGCGGCGGGTGTAGGCGTGCCGCGGCGCGCCGAAGACCTGTTCGGCGGCACCTCGCTCCACGACCTCGCCGTGACGCATAACGATGACCTCGTCGGCCATGCGCGAAACGACCGCCAGATCGTGGCTGATCAGGATCAACGCCTTGCCGCGGGCTCGCGTCTCGTCGAGCAGCCGCAGGATCTGAGCCTGCACCGTGACGTCGAGCGCCGTGGTCGGTTCGTCGGCGATCAGCAGTTTGGGGTCGAGCGCGAGCGCGGCGGCAATCAGCGCCCTCTGGCGCTGGCCACCCGACAGCTCATGCGGCAGTTGTCGCGCCTTGACCTCGGGATCTGGCACACCGACGAGTTGCAGCAACGCGACGACGCGCTCGGTCAATTCGGCTTTTGTTATGCCCTTATTATGCAGAGAGAGTCCTTCGCCGATCTCCCTGCCGACCGGCCGCAACTGGTCGAGCGATACCAGTGCATCCTGCAGGACGAAGCCGATATGCTTGCCGCGCAGGCGCCGCCAGTCTCGATCCGTTGCGCCAACGAGGTTGTGCCCGTCGATGCACAGCTGGTCGGCACCGACGAAGGCGTTGTGGCCGGCGAGGCCGACGAGGCTGCGCGCTGTCACGCTCTTCCCCGAACCGGATTCTCCGACGATGGCAAGGCAGCGTCCCGGATCGAGAGTGAAGGAAACGCCCTTGACCACCGCACCCTGCGGATCGTTCCGTCCGAATGAGACGCGCAGATTGTCGACGGTCAGCAGCGGTTGGCGGGTTTGCTGTTGTTCGGTCCGGGCCAGAAATGTCATGTGCGGGGTCGTCCCTCCAGCCACGCCTGCAGATGCTGGCCAATGATGGTGACGGACAGGGCGAAGACGATGATGGCAAGGCCTGGCATCACCTCCAGCCACCAGGCGCTGACGACGTAGTTGCGGCCGGCGTCCAGCAGGGCGCCCCATTCCGGCGACGGCGGGGCGACGCCGAGGCCGAGAAAAGCCAGGCCTGACGCCCAGACGATCGATTGCCCGAGGCCCAGGGTGATCATCACCACGAGCGGGCGCATGGCGTTGGGGAAGACGTGCTGGCGTATGATTCGCCAAGGGGGATGCCCGAGCGCTTTGGCTGCCTCGACGTAGCCGGCGCCTTTTACCGCGAGGAATTGCCCGCGGATCATCCGCGCGTAGCCCGGCGCGGTGCCGACGCCCACGGCGACGATCAGGGTCGTGGTCGTGGCCTCGAAGATCGTCACCAGCAACAGCGCCAGAAACAGGCTGGGAAAGGCGAACATCACGTCCAGGAAGCGGCTGATGACGCCATCGACGACCCTGCCGCCAAGTCCGGCGGAGACGCCGAGCAGCAGGGCGATCGACATGCTGAGAGTCGTGGCGCCGATGCCGATCGACAGCGACTGGGACGTGCCTTCAATGACACGTGAATAGACGTCGCGTCCCGACTGATCGGTGCCGAAGGGATGGCTCAGGGACGGCGCCTGGAGCGTGGCAAGCAGGTCTGTGCGCAAAGGGTTGTGTGTCTGCAGCAGACCTGGCGCGATGGCTGCAACCAGGAACCCGGCGACAACGGCAAGGGCTAAATAGATGCCGACCGGCACGCCTCTGGCGCGCGCTGTTGCAAACGCCAAACGCTGCCGGAGATCGCCGGAGAGAATTGTGCGGGTGGTGGAGACGCTGCTTGTGCTGCTCATGCTGCCTTCAATCGAGGGTCGATGATCGGATAGGCGAGGTCCACGATCAGATTGGCCAGGATGTACATCCCGGTGGAGAACACGATGATCCCCGTGACCAGAGGGATGTCGCGGGCCGAGGTCGCGGTGACCAGCAGGCTGCCGATACCGCGGCGGGCAAAGACGGTCTCGATGACGGCGGCGCCGGAGAACAGCGAGCCTACCGCTCAGCCCGAAAGCGTGACGCCCGGCAGCGCGGCATGGCGCAGCACATGGCGCAGCCTGACCCCGAAGTCACCCATGCCCCGCATGCGCGACGAGATCACGAAGGGCTGCTCCAGCACACGGGCGAACTCCTCTCTGATGATCTGGCCGATGAAGCCGGACAGCGGGATCGCCAGCGCCACAGCGGGCAGAACCAGTCCGGGGAGGCCGTTGTTCCCTTCGACCGGGAACAGCCGAAGCTTGATGGCGAAGATCACCAGCAGGATCGTGCCGATCCAGTATGGCGGCGAGACCGCGGTCGCGATCTGCAGTGCGCCGGCAATAGACGCGGTTCGACCGCGGCGCCCGGCAGTTGCAATTGTAACGACAATTGCGATCGTCCATGCCAGCGCCAGAGCCGACATGGTGAGCAGGATGGTGGGCGTCACCTGCTCCGCGATGATCTCGATGACCGGGCGGTGCGCCTGGTAGGACTCGCCGAAATCGCCATGCAGCAGCCCGCCCATGGTGCGGAGGTACTGGACGATCAGCGGCTGGTCGAAGCCGTATTTCGCGTTCACCGCGGCGAGTGCCGCCGGAGTGGGTTGAGTGAAGGTGCCGGACGAGATGTTGATGATCATCGCGGCTCGGTCGCCGGGCATCAGCGCCTGGATGCAGAAGGTGAAGGTCGCCGTTGCCCAGAACACCGCGACTGCGCCGAGCACGCGACGAACGACCCAACGCAGCCGGCGCGGCGCGTTGCCGGTCGTGCGGATTTGTGGCGCGGCGATGCTCATTTCTCGAAATACGCGTCGTAGAACACGGGCTCGCTCACCGGGCTCGATATCCAGACGTCTTTCAGCTTCGGCTGAGTCGCAATCGATACGGTCAGCGGAAACAGACCCACGACCGCGGCATTGTCGACGATCAGACGCTGGGCGTCCTGGTAAAGCTTAAGCCGGGCGCTGGCGTCGAAGGTTTGATCGGCGGTCTCGATCAGTTTCCACAATTCCGGCGGCTGGAAATGCGACGCATTGTTGGCGTTGACGATCCCGTCGTGATCCGGCCGCCAGGAGATCCTCATAATTTCGGCGCCGGCGGCGACCCAGTACGCCGGCTGCGCCTCGTAGTCATGCGGGCCTCGGCCTTTGCCGGCGAACCAATCGGCCTGCTGGATGGGCTTCAGCACCACGTCGAAGCCGGCCGCGCGGGCCTGATCCTGCAGGATCTGGAGCACCTGAATGCCATCGGCCGTGATCAGCGAGCCGCCGGCGTAGAGCAGCCTCACGGTCAAGGGCTGCCCGTTCCTGGTGCGGATGCCGTCGCGGGTGCGCCCGGTCCATCCCGCTGTGTCGAGCAGGCGATCAGCGGCGGCCAGATCGTAAGGGTATGAGTCGTCGAGTTCCCGGACATTTTCCGGCGAACTGATGCTCATTGAGCCGTTGGCATTATACGGGATCGAGCCGTGGAACGCGACGTTGACCGCCTGGCGCCGCTGCGAGACATGCGCGAAGGCCTGGCGCACGCGCACATCGTCGAACGGGGGGTAGGCGGTGTTGAGCTGCAGGCGCGTGGGCGTCCCGCCGGTGACATCCTGAACGACGGTGAAGCGCTGGTTCGCATCGGCCCAGTCGACAGCAGGAACATCATAGATCGCATCGGATCCGCCAGTCAGCAGCGAGCCATAGCGAACCGTATTGTCCTTCAGGAATTTCCAGACGATGCCGTCGACATAGGCTGGCCCCTGATGCCTGGCGGTGGCCGGGGCGGAGTTGTAATTGGGGTTGCGCTTCAGGATCACGTTCTGGCCGTGGTTCCATTTCTCGACATAGAAAGGACCCGATCCGACCGGCTTCTCGCAGGTCGCCTGTGGCCCGAGCGCAAGTGCGGTCGGCGACAGGATGCCGAAGAAGTAAGTGGACAGTACAGTCAGGATCGGCTTGTAGGGACGGTTGAGATTGATCCGTAAAGTTAATGGATCGGGCGCGGTGACGGCGCTGATGTAATCGGCGAGATACAGCTTGGCGTTGGGATTGGCCTTGTCGGGATCATTCGACAGCCAGCGGTTGAAATTGGTGACGATGGCGTTGGCGTCGAGCGGTGTGCCGTCGGTGAATTTCACATCCGACTTGATCTTGAAGACATAGGTTTTGTCGTCTTCGGACACGGTCCATTCGGTTGCGAGCCACGGCACGATCCGACCTTCATGGGTTCGCGCAACGAGATTGTCGGCATACTGCCGCTGGATGTAGCCGGCCTGAATCCACCCAGCGTAGAGGCAAGGCGGTTCCTGCTCGTGGCCATATTGGATCGTGCCGCCTGGGGTCGGCGCGGCGGCGGCTGCCGGGGCTGCGGCCGGCAGGCTCAGGGCGACCGTTGTGGCCACCGCCAGCCAAAGATGGAGCCGCCAGCGTTGCTGCCCGGAGGCCGATCGAGAGGATTGCCGACGGCGGGAATAGCGCGACACCGTCCGGTTGCCGAAGATCGCAGGGTCGAACATGCAATCTCCTTTATCGATATGCGATTGCAGCATCGATCTGATCCTTTGGAGCAAGGGAAAGAGTTGTGGCTTCAGGCTGCCGCGATGACGCAACGTTTCAGCGACATCGCTGCCCGCCCGGCCTTGGGCGTATCGCAGTTGAGGTCGATGCGGCCATGTGCTTCCTCTCGTCGTACGCACCGTCAAACACCGCGACCGGACCTTGCAGCGGGTCGAAGCCAACGCAGGGCTCGCAAACCAGGCAATCTGCTGCCGGCGGCCGATCAGGAAATCCTGTGGGCCCCCTGAGATCACCGAAGCCATTGAGTAGAATTTTTCCCTGGGACGCAATACAGGCGCACGAGAAAGTTTTATTTACTATGGTAGGCACTAATCTGATCGTGATTTTTCTCTTGTGCCATCGACGCACAGGATGTTCTTCCGCTTCCCGACGGCAATCCTCGGCACTGCAGGGCAGCCGGCTCACTAAATTACCTCGAATGGCAGGTCTATCTCCTGATTGACGACACCGGGCGCTTGTGAAAATAGGCGGCGTTGATAGGATGGCCCGACACTGAAATCAACGCCACTAGAACGTTAATTAATGCAGGCCTTTAGCGACAGAAGCAGACAGCCCGCATAGACCCAGGTGGCGGCGCACGACGACAACCGACCCTATCCGCAAGCCAAGGATGAACCCATATGAGTGCCACACTGGACGTTACGCCGCCGAAGACCGGCTTGATCGACATCCGACCCTTACAGCCTACCATCGGTGCGGAGATCGGCGGCGTTGACCTGCGCAATCCTCTGCCGACCGAGGTCCGGGACGCGATCAAGGCCGCGGTGCTGCAATACAAGGTCGTATTCTTCCGCGACCAACCGATCACCCGCACCCAGCAAGCGGATTTCGCCCGGCAGTTCGGGCCGCTGTATGAGCACCCGAGCACGAACCGTCCGGAGCAGGACAAGCTGCCCGCAATCCACCATATCGTGCCGCACGATCAAATGAAGCCCGAGGATCTCACCATCCGCAACGGTGATCTGCTGCGTGACGGTTATCACACCGACACGAGCTGGCGTCTGGTTCCGGCCTGGGGAGCGGTGCTGCGCCCGGTCAACCTGCCGGAGGTCGGCGGCGACACGGTATGGGTTGATGCCAACCTGGCCTACGAGGGCCTGCCGGATGCGGTGAAGCAGCGTCTCGAGGGTCTGCACGTCACGCACGACTACCGTAATTCCCTGCTGCGCAGCGGGCACGACTATCCGATCGTCGCGCACAAGGTGGTTCGGGAGCACCGCGAGACCGGCAAGAAGATTCTTTGGGTAAACTACACGCAGAAGCCGCGGATCCTCGGCCTCGACCGCACGGAGAACCTGGAGCTGCTGACCATCATCCTTGACCAGTATCGCCGTCCCGAAAACCAGGTGCGGTTCAGTTGGCGACCCGGCTCGCTGGCATTCTGGGACAACCGTGCGGCCGTGCACTACGCCGTGCGGAACTACGGCGATTTCCCGCGTCTGATGGAGCGCGTGCTGATCGCGGACGAGCGGCTCTACGCTGATCTGTGACCTGTTGCCTGTCCGGGCCGCATGGTCTTGGACGGGCATTCTCTGCCAACAATAAAGGCTGAAGATGACGACGCGACGCGACTTTACGGCGATGATGACCCGACGCGACGCCGTCGCGATGATGACCCGACGCGACGCCGTCGCGATGATGATGGCGACGACGCTCGCGGCTTCCCAAATCTGGGCGGCGGGGGCCTGGGGGCAGGGCGCCACGCAGCCGCGTCAGGGTGGCGAACTGCAGTTCGGGCTGGATGGCGCGGCCGTCGTCACATTTGTGCTGGACCCGCACAATTCGGGCTTCGCGCCGCACAACCGGGTGTTCCGCTCGATCTTCGACAGCCTGGTGGTGTTGCGGTCCAATCAGTCGGTCGGTCCCTGGCTGGCACGCTCGTGGGAGATCTCCGCCGACCAGAAATCCTACACCTTCAAGCTGCGCACCGACGTCACCTTTCACGACGGCACGAAGTTCGATGCTGCCGCGGTGAAAACCAATCTGGACCGGATCAAGGATCCCAAGAATGCACTGGTCGCACTGCCAGACATCGGTCCCTACACGGGTGCCGAAGTGCTGGCGCCGGACACAATCCGCGTCGACCTTGCCGAACCGTTCTCGCCGCTGCTGCGCAACCTGTCGAAGACGACCCTCGGCATCGTTTCGCCGGCGGCACTGCAGCGCTACGGTGGCACGATCGGACAGAACCCCGTGGGCACCGGCCCGTTTCGCTTCGTGTCGCTGACCCAGGGTATCGAGATCCGCCTCGCCCGCAATCCCGACTATGCCTGGGCACCGCCGACTGCCCTGCATGAGGGGCCCGCCTATCTTGACAGCCTGGTGTTCCGCAACGTGCCGGAGGAATCCACCCGCGTTGCGGCCCTGCAAAGCCGGCAGGTGCACGCGGCCGACGGTATCCCGCCGCAGAACATCCTGGCGTTGCAGGCCGACCACGGGTTCCGGGTGCTGCAGAAAGAACTGCTCAACAACAATTATTCGCTTTATCTCAATGTCGGGCGAGCGCCGTGGAATGATGTGGATGTTCGCCGAGCCGTGCAGCTCTCGCTGGATGTCAATGCACTGGTCAAGGTGATCTACCTCGGCACCACGCCGCGCGCCTGGTCGCCGCTGTCGCCATCCCTGTTCGCATCGAATGACAAGGAGCTGACGAATTCCTGGAAGTTCGATCCGAAGCAGGCCGCTTCATTGCTCGATGCCAAGGGATGGAAGCCGGGTCCCGATGGGGTGCGGGTGAGGGACGGCAAGCGCCTGACGATCACCTTCATCGACACCCAGGGCAATCGCGAGAAGCGGCTCGATGTGATCCAGCTTGCCCGTCGGCAACTCACCCGCAGCGGCATCGAGCTGACGATCGAGAGCCAGCCGCTCGGCACCTACAACGACAAGCTGACACGCGGGGAATTCGACCTCAGCGGCGCCAGCCAGTTCGCACCCGATCCGGACGTGCTGCGCCGGCTGCATCTGCCGGAAGGCCGCCCCGCCGCATCGGTCTCCAAGGTGGACGACGCTGAGATCAGTGCGTGGCTGAAACAGGGCACTCGGGAGCCGGACGGCGAATCACGCGCCGAACTGTATCGCCGCGTGCAGCGTAAACTGGTCGAGCTGGCATATGCCTTCCCGATCTACGTCCTGCTCTACACCATTGCGACGACGGATGCGGTGCATGACCTGACCATCGATACGCACGGCTTCCCCGAGTTCCATGGCGCCTGGCTGAGTGCCTGACTTGGTGCGGTTTATCCTGAGACGGGTGGGCGGCGCAGCCTTT
>Ga0182012_10004247_pt1 | contig 15014 bp, 20 predicted proteins | sample 612S2SmetaG_FD_120486 | JGI IMG/M metagenome (GOLD analysis project Ga0182012, IMG submission 120486) | Permafrost microbial communities from Stordalen Mire, Sweden - 612S2S metaG | ecosystem: Environmental > Terrestrial > Soil > Wetlands > Permafrost | place: Sweden: Stordalen | collected... | reverse complement strand
CTTTTTGTTTAGCAGTGATGTTATCCCTGGTAGTTTTTACTTCTTTTCTAACTTCCAAAAGAGTTTTGCGCATATCAGAACCGGCTTTGTGATTTCCTGATTCAAATTTTTCGTTCTGTGCTTCTAAAGCTGTCATTAAATTTTTGAGATTTGTTATCATAGGTTTTGTTTTTTTTTTTTTTTGTTGGTTTTTGGTTTATAATTTTTTCTCAATCCAATCGGCTATCTTTTTAAATGATACACGATTATCATTCATATACGATAATTTATTTACTATTCTATTATCTCCAGCAATTCCATGTAATAATTTAGGAACTTTATTGATAGATTTGATTTTTTTACCATTGTGTTCAAGAAGACCATTTTGTATAACTTGTTTATCCGTAATACTGGAAGCTCCAGCTATATGACAAGCTACGCCTAAACAACAATAGGTTGCAACTTTTTTATCCTTAATGGTTTCTATCTGTTTTAAACAACCTGTGCCTTGAGCATATTTGCCAGACCTTAAAGCTTTAAGCCATTTCTTTTTGAAATCCTTAGGAAGCTTTGTTTCTACTTTTTCCTTTGTCGCTCCCATCTATCTTACAACTTGAGCGGTTGCATATTTACTTACAAAGAAAGCTAATTCTTCGTTAAATCCAACGCCAGTAGCATCAAATTTCCATTCACCGTCTTTTTCATAAAGTTTGCCAAATTCAATTGCAGTTTCGATAGAGAAATCTTCTCCTAAATCATATTTCATGATTTCAGTTCCGGTAGCATTATCAATAATTCTGATATATGCATCTTTCACTTGACCAAAGTTTTGTCCTTTAGTGGCACAATCGTTGATTGTAACAACAAAAAGAATTTCTTTAACATCTTCTTTCAATTTGGTAATGTCAACAATCACTTGTTCGTCATCTCCATCTCCCGCGCCAGTTAAATTATCACCGCTGTGAGTAACTGCTCCATCAGGAGATACTTTGTTATTATAGAATACAAAATCCTGTTCTGTTGGAATCATTCTGCTTCCATTTAATAGGAATACTGAACAATCCAAATCGAATGTTTTTCCAGTACCTTCGTTAGGAGTCCATCCTAATCCTACTGTTACGTTGGTCTTTCCAACTTTTACTTTTTGTCCTTTTGATAAGTTAATTGACATGGTTTTATTTTTACGGGTTTATAATTATAAAGCTATTATATCACTTTTTAATTTAACTGTGTAATTATATAGATAATTTTTCAGTGTTCAAAATATCTTCTAAGTATTTTCTATCTAAATCGACTTGCACCAATTCGCCTAAGAAATCTTCATTAGATATTTTAGTCAAATACTTTTGAAGTGTTTCGATGATTTTTTCGTCTTTTAAATTTTTAATCTCTGATATTTGAGCAGATATTTTATCTCTTTCTTCTTCAAGCTCTGTTCTTTTCTTTTTGTCTTTGCCTGCTTTAGTATTGTTGTCATCGATCAAAGAATGAACCTTAGAGAACACTGTCATATAAAAGCTATAATTCTGTGGCTTAAATACAAAGTAGTCCTCTGTGTCCTTTATATTCAATAAATAAGCACAATTACCAGATGGTAGTTTAAATCCTGCAACAAATTCCAACCGGAATGTATTTTTGTGGCATTTACCCATCAATTTCTTTTCAATTTTGAATGCCTCATACTCATAATAAGTAGCACTGGAAGATAACTCTAATAAATTCCACTGTTCATCGCTTATTTCGTAGAATAATTCTTCAGAAAATACTTTGTCAAAAGACATGTCCTTTCCATATTGACTGATAGACAATTTGCTTGCCTTTTCTTTATCGGTTAAGTTGTTATAAATATTGCTCAACAAAAATTGCAAGAAATCGATATACTTATTTTTATTTTTAGTAATCCATGCCGGATCTAATATTTCTTTGCTTACTAATGTTTTGAGCTTAGCGTTGGCCACTTTTAATTTTTCGTTGATGATGCTGAATGTTTCTTCCTTTCCTTTTTTAAGGTTAGTCATCATTCCATGTTCTCCGGCCAAATTGTCAGTGTAGTAATAATGGAATTGTTCTAATTTTTTAATGTTCAACTGCTCATTAATCCTGAATAAATCATGAACTTCTTTAGTTTTATCGTTTATTTTATCTAATATATCATTCCTGAAGAAATTTTTTATCAGATTAAGTTTAACCAATTTATCAGAAGAATCCTTTAAAGATTCAATTCTAGGATCTATTTTCACATCACGGTTGACATCTAAAGCATCACTAGATTCGGCTTGTTTAAGAGCTAAAGCCTTCTTTCTCTTTTTAGAGCTTAAGAACGGGAATACATTTACAATCCAAACAAAAAATTTCATAGGCGTTATGCTATTGGGTTAAGTTTTATTAAATACACGACGTAGTCTTCTGATTTTTTATTGAAAAGAATTTTTCTGTGACATCTAAAATATCATGACAATAAAAATAAGAGGTGTGAATTATAGGACCCACTCTAGAAACATTATTTTCTTTTTTGGCCCATTCAACAGTAAATGAACTCATTCCTTTTTGCTCTTTGACATAAGTCAAAATAGCCTTTAAGGTTTTTTAATTCATCATCGGCTTTACATTCTTTTAATAAAAACGTTTCTCCACTTTTAGGATTCATTGTTAATGCTGATACGGTCCATTGTCCGCCAGGATTAGGAAATCCTTTTAATAAATGTTCCTGAAAATACTCAAAATGAACAGTTGCGCCATTATCGGTTCCAATAAAGGAAGATATTTCGTGTTCTAATTTTATTTTATCAGCATTCATTTTATAAAGAATTTAAAATTGGGCAGTATTGAACTGCCCAATTTCTATTTAAGAACCTAATTGTTTTTTGTCAGAAGGCGAGCTCAATACACTGCTATTTCCAAGAATTTTTTCCTTTAAAGATTTTTCTAAAGTTTCTAATTCTTTGGCAACACTTTGACGAGCACTTTCTCCGTTCACTTTGATAGTTTTAATTTCTTCCAATGTAGAAATTAAATTCTCTTGAACGGCACGGATGGTTTCAATATCAACAACACCACGTTCGTTTTGTTTAGCAATCTTGATGCTATTTTGTTTCAGCATCTGTGCATTTTTGGTAAGAATAGTATTTGTTGTATTGGTAACATTCTCTTGCACCTCAGCCATTTTTTCTTGGCGCATGATAGCAACAGCAATAGAGATTTGATTTCTCCAGATCGGAATAGTTGTTGTGATAGAAGATTGAATCTTCTCAACCATAGAACTGTTGTTATTTTGCACAAGGCGTATCTGAGGAATAGATTGAATGGTGATCATTCTAGTAATAGACATGTCATTCAAACGTTTGCTTAAACGTGTCAGAAATTCGCGCTTATCGCTGATTTCATAATCCTGGAACTGTTCTTTGTTTAGTTCCATGTTAGCAATTTCTTGCTCAAGGTCCTGGTATTTAATATGGCCGGCAACAATCAGTTCTTCAAGTTCTTTTATGAAATCGATGTTCTGTTCAAATAAACTTTGCAACCCTACGTTATCTTTTAATATTGTAAGGCGGCCTTTGTCCAATTTGGTAACGATGCCATCAACATTTTTTGCAACTGTATCGTATTTAGAAAAGATTTTTTCTGTGTTTTGAACAATCTTTTTAAGAAAAGGAATTGAATACATCAAACGCTGCATCATATTCTTCTGAGATGGATCAATATCAATATAATTAATCTCTGTTAAAAGATCAGTGATTGTATTTCCAATTTCTCCAGCATCAAAAGATTTGATGTTATTTAAGAACGCATCAGAGTGACCGGCTAATTTGTTTTGAAGTTCTAATCCAAAATTCAAAATCGAATTGTTGTCAGTAGTATTTAACTGATTAGACATCGCTTTATATTTTTGAATGTCGGCAGGAGAATATTTAGATAAGTCCACTTTGCCGGTCGATTGGTCTAAGTGAATTATCGATAATTCTTTGCTTGGTTTAACTACCGTAGTTTGTTTTTCTTCAGGTATTACCGTTGCGGTTACTGTTTCCATGGTTTGATTTTAGGGTTTATTTATAATACTATTATATCAATATTTTTCGATTTTTAAAATTTTAAGTTAAATGATTGATTTTAAATAACCTAAGTTCATACTATAATCATCTATTAAATGATAGCCGTTTCCTATGGCATTGTGATACAATGTTTGAAGAAATACTTGTTTTTGGTATGTTAAAAACGTTTTGCATTCTTCAAATGGTGCATCTAATATGTACTTGACTACCCTTGTGTTCATCAAGAAATTTTCATTTTTGATGATTTTGTCAAGGCATACCAAATTTTTAACAAAGGCATAATTCAAGTAATTTTCTATGATTGGATTTGTTTCGTGACTTGATAATTCGGCAAAGTATAAGAAATAATTCTCGCTTTGGATATTATATTGTTCAAGCATCTTTTTTACTCTATGTTCATGTGCTCCTGTAATAACAATATCATCCAAAAACAAACATATATTTCCTTGTATTAAAGATTTATCTATGTGAAAAACATCCTTTTCCATGATGGCAAATCTTTGTTCTTTGTTCATTTCACCATATTCTTCTTTGTAAGAAGATTTGCGATACATTTTAGCTTCCAATACCGGCATTAAATTGCTGTGAACCAAATTATGATTCAAATAGCGTATGAAATAATCTTTCATCGCAAATGTAGCGGTAGGAATATGGACGTATGGAGAAGATATTACAATAATTCTTTTTTCTGGATGTATAAATAAAGATTCGGTTTTTATCTTTTTATACTCGTCAGAATTCATAAAAGACTGAGCCAATTCTATTCCAAATCTTCTGGCTACATCCTTGCATCCAAATTTGAACATACTATAATCCTTAGGATCAAAATAGATGTCTTTTTCATTAGTAAATTTATTGGCCGAATGCCTTATCGGAGTCAATTGTTTTGAAGTATTATTTTTAAATAATCCTTTTATTGTTTTAAACATTTGCAAATTGTTTTAGAGTATTAATAATATCATTTGAGTTGGCTTCTGTTCTTTCAAAGAATTTATATCCTTCTACTAATCTGGCTGCACCGTCGGTTGTGCGATTGTCTCCAATATGTAATATTTTTACATCAGAGGATTCTGCATGTTCTATAACATTCTTTTTTGCGAGGTCGTAAATTACGGGATTCGGTTTAGATAAACCAACTTCATCAGAAAATGTAAGAGATTTAAAGACTTCTAATATTCCTAATTGATTTATTCCGCGCCTTAAAAATACACCATCGGTAAATACGGTATTGCTGATCAAATGAACATCTAATTTAAGATCTTTACAAGTTTGCAGCATTTCTATTGAACCACCCATAAGCACAGGATGAGTGTGCACAAATAAAGTTCCTAATTTTTGCTTTATCTCTTCAGCATAATGCCAGTTGATATTTAATGCATGGCAAATATTTTTATACAAATCCAAAGAAGCAAAATGGACGCCATGATTTTCGATCAGGTCATCATGCTTAATTTTTATTTCTTTTATAATAGAAGGTATTTCTTTAATTAAAGATTTATCCTTCACATAAGAAGATAAAAACTCTGCCCTTTTTAAGCTGTATTCCGGATTAGGCTTAATTAGAGTTGCCCATAAATCAAATGTGACTGCTTTATTTTTCCTCACCTTTTAATTTTTTAAGGGTACTTTCTAATTGTTTTATTTGATTAGCTTTCATTTCTTTTACTAATTTATTTTTTGCCCTTTTCATAGCACTTATGTCCGCTTTAGTGGCACGATTTGATTTTAAAGCATAAATGTCATATTCGCCATGATCTTCGTGATAATCAAGAGCTATAAAATTAGCTCCGACCTTTTCTGCGCGCTCTATAATATCTTTTAAAACATTAATAGGAATTTCAACAGCATCACAGTATTCTATACCTCTGCCTTCAATTTTGACATTTTTATTAATATTTGAAGAATAAAGATAATCGTGATTCTTTTCGTCATTTTTCTTTTCCTCATCGGTAGCAAAAAAGAATGCTTTAAGGCGACATAATTCTTCGGTTGATTCTCTGAGAACAAGTTCTCTAATGATTTGTATTTCTGGCATGATGTTATTATTATGCTGCTACAAAACGGATCGAATTACACCAGTGAGTGTTATTTTTCAAAGGCAGTTCTTCTCTGCATTTATAACAAGTCACATAGTTTATTTCCAATGGAAGGCCAATATCCAAGTGAACCTGTCCGCATCCGCACACAAAGACATCTTTCACTTTGTGTTTTTCGTTAAGAACAAGGCTAGGTTTTTATCGAATTGCCTTGTAACATGTGGTTGTTGACTACTTTTACTTCGTCTCCAACATTTACTTCGTCTTTGTTCATAATAGATTATAAAAAGAGCCGAACCTAGGTTCGGCTCCTTGGGTTATTACTTAGTGGTAGGAAACGTAGGGCTTGCATTACCAAATATAACAGTAACGTTGCCATGGTCTTTAATTAGTTCAACTTTCTCTTTCTCTATCTCTATCTTCCTTAAGGCCATATATTCATCAATGGTCATGCCCATTTTCGTCTGATATGCTTTATCAGCAATTGCTTTGTTCTCTTCAGCTTGCTTACGCGATAGCTCAGCATCAGCGCGAGATTTTTGGGTTATAATGGCCTGATTTTGTGCTGCGGTCTTTTTAGTTTCGTCTACAACTTCCTTAGGAGGCTCAACTCCTCCAAATGCAATCTGTTCTATTTGAATTGGAATAGCAAGTTTTTTAATGTAATCTTGCATTTTAGATAATAACACCTGCTCGATTTTTGTTGTAGTTTCACGTTTGGCGGCTAATTCGAACAGTTCGTATTTTGCAATCTCATTTCGGCAGCTTGTTCTAAAATAAGGAGCAACGTTGTTATTGTACCAATCAGTTCCATATTTTTTATAAAGTTCAGGTGTTTGTCCTTTTATAACTTGAGTTTGAATATTTACTATACATGTGACTGGCGTATTATCTTTAGTAACAACTAATTCGAATTTTTCTTCTGTGTTTATAGGAACTAAAGAAAATTCTACATGATCTGTAGTACAAGCGCACCACTCAGATCCGGATGCTACTGGAGTTGGTTCAACTCCACCATGACCAAAAAAGTAAGGCTGGTAGATCAATACACTTTCTTGATTTCCTGATGGTTTTACTCTATAACAGCTAGAGAATGCTACAGTTGTTATAACTAACAACATGATTAATTTTACTTTTTTTATTTTTTTTTTTTTTTTGGTTTAAAATAGTGCCAAACTCTTTGTCCGGCACCGGTTGTTTTACTATTTTACTACTTTATTAATTTTTAAATAGAAGAGAACTTAATATTATTAAGAAAAGTAAATACAAAATAGAAATAATATATGATAATGTAGGCATTAACCAATTCCATAGCCACATTGTTGGATATGCCATTATTAGAGCCATTACAATTATTAATCCTAATGCGGCCAAAACTCCTCCGATATATTTGAAAACTGTTCCCATGATTACGATTTTTGAGTTTGTCCTGCTTCTTCGTTAGATACCACAACTTCTTTCTTTGGAAAATTAAAGAATTTAGAAGTCAATAATGGCACAAAGAAAATTATTAGAGTTAATGCCGACATGCAATAATCAACCGTTTCAGATTCAATCCATGCAAACTGAGGGTAATAATGTACCAAGGCGGATAGGGTTAATTTGATTCCTAAAATACCTATGACCAAGAATGCAGCATGTTCTAAGAATTTGTATGTCTCTAAAAGCTTTACAAAGGCTTGAGCTACAAATCGCATTCCTAAGATTCCGACAAATACTCCTAATATGATTAGAATGACATTGTTCGAAAATGCTACCACGGCTAGTACATTATCTACAGAAAGGCTTAAATCAATTAATTCTACTGTTACAATAGTTGCTATTAATTGACCAAAAGTTTTAGTCATCCAACCTACTGGTTTTTTATCTGCTTCTTCGCCTTCATTTCCAGATGAATTCATTTTATCTTTAAAAAACTTAAAAGTTAAATAAATTAGATATATTCCTCCAATTGGTTTTAAAAACCATATATGAATTAAATAAGTAGCAAAAAATAATGCTAATCCTCTAAATAAATATGCTCCTAAAATTCCATATCTAAGAGCTTTAGATCTTTGTTCTTTGGGTAAGGGTCGTACGATAGTTGCTAACATAGCACTATTATCTATGCTCAATATTACTTCTATTAATATGATATTTAATATAATTAATATTGAATGCCATGGGGTCAAAAATAGTTCATTTATTTGATTCATTTTATTTATAATTTATTGGTTTATATCTGCAAATATACATAAATAATATATACTAAACACAAATAAATTAAAATATTTTAGAAAAATGAACAAATACTATATGTATAGGCATATTAGATTAGATAAAAATGAAGTATTTTATGTAGGAATAGGAAAGGTTAAAAAGACTGCAAAATATAAACAATCTATTTATTCTAGAGGATACACAAAACATAGTAGAAATAAACATTGGAATAATATAGTTAAAAATACAGAATATTTAATAGATATAATGTATGAATCTAACAATTCTAAAGAAATTAAGAAAAAGGAAATAGAATTTATTAAAATATACGGAAGGAGAGATTTAGGAACTGGCACTTTAGTTAATATGACTGATGGTGGAGAAGGATGTTTTAATCCAGCTAAAGAAAGTCTTATGATAGGAAAATTAAATGGTAATGCTAAAAAGGTTTTTAGATACGATATAGAGGGTAATTTTATTAAAAAATATGATGCTTTGGCTGATGCTGTGAGAGATATTAATGGAAATATAAAATCTGACCATAATGGAATAGTAGCATGTTGTACTAAAAGAATTCATATATTTAAAAAATCATTATGGTTTTATAAATATCAAGGCAAAAAGGTTAATTATAAAGGAACTAAATTAAGTAAATATTTGCATAAACCTATAGGAAAATATGATATTAATACATTAAAATTATTAAAAGTATACAATACAATGTATGAAGCTATTACAGAAAACAATTTAGATTTATATAGTAACAATATTAGAGAATGTGCAAATGGTAAACAGAAACAAGCCTTTGGATATGTTTGGAAATTTGTTTAGATATAAAACTTTTTGTGGCCAATGTTATATAATCTAAACAATAAAAAGCATAAACAGCATACAAAGCACAATGAGTACAACAAGCACGGTCACCCCACAGTTAGAAAAACTATTCCTTCATTGGATATTTAAAAACTCCCAATTCTTCAAATCGGTAGAAGGAAATTTCTTTAAAAACGAAGATTTAAAATTTGTCTATAATGCAGCTAGGAACGAATTCCTATTCAGTCAAGACAAGCAATGTCCATCTATAAAAGAGATCAAAACAATGGTCAGAAGTTTAGATCCGGACGAAAAAATAAGCACTGATTTATTGAATGCTATTTTAAAAAATGATTTCACCGATTATAGAGACGAATTCATTGAGACTAGATTTAAAGCATGGGTTCTTTCTAACAGCACAATTGCCGGTCTGGTAGAATCGATAGAGAAAATTAAAAATATAGATAGAGTAGATTACACTGCAGTAAACGAAGCAGTTGATCTTATAAAAAATGTCATCAACGAAAAAACCACTATCGATTTAGGCGATAGTTCTATCGGAATTGACTTCGATGATCCGGATGCTCACAATCAAGAAACATTTGCAAACAAACTTCCTACCGGATGGGAAGCATTTGATACAATGTTAGGCGGAGGCATAGATAGAAAAACTCTAACTGTTTACATGGGAATGGTTGGAGGTGGCAAATCGATTACATTACAGAATTTCTGTGTAAACTTCGCCGATGCCGGATTCAATGTGTTATATGTAACATTAGAATTATCAGAGAAGAAGGCCTTGAAAAGAATGGGCTCAATGAGATTGAATATAGACATCAATCAATACGATGTTCTATCCAAAGATAGAGAGTTCATGAAGGAGAAGATAGATGAAGCAAATGGAAAATGTACCGCTGGTTTATTCGAAAGACAGCCAGGAAAAATATGGATAAAAGAATTTCCTTCAGGCTCTGCCACTTGCACAGATATAGAGAATGTAGTTAAACTAATATATGAAACAACAGGTAAAAGAGTAGATGCTTTAATTGTAGATTATATTCAAATCATGAAAGTTGATCCTCATTATAAAGTAGAGAATATGCTTTATTTGAAAGGTAAATATTTAGCAGAAGGATTAAGAGCTATTGGCCAAAGGCATAATTTGGCTGTAATGACTGCTACTCAAATTTCTAAAGAAAAATATAATGCTAATGATTTAGAGCTTAATGATCTTCCAGAATCTAAAGCAATAGCTGATACTGCGGATAGTGTTATTGGCATTATAAGAACTCCACAAATGAAAATAGAAGGAAGATACCATTGGAAAAGATTAAAATTGAGAGATTCAGAATCCGAATACGATAGAATAGGATTTGATTTCAACAAGAAAACTTTGAAGATATATAATGGCGAATTCATAGAGAATGTGCTATAAATAAAACAATTTTAAAAAAGTCTAATATAACAAATCATGGCAAAGAAAAATAGCGACGACATATCTTTCGAAGAGTTCGATGATTATGGAACTGGAAAGTTCACCAGGCAGGATGAAATGCTTGATAAAATAGAAGACGAAGATGATGACGACGAACAGGGAGTGGAAGATGACGAAGAAGATGAACCTGTAGAGAAACAAAAGAAGAGCGTAGCTACGGTGAAGCCTAAATTGATGGGTAAACACTCTTTGTCTCATGATGCTATTTTTAAAGGCAAAAAACAAGCTCCTCCAACCAACGAATTAGTTCAGGAGGAATATATCATCAAGCAAAACAGTGGCTCTTTCGAGATGGGAGAAGACAACTTAGAATTTGAAGTGTCTAGAAATAATATAGACTACCAAAGAAACCTAAAACTCCAGCAAGAAATTTATAGACTTCTTAAAAAGAGCACTGATTTGAAGATGGATGGACCTAGAAGAAAACCTAGTCGTTACGATCTTAATAACTATTTTAAGATTCTTTTGATAGATTTATCTAAATCCGGATATACTCACGTAGAAGTATTTGTGGAATTATCTCTTTATTTTTCTGATAACATTTGGACTATTTATACTCTTTTGGAAAATATCTATAAAGAAATAGTGATAAAAGAACTTTCTGAAAAATATGGCTTATCTCAGATTAAGAAAGTTAACTTTTTTTAGGAACTGAAAATAGAGACAAAAATTGTTTTAACGATAATCTTTTCAAATTAGCAAACCATTCTGCTGCTTTTCTTCTATTGCTAAATTCTTTGGTAAAAATAGGTTCTCTTTTTGAATCTGTCTTCGAAAAATAAGTGAATTTGGCCATGTACTCTATATATTTAAAAGACTATTCTACCATTTTTCAATATATAATAGAAATATAAGAAGGCAATACCCATGGAATTATCCAAATGGATCAAAGGAGAGGATTTAGAGTCATTTCCATTATTAGGAATAGAAACATTTGAAACTTTCTTAAAAGTTTGCAGGGATGTGTCTAAATGGGCTCTGGATGATGCTGGATTGGCTAACAGATCAGATACCTACAAAATATGGGTGTGCTGGCAAAAAACTTCAGATCTTCAAAAACTTAAAGACCTAGTTTCTAGATATAAATCAATGGGATTGATGCTTCATTATATCAATTTAAACATTGTTGAAGGATCACAAATCGGTTTATATGTTGCATTAGATTGGGTTCAAAACCAGTGGCTGATGACTTATGGCCTTACTAACAACAAGAAAATATACAGGATAGGACAATTTCATTTTACTCCAGCTACTAAGCTTCCTGAATCAGAGATACTTAAATATGTAAAAGACGAAATTGGAGATTTTGATCCTAGGAAGAATTTCTTGCTTAGAAAGGTGAAATCTGCTTTATTTTATTTTGATCCTGCATATTGTCAAAGAATGGATCCTTATATTTTAAATACCGAATGCATTTTATCTTGCAATGGATTAGGAAGTTGGAATGATGATAAGATGACAGAGGAAGAAGGAAATAAATGGCTTGATCTATTCAAGCAATGGGTAGCAACTCAGCCGTGGTGGGATCATGTTAAAATAACCGTTAGAGTAAAAAAGGGGCATTGGTTAGATTTTTGCATTAGTCCAAAGGTTTAAACACGCCTTTAAAAGGTTAAAACACACATTTAATTCAATACAATACACATTTTTTAAATAGAAAAAGGCTTCTTAAAATAAATTAAGAAGCCTTTTTGTTTAATGACTGGGTTGATTACCAGCGATTAGTTAATGCACGATTTTCCATATTTCTTACACGGCGAGAACGAACATCATTCATATCAACACTTAAAAGTTTAGATGCATTGTATCGGATTGCATCTCTAGTTAGAGTTGAGCTGTAAACTAATCCGGTTTTTGGTGTAGATCCTGCACGGAATGCTACCCATAAATCTTTAGATGAGTTTTTAGTTAGTTTTTCTGCCTTGTATAAAGGTTTGATTGTGTTGGTGTTCTTGCTTGAAGAACTTTTTTTTGACGCTTTTGTCATCTTTTTTGTTTTAAGTTATTATTAACAATAAAGCTATTCTATTAACTTCTAATCAAATATAAAAATATTTTTTGAAAATATTATTTTTTATCTAAAATTTTTAGCAGCTTCTCGTCAACATCATTTGGGGTAGTTGTGTGCCATGGAATTTCGTATATGTTGATTTCGCTATCCATCATAGGGAGAATAATTCCTCCAGAAGAGCTTGCCCACCATATAGAAGATTTAGATATGACTTCTAATCCTATATCCTTTTTAGATTTGTTAGCCGGAATAGAATTCAATAATACATTCAATGCATCATTAGAGATTAAAACGTCTCTATTATTAAATTGACTAAGCAATAAACCAGTGCCTACTTTTTTTACTTTAGGAGATTTAGGATCCATCAAAGTCAGAATAAGAGTTCCTGGATGATATGTTATTTTAATGACTGATTGATTCATTGATTAACATTTAACAGGTGAACATATTTTATGAGTATTTAATTTAGATAGATCTAATTGTTTAAATCCTCTAGGACGTTTTTCTATTATTGCATCCGTTTGATCTATTTTAATCTTAACTCTTTTAGATTTTTTATTTTCAGATCTGTGCGGAGTTATTTTATTAAAAACCAAATCTAAGTGATCTTTAATTATTTTAACTTGTTTAATAGTCAATTTATTGGTTTCTTGTAATTCAAAAAATCCGTGTAGCCAAAATGTAAATTCGTTTGAGTCCATATTTTATAAAATAAAAAATCCTTTGATCATTATAATCAAAGGATGTTACTGTGTTTATTTTTATTAATACCAGTTTGAGTCATTTTAATATACAGTTAAAAATAAACTAAAAAAAAAAATATGAATCATTATGTCTATAAAGTAATAGAAAGAGAAACAAAGCAATTTTATATAGGATCTAGAAGTTGTAAATGTTTACCTAAAGAGGATATTAATTATTTAGGATCTATGTGTGTATGGAAACCAAATAAAACAAAATTAGAAAAAATTATAATAAAACAAAAATTTAAAAATCGTGAAGATGCTATAATATATGAAATTAAACAAATAATTAAATATATTGAAAATCCTTTAAATGAAAATTATAGTATACCAGGTAAAAGTTTTCACACTACAGGCATGTTTGTGGCAACTAATGGAATTAAAAAATGTATAATGTCTGTAAATGATTCGCGGTTTATAAATGGAGAATTTTATGCGCTTTCTAAAGGAATGCTAACAGTCAAAGATATGTATAATAATACTTTACAAGTATCAATAAAAGACCCTAGATATTTATCAGGCGAATTAAAACCATTTTTTACAAATAAAGTTACCTTAAAAGATAAAAATGGTAAGATTTATCATTTTATAAAAAATGATCCTAATTATTCTCATTTAAAATTAACCGGAATAACAAAAGGAAAATTAGTGGTTAAAGATAAAAACGATAAACAATATTGGATTTCTATTGATGATCCTAAATATTTATCAGGCGAATTAGTTCATATTTCTACAGGATTTGTTAATGTTTATGATGAATTTAATAATATTTTAAAAATATCAATTAATGATCCAAAATATTTATCCGGAGAATATTTACATATTTGTACTGGTAATATGCCGGCTAAAGATAAAAATGGAAATATATTTTATATTAAAACTAATGATCCTAAATATTTATCAGGCGAATTAGTCGGTAATAGAAAATATATATTACATACTCAAGAAACAAAAGATAAAATAAGTAAATCTTCAAAAGGCGAAAAAAATGGATTTTATGGAAGAAAACATACTGAAGAAACACTAAAAAAGATAAATGAAACAAAACTAAAAAATAAATTAGAAGGTAAAACTAAATCTTGGATATGGATATGTAATGTAATATTACAAAAGAATATGAAAATAGTAAAAAATTCTTTAATACCTAAAGGATGGAAATTAGGTAGATTAAAAATTTCAAAAATTAAAATTTGAATAAACTTCCACTTTTTGTAAATGATGCGATGGTTCCTGTTTTTTCTCCATTAGAGTAATTTTCACGGGCATATATTAGAAATATAACTCCTGTGATTATCGCTACAAATAATAGTAGCATGATTGAGCTTTTGTGTTTTTTCATTTTATATTCGATTGCCTAAGGATCGAGAGGTTTTGGTTTATATTATTTTTATAAGGTCGCAGCCATTTCAAGAAGTCTCTCCTTAAGTGTTGATTTATAATTTGTGGAAACATGCTTTAGATCACCCTCCATGTCTTTGATTATTTTATGAATATAAACTTCCATATCTCCAGCATTCTTAAACTCTTCTGACTTTTTAAAATCACGAACACTATTTCCAACAAGCAAGGGTTTTAATAATGAATCTATAGCTTTTTCATGGATTCAACTTCGCGCTTTGCTTTAATAGTAACCCACGACATTCCTTGTCCATGAAGAGCTATTGTTACTTCTTCTGGAAGATTGAATTT
>Ga0182012_10004245_pt1 | contig 15015 bp, 9 predicted proteins | sample 612S2SmetaG_FD_120486 | JGI IMG/M metagenome (GOLD analysis project Ga0182012, IMG submission 120486) | Permafrost microbial communities from Stordalen Mire, Sweden - 612S2S metaG | ecosystem: Environmental > Terrestrial > Soil > Wetlands > Permafrost | place: Sweden: Stordalen | collected... | reverse complement strand
GGCGGAAGGAGTTGCTAATGCTCCGATCTCGGCGATGCCGATCCTGTTTTTGGGACAGGCGCAGCCAGCTTATATCTCCCTGCCTTCCTGAATTGGCTGCTCAGCCCGGACTCGCACCAGCGCCGTTCTGCTTAACTAGCGCGTGGACTACTAAACTAATTATCCCATTGACCAGTAAATTGGTAGGCATGGCAGGCTTTCACCGGCTGCCCCCGGTGGCCGTCCGCAAGGACCCCGCAAGACAAAATGGTGGAATCGTCCAGTAACGCTCCCGCATAAGCTTGCTTGCAAAGCAAGTACATTACTTGTCTGCCACGAACCCAAAGCAATTGGCAAGCCGCCTTGGTGCTGCACCAAGCAGACTGGGTTTTGGAGACCCGGTCGCGCAGGCTGGCGTGCGACCTAGACTAATTTAAACGGAACTGTAGTCATTTGGTTGGAAAGGATTGCCCGCCCTCATCCCGGCCTTCTCTCCCAGAGAAGGTGAAACGCTCCCGGCTCATCGGGATACTCCCAAAGCTGGATTGGTGGGTGCGCATAATGCAACCCGATTCCAAAGGATTCTCTTTCTCCTTGGAGGAAAAGCCCGGGATGAGGCTGGGCTAAAAACCATTATTCCGATGTCCCTCTGCGTGGTAATGGTATTTTATAAAATCTCGTTATATTTAATGATTGATCCCTTGCTAGAGGCCCATTTCCCAATAATTGCCGTCCGCAAGGACCGAAAGTAAAAGGGCCGGAAAGCTGCGGCAGCCATTGGCCGTCCGCAAGGACCTTCCGGCCCGTGCCATTTCAATAAAGAACAAACACCTCTTGGTGATCTAGACGATCCCAACCCGCGGTTTCACGGCGGCTGTTTCGGTGTTTAGGGGCACACCTCCTCCGAAGCCCTTAAAATGTAAAAGCGTATCAAACCATCTCGGCGCGCGTATTCACCAGCGATGGGCAGACCCCACCGGTTGAGAGCCATTGCTCTCTTGCGCCGATTTTAATGTTGTGCTGCCAGACATCATCCAGACGTCGCCTGTTTAGTATTCACCAATCGATCACCTTTGGTTGCGGGTTACACTCACTTCCGGGAAACAAAAAACCCTGCTTACACTCAGTAAGCAGGGTGGTGGAAATCTGATTTCGATTCTTTACCTGCTTACCCCCGGTTGATCCAAATTACCTTCGGACAACAGTCCAACTTTAGTAATGGAATACCCCAGGCTAAACCCGGTTCCGGGGTTATACCAACTATGACGTGTCGCCTTGGCGACCGGCATCGTTGCACAGCTAGTGGCTGATATGTTTAAGTAGGTTTTCATCGAACGAGTTAGAGGCTACCACAACTCTATGGCTACAGTCTACTGATATTTGCTAATATTTTCAGGGGTGCTGGTATTTTAAATACTCATATCCGGATTTCCGGATATGTTTTTTAACAACGCCTCTTCTCATTTCAGAATCAATGTTTCACTTCAACTTAAGCGTGGATTTTATTCAAAACATCCTGCCGGAACTTTTCGCTTATCTGGAATGGAAGTCATCGCCGAACAATGGGCGATCCCACTTTTCTCGCCCGCCCATCGAACCTGTCCATGTTGCGATTGATTTTATCAATTCTGAGATTTTCAAGACCGGGTGTATACTTTGGTTGAGTATGAGAACGATCTGGCATCGCAACGTGTGGCCCAGGGCAATCGTGATCATTGGCAACATTGCCATGTTGCTTGGCGCGCTTGATCCACTTGAAGGATCGGTTGCCATTTTGATCGGCAGTGCGTTTGTCGCGCTCGGCACTTTCCTCGACCAAAATCCTGACCAGCATCGCTTCTGCGGTTACCGTTCATTGGTTCTTGTTTTGATCGCCACCGGAGTCGGGGCCATGTGGACTCTCTCGGACTTTGGCGGGATTGGCGGCGGGTCCGGCCATTCGATGTGGTGGGGCCTCTTGATTCTTCCGTATCTAGTAGGCTGGTCCATGGGCATTTGGGGACCGGGAAATCCACGTTGGGTGCTATTGCTGGGCATCGTGAACGGCCTCTGGTTTCTCACCCTCTGCGGCATGGTGTTGTCTCGCCCCACCCGGCCTGCCTCAATTTGGGTAGGCTTCAGCATCAGCACCGCCGGGCTCGCCACTATTTTCGGTTGCCTCCACCGTTTACGGCATTTTCATTCACTCGCGGCAAAGCCATAAATGCCCTGCACCTGGCTGCGATCTTTGTTTACTCCGTTAATTTGATTTAATCATCCCTCTGATCGCCAATACCGCTCCTCATAGTTTCGAGACAACCACCACGATTGCCGAGTCAAGAAAAGCAACTTTGTCTGGCCCAATCGGCAGTCCGGGCCCACTCAGAATATATCTCCCGGCCGCGTCATGCTCCGGACCATCATCCATATCCAGCGTGCCTGCGCTGACTTCCTTCAAGTGCACCACATCTTGCGCCGGATCATCCGGGCGATCGCCGTTCCCTCGAGTTCCGGGATTGTGAATGAGCAACGCACATGGATCCGCCGCATCGAAGCCGACCATTGGCACCCAATGGCCGCCAGTACGTTTCCAATGGCCCTCGCCCGTTTGTGTATACCAGCCGACGGCAAGCCAGACGGCGCCATGCGGATCAAGCATCCCTTTTTTCATCCAGTCAAGATCCGGCCGGTCCGCGACGATAAACTCCCGCTCCCGGCGCCCAAGTTCATACATGCCTTTATATTCCATGGTGGTGCATTGGTAACCGTGGGCTACGACATATTTTTCGATGCCCCTTAACACTGACCCCGACCCAGTTCCCTTATCCGGATCGGTGCCCAGGTAATGAGGTGAGGCCAGCGAATTAATCAGGTCAATTTGCGCCTGGTCTCCCTCCCCGTCGGGCAGCAACTCCGGGAAGCCGTGATGCGCCAGATAGACCAGCGAATCGGAAATTGCCACCGGCCCGCAATAGTCCTTTCCACCATTTTTGAATCCACCGCGCGGATCGAGCTGCCAAAAATGCGGTGTCCCGGCGGCCCTCTCGGCGGTCGCACTGTAGTCGGCCTTCGGTCCGATGTCTGCCAGCGGAGTCGTGGCCGGCGCTGGTGCCGCGACAGCGACCGGCTGGGCGGTTGTGTTCATGATCCTGGCCGGTTGCAATTTCCTCGCCCTGACATGACTCCAGCAAAGGGCAACCGCCACCGCCAACAGGATAGCCAAAAGAATGGGGGTTTTTCCCGGCAGCCGCAAACCTCGCAGCCCTGCGCCAACACCGTGCCCGGCAACGGCGCTGAGCGAATAAGGCGTCAGCCAAAACGCCACGGAGTAAGGACAATAGTTGCCGCCATATTTATGAATCCAAAACATGTTGGTCGCCGCGTAAGTCGCCAGCGCGACCTGCGCGGAATCCTTGCCACGCCACGCCCCGTCAAGGGAAGCAAGGAGTGCGCAGGGCCAGCCGTTAATCAGGAGAAATTTTAAGATGGGCAGCAAGAGAGCCATATTAATGCTTACTACCATGGGACTGGTGGAACAGGAGGCATTGTGGTACGAGCTTTTGAGATAGCAGGAGTAACAGACCGACAGCGCGATAAACAGGACGAGGTATTCAAATGCCTTCTTTTGGGACTCACCCAGAGCTTCAAATTTTCCCACTATCTGGGCCGGGAGCGCGCTTACATTATCTTTGCCGGAATTAGAGTTTGTATTCATGACTGTATTGGGAACCCGATGAGGCTTCCGCGCCGTTTGGGCACGAAATTGTCTCGGACTGGCTAACCAGAATTGCCCAAATCAAGCAGGACTAATGCCGCAAGACGCTTCAGGGTATTGAGCAATCTTGAAGCACAAGCAATTGATTATAAATGAATAATACCATCCAAACTACATCTCCGGCGGAACGGCGAAGTTGGTATTTTCTAGGGGAACGCCAGGCGATAGAAGCCGGTTCCTGCATCGATGGGCAACGTGACGATCCATTCATTATTGGTAGACAGGGCTGAATTGGTTACAGCAGCCCAAACAACCGGCGGTGTGAGGTTGGTGGCAGAATACAAATTCAAATTGTTAGCCCAAGCCGGCCAAGTCAGGACCAGGGACACGCCGTCCGGAGTGGAGACATTAAGCGCCGGTTGCGGCAGGAAAACCTCAATCGCCGCGGAGACAGGGCCCGTACTGCACCCATTGACGGCAGCGACTTCGTAATAATTGGTTCGGCCGACGACCGCATTGGTATCCAAATAACTGGTTGCGGCGAATGTCACCAACAGGCTGAACGGGCCGCTCGCGTTGGTGGAAGAGAGCAGAGTGTAGCCAGTGGCGCCGGACACGCCGATCCAACTTAAAGAAACCTGTCGACTGCCCCAAACACCTTCCAAGCCAGCCGGCACCCCCAGGGACGCGACAACGCCGCCAATTCCGTATTTGCATTCCAAGTTGTTCTCTTCAACCACTCGGTTGGCATCCGATAATGCCGTGTCGAAGATCTTCACCTCGGCCAGATCGCCGCTAAAAAATCCGCCGCCACTCGGCACCGCACCCAGATCCAGGGAAGGCGGTGCTGTCAGCGAATTTGTGCCGCCGGTAATGGCGGCTGCCTGGGTTCCATCCACATAAAGCCCGATGGCACCGCTGGTCATCGTCCGTTTAAAAGTCACCACATGCGGCTGGCCATCATTGTATCCGTTACCCGAGTTGGTGGAAGTGTCCGGGTTGCCCGCACCGGCAATCACCTCGCCGTTGGCGTTCAAGGCGGTTCCGAAGTCATTCTGAACTGCGGGCAGATCACCGTTCACCAAGCCTGCGCCTTGATAGAATGCCGTGCCCGTCCCTTGATTGTTCTGGGTGCTCTGGAAAACAATTAGCATGGTAAAATCGTCCTGCACCGGGCGAGTAAATGACAAAAACGTGTTTTGAGAGGAATTAAATCGCACCACCGGAAGCCCGTTCATCGCTCCGGCCACATAAGTGGGCTGCTGCCCGGACGTGCCTTGGCTGGCATTATACCCGTGGCCGCTGGAATCCAGCCAGTTGGTCAGCAATGCCCCGTTTCCCAGCCCGGTAATGGCGTCGGCTTTAAACCAGGTAACCGCCGCCGGCGCCTGTGGAGTGGCGCTGGCTTGCGACGAATCGGAGCTGTTGGTGTAGGGGGTGAAGGCGCTGACGACGTAATAATACGTCGTTCCGTTAACCACCGTGGCGTCAATATAATTGGTCGTGGCGGTGCTGCCAACGATCGAGTAAGGGCCGCCACTGATAGTGGACCTCAGCAGCAGATAATTCGTGGCCGTCGGGAAGGTATTCCAAGCCAGTTGAACTTGGGCATTCGCCGCCACCGCCGTCAGGCCGGTTGGGGCGGCGGGCAGGCTGACACCCCATTTTTGAATCAACGAGGCTTCCTGTGCCAAACGGTCGGCGTCATCAAGGGCCGAATTGTAAATCTTTACTTCTGCCAGATCCCCGCTGAAAAATCCTCCGCCACTCGGCACCGCGCCCAGATCCAAAGTTGGCGGTGCCGTCAGCGAATTGTCGCCTCCGATTCCTGCCGCCACTTCCATTCCGTCCACGTATAATTCGATCGCACCCGTGCTTCTGGTCCGCTTGAACGTCGCCACGTGCGGCAGGCCATTATTGAATCCATTTCCCGAATTGACGGACGTGTCCGGGTTCCCTGTCCCAACAATAATCTGGCCGTTGGCGTTCAAGGCGCTCCCAAAGTCATTCACCGTGCTTGGCTGATCGCCATTCACCAGCCCGGCACCTTGATAAAAAGCGGTGCCCGCCCCTTGATTGTTCTGACTGCTCTGAAAAACTATGAGCATGGTAAAATCGGTTTGGATTGACCGGCTAAATGACATGAAGGTGCTGGCTGCCGAATTAAACCGCACCACCGGCAGACCGTTCATCGCTCCGGTCACATAAGTCGGCCGCTCCGCGGAGGTGGCCTGGGTGGCACTGTATCCATGGCCACTGGAGTCCACCCAGACTAATATGGTCGACCCGCTGCTGTGTCCAGTGATCGCATCCGCCTTGAACCAGGTGGCAATCAGCGGCGCCAGCGGGGTGGCGCTTACCTCGGCGGAGTCTTGGCTCCCTCCTTCGTTCCCGACGGCGCTCACCACATAATAGTAAGTCGTGAGATTAATTACTGCGGTGTCCGTGAAATGGGTGCCACTCAAACTCGCGATTGTCACATAGGGCCCGCCACTGTTCGTGGAACGTTGCAGATTGTAATTGGTCGCCCCGTAACTCGGGTACCAGGCTATCTGGACCATCGCGTCCTCGCCCCCGTTTGCTGTTAAGCCACCCGGCGCCGGCGGCGGACCAAAAGGTACGCCACTCACAGCTGCAGAATCACTGCTCGGCCCATTGCTTCCAACTGCGGCAACTTTGTAATAATACACCAGCCCATTGGTTAGGCCGGCGTCGGTGTAATTTGTTCCGCTCACGGTCGCGATCGTCGCGAAATAACCGCTGATACTCGCCGCCCGTTTCACGTCATACGTCGTGGCTCCGGCGCTCATGTTCCACTGCAGATTGACAAAGGCGTTGCTGCCACTGGCTGCTGAAATGCCTGTCGGCACGGATGGTGGCGCATAAGTGAATGTCTGGGGAGCCGACGCATTTCCGACCGCCGTGACGACCAGGGAGTAAGTACCAGCCGGCAGATTCTGTGGCAGGGTAAAATCCGTCGTCACCACCCGGCTACCCGTTTGCACGCTGGTGCTGTTCCAATTGTAGGTGCGCGCGTAATAGACATTCCCTGAGAGATTATTGGTCAGGCGCACGAGCGGATAATTGCCGCTCATTTGTTCGTCATCCCCATAAGCCGCCCCTTCGGAAATACCGTTTAGTCCGGTACCAGATAATTGATACGAGCCATCCGCATTCTCGGCGATACTGTTAATGACCGGCTGACCAGCGGCCAGCGGCGTGCCGTCGGGCGTGTACACATATAGTGTGCCCGTGTTCTGGCCGTCCATGAAAAGCACCGTTCCGTCCGGCAAATCAATCATGCTGGTCCCAAATGGGGCGGTATTATTGAGTGTGCTGCCACCACCCGGGGCCCTCACCTGCATGAACGCGTTGACCGTGTAATCATATTCATAAAAGCTGCTCGGTCCGTTGTAGGTAGCGGAAGGTCCGAGACAGCAAAGTATTTTGCCGTTCACCATCATGGCTGCCGGCGCGTCCGGGGCTCCCAGGCCATCGGGAATTGTGGGCCCAGCCACCCAACTGCCCGCACTCGTGACAGTGGCACCAGGCGTGTAGATGGCCGTATTCGTGGTCGATCCGATGTAAAACACCTCGCCGTTGGGCAGCAAATGTCCGCTGCCAAGTTCACCCAAGGAGGAGTCAAAGAGTGATACCGGCAGGCTGCCGTCGACCACCCAAGTGTTCTGAGAAGGAATGTAGTGTTCCGAATTTTGAGAAAAAGCGTCGATCGTGACAATATTATCACTCGGCAACTTCACCCAATCAGCTTCATCTTGTGAAGCCCGGCAGGATGCCGCCGTCTGCCAGCTGTTCAAGCCCACATTGTAAATCAAACAGCTCGTGCTCGTGTAAACCGGGCAGACCAGCGGGTTGCCGTTCGGCAGGATTTCCGAAATGCTGTCCGAAAAATCCGGGTATCCGGAGGCCGGAGGCGGAATCAACGTCCAAACGTTGTTCAAAGGCGTATACAGCTCAGCGCTATTGCCACCGGAACCGTCTTCGCCACCCGCCACCCATAAACTCCCATTCGTCAATAACTGGGATGAAAAGAACAGGCGGCTGTTGTTCATCATCGCCAGCGTGCTCCAGGTGCCGTTAATATAGCTGCCGTGGCTGTCAGGAGTGAGTTGAACACATTGGCCTGCCCCATTCATGCCAAGAACGGTTCCGTCGCTTAGCAGCATGCAGTTATTCACTCCAACCGGCGGGGCTGAAGCCAACTGCGCCCATGTCCCTCCGGCGGCAGCCGGACGTACGGACCACAAATGGCACAGGACGACTAGGAGACCAAACCGGACGCCGTCAGGGATTTGTAGTCTTAACTTCATAATTGTCGCGTTTGGTTGAAATGGTTATCCGACCAGATTGCCCCTTGATTGGCCGGAAAGTCGGTACTGGAATGCACGCTGGAAATGCTTAGTGGAAAGCGAGGTGGTGTGAGCTCGAAACTCTTAAACATCATGGCAGTCTCTCAGTTTGCCTCAAATCAATTACCCTCTCAAGTGGCCATTTCATGCCACATCGACTTCCATCTTCCTCAGCTAACCCATAACTGGGCTGTGAAAGTCCCGGACGCCCTGAACCCAGTCTGATGTCAGTTGGAAAGCCGGAAAATTCACAAGGAGAAGGTTCACTTAATTATTGCAGCGCCAATTTGCCATCCGCACAGGACCATCCACCGCGTCTGAATCTTCCCAGCACCTTTCGCCGCCAATCGGAGAAACATCTCGTTGCCCTTGATTAGATTAAGGCTTCATGTTATTGTTTTTTTGAAACTAAAAAAGAGAGGTAAAGTTTTTTTATTACCGCGACCGGCAAACCATTTTAAATTTAAAATTTCATGAAACTCCTTTTCTCAATCGCCAACGGACTGCTGCTGATGTTTGCGGGGTGTGCCACCGCACAGGAGCAGACCAACGTTCCGCCGGCCACATCGGACACTGTGGCCTCCACCTCGACCGACAACACCCTCTTGCCAAGAGCGGAAACCCTGTTGCACTCGGCTTGTGATTTTCTCGCCCAGGCGCCGGCTTTCAGTTTCAAGGGTGAAACTTGGCGGGAACACCTGAATGACGAGGGACAAAAAATCCAGTTCAGTCGCTCGGTGGAAATGGATGTTAAAAGACCGGACGGTTTGCGGCTGGAAATCAGTTCGCCTTCTTCGGAGCGATGCTTCTGGTATGATGGCAAGACGCTGACCATCCTCGACCGAACCCATAACTGGTATAGCACTGCGGCCATGCCACCCACTCTGGATGATGCCATTGACTCGGCGCGTGACGATTATGGAATTGACCTGCCATTGATCGATTTCGCGGTCAGCGACCCCTATACCAATGCGATCGCCAAGGTTGAGTCGGCTAAATATTATGGCATCGGCCCGGTGCTGGGTGTCCCCTGCTATCATCTGGCCTTTGCCCAGCAAAACGTGGACTGGCAGATCTGGATTGAAGTTGGCCCGCAGCCGTTGATCCGCAAATTTGTCATCACGCACAAAAATGATCCCGGTCAGCCGGAATTCACGGCGTTCATCACCAGTTGGGATTTGACCGACCGGATTGCCGATTCGGATTTTGTCTTCACCGCGCCAGTGAGCGCCTCAAAAATTGAAATGCGAAAGGAGCAGTCCGCTCACTGAACCACAACCTAATCATCTATATGAAACTCTTTCCTATTCTTCGTCCTGTCGCCCTGCCAGTCAGCATCCTGACCGTCTGCGCGCTCTGTTACAATCTTCCTGCGGCGGAGTATGGCAGCCTGCGCGGAAACAACCGCAGCAGCGGCCCAAGCCAACCCGCGCAACACCAGCAACCACAAGAGAGCCGTCAACCTGAGATCCGTCAACCGCAACCAGAAGCGCGCCCGGAACAGAGACCGGAACAGAGACCGCAAGATCACCCTGAACAACGGGAAGTGCCACAGCGTCCTGACGAGCATTTCCAGCCAGCCCCGGAGCAAGTGGATCGGGCACGTGCCGAAGCCGCCGACACCCGGCGACAGGACATTGCCCCGGAACGCCAGCAATCCTATTTTTGGTCGGATTATCACCGGGGAATGAATATTGATCGGTTGCCGGGCGGATATCGGCGCATCGGCCTGCGTGGCCATAATTATTTCTATTTTGGCGGCGTCTTTTACGACAATGGACCGTCGGGTTATGTGGTGATTGCGCCCCCGGTGGACGCGGAAATCCCGGATTTGCCTCCGGGCGCGGAAACGGTGGTGGTCGGAAGCAGCATCTATTATTACGCGGCCGGGGCCTTTTACCTTCAGCAGCCAGATGGCGGTTATCTCGTGGTGGCTCCCCCCATGGGCGCCGTGGTGTCCTTGTTGCCGCCGGACGCGACCGAATCAGACGTCAATGGTATCGCCTATTACGTTGCTGACGGGGTGTATTATTTGCCCGTTATGCAAAACGGCGTGACCGCATTTGAAATCGTCCCGCAGCCCTGACGACCGGCGAGCCTGATCCGAATCCGCCATCTGCTTGCAACTGAACTTGCTGGCCTAACTTTAGCCGTTCCAGTCCCCGGCTTGCTTCCCGGCGCGCTTCGGCCTAATGCGCCAGCCGCGTGATCATCGCGTAAATGATCAGCACCAGTAGCACCATACCCAGGCCGAAGAAGAAATAGCCGAAAAAACGGGCGATATTTTTCCAGCGGAACCACTCGTCGCGCACCCGGAAATCATCCAGCCGCCCGGTGGCCAGCAACCGCTCGTACCAGCGTTTGCGTTCATGCAACATTTCATTCTTGGAGATGCGGCCCGAGAAAATGACGGTGTCCATCGGGAATTTTTCGATTCGGAAATGGGTGTTGAAAAAGTGGATCGAGAAAATGAACCCGGCGGCGAGCAGCGCCTCATCCGAGTGAATAATCAGCGCGATGTTCAAAATCCAGCCCGGCATGAATCGCGTGAAAAAGGTCGGAAACCACATCAACAAGCCCGAGCTGCCGATGATGGCCACACCCCAGAACACCGCGAAATAATCGAATTTCTCCCAGTAGGTCCACCGATCAAACTGCGGTTTCGGGCCCTTGCCGAAAAACCACTTGTTGTGCGCCACAAAATCGTGCCAATCCTGGATCGAGGGCATCATGGAATCCGGCCCGAAGAGCACCAGCCACAAACGGCGGAAATGGAATTTCCCATCCGCGGAATCCCGCAGCGACTTGCGGCCTTTCCACGCCTTGCCAGTCAGCGAGATCAAGTGAAGGCTGAAATAAATGAACGTGATGACCGCGCCAAACCGGTGCAGCATCCGCGCTGTGTCCGGACCGCCGATAATGGCGAAAATCACCTCCGCCCAGCCGGTATAATAAAACTTCAACGGCATGCCGGTGATCACCAGCAACAGGAAGCTCGACACCACCATGAAATGCAGCAGGCGCTCAAATGGCACGAAACGTGTGAACCATTCGCCGTCCTCCTGCGTCGCGGTTTTCGCCTCGCGAAATTTTTTTGAGTCATTGAGATACAGATAACCGGCGCGCACCACCCAGGCCAGCGTGTGCAGGCCAAAAAAGGCAAACGTCCCAATCAACAGCCCCGTCATTCCCATGAACACCACGTGCAGCAGAGGATAATGTTTGGAGTCCGACGGATTCGCATGCGGCATGTATTGGGTAAAGCCAATGGTCGCTCCCGGATGACATTGCTGGCAGGTGGCCAGGATATTTGTTGCGTAGAGATGCGATCCCGGGTTGCTGGGAGGCAGCACATCGTGATACCCGTGGCAGTCGTAGCACGCGGCCACGTCTGAGGCAACGTTCGGCCTGCCTAGCGCCATTGCCTTCCCGTGATACGTGTCGCGATAATGCTCCAGCCGGTCCGCATGACACTTGCCGCATCGCTGGTCACTAATCGCCTTGAAATTTTTGCCTTCGGGATCATCAATACCATGGGCAGTATGGCAATCAGTGCATACCGGCCCGCGCGTGTCTCCTTTCGCCAGCAATTGGCCATGCACACTCTTCATATACGTCTGTTCAATGCCCAAATGACATTTACCGCACGTTTCTGCAATGTGCGCGTGGTTGACTGGCGAATCCCGGTCCACCGGCCGCTTGATATTGTGGACACCGTGGCAGTCAGTGCAGGAGGGTGCGACAATCAAGCCCATTTTCAATAGCGCGCGCCCGTGAATGCTGTCGAGGTACTCTGCCGCCGCCTCGGGCTGTTTGATGCCATATTCCTGGGTGAGTTTGTCGTTGCTATGGCACTTGGCGCACGTTTGCGGGAGGTTCATCTTGAACACCGGCGACGCCGGGTCCTTCACCGGCAGCATGTCATGTGATCCGTGGCAATCCCAGCATTCCGCCGCGCCGGAAGCACCCATCGCATGGCTCATGCCGTGAATGCTCGACCCATATTCCTTTGCCTCCTGGTCATGGCAGCCCGAGCAATCCGGCGCCGGTAATCCAGCATCATGAACCAGTTCCTTGACTCCGGCATGGCAATCCGTGCACAGCAGCATGCTGTGCACCGATCGATTGAAGCTATTGGTGGGGAAGATTCCCAGCGGAACGTTCTGCCCGTTCACTACGCGGGTGGTCGTGGGATCCGTGTGACAATCCAGACAGTCCGAGTTGGCCAGCTTTTCCGGTGCTTTCTCGGCGGCCAGGACACTGGAACCCAGCAAGCAGATTCCCAACACCACACCGGCCCGGAACCGGGTGGCAAGCTTGAGTATTTTGGCCGGAGTGCTATGGGCCGCCTGTATGGCAATCTGCGCAAGTAAGGTCATAATCGCCGCCCGTATGGTTGAAAGTTTGACCGCCGGGCGTCATTTGCCGCAGCTCCGCACCAGCCCCCTGCGCGAGTATCGTATGGCAATTATTGCAATCATCGGCCTTGATGACCCGTTTGTTATCCTCGGACTTGTGCAGCGCGTCGTGGCACCGGAAACAACCCGGCCAGATCATGTGGCCGATGTTGTCCGGATATGCCCGCCAATCCGCCTTCATCTCAGGAAAGAAATTGTCCGAATAAATTTTTTGCACCGCCGCAATCGCTTGCAGGACTCGCGTGTCCTCCGGATAACTCGCCTTTAGCGCCGTCGCAATGCCTTCGCGCGCGGCGGCGTCCGTGTCGTAATGCCGGGTGAGCACATAAACCGCATTGGTCTTGATCCACGGCATGTCCGGGTCAATCAACCGCTGCGCCAGCGCCGCGTTGACAGCAAAATCCGGCGCCACGTACCGGTGCGACGGCCGGTTATGGCAATCAATGCAATCCATTTTCCGGATCGTGTACTGGCTGATGTCATTGGTGAAGCGCGGCGCACGGAACACCGTGACCACCCCTTGCGCATCCGTCAGCCGCACCCAGGGAATCTTTTGTCGTGCGGCATCCGTGGCAATGTATTCCACGGTGTTGCCACTCAAAATGTGCCAGTGAATCCCGCCCGCCGGCGCCGAGCCGGGATCTCCCGAACCAACTTTCAATAACAGCCGGATGGAATAAGGCGTGTTGGAAGCGTCGTCTTGAAAATAATTGAAGGTGCGATCCAAATTGCCCACAAACGCCTTCGGCCAATGGCATTGCTCACACGTCTCGTGCGCCGGGCGCAGGTTTTTGATCGGCGTCGGAATGGGCGTCGGATATTTGTGGAACGCCACCGCGTACATTTGGTACGAGCCGGCAATCTTGGAGCGCACGAACCACGACGCGCCCGGGCCAACGTGACATTCCACGCAAGCCACGCGGGCATGGGGGCCAAGATCATGCAGCGTCAACTCCGGCTTCATCACCGTGTGACAAGTCTCGCCGCAGAACTCCACCGACTCCGTCACGTGAAAAGCGTTATAGCTGCCCACTGCCGAAAGCATGATGAACAGCATGCTGCCGACCACAAACGCCAGCAGCATCCGCCGGTCACGCGCATTCGCGAGGTCAATCTGCAGCCGCGGCACGGCCAGGTTGCCCTGCTTGCGTTTTCGGCGCTCACGCCAGGCGCCGAACAAAGCCACCGCAATGCCCGCAATCAAAAATGATGGCACCACGAAATAGGTCAGGATGCCGATGTACGGATTGGAAAACTTCGCTATCGCGTCCAGCATGAATAACAGGCCGAAGGAGAACAGCGCGCCGATGCTCAGCACCAGGCCGGTTAGGCTAAGCCAGTTGCGGAATAATGAAGGCGCGTGGGAAATCTTTTCTGTATTTTCGGGATTCTGGCTGGACATGGCGATAGCGTTGACATCAATCGATGCCTTTTAGTTTTTCAGTGGTAGAACGCGGAGTTGGTTAAGTCTTCAGGCCGCGCACGTAGGCAATCAACGCCTTGATCTCATCATCTGACAGGGCGTCAAACGGCTTCATCAAGGTGCGGTCATCGTCACTTTTCAAACCTTCCTTGAGCGCCTTGAACGCCGCGTCGTCCTTGATATCGGCCTGCACCTTGGGGTCGGTGAAATCCTTGACGTTCAGCCGGGCTCCCATCTTGGTGTTGCCCTTGCCGTCTTGGCCATGGCACTTCACGCAAAGAGTGTTCCAGTTGTCTTTCACATCGGCCGCCCGGACGGTGACCGCCGCGGCGAACCCGAATGCGACCGCGAGAATAATGATCTTTTTCATGTTCGTTTTCTATTGTGGTTGACTATTGTTTGTTCAGGTCCCTGATCGGGTCCCTTGCAAAAATTGTCCTCCATAGTGCGGAAAGGCACTAACCCTGAGTTGGCGAATGCTGTGCGTTTTTTGATTTATGCCGCAATCCAGTCACGCTGAATGGGCAGCGCGAAACGAATCAATGAACCAGCCGACTGACGATTTGGAAAACAACCAGCGCAGCCACGTAAGCCAGGCCGGTCATGTAGACGATTTGGAAGATCGGCCATTTGAGGCTGTTGGTCTCCCGCCGGACCACGGCGGAGGTGGACAAACATTGTGCCGCCAGGATGTAGAAAACGAGTAGGCTGGCGCAGGTCGCCGTCGTGAAAACCGCGGTACCGTCACTGCGCACTGCATGATGAAGGGTGTCGTACAAAGAATTCGGATGGTCCTCGCCGCTTTCCCCCAATCCGTAAACTATGGATAACGTCGATACCACGGCCTCGCGGGCCGCAAAGGAGCTGAGGATGCCGATCCCGATTTGCCAGTCAAATCCCAAAGGCTTGATGACGGGCTCGATCACGTGGCCGATTCGGCCGGCGAAGGAATGTTGCAGCGCGCTTTGCGCGGTCAGCCGGTCGGCAGCCTCCCGCAGGTCAACTGCGTGGCTCTTCTGGCCGGATTGTTCGAGTTGTGCCGCCTGCACGGTCATGGTGACCGCCCGTTCCGGCACCGCGGATTTTGGATAATGCGAGAGAGTCCAAAGCACCAGCGAGATCACCAGGATC
>Ga0182012_10004243_pt1 | contig 15019 bp, 9 predicted proteins | sample 612S2SmetaG_FD_120486 | JGI IMG/M metagenome (GOLD analysis project Ga0182012, IMG submission 120486) | Permafrost microbial communities from Stordalen Mire, Sweden - 612S2S metaG | ecosystem: Environmental > Terrestrial > Soil > Wetlands > Permafrost | place: Sweden: Stordalen | collected... | reverse complement strand
TGCGTTGCAGGGAAACCTCGAGGTCGGCCTTGAAAAAAAACGTCAGGTCGGGCAGGGCGGCGAAGTTGTAAATGCCCCGCACCCATTCCGGCGGACAGCCCCGCACGACATCGCGGGCAAAGGCGGTGAACACATACCGGTCGCACAGCACGACGTATCCCGCGCGCAACAACGGCAGGAGATGCCGTTCATAGCGGTCGGCAAAATCAGTGGCGTGGATGAGGCTGAAGGTCGTCGGGGTGAGCAGCTCGCGCTTCTTGCCCTTGCTGGTGGCGGCCTTCACGAGTTCCGAGGAATTCCATTCGCTGAAATAAACCTTGATGCCCTCGGCTTCCAGCCAGCGCTTGAGCAGGTAAATCTGCGTGGACTTGCCCGAGCCATCCAGCCCTTCCACGGCCACGAGCCTGCCCGGGTAGCCCAATTCCTTAAATGTTTTCTTCGCCATAACGGTTGCGCGGACAGTTTACCGGAGTCGGTTGCGGGAACAAGCGTAACTTCCGCAACCCTCACGTCACTCGGGCGTCTTGGCAAGCCGCGCGCGCGTTACTGCGGCAGGGTGCGGTAGAAGCGCCGGGGGTGGTTGGGGGCGTCGAAATCGGTGTAGTTGAAGGTGTTGCCGGTAAGGACGCCGGAGGTGAGGTTGAACCAGTCCAGGAGGTTGGTGGAGGTTTGAATGAGGAAGGGGGTGCCGGAGGCGCCGGTCAGGTGCAGGGCGAAGCCGCTGGCCGGGCTGGCGGTGGGGGACTGCATTTGGAATCGCTGGTTATTGAGCACCGTGTCCAGTGGCAGCAGGCGGTAATACCGGGCCGGACCGCGTATGGGGGTGGTGTCCACGTAATCCAGCGAGGCGGCCAGGAGGGTGTCGGTGTCAATGGTGGTCCAAGTTGTGCCATTGAGGGAGGACTGGAGGACAAAGCTCTGGCCTTTGGAGCCGATGACACGGAGGTCATAGCTGCCATTCGCCAGGCGCACGGGGGGAGCGGGGCTTAGGGCGGGGGGCAGGGGGGCGGTGAGGGTGAGGGTGAAGGGCACCTCGCTCTCGTTCGGGGTGGCCACCTCGATTTGATAGGTGGTGCCGGCCAGAGCATAGAAATAAGCATCACCCACGGAATCACCGGTGGCCAGCGGAATCAAGCTGCCGGGAGTTGAACCCGCATAGACGCCATAAGGGGGATAGCTGGGATAATCGTAAAAATCGTTGTATTCGTAAGGACCGAGGACGTTCAGGGCGACGGTGCCGCTGGCGGGGGCGGTCCAGGAATACCAGACGGTACGGGCATCCAGGCCCGCGCCCAGATCGGGATCGGTCAGCTCCAGGGTGGCCCCGACGGTCGTGCCGTTGGTGGTGATGCTGCCGCCGGTGAGAATGGTGCGCTGGGCGAAATTGTCATTGGGCGGAGCAGGGGGCGGTGGCGGTAACGGCGAAAAGAAAAAGTTTATTGATGCCGCGCCGAAGCTACCGTTCACTCCATCCAAGGATATTTGGTACGTTTGTCCGGCCACCACGGGAAAGGAGATGGGTGATACCACACACCAATTCAAAGGATAAACTGGGCCGCTTGGATTGATGATAACCGGGCCATATCCACTATAATAAGCTGTATTGCTGGCACAAAGGCTCAAATTGGTGAGTATCGAACCGGTATAGACGGCTAATAACGGACCGGAAGTTGGTCCAGGCGGCTGAGGAAAACCTGGGCCGGTGACGATCACATCCTCAGGCACGATGCTGCTGGTAACAACATTGTTGGAAAATGCCAGGGAATTGATGGTGACATTCCCATTTATGGGTGCCGTCCATGACCACCAGATGGTACGTCCCGATGCTCCCGCAGGTAAACACTCGCCGGGTTCGATGGTGGCACCGCTATCATCGCCTGAAAGTGTCGTATTGGTTCCAGTGAAGACAATGCGTTGGGCGAAGTTGTCATTCCCCGGCGGCACTCTAATTTCCACAGTTTTGCTCGTGGTGACACCCCCAAACTGATCCGTGGCTTGGGCGGACAGCACGTAGTCGCCTGGGTTTAGATTGGTCAAGAGCGTGCTGAACGGCGGGTTGGCTGCGACACTCAAAAGGTTGGAATTCGCAAAAAACGCCACCGAGGTTACCGCTCCCTCCATGTCAATCGTACTGGCATCCACCTCCAAATTGGTTCCTGCTGGCAGGATCGCGCCTTCCACCGGATTAGTAATTGCCACCTTGGCCATTTGCAACGACCAGGTGAAAGCATCTTGACCCCATGAAACCTGAACGACTGAAATAGGATAAGTTTGACCGGCAACCGCGTCGAAATCCACCTCCTCACCATACCCTCCAACACCAACGGTGGTAAGATTGGAAACCACATTTCCACTGAATACACCCAAATACGCTTGCGGTGGTTGAATTCGGACATAACCACTGGCTGGAGCCGTCCAAGCATACCAAACCGACGGACTCACGTTCGCCCAGACTCCATTCACAATGCTCTCAAGACCCGTCAAATTTGGCTCCCCGGGCTCGACTGTGGCATACAGTGTGGTTCCGGTCACGGTAACGTTCAACCCGGACAAGGGCGTGCGGTTGGCAAAGGAATCATTTCCCGGGGCGGGGATGAAGTTGAGATTCAGGGAGAACGGTCCCGGACCACTCTCCACCTCAATCCAGTAAGTAACCCCGGTCACTGGGGTAAAGGAGGTGGAGTGGCCGGAGGCCACCGAGGTCAAATTCGAAATACTGGCGCCGGTGTAGATGAGGACATAGGGCACGGAACCATTCGGGGAGGTGGTAACGGTGGCTTCGCCATTATCGGGAGCGGTCCAGGAATACCAGACGGAATTATAGAGGCCGCCATAGGTGTCATCCCCGATTACGGTAAGGTTGGTGCCGGTGAGGGGAATGGCGCTGGCGATGGTGGTATTCGTGGGGACCGGTTGCAAGTCCAGCGTAAAATCATCGTCATAAAGGGCATCCAACTGAATTTGATACGTGGTGCCTGCTGTCGCGGTAAATGGCGCGGGAACGGAAGAGTAGAACGTGTTCGAGGCCACCAAAGAAAGATCTGCGAGGGAAGTTCCGGTATAGACCGCCAGTTGTCCAAAGCCATTGTCACTGGCCAGGTTGAAGTAGTAAACGTTGTCTGCGGGTGCCGTCCAGGTGTACCACACCGTTTGGTCCTGGCTCTCGTAATGCAGGCCGGGTTCGCCGGCTTCCCAACCCGCGCCGGCGGTGGTGCCGGCGACGGAGAAAGCCATGCCGGTGAGGGGGGGGCGATGGGTGAAATCGTCATTGGGCGGCACCACCGAGAGGCTCACCGGCCGGGCGGGCCAGGTCAGGCCCTGATTGTCCACCGCCACGGCCGTGAGGGTGTAATTGCCATAATAGACATTAGTCCACAGAATCGAGTAGGGCGGGCTGGTCGCCACTCCCAGCCGGGCGTTGTTCGTGTAGAAGTCAACTTCACTCACCGGCGCGAGAACCGAACTGGCATCCACGGAAAAGAGCAGATTGGTTCCGCCGGTCACCGCTTCACCATTGGTGGGACTGGTGATTTGCACATTGGAAAGAATCAATTGCAATGCGATGGGGCCAAATTCCACGGCGGCCCCGATGTTATAGGTGGCGCCAGCCACGGCGGTAAAGCCGGTGGGCGCATAGCTTTCCACTACGGTTTGCAAGTAGGAGAGGGAATTACCGGCGTAAACCCCCAGGTAAGCGAAATAGAAATAGTCGTCGTTCGGGACGGAAAGGGTGACCCACCCGGAGGCAGGCGCGGTCCACTGCCACCAGATGATGCCATTGCCTTGATTCGCCAGGAAGGGGGGATCGCCGGCTTCCGCTTGGGCATTGGCAGTGGAATTGGTCAGCAAAATATTCGAGCCGGACAATTTCAAACGATTGGCAAAATTGTCGTTGGCTGGCTGCACGCTGAAATTCACCACCGGTGATGACCGGTCGTGCCCGAGTTTATCGTAGGCAACCGCCGTCACGGTGTAGTTTCCGCCGGGAACATTGGTCAAAATGAAGGCGTAGGGGGAATTGGAGACAGTGAGAGGGTAGTAGCCATTAACATAATATTGAATTTGCTGCACGGGCGTCTCGGTGGCGGTGGGCTGGGCCTGGAGCGTGAGATTGCAGCCGTTGGTGAATACCTGGCCATTGGTTGGGCTGGTAATTTGCAAATTGGAAAGGGACAACTTCAGTTCCACCGAACCGGGGGGACCCACAACGCCGATGTCATACGTTGTGCCGGCCACGGCGGCAAAGGTGGGGCCGTTGGTGATTAACGTGAGTTGGGTCAGAGAAGTGCCGGTATAAACCGCCTGGTAATCATAATAATAATTTCCAGAATTCGCGGTTAGGGTGACCACACCGGAATCGGGGGCGGTCCACTGCCACCAGATGGAATTGGTATAACCGCCGCCAATGGCGGGTTCGCCCGGTTCGGAGGTGGCTCCCAAATTGGAATAAGTCACATCAAACCAAGTGCCGGTTAACGGGGCGCGGTTGGCAAAATTATCATTAGCAGGGGAGGGATACTGGACCCAAATGGTGACCGGGGGCGAACTTCGCTGGTGGCCCAGGCTATCGGTGGCGGTGGCGGTCAGGACATAGGTGCCTGCGGCGGCGGGTGCCCAATTAACCAGAAAAGGAGTTCGCTTGTTGAAGGCGCCCACGGGCTGGCCATTGGCAAAATATTGGACTTGCAGGCTGCTGCCATCGTTGGCTGTGGTGCTGGCAGTGAGGGGAATGGTGGCGCCGAGGAAGTAACTGGCATGGTTGGCCGGGCTGGCAATTCGCACGGTGGAAAAAACCAGGTTCAAGGCCGCCTCGCCGGGCGGGCCATAGGCGGCAATGGCGTAAGCGGTGCCTGGGGTGGCATAAAAGGTTCCAGTTGAGTCCAGGGTTACGTATGTCAGGTTCGTCAGGGAGTTGCCGGTGTAAACCAGCAGATCGTCGCCCAAGGGTGAGGTGACGGTGACCAAACCGGCGGCCGGGGCGGTCCAGGACCACCATATCGAAGGATTACCCGAGCCGTCCCCCGGTTCGGCGGGTTCCAAGGTGGCCAGCAGGCTGTTATTCGTGAGGCTGATCCAGGAACCCGAAATGACGGTACGCTGGGCGAAATTATCATTGGACGGCACGCCGACGAAACCCAGATTGAAGGTGAATGGCCCGGGGATATTCACGTAGTCGAGGTCATTGTCAAAGGCGATTTGGTAGGTGACACCGGCTTGCACCGCGAACACCAAACTCTCGCCGTCACCATAGAGTTCCTGATTGCCACCGGTTTCACAGGGAACGGGAGCGAGATTGGTGAGCACCGTGCCGGTGTAAAAACCCACGGGCAAGGTGCCGAGCTGGCTTATGGAAGTGAGGGTGACCTGACCGTCGGTGGGGGCGGTCCAGGCATACCATACGGAAGCGTTGCCGCTGGCACCCCCATTCTTGGGTTCTCCCGGTTCATGGGAGGCGTAAAGGTTGTGGGCATTAATGGTGAGATTGCTGCCGGACAAGGGGGTGCGGTTGGCGAAGTCGTCGTTGGCGGGGCCGGTGACCGGGGTGAGGGTAAAAGCGACATTGCCGGGTCCCCAACCAAACTGGCCGTCGGCGGTGATTTGATAGGTGGTGCCGGCTTTGGCCCGAAAGAATAATTGCTGTGGTTCCTGCTGCCCGAAGCCGTTGGCAACGACCAGCGACAAGTTGGTGAGGCTGGAGCCGGTGTAAACGCTGAAACTAAGGGGGAAGCTGTTGGTCGCCAGCACAATGGCCACATAGGTGTCGGCGGGAGCGGTCCAGGTCCACCACAGGGAATGTTGGGGAACAGTGCCATTGTTGTCGGGTTCGCCGGGTTCGGCGGTGGCCAGAGTGTTGTCCTCCGAGAAACTAGCCGGAAGTTTGCCAATGGCCCAGCGGCTGGCAAAATTATCGTTGCCAGGCAAAATCGTGACTTCCACGGGAGCGGACACGGTGGTGGCATGCTGGTTATCGGTGGCGACCGCAATCAAGGTATGCACGCCGATGGGAAGATTGTGCCACACTGCGCTATAGGGAGCGGTGGTGACCGAGGCAATTTCGTTGGTAACGTCGAAGTACCAGGCGACCGAGGTGACGGTTCCGGCGGGATCGGACGCCGTCGCGGTGAGCGTCAGATTGGTGCCGGAGTAGAACGTGTCGTTGGTCGCCGGGAAGTTGATACTGATGGCCGGGGGCATGGTTTGCCGGGCGGGGCCGTAGAAGGCGGCGACGATGGGGGTGGTCTGGTTGAGAACGAGGGCGTTGTCGCACGGGTTGGCCTCGCCGGTCGGAATCCCGAGCGCCTGGCCGTCGTATTGAATATCCGGGTTGGAAAAAGCGGGCAATCGCACGCCGGAGAAGGCGTCCACGGTGCTATATTCCACGCCCGCGTTGTTATCGTAAAAAGAATACCCGTAACCATAGGGCAGGGCGGCCGCGCTGTCGGCATAGGGTCGTTCCAACTGGCAGCCGAAGTTGAAGCTCAGCACCACCGGCAAATAATTCAGGCCGGTGAGAAAGGGCTGGCGGAGGATGCTGAAGGCGTTTTCGGCGGAGGGGCCTTGCAACCCATAAAAATCGTAGTCGCTGCCCGTTTCGGTGATGAGGCATACCAGATCGGCCTGGTACTGGTTGCGGAGGGCGTGGGCGGTTTTGAACACGGAATCATTCGGATTGGCCAGCCGGGCGAGATCGTTGGACACGCTGCCGGACTCCGAGTAGTTGATTTGGGCCACGTTGGCCAGGTAGATGCGGGTACTCACCCGGCTGTTTTGAAAAACAGTATTGGCCTCCACCACCGCTTCGTTGATTTGATTCCACAACACGGCGGTGCCGCCTGCCCCGGCGGCCGCCTGAGGCGTGTAGAGTACCAGCACGCTAACGGGGGTGACTGGTTGGGCGGATGGGGCCGGGAGGAAGGGGAGGATGGCGGGAGGGGGATTGGGTATTACTTGGGCACGGGCCGCAGGGGGGCTGCCGCCCGCCAGGAGGAACGCCAGGCACAGCCAGATGAACCGCCGGTAAAATGTGAAACGACACCGCCGGCTGATTTTATACTCCTCCTCGCTGCTCATGAGGTTATTTAATCATCAAGTGTTTATGGTTTCAAGGCTTAAATGGGGAGAGGAAACATCCAAGCTCCAAGCACCAACATCCAGAGAATAATCAATATTCAATAATCAAACCGCCGCCGCCTAAAAGGCGTTGGCGGACCGGTCGGCGGACAGCCTGCTGCGGCGTCCAAGGTGTTGGCCAAGGCTGGCTAACGGGTGCGATTTCGGCGGTTGGCCGGGCGGTTACGGAATCACGGCGCGGTAAAAGCGCTGGGGCGAATTGGTGGCCGCCGAGTCGCGGATGATCACCACGCCGTTGGAACCGGCAAAGTTGGTCAGGGTGCTCCACGCATTGGTCGCGGCCAGGTTGGTGGCAAACTGGATGTGCCCGTAGAGGTTGGTGGACACTTGCACGCTGAAATTATAGCCATTTGTCGTCCAGCCGTTGGTGCCCGCCAGGCTCAGCAGCAATTTGAACGTGTTGCTCGAGACCACGCTGAGCGTGTTGGTGGTGGAATAGTTGCCGCCCAGGTTTTGCGCGTACGCATTGATCGTGTTGTTCCCGGCGACCATTTTCAGCGTGGTGGACCAGTTGGTCCAGCCATTCGCGGTGAAGGGGTTCGTCCAGGGCCCGCTGTTCAATTGATACCAGACGCCCGTCACGCCCCAGATGTCACTGGCCGTGCCCACGACGGTGGGCAGGGCGTTGGTCAGGTGCAGGCCGGCGGTGGGCCAGGTGATGGTGAGCGACGGTTTGGCGGTTTCGGCGAAGGCGACTTGCAGCGTCAAATTCGAGGCCATCATGAACTGCACCGCGGGTTTGTTGGTAATCACCCCGCCCACCCAATTGGTGGACACGGTCCAGTTGGTCACCGTGAAACCCGTGGCGGGGGTGGCCGTGATAGCATAATTCTGCCCCAGATTCAGCCAGGCATTGCTGTCATTGGGGGTAATGGTGCCCAGGCCCAGCGCGCGAATTTGCAGTTGGTTGGTGACCAGGTATTGAACGCTGACGGAGTTGGTCAGCGAAGGCTGGCCGTTGGGATCCACCGCATAAGCCGCCACCGTATTCGTGCCGGGTGTCAAGGTCACCGCCGCCAGCCAGTTGGACCAGTTGTTCCCGCTCGTGGCGTTGGTCCAGCCCGTGTTGTTTAACGAATAAAGGACGCTGGCCACCTGCCAGTTGTTGTCGCTGGCCGTGCCCTGGACATTGAATTGGTTGGAGATGATTTGCTGGCCGCCCGTCGGCGTGGTGATGGTCAGGGTCGGGGCCGTGGCATCCGCAAAATTCGCGACCAGGGACAAATTGGTGGCCATGGTAAAACTCAAGGCGGCCTTGTTCGTGTGGAGACTCCCGCTCCAGTTGGCAAACGTAAAGCCAGTGGCGGGCGTTGCTGTCAGCACGTAGTTTGAGCCCAACGGCAGCAAGTCCCCGTTCAGACTCGGCGCGATGCTGCCCAGCCCGTTCGTCGCCACGGAGAGGACATCTCCCGCCAGGTATTTCACCTGCACCTTGGAGGTGGTGGACAGATACCCAAAGTTATTGACCGCATAGGCCTGGAGAACATTACTGACTCCGTACGCCGGCGTGAAGGCCGCCGTCCAGTTGGTGGTGCCCGTGGCGCTCAGCCACCCTCCGCCGTTGAGCTGATAATAGACATTCGTGACCGTGGCGTTGTTGGAAATCGTGCCCGTCATCGTCGCGAGCGCCGAATACAAATTAGTGATCACTTGGCCGTTCGCCGGCGCGGTAATCGTGAGGGTGGGCGCGACCGCCTGGAGAAAATTGGCCGTCAGCGCCATGCCGGGCGTGACGGTGAAGGTCAGATTGGTGCTCGTGCCCAGCACATAGCCATTGGCGTCCGTCCAGCCGGAGAACAACCAGAGCGGCGAAGGACTGGCCGAGATGGAATAGCTCTGCCCCACCAGCAGCGGGGCGTTGACATAAGCCGGGGAGACCGTGCCCTGGCCGGTCACCTGCACCGTCAGGTAATTGGTCGCCGGCACGGGCGGATTGGTGACATTGACAAACGACAAGACCGTGGCGGTGGCCCCGATGCCGCTTTGCACCGTCACATACACCGGGTAGCTGCCGGGGTAGGGGTAGGTGTGCGAGCCCAGGACCGCCTTGATCCCCGCCGCATTGGCCGTGGCGGCCACGGTGTTGGTGCTGTCATCGCCCCAGTTGATGAGGGCGGTGAAATTCGTGGCGGCGCTGGCCGGCACGCCATTGGTGAAGGTGGCCAGCACCAGGTTGTCAAAGGGCACCCCCGCCAGGGCCGTCACTGTGTTGGTCTTCCCGTTAATGGGGGTGTCGCCGTAAACAAACGTATAAATCTGCTGGTTGTACGGCGGAAGGGGGGTGAGACCATATTGATAGTAAGTATACCAGGAAGCGCTGGAGCTGGCAATAAAATACACTCGGACCGGGCCCGCATAATTGGTGGCCGGTGTCAGGTACAGGACCAGCGACCCGTCCAGGTTGGTCACATTGTACGTGAGGTTCCGGAAAATGGTGTTCGTGTAATAGCCGCCCGGGGAGATGTCATTTTGCTGGGCGAGGCTGCCGAGGAGAATGGACCAGTAATTCGTCACCCCGTCCAGCTCCGTGGAGACAAAGGTGTTCGTCAGCGCGGTGTTCAGGGGCGCCACGAGATTGGTCACCGTGTTCGCAATTTGAATGGGCGTGTCGTTGCTGTTGGTGTCCGTCGCGGTCGTCGCCACAAAGGTGTTCGTGGCCCGCCCCCCGGCGCCGTCATCCGCGATCACCGTGAGCGTGCCCTTGATGCCGGCCACGTTGGTGGCGCAGAGGGTCACCACGGTGTCAGTGGTGTTGGTCACATAGCTGGCCGTCTGGATGATTTCATCCGCCAGGGGGCGGCTGTTGGGGTCGGTGGGAGTGTTGTAAATATTGTTTAGCACTGGAAATCCCCGCACCAATTGCCCGAAGAGGGTATAGCCAAAATCCAGGAACCGCTCTGCTCCGACGGTCACAAAAAACTGGGAGCCATCGGTGTTCGGCCCCGAATTCGCGAGGGCGAGCTGGCCGTTGCCGCTGAAGATCGCCTGGGGATTAAGCTCGTCATTGTATTTGAACACCAGTCCGCCGGTTCCATTCGTCTGCGGGTCGCCACCTTGAATCAAATTGACGCCCTGACTGTAACCGGTACGGTGAAAAATGGTGTTGCTGTTGTAAAAGCCGGAGGTGGTCAGGCCCTGGAACACATTCACCGTGTGCGGCGCGTACTCCGGCAGCATTTCAAAAGTCATGGTGCCTACATTGGTCACCGAGACGAGGCCGCCCCGGTAGGGGGTCGGGTAGGCGCCCGGGGAACTTGGATCGGCCGCCTGGGCCACGGTCAACTGCCAGAACGGGTTGTTGGTATGCATGACCACCGCGATGGCATTGGTGCTGCTGGTGATGGTGTAGGTCAGGGCATTGCCGGAGGACGACGTGGCGGTGACGGGTAAAATCAAGGATTTGCCGGCGGCAATGGTGACTGCGGGCAGGGGATCAATCACCGGCGCGGCGAGCCCGGAGCAGACGGCCAGGAACAAAAACCAAACCCCCGCGGTTATGAGTCGGCAATTCATGCCATAACTCTATTTCAACTCGCTACTAAGGGCAATTTGTTTTCCCGGCGCTCAGCTAAGGCAGCTTCCAGGGATTTGGTTAAGCAGCGTTTCAAGTGAAAAAGAACCGTGTCAGATGGAAGAAAATGGGTGCGGCAAAACACAGCGAATCAATTCGATCCATGACGCCGCCATGGCCTTCAATCAAGTTGCCATAATCCTTAACTCCGCGATCCCGCTTTATGGCGGACATGACGATGCCTCCAAAAAAGCCCATCAACGTAATTGCGAGGGCCATGCCTGCCGATTGGAGTGGTGTAAACGGTGTTGCCCACCATAATCCTGCGCCAATCAAAGTCGCCGATGCGATCCCCCCAATGAATCCTTCCCATGTTTTATTGGGACTGACGGAAGGGGCAATCTTATGGCGGCCAAGCGTTTTGCCCCAAACATATTGAAGCACATCACTGATTTGTGCAACCAGCACGAAGTAAAACATTAATTTTCCGTTTTGTCCCGCATAGCCTGGAATGTCCAGGCTCAACAAAGCCGGAACATAACTCACACAGTAAACACATATCATCAATGCCCACTGGATTTTTGCGGTTCGTTCCAGGAAATTTTCACAATCTCCCGCCATCGCGCTCCGAATCGGGATGAATAAGAAAGCATACACCGGAATCAGGATGGCGAACAGACCATACCATTTGATGGCGATCAAATAATATTGGAGCGGCAGGATGATGAAGAAGACCCAGAACAGGGTTCGATGGTCTCCCAAGCGCGTGGGGGTGAGGGTTATGAATTCGCGCAATGCCAGAAATGAGGTGAGCGCAAACAGCACGATCGAACCGATGCCACCGGTGGCCATTGCCAGCCCAAAAACCGCGACCATCATCCACCATGCGCGGATGCGGGCATTGAGATTGTGCACGGTTACCCTGGCTTGATCGCTGGTCACGCGCCGCGAAAGCAGCCAGCCGATAAAGGACGACACCAACAGCAACGCCAGCACGCCGCCCACCAGCCAGCAGGTTTGTTTGTCCAGTTTCAGGTTCATTTGCTTTGCAACGCCTTGACCGCGTTTTGGGCGCGTTCAAGAAAAGCGCTTTTGACCTCCCCCGCCGCTAATTTTATGGGAACCCCGAAACTCAAGCTGGCAAGCAGTGGAACTGGCAAAAATTCGCCCTTGGGCAAAACCCGGTTTAAATTTTCAAGGAGAACCGGAACAAACTCAACATCCGGCCGGTCTTTGGCGAGGTGATACAATCCGCCTTTGAACGGAGCGAGTTCTGCGCCGGTCTGCCGCCCGCCTTCGGGGAAAATAATCAGCGAATGCCGGTCACCGAGGGCCTCCAGCATTGCTTTCAAAGGGTTGTCATGCGCGGTGGGCTTTTTGCGTTCAATCAAAACCGCGTGGAAAATTTGATTGGCAAGGTACCGGCGCCATTTGGTTTTTATCCAATAGTCACGGGCCGCCACTGGTCGCGCCAGGGCGCGCACGTCTGGCGGCAGCGCGGACCAGATTACCAGCGCGTCCAGATTACTTGAGTGGTTGGCAAAATAAACCCGCTGGCGAACATCGGGTTCACATCCGACCCAGCGAGCATTTGCACCGCTGATAAATTTGGCCATCGCTGCAAACAATGCTTTCATTCCTATTGCGAGTCAATTTCCCGCGCAATCCGACGGCATCGGCGAAAAATTGTGGCGACACACCCAATGACAATCAGCGCCAGGGCCAGCGGAATGGTTTGCGCCAGGAACGGCCAGAGTGGCGCGAACGCCCCGGCAAGACAAGCCGCGGTCATAACCGCCATGCGCTGCTGCTTGGCCATCGGTCCAATGAATTGCTGGCTCGCGCCCATGCCGGCTCCCAAAGCACGCACATAAGCCGTAATGACCGCCAGCACCGCCGCCGCCCAGCCCAGTTCAGGGGTCCAAACCCATTCTGGATAAGAATACGCCGCGCCGATGAAAATGAAGGCGTCCGAAAAGCGGTCGGGTAATTCGTTGAACAGTTCCCCGGTCTTTGTCTTGAATCCGCCTTCAATCGCGACCATGCCGTCAAACAGATTGCACAGCAGGCGCAACTGCATGCCGCAAATGGCAAGGATCAGGAGGACACTCCAATGCCAGCCGGGCGTCGAATGGCCGGCTACCCAAAAGCAAACTCCAGCAAGGGCGGCAAACACCGATCCAGCAACCGAAATTATATTTGGCCGGATGCCCGTGCGTGCCAGCCAACTGGCGATAGCACCTGCCAGCTTTGTGTCACGCGATTTCAACGGACGACGGGTGAGATTCGCTTCGGGTTTCAAGGCTTTAATTCACGCCTGTTCAACTGGCACCGGGGTGAGGTTGGCAAAGTCATTTTTATCCAGCGTGAGGATTTTGGCCGCCCCGCTTTTCTCAGCTGCCACTGCGTGCAGATAATCATGGACCCGGCCGCCGCGCACGCCTTTCTTTCGAGCAGTTTTCAAGGTGGTCACAATTTCTTTGGCGGTGAGTTCCACGAAATCCAGATTCGCGGACAGTGTGGCTATAAATTCCACCGCGTCATCCGTGTCAATCCGGGTCTGGGGATTGGCGGTCAGCGTGGAAAACGCTTCCGCCAGCGCATGCGGCCGGGTAAAGCCGCGCTCACGTTGCAAACGCAGTTGCAAGTCGGAGTTGACGAGTGAATCAACCAGAGCGGAAGAATCCCAGTAGGCTTTCATTGGGCATCCCGGTCAGCACGAATGGCTGCCAGTATGGTTTCCCGGCTCAAGGGCGCCGGGCAGATAAACACTCCGTCAGCGCGCTTTTTTAGTCTGACAACGGGCACCTCTTTCTCCACCAGTTCAATGACCCGGAAGCTTCCATCCGATTGCCGGGTAACATCGAAGACGGTTCCGGGGCGAAAGAGGTCCATGGCCGCGAGGCGACCGCGTGAATCGGCGATCAATTTCATAATGGGATCATCCCACTACTTAATGAAGGTGTCAAGACACGCCAGGTTTGCGCCATTCCTCCAGAATTCCCGAGCTATTCCTCCGGCTTCCCACCCCAACCAAAAAAAACTAAAAAAACTATTGCAATGACCCGTCGGTTTGATAAAGTACCTGTCCCGTTGCGCCCATAAAGCCAAAGGGACCAGCTTGTTTGTGAGCCGATAACTGTTCTCATCACCGAGACAGGAATGATGGCTCGAACAACCACCAAGAGTTGCTGACTTGGATTTATTGATTTTATGCCAGTTAAATCTTTTAGACCGCTAACGCCGTCTACGCGCTACATTACTATCGCTGATTTCAGCGATATTACGAAGACCAAGCCGGAGAAGGCGTTGGTGTACACGCGTAAAAAATCCGGTGGCCGCAACGCCTACGGGCGCGTGACCGCCCGGGGTATTGGCGGTGGTCACAAGCAGAAGGTTCGGATTGTGGACTTCAAGCGCAGCAAGCACGGGGTGGAAGCCTCGGTCATCGCGATTGAATATGATCCCATGCGCTCCGCCCGCCTGGCCCTCCTGGAATACAAGGACGGCGAGAAGACCTATATCATCGCCCCCGTGGGCGTGGTGGTTGGCACGAAGATTTCCAGCGGTCCCACCGCTCCCCCCGAAATCGGCAACGCCCTGCCGTTGAAGGCGATTCCGGTCGGCATTCACATTCACAATTTGGAACTCACCCCCGGCCGGGGCGGTCAGATCGTTCGTTCGGCCGGCGGCGCGGCGACCTTGATGTCCCGCGATGAGGGCTATGCCCAGATTCGCCTGCCCTCCGGCGAAATCCGCAAGATCAACGAAGAATGCTATGCCACGGTTGGCCAGGTCGGCAACACGGAACACGAAAACGTGATCCTCGGCAAAGCCGGTCGTACCCGCCATCGCGGTCATCGCGGTATTACGCGTGGTGTGGCCAAGAACCCCGTGGACCATCCGAACGGCGGCGGTCAGGGCAAATCCAAATCTGGCGGCGGCTGGCAGCAATTGATGTCACCTTGGGGCCGCGTGGCCAAGGGCGGCAAGACCCGCACGAAGTACAAATATTCAAACCGCTTCATTGTTGTGCAGCGCAACGGTTTGCCGATGAAGAACAAATAATTTATTATGGGACGTTCGATAAAAAAAGGACCGTTTGTTGAGGGCCACCTGCTGGAAAAGATCCAGAAGGCGAAGGACACCAAGCAGAAGACGCCAATCAAGACCTGGTCCCGCCGGTCCATGATCACGCCCGAGTTCGTCGGCCTGACGTTCACCGTGCACAACGGCAAGGTTTTCAACCCCGTGTTTGTCACGGAAAACATGGTCGGTCACCGTCTGGGTGAGTTTTCCCCGACGCGCACCTTCAAGAAACACGGCGCCCACACGGCGAAGGCGGAAGCGAAATAGTCTTATGCAAGTATTTGCCAT
>Ga0182012_10004242_pt1 | contig 15020 bp, 11 predicted proteins | sample 612S2SmetaG_FD_120486 | JGI IMG/M metagenome (GOLD analysis project Ga0182012, IMG submission 120486) | Permafrost microbial communities from Stordalen Mire, Sweden - 612S2S metaG | ecosystem: Environmental > Terrestrial > Soil > Wetlands > Permafrost | place: Sweden: Stordalen | collected... | reverse complement strand
TGTGTCGTCAATCGTGGCTTCGCGCTCCTCGCCGAGCGCACCGGGCCGCACCGAGAACACCGAGAACATCAGGTAGCGAAGCGTCGAGTTCAGGGCGTCATAATCGAGTTTGGCCATGAAACCCATCGTGCCACTCCCGCGGCTCAGACTTCCAAGGCCTCGATTGCGCGCCCAGCCGCCCCGATACACGCAGGTACGCCGATGCCATCCAGGTAACTGCCTGCCACCGCGAGCCCCGACGGCAAGCCGGCGCGCACCTCGGCGACCACTTCCGCGTGCCCGGGGCCGTACTGGGGCATCGCCTCGATCCAGCGCTGCAGACGGGCATCCACGGGTTCGGCCTCCAACCCGAACACGGCGGCCAGGTCTTGCCGCGCCCAGGCCAGCAAGTCCTCGTGGGAGGCACTGGTGGCCAGATCGTCGCCGAATCGCCCAAACGACAGCCGCAGGAACTGAGCACCGCCTTCCAGACCTGCCAGACCCCACTTGCGTGACGACAGGGTGATCGCCTTGGCCCGCAGCGGTTCTCCGCTGGCCACCAGCACACCCGAGCACTCCGGAAACGGGGTGTCGCCCGGCACCGCAAGCGCCAGCACCACCGACGACGCGCTGGTGATCCGGCTGACGGCGGCGCAGGCGCGCGGGGCCAGACCATCGGACCCCTCAAGCAGGCGCGCCAGTCGCGGGGCCGGGATCGCCAGGACCACGGCGTCGGCCTCCCAGCGCTCGCCGGTGTCGTCGCGCAACGCCCAGCCGCGACCGGCGGGCTCCAGCCGCTGCACAGCCGCGCGCACCCACCGCGCGCGGCTGCGCGCAACAAGCTCGTCGATCAGGGTCTGGTATCCGCCGCCCAACGCCCCGAACACCGGCGCGCCGGTGACCGGTGGCAATCCTTGCCGGACCGCTTGGGTCAGGCTGGTGGCGCCACGATCCAGGGCCGCCGCCACACTCGGGGCCGCCGCGCGCAGCCCGATCGTCGCCGCCGAGCCCGCGTACACCCCGCTGAGCAGCGGGTCCACCGAGCGGGCCACGGTCTGCTCGCCGAACCGGTCGCCCACTACGTCGGCCACCGCGGGATCGCTGCCCGGCTCCCAGCTCAGCGGGCGAACGGATTCGGCGTCGATGCGCGCGATCGTCGCGTCGTCGACCAGTCCGGCCAGCGACGCCGACGAGGACGGGATACCGACGATCGTGCCGGACGGCAGCGGGTGCAGCCGTTGCCCGCTGTAGATCAGCGGCCGGGCGCCGGTGGTGGCCAGTTGCCGTCCCGACAAGCCCAGCTCCGCCAGCAGCGCCGGCATCTCGGGCCGGCGCAGCACGAACGCCTCGGCACCCAGGTCCGTCGGCCGCCCGGCGACCAGCTCGGTCCGCAACACCCCGCCCAGCCGGTCGCCCGGGTCGAACAACGTGATGTTCGCATGCTCGCCAGCGGCCGCCCGCAGTCGGTAGGCAGCCGTTAACCCCGAAATTCCGCCGCCCACAACACAATACGACGGCAAATTCATAGCGAGTGGACCAGCGAAACCAGGTCGGTCAGCACGCCAGGATCGGTCTCCGGCAGCACTCCGTGGCCGAGGTTGAAAACGTGGCCGACCGCTCCGGCATCGATGGCGCCGCGTCCGTCGTCGACGACGGCCCGCGCGGCGCGTTCCACCACCGGCCAGCCCGCCAGTAACACCACCGGATCGAGGTTGCCCTGCAGCGCCGTGCCGGCCTCGACTCGGGCGGCCGCATCCGTGAGCGAGGTTCGCCAGTCCACGCCGACCATGGTGGCCGTTCCCGGTTTGAGTGCCTCCGACATCGCGCCCAGCAGCTCGGCGGTCCCGACACCGAAGTGTGTCATCGGCACGCCACACTCGGCCAATGCGGCAAAAACCTTTGAACTGTGTGGCAATACGTACTGGCGATAGTCCGCCAGCGACAGGGTGCCGGCCCAGGAGTCGAACACTTGAATGGCGTCTACCCCGGCGTCGATCTGACCACGTAGGAACGCGACGGTGAGGTCGGTCAGCTTCTCCATCAACGCGTGCCAGCTCGTCGGGTCCGCCAGCATCATCGCCTTGGTGCGGGCGTGATTACGGCTGGGACCGCCTTCGACCAGGTAGGACGCCATGGTGAACGGGGCGCCGGCGAAACCAATCAGTGGAACGTCGCCCAGCGCGGCGACCAACAGCGAGACCGCTTCGCACACCGGCCGAATCGACTGTCGCTCAAGTGGTTTGAGAGCATCGATATCAGCGCTGGTGCGGATCGGGTGCGCGATCACCGGTCCGACGTCAGGCACGATATCCAAATCGACACCGGCGGCGCGCAAAGGCACGACGATGTCCGAGAACAGAATCGCCGCATCGGGGTGGTGGCGACGGATCGGCTGCAGGGTGATCTCGCAGGCCAGTTCGGGCTCAAAACACGCCGCCAGCATGCCGTGCCCTTTTCGCAGCGCCCGGTATTCGGGCAGCGAGCGGCCCGCCTGCCGCATGAACCACACCGGCACCCGGCTGGGTTTGCGGCCGGCGATTGCGGCCAGGTAAGGCGACTCGGGAAGGTAACGGCGAGCTCGCGACGTATCATTCATCAGCCTCAATGCTGCCACGGACTCCGGCCGGCACTTGCGTAACATCGATCCGATGCCGGTCACCTATGACGAATTCCCCAGCCTGCGCTGCGAAACCGACGAAAACGGCGTGCTGACGCTGGTCCTCGACGCGCCCGGGCTCAATTCGGTCGGGCCGGAGATGCACCGCGATCTGGCCGACATCTGGCCGGTCATCGACCGCGATCCGGCCGTGCGCGTCGTTCTGGTCCGCGGCGAAGGCAGGGCGTTCTCCTCCGGCGGCAGCTTCGACCTGATCACCGAGACCATCGGCGACTATCAAAGCCGGATCCGCATCATGCGCGAGGCGCGCGACCTGGTGCTCAACCTGGTCAACTTCGACAAGCCGGTGGTCTCGGCGATCCGGGGCCCTGCCGTCGGCGCCGGCCTGGTGGTGGCGTTGCTGGCCGACATCTCGGTGGCGGGCCGCACCGCGAAGATCATCGACGGCCACACCAAACTCGGCGTCGCCGCGGGCGACCACGCGGCGATCTGCTGGCCGCTGCTGGTCGGTATGGCCAAGGCCAAGTACTACCTGCTCACCTGCGACACGCTGCTCGGCGAGGAGGCCGAGCGCATCGGCCTGGTTTCGACCTGCGTCGATGACGACGACGTACTGCCGACCGCGACCCGTCTCGCCGAGGACCTGGCGCGGGGTGCGCAGGACGCGATCCGCTGGACCAAACACAGCCTCAACCACTGGTACCGGATGTTCGCGCCGGCATTCGAGACGTCGCTCGGCCTGGAATTCCTCGGATTCAGCGGCCCTGACGTGCAAGAAGGGCTCGCGGCGCATCGCGAGAAACGGCCCGCGCAATTTGGTGCCGGCGCTGACACCTGAGGCCATCCGCTGGCCTGTCCCAGGTCACGGCGCGCCTGGCGCGGCGTGTCGGCCGAGAGGTCTACCGTCGGACTCTGTGACCCGCGCTGGCGACGATGCTGAGCGAAGCGATGAGGAGGAGCGGCGCTTGACTTCAGCCGAACCGGCCCCATTCCGCGAGGCGGTGGCGGCCATGAGCGCTGTTACGGCGCGGCCGGAAATCGAGCTGGGCCCCATCCGGCCGCCGCAGCGCCTGGCCCCGTACAGCTACGCGCTGGGGGCCGAGGTCAAACACCCCGAACTCGACGTCGTTCCCGAGCGCTCCGACGGCGACGCGTTCGGGCGGCTGATCCTGCTCTACGACCCGGATGGCGCCGACGCCTGGGATGGCACCATCCGCCTGGTCGCATACGTCCAGGCCGACCTGGACTCGGACGAGGCTGTCGACCCCCTGCTGCCCGAGGTGGCGTGGAGCTGGCTGGTCGAAGCGCTGGAGTCTCGAACCGAGCACGTCATTGCCTTGGGTGGGACGGTCACCGCGACCACATCGGTACGCTATGGCGACATCTCCGGACCGCCCCGCGCCCACCAGCTGGAGCTGAGGGCGTCTTGGACGGCGTCCAATCCGGACATCGGCGTCCACGTCGAAGCGTTCTGCGAAGTGCTGGAGCACGCCGCGGGCCTACCGCCGGCCGGGGTCACCGACCTGGGCTCGCGCTCACGCGCCTGAAATGTCCGAACCGGAGGCCCAGGGGCCCGAAGTGCCCGAGAGCACTGCACCCGCCGGCAACGAACCCGAACCCACCCCGTTACTGCACCCGGCCGACGGGCTGCCGAATCTCTCGGTGACCGTCGGTCAGATCGCCGCCGCCGCGGAACTCCTGGATGGTGGGCGCGGACCGTTCGCGGTGGACGCAGAGCGGGCGTCGGGCTTCCGCTACTCCAACCGGGCCTACCTGATTCAGATCCGCAGGGCCGACGCCGGCACCGTGCTGATCGACCCGGTCAGCCACGGCGCTGACCCGCTGACCGCGCTCAGTCCGGTCGCGCGGGTGCTCGGTAAAGACGAGTGGATCTTGCACGCCGCCGATCAGGACCTGCCCTGCCTGGCCGAGGTAGGCATGCGGCCGCCCGCGCTCTACGACACCGAGCTTGCCGCGCGGCTGGCCGGATTCGACCGGGTGAACCTGGCCAGCATGGTTCAGCGATTGTTGGGTGTGGGGCTGGTCAAGGGCCATGGCGCGGCCGACTGGTCCAAGCGTCCACTGCCCATGGAATGGCTCAACTACGCCGCACTCGACGTGGAACTCCTCATCGAACTTCGAACCGCGATCGCAGCTGTGCTCGCCGATCAAGGCAAAACCGATTGGGCCACACAGGAATTCGATTATCTGCGTACCTTCAAATCGGGTGACGTTATGCAAGAGGTCGCACCGGCGGTGCGACGCGACCGCTGGCGGCGAACGTCGGGGATCCACAAAGTACGAGACCCGCGAGGTCTGGCGGCGGTTCGTGAACTGTGGTTGACGCGCGACTCCGTCGCCCAGCGCCGCGACATCGCTCCGCGCCGCATCCTGCCGGATGCGGCCATCATCGACGCCGCCAACGCAAACCCGAAGACGGTCGACGACCTCATCGCATTGCCGGTGTTCGGTGGCCGCCACCAGCGCCGCAGCGCCGCGATGTGGTTCGCGGCGTTGGAAGCGGCCCGGGAGAACCAAAATCCGCCCGAAGACGCCGAGCCGCCGAACGCACCGCCGCCGCCGGCGCGGTGGAGCAAGCGCAAACCGGAAGCCGCGGTGCGACTGGAGGCGGCCCGGGCGGCGCTGTCGGAAGTGTCTGAGCGAGTGGGGATTCCGGCGGAGAACCTGATCTCGCCTGACCTGGTGCGACGGCTGTGCTGGTACTGGGAGACCGCCGCCGATCCGGTTGAGGCTGTCGAGGATTTTCTGCGCACGGGCCAAGCGCGGCCGTGGCAGCGCGAACTGGCGGTGGTCTTTCTTGCCCGGGCGGTACAGCCGCCGGCTGACTAGTTGCGGGTGGCGATGCCCCAGTTGCTGCCGTACCCGACCAAAACTTGGAGCGGCGCATTCAACGGGTACGCGCCGCGCATCTGCTCGCCGACATGCGCCGCCAGCGTTTCGCGCTCCCCGTCAGCCACCTCGAACACCAGCTCGCTGCCCACCTGCAGCAACATCCGCGACTTCAATCCGGCGTCCTTGATCACCCGATGGGCGTTGATCATCGCCACCTTCGTGATGTCCGCGGCGCTACCCCCGATGAGAACGCTGAGAGCGATCCGCTCAGCGGCCTCGCGGACGTGACGATCACCGCTACCCAAGTCGGGCAGGTAGCGGCGGCGTCCCGACAGCGTTGAGCAGTAACCGATCCCGCGGGCATCGTCGACGACACCCCGCAAATACTCGGTGAGATCTCGCCATAAGTCGTCATCTTCGGCCCCGATCGGGGCGGTCGACTCGTAGAACATCAGCTCCATCCGGCGCCGGAACTGCGATGTCGCCTCGTCGACAGATAGCGGGAACACGCGGGATGCCAAGGCGCGGTATGGATCCTCCTCCGCGTCGAGACCACCGATCAAGCCCGCGTCGTCGGACAGGTGGGCGATGACACGCGCTTCAATCTCCCCGTAGCGAGCCGTCATCAACTCGACGTAGCCATCCCCCGCCACGCACGCGTCCCGGAGGTTCGGGGTGTCGTAAGGCGTCGCCTCGGTCCGATGGAAGGCGCGATGGATGCGCCCATCAGAAGCTACTTCGTCCTCGAACCCATTCAGCATCCCGGTCAACCTCACACGGTCCACCGCGATCCCTGCAATCTCCATCTCGGATAGCGCTTGTACATAGGGCAGCTCTATCCGCCCAAACAGCGAGGACGAATCGATTCGCGCCAACTCCTCGTCGAGCACGTCGGCGAGATCCAACACCGCGCACGCCTGCAGGATTAGATGCTGTTGCTCAGGAGCTTCCGCGGGTAACGCGCAGCGCATATGGCGCACCAACAGTTCATCGAGAGACAAGTTCGGCTGTCCGGGACGCAGCAAGTCGGCGGCAGCCGAGGTATCAGAGGTGACACCGCGAAGCGCCCAGCCGCGGCGCGCCATCAGACGTGTCATCAGCTTTGAGTCGTGCACCGCCTTGGGCGGCCCGGGGTCGCCAAGCCACGCCGCCAGCGCCCCCTCGTCGCCTTCGGTCAACGTGGTGATGTCGATGTAGCGGCCTTCGCCGTCGGCGGCGACGATCGCGAGGGCAACCGCCTTGGGCTCGCGAGCCGAATCCGTGCACCGGACGGCCAGGCCGAACCGATTCCCCAGGCTATGTTCGGCCAGCCAGGCGGCGAGCTCATCGTCTTCCAGTAACCGCCCGCGCACGTCGAAGCTATTCGGCATGTCCATCATCTTGATCATCAGCTCCCGAAGCGCCAGACGCCGGCCCCGAAATCGACGACAGCGCCGGAAAGTCCGATTGCGCGCGTGCTGACGTCAATCTCGACGTCGGGAGTCAGTCGAGACGCTGGCGAATATCCGTTTCGGCCTCGCAACTGCCCAGTGCGGCAACCCAACCGGTGACCCGCCGTGCGACGTCCTGGGCGGTGAGCCCCAGATCGGCCAACACTTCACCGCGTGACGCGTGGTCGTAGAACTCCTGCGGCAGTCCGACGTCGCGGCATGCAACGTCGATCTCCGCGCGCCGCAGCGCGGCAGACACGGCCGAACCCACACCACCGTTTACCCCGTTGTCTTCAAGCGTGACAAGCAATTTGTGCTGCACGGCCAGTTCGAGCACACCGTCGGATACCGGCAACACCCAACGCGGGTCAATCACCGTCACGCCGATTCCCTGCTTGTGCAGCCGCTTGGCTACCGCCAGCGCCATCGGCACGAACGCTCCCACCGCCACCAGCAGCACATCGCGGTTCAACTCACCGGCCGGCACCGCCAGCACGTCCACGCCCGAGCGCCGTTCCAGGGCCGGAATATCTTCGCCCACATCACCTTTGGGGAAACGCAACGCCGTCGGACCGTCGTCGACGTCAAGGGCCTCGCCGAGTTCCTCGCGCAACCGGGTGCCGTCCCTGGGTGCGGCCACCCGGATGCCGGGAACGATATTCAGCATCGAGATATCCCACATGCCGTTGTGGCTGGGGCCGTCCGAACCGGTGACGCCTGCCCGGTCCAGCACCAAGGTGACGGGCAGCCTGTGCAGCGCCACATCCATCATGATCTGGTCGAATGCCCGGTTGAGGAAAGTCGAGTAGATGGCCACCACCGGGTGCATGCCGCCCATCGCCAGTCCCGCCGCCGACGTCATCGCGTGTTGCTCGGCGATGCCGACGTCGAACAAGCGATCCGGAAACTCTTGTCCGAACGCCGTCAGCCCGGTGGGGCCGGGCATGGCCGCGGTGATGGCCACGATGTCGCGACGCTTTTTGCCGTAGCCGATAAGCGCGTCGGAAAAAGTCGCGGTCCAGCCTGGGGCGGCGACCTTAGTGGCGCGTCCGGTGGCCGGGTCGATCGGGACGGTCGAATGCATCTGCTCGGCCTCGTCGGCCTCAGCCGGTGCGTAGCCCATGCCCTTCCGGGTGACCACGTGCACGATCACCGGGCCGCCGAACCCGCGGGCGCTGCGCAGCGCGACCTCCACCGCACGTTCGTCGTGTCCATCGACCGGACCGACGTACTTCAGGCCGAGATCGGTGAACATCAGCTGCGGCGCCAGCGAGTCCTTGATGCCTGCCTTGACGCTGTGCATGAAGTGGTAGCAGGCCTCGCCCACCACCGGTACCGCACGCACCATGTCGCGGCCCCTCTCCAGCACCTGTTCGTAGGCCGGCTGCAGCCGCAAGGCGGCCAGATGGTTGGCGACACCGCCGATCGTCGGCGCGTAGCTGCGGCCGTTGTCGTTAACCACGATGATCACCGGACGGTGGCAGGCAGCGATGTTGTTCAGCGCCTCCCAGCACATACCGCCGGTGAGCGCGCCATCGCCGACCACCGCAACCACGTGCCGGTTCCGGTGCCCGGTCAACTCGAACGCCTTGGCCAGGCCGTCGGCGTATGACAACGCCGCACTGGCGTGGCTGGACTCCACCCAATCGTGTTCGCTCTCGGCGCGCGACGGGTATCCGGACAGGCCGCCCTTCTTGCGCAGGCTTTCGAAATCCGGGCAGCGTCCAGTCAACATCTTGTGGACGTACGCCTGGTGACCGGTGTCGAAGATGATCGGATCGTGGGGCGAGTCGAACACCCGGTGCAGCGCCAGCGTGAGCTCGACGACGCCGAGGTTCGGTCCCAAGTGCCCCCCGGTCGCAGCAACCTTGTGGATCAGGAACTCGCGAATCTCGGAAGCGAGATGGCGTAGCTGCTGCTGGGAAAGGTACTGCAGGTCAGCAGGACCGCGGATCTGTTCGAGCATTAGGCCAGTCTACGCAGCGAACGCCGGAGCACTACTGGTAATGCAAGGCGACGAACACCACACCTAGGAAGGATCGAAGATCCGGAGCAACACTCCGATATCCAAGAAGCCCGACAGTCCGCCACCCCAGTTGAAACCACCCGTGTTTCCGCCCGCGCCCCCGTTGAAGAGGCCCGTGTTGCCGCCACCGTCGCCGTAGTTGAACAGACCTGAGTTGTGGCCGCCGTCTCCGAGGTTGAAAAACCCGACGTTGTAGCCTCCGTCACCAGAATTGAACCAGCCCGTGCTATTGCCGCCGCTGCCCACGTTGAAGAAGCCCGTATTGAGGCCCCCGCTGCCGGAGTTGAAGAAGCCCGCGTTGTTACCGCCGATACCCGAGTTGAAGAAACCGGAGTTGCCCCCGCCGTCTCCCGAGTTGAAAAAGCCCGAATTTTGCAGGCCAGTGTTGCCGTAGCCCGAGTTGTCGACGATCCCGGACAAGTCGGCCGAGCTGCCGAAGCCGGTGTTGAAGATGCCCGAACTGAAGAAGCCCGTATTAGTAGAGCCCGAGTTCCCGTAACCCGTGTTGCCGTAGCCGTTGTTGAAGCCGCCTGTCTCCAGAGCGCCAGAGTTGAAACTGCCGAAGTTCTCGCTGCCCGAGTTGAAGAAGCCGGCGTTCTGGCTTCCCGAGTTGAAGAGGCCGGCATTCCAGTACCCGCTGTTTCCGATGCCCGTGTTCAGGCCGCCACCGCCGTACGGGGATCTGCCTGCGTTCGCGATGCCCGTGTCGGAGCCGCCCGAGTTCCAAAAGCCCGTGTCGAAATTGCCCGAGTTGAAGAGGCCGGTGTCGACGCTGCCCGAATTCCCGATGCCGAAGTTGCCGTCACCTGAGTTGAAGAAGCCGATGTTGCCGTTCCCGGAGTTGAACAATCCGAGGTTCCCCGAACCCGAATTGAGCAGGCCGGCGAAGTTGATACCCATCTGGTGGTCGCCGACCAACCCGATGCCGATGTCCCCGTTGCCGGAGTTCGCGAAGCCGATATTGCCGTCGCCGATGTTAGCCAAACCATAGTTGCCGCTGCCGATATTGCCGTAGCCGTAGTTGTGCGAGCCGTTGTTTCCGGAGCCCACGTTGTTGCTGCCGAGGTTTCCGTTGCCGTAGTTTGCGCTGCCCAGGTTTCCGTTGCCGAAGTTGTCGTTGCCCTTGCCGAATCCCAGGCCCGCGTTGCCGACGCCCCAGTTGTTGTTGCCGCGGTTGCCGCTGCCCACGTTGGAATTTCCGATGTTTCCGCTGCCCACGTTGGAATTACTGACGTTTCCGCTGCCCCAGTTGTGGTCGCCGCTGTTTCCTCCGCCCACGTTCGCATTGCCGACGTTTCCGCTGCCCCAATTGCCGTTACCGGTGTTGCCGCCGCCCACGTTGGAAGTGCCGGTGTTGCCGGGAAGCACGTTGCCGGTGAAGGCGCTAACCAGCTGGGCAGGCACGCTTTGCAGCGAACTCTGCCAAGAAGACAGTTGCGCCGCCGCCGCCGACGCCCCGGCGTGATAACCCGACATCGCGGCCACATCCTGGGCCCACATCCGCTCGTAGTCGGCTTCCGCGGCCGCGATGGCCGGCGCGTTTTGCCCAAACAGGTTTGATCGGACAAACGACACGAAGTCGGACCGATTCGCCGCCACCGCCAGCGGGTGCACCGTCGCCGCTTGTGCGGCCTCGAACGCAGTCACCACGGCCTGGGCCTGTTCCGCCGACCCCGCCGCCCGGTTCGCTGCCGCGTGCAGCCACCCGACGTAGGGCGCCGCGGCACCCGCCATCGCCAGCGCAGCGGGTCCCTGCCACGAAGCCTCCGTGAGCGCTGAGGTCACCGACCCGAACGAGGCGGCAGCCGAGCCCAATTCGCCCGCCAGACCATCCCAGGCCGTCGCTGCGGCCAGCATCGGAGCCGTCCCCGCGCCGCCGAACATTCGCGAGGAATTGATCTCCGGCGGCAGGACAATAAAATTCGCCACGCGCGTCCCTTCTTCCCCCGGCCCTTCGCACCACCGGGCACGCCGGCGGCGCGGGCCCAACAAGAACCTAGCGACCCATCGGACCACACGTGGCGGCTTCGCACGAACTCTGCGAGCAGTCAGATCTTCCGGGTCAACAGTGCCACGCACTCCGTGTGATGGGTCAGCGGGAACGCGTCGAAGACCCTGATCTCTTCGACGGTGTAGCCGTGAGCCCGATACAGACCGACATCGCGAGCGAACGATGCCGCCTCGCAGCCGATGTGTATCACCCGCGGAACCCCGGCGGCCGCCAGCAGGTCGATGACGTCGCGTCCAGCGCCCGATCGCGGTGGATCGAGGACCGCCACATCGGCGCGCACACGCTGCCCCGTCAGCGCTCGGCGCACCGAATCGGTAATGACGTTCACCTGCGGCAGATCGGCAAGGGCCGCTTGAGCGGCCCTCGACGCCGCCCGCGACGTATCGACCGTCAGCACCCGTCCCGACTCCCCCACCGCCTCGCCCAGCGCGGCGGCGAAAACCCCTGCGCCGCCATAGAGATCCCACGCAGTCATGCCCGCACCGGGCTGTGCCCAGTCGACAACCAGCCGGCTGTAGACCCCTGCCGCGTCCCGGTGCGCCTGCCAGAAGGCCGTTACGGGCACCCGCCAGCTACGCCGGCCCACCCGCTGAGCCGCGTAATAATCGCCTTCCAGCACCTTGGTTGTGGTCCGCTTGCCCTGCCGCACGCTGCGCACCACGTGGCGCGCATCGTTGTCGTCGAGGGCCACGTGCAGCTGAGCCCCCGGCGGCCAGTCGCCCTCATCCAGTCCGTCCACCATCCCCGAAGGGAGCTGAGCGCAGCGCAGGTCGGTCACCAGCTCGTCGCTGTGGTAACGGTGAAAGCCCGGACGACGATCGGCCCCCACGTCGAGCCGGATCCGGGTGCGCCATCCTGTGGGACCCACGGCCGACAGCGACTCGGCCCCGCCGTCTGGGCCACTCCACGAGTGCCCGCCCAGCCGTTCCAGCTGATTGGCCACAACTTGGGCCTTGAGCGCCCTCGCTGCCGCGGGTAAGGCAAACGCGAGGTCACAACATCCGGCACCATCCGCGCCGGCGATCGGGCACAGTGACGCCGTCCGATCTGCCGATGGTTCGATGACCTCAACAACCTCTGCGTGCCAATAAGATCCGCGGTCGGCCGTGACGCGCACCCGCACCCGCTCGCCGGGCAGCGCGTAGCGGACGAACACCACCCGCCCTTCGTGGTGCGCGACGCAGCTTCCGCCGTTCGCCGGGGCACCGACGACCACGTTGAATTCCCCGAAAGCCGATTCGGGTTTCGATTCCTGGGTCAATCGAAGATTCCGCGTCGGGCATCACCGGGGGCGGCGTGCGCCTCCAGCGTGCTTATTCGCTCCGACGAACTCAACTGCCAGGGAACCGAAGTCACCATCACACCGGGCATGAACAGCAATCGGCCCTTTAGTCGCAGCGCGCTTTGGTTGTGCAGGATCTGCTCCCACCAATGCCCGACCACGTATTCCGGGATGAACACCGTGACCACGGTCCGCGGCGACTCATTGCTGACCCGCTTCACGTAATCCAGAATCGGACGGGTGATTTCACGGTACGGCGAGGCGATGACCTTCAGCGGCACGCTGATGTTGCTGTCTTCCCACGCACGCACCAAGGTGCGGGTCTCCGGGTCGTCCACGCTGACCGTGAGGGCCTCGAGCGCATCGGGGCGGGTGGCGCGCGCGTAGGCCAGTGCGCGCAGCGTCGGCAGATGCAACTTCGACACCAGCACCAGTGCGTGGTTACGGCTGGGCAACACCACGTCGTGTTGGGCGGCGGCCTGCTCGGCCAATTCCCGGTTGACTGTGTCGTAGTGCCGGCGGATCAGCTTCATGATGAGGAACAGCACGCTCATCGCGACGATAGCGATCCACGCCCCGGCCAGAAACTTGGTGATCAGCACGACGAACAACACCGCCCCGGTAGAGAGCAGGCCGACCGTGTTGACCACCCTCGAGCGCATCATCTTGCGGCGCGCCCGCGGATCGGTCTCGCTGCGCAGCAACCGGGTCCAGTGCCGAACCATGCCGATCTGGCTCAGCGTGAAGGAAATGAACACGCCGACGATGTAGAGCTGAATCAGCGCGGTCAGCTCGGCGCGGAACGCAATGATGGCCGCTAGGGCCGCCGCCGACAGGAACAGTATTCCGTTGGAGAACGCCAATCGGTCCCCGCGGGTGTGCAGTTGGCGTGGAAGGTAGCTGTGCTGTGCCAGCACCGAGCCGAGCACCGGGAACCCGTTGAACGCGGTGTTGGCCGCCAGCACCAGGATCAGCGCGGTCACCGTGGTGATGAGCAGGAACCCGATGTGGAAGCTCCCGAACACAGTCTCGGCCAGCTGGGTGACCAAGGTCTTCTGGTAATAGCCCGCGGGCGTACCGGTGAGCTGTACTGCCGGATCATCGACAAGCTGAACCCCGATTTTCTGGGCCAACACAATGATGCCCATCAGCAGGGCCACCGCGATCGCGCCCAGCAACAACAGGGTCGTCGCCGCGTTGCGCGACTTCGGTTTCTGAAACGCCGGTACCCCGTTGCTGATCGCCTCGACACCGGTCAGCGCCGCGCAGCCCGAGGAGAACGACCGGGCCAGCAGGAACACGAACGCGAAGCCGATGACCTGACCGTGCTCGGCGTGCATGTGGAAACCGGCGGATTCGGCCCGCAGCGGATTGCCCAGCGCATAGATCCGGAACAGCCCCCAGCCGATCATGATGACGACGCCGACAATGAACGCGTAGGTCGGGATGGCGAACGCCGCCCCGGACTCGCGGATCCCGCGCAGGTTCAGCGCCATCACCACCACGATGGCCGCCACGCAGAACCAGACCTTGTTCTCGGCCACGACCGGGACAGCGGAGCCGATGTTCGACATCGCCGAAGCGGTCGAAACAGCAACGGTGAGAACGTAATCCACCATCAGGGCACTGGCGACGACGAGACCGGCGGTATCGCCGAGGTTGGTGGTGACCACCTCGTAGTCGCCACCGCCGGAGGGATACGCGTGCACGTTCTGCCGGTAGCTGGCGACCACGACCAGCATGACTGCGGCCACGGCTAGGCCGATCCACGGCGTCAGCGCGTAGGCGGCCGCACCCGCCACCGAGAGCATCAGGAAGATCTCCTCGGGGGCGTAGGCCACCGAGGAGAGCGCATCCGAGGCGAAGACCGGCAAAGCGATGCGCTTGGGCAGCAGCGTGTGACTCAGCCGGTCGCTGCGAAACGGCTGGCCGATGACCAGCCGGCGCGCAGCGGTTGAAAATTTGGACACGAGAGCCAAGAGTAAGCCCAGCCGAGCTTGATAGCGTTTCGTAGACGACAATGTTCCGGGACTGAATCGGCTGGCCAGCGACCGGCGTGCCGACGGAGTGACGTACGCAGAACTCAGCCGAGAGGACCTCAAGTGCGGGTGGTTGTGATGGGGTGCGGCCGGGTGGGCTCGTCACTGTCCGATGGGCTGTCCCGAATCGGGCACGATGTTGCTGTCATCGACCGCGACAGCACCGCGTTCAACCGGCTGAGCCCGGAGTTCAACGGCGAACGGGTGCTGGGCCAGGGGTTCGACCGAGATGTCCTGCTAAGGGCGGGAATCGAGGGGGCGGACGCATTCGCCGCGGTGTCATCCGGAGACAACTCCAACATCATCTCGGCGAGACTGGCCCGCGAGACCTTTGGTGTGCAGCGTGTCGTCGCCCGCATCTACGACGCTAAGCGCGCCGAGGTTTACGAACGCCTCGGGATCCCCACGATCGCCACTGTGCCCTGGACCACCGATCGCCTCCTCAACTTGATCACCCGGGACGGCGAGACCGCCAAGTGGCGGGACCCGACCGGCACCGTCGCCGTCGCCGAGGTCGAGTTGCACGAGGACTGGGTGGGGCGCCGGGCCACCCAACTGGAAGAGGCCACCGGCGCGCGAGTGGCGTTCTTGATCCGATTCGGCACCGGGGTGCTCCCAGAAACGAAAACCTGCATCCAGGCCGGTGATCAGGTATACCTTGCCGCGATATCCGGCCGCGCCGCCGAGGCGGTGGCCATCGCCGCCCTGCCACCGAATCAGGACTGAGGCACAAATGAAGGTAGCTGTTGCCGGGGCCGGCGCGGTCGGCCGTTCGGTCACCAG
>Ga0182012_10004241_pt1 | contig 15020 bp, 9 predicted proteins | sample 612S2SmetaG_FD_120486 | JGI IMG/M metagenome (GOLD analysis project Ga0182012, IMG submission 120486) | Permafrost microbial communities from Stordalen Mire, Sweden - 612S2S metaG | ecosystem: Environmental > Terrestrial > Soil > Wetlands > Permafrost | place: Sweden: Stordalen | collected... | reverse complement strand
TCACCGCGGCATTTTCACGAAGGCTCACCAAATCCCAGTAGAGGCGCGCTACTCCATAAACCGTGCTGATTAACTGCTGGTAGAAAAGCAGCCGCGAAATCTTCTGGTTGATTGCGCCAATCCGCATGTAGCGAAGATTCACATCCTTGCCCAAACCGCGAAACAACGGTTGGCTCAACGTCAACGAGAAATTCGGCACCGAGAAAGGATCGTAGCTACTGTGCGGACCATAGAGCGCAGTAGCGGAATTGTTGATGCCCGCTTCTAATTGCGCACCGCTGCTGAAGCCTTGCTCTAACGCTGTGTTCAGGGCGGTAAAGCGCAACGGATTTTGGGAAACCAGCGCGTTATCGCGTTGCAAAAAGAGCGTTTGCCCAATGAGCGTCGGCTGAAAAGTAGGTACAGGAGGCCCGGACGCGTACGGCGCGACGCTTTGTTCAGACAGAGTGGTGTTGGTGGCTGCTAACACGTTAAGCGCGTTGATATCGTTCACAGTCGGCGTGGTCGGCGTAACCGACGATGCAGCGCTGTTCAAAAGAGGCGAACCCGGTCCGCCAACACCCGTTGGACTTTCCGCGATCGTGTAATCGACACCCCGCAAACTGCCACCACCGCTGGCACGCAACGCGTCCATACGAGAGATCGAAAGCGAATATCGCGCAACCTCAACTGACAAATTGTTTTCGATGGAGAGCGCAATCGCGTCGTAAAGAGAGAGCTGAATCGCGCCATTCTTCACGAGGGCTCTTGCACGTTCGGCTGGCCCCAAGAATAACTGCGGCGCATTCACCGGACCATAAGACAGAAAATCCTTGCGCGGCATGTCCGCACTTTGCTCTTTCGGAGCGGCCTTGCTGTTCTGGATGGTTTGTAAATCAACGGAGGCTTGCGCCAACATTAAAGATGGAATGAGAAGTCCTGCTGGTACGAATCTCATGGACGCTTGGGAGTATCCGCCTTTTCGCTCCGGTAACGGGGCTCGATTTCCACGTTTTCCTCAATCTTGTCAGTCACGATGCGCACGATATTATCACCCGGTTTGAGGCCGCCAATCACTTCAGTTTGATCACCGTAGTCGCGACCGATCTGAATCTCTCTAAATCGAATGTGATTATTCTCAACTGCTGCGACCATGGTCTTGCCGTTCCGCACAACGATCGTTTCACCTGGAATGAAGACGCCACCCCCACCGCCTGCTTGCACTGCCGAGAAAGTAGCCACTACATAGTTGCCCGGCATCAAGTTGCCATCTGGATTGGTGGTTTGCACTTCCACAAGTAAGGTGCGGGTATTCGGATCTATAGACGCTGAGGTCCGCGTCACTGTGCCGTCAAACTTCCGGCCAGGAAACTGCTCAAACGTCAGACCAACTTTTTGTTTCAAATGAACATAAGGGGCATAAGGCTCAGGCACCGAAACCAAAATGCGCAGCGGATTGATGGTGGCTACGGTAAACATTGCGCCGCCCTGCGATCCGCCCGTTGACGGCGAAACTGAAGACGATGTCATGCCCGACGAACCTGAGTTGTTACCGCCGGCGCCCATGGAATTAGAAAGCTCACCCCCGCCGCCACCTTGTGCAGAAATCAAAGTGCCAACATCCACATTGCGCGCTGTAATCACACCATCGAAGGGCGCGGCCACTCGCTCGTATTGCTGCATCACAATTTCGCGCTGAAGATTATCTCGGTTTGCCTGGACGGTGCTCCGCGCGGCGTTCACATTAGCCTGCGCCACTTGTAGGTTGGCCTCTTGATTGTCGCCATCCTGCTTCGAAAATACGCCTTTGGCAACCAGAACCTTATAACGATCCCAGTTCACTTGTGCCAGGTGCGCCTGCGCTTCCATTTGCGCCAGCGCCGCTTCGCTCTGCGCCAAAATTGAGCGAGCTTGCGCAACCTGCTGGTCAAGGTCGGGCGCGTCAATGACCGCCAACAACTGGCCTTTTCGAACTCGGTCGCCGATATCGACGAGACGACGCTTTACATAGCCCGATGAACGCGCGTAGATTGACGCTTCCGTATAGGCGAGAGCCGTGCCAGGCACACTCAAATCGCGCGCTGAAGGAGCAGCCACCACATTTAGCACCTCAACCACTGGCTTTGCCTGACTCTGTTGCTTAGCCGCGAGCACAACCTCGCGGTCTTCCTGCTGCCGCGGGATGAAAACAAAACGAACAACTAGGCCAGCGGCGACTAACAACAAAATAAGGAACAAGATCCAGTGACGGGCTGAGTGACCTTTGTTGTTTCCCGCCAGTCCAGCTATCGGTTCGTTACTAATGGCCATTCTTAAGCTTCACCCTTTGCCGGATCAAACTGGCCCTTGTACTCAAGATCAATTCGCTCGTCATAATCAATGGGAGGAGTGCCACGCATGAAGGAATAGATGATTGGCACCACAAAAAGCGTGCCGATTGTCGCGACGGATAAACCGCCGATAACCGCTCGACCGAGCGGCGCATTCTGCTCACCGCCTTCGCCCAACGACAAAGCCATCGGCAGCATACCAAGAATCATAGCTAGAGCAGTCATGCAAACTGGGCGCAGACGAACATAGCCCGCTTCCAGTGCAGCTTCCAGCTGATGCTTGCCCGATTTTCGTTCGTCGTTAGCAAAGACCACCAAAAGAATTGAGTTCGCGGTTGCCACGCCAATTGTCATGATCGATCCCATCAGCGACGGGACATTAAAGGTTGTATGCGTTAAATAGAGCATCCACAAAATACCCGAGAATGCTCCCGGTAAAGCCATCAAAATGATGAACGGATCGACCCAGCTTTGAAAGTTAACAACCATGAGCAGGTACACGATCACGACGGCAAAGGCGATACCAAGTAATAGCCGTGAAAACGACTGTTCCATGGTGGTCACCTCACCGCGCAAATCAAGGAACGTGCCTTTGGGGAGGTTCTTACTGTTGTTGATGATCTTGTGAATTTCGTCGGCCACACTGCCTAAATCACGGCGGTCTACATCGGCGTAAATATCGAATGTAGGCTGGATGTTGTAGTGGTTGACCACAATGGTGGAGACGTCACGCTTAATAGTGGCCAAGTTGGCTAGTAATTGGCTGTTGGTGCCATTTTGTGAAGTGATCGGCGTATGTTGCAAGGCTTCGAAAGTATCGAGCCTATAGGTGGGACTCTGTACCACCACTTGATAATTCACGCCGTTAACGGGATTCAGCCATTGATTCGGGTTCGTCTGCGCAGTGCCGGAAAGCGAAATCAACATGTCGCGAGTCACATCGCTGGCAGTTAGCCCGAGTTGCTCTGCGCGGTTTCTATCTACGTCGAGCTCGATAGCGGGATAACCAACTTGCTGATGAATGTGCGCATCCACAATGCCTGGTATCGCGCGAACTTGGCGTAGCAGATTTTGCGCAACACGGTAATTGGCTTTCGGGTTCCGCCCAACAATTTGCAGATCAATCGGCGCAGGCAGGCCAAAATCCAAAATTTGGTTGGTCATGTTTGCGGGCGTGAAGAAGAACTCATCGTCTGGGAATTTCGCCCGCAACTTTTCGCGCAGCAACCGGCTATATTGCAAAGTGCGACGCTCGCCTTCCTTCAAAGAAATTTGGATGTCGCCGTCGGAATTACTGATCGTTGCACTGTTTGAAAAAGCCAAATTGAATCCGCCGTTTGGCAAACCGATGTTGTCGAGAATCATGTCTATACTATTCGCTGGCAGCACGCGGCGAATTTCGTCTTCGATCTCGGCAAAGATCCTTTCAGTTTGTTCGATGCGGGTTCCCGCTGGCGGGACCACGTGCAACTTCATTTGACCGGAATCGACGTAAGGGAAAAAGTCACGGCCGATGACGCCAGTCAGAAAACACGACCCAACAACGTAAACGGCAAACAAGCCAAGAACGATTGACCGATTGTGCAGACTCCATTCAAGCCACGTTCGATAGTGTTCACGGAGCCATTCAAAGCGCTTATTGAAGCCCTCGTGGAAATGCCAAATCCAGTTCTTCGCCTCTTCCGGTTCAGGATCGCCTTCTGCTCGTTGATAGAGAGCAACTTCTCTTGGCAGGAGGAAGTGCATCATGGTGGGCACTAGAGTCCGCGAAAAGAAGTACGATGCCAGCATGGCGAACACAACCGCCATGGCCAGCGGGGTAAACAGGAACTTGGCCGCACCAGTGAGCAACAACACCGGCGCAAAAACAACGCAGATAGCAAGAGTTGAAACAAGAGCGGGCATGGCCACTTGGCTAGCGCTATCTAAAATGGCGTGAACGAGCGAAGTGCCCTTGTGCGTCAAATTGCGGTGAGTATTTTCAATTTCGACGGTGGCATCGTCAACCAGAATTCCAACTGCCAGGGCCATGCCGCCCAGGGTCATCACATTAATCGTTTCACCTAGCGCTGCCAAGATGCACAGCGAGGTGAGAATAGATAGTGGAATTGAGATGCAAACGATAAGAGTGCTGCGCCAACTGCCCAGAAAGAGCAGAATCATCATGGCAGTAAGGAAGGCTGCGATGGCCGCTTCGCGCAAAACTTCGTTTATAGAGGACCGGACGAAAACAGATTGATCAAACAGCGGCGTAATGCGCAAGCTCGGAGGCAAGTCCGCGACCACGCGGGGCAGCGCTTGTTTGACGGCGTTGACTATATCGAGAGTGGAAGCTTGACCATTCTTCAATACCGTCATGAACGCAGATCGGCGGCCATTCTGCCTAACAACGTTGGTTTGCAGCGCATAGCCATTGCGCACTTGAGCGACATCTTTTATATAGACAACCGCACCGTTGGATGCGCGAACCGGAAGATTATTCAACGCGTCGAGTGTGGTTGGACTGGCATTCGTACGCACCACGTATTCGGTATTCCCCACGCGCGCTGTGCCAGCGGGAAGAATTATGTTTTGGGCAGCCAATGCATTAGAAACATCCGAAGCTGACAGATGTTTCGCGTATAGCGCGTTGGGGTCTATATCGACCATGATTTGCCGCGATTTGCCGCCCCACGGCATAGGCACCGAGGCGCCCTGAACTGTCGCTAAGCGCGTGCGGATAAAGTTCAGCCCAAGATCTGAAAAATCCTGCTCTGTGAGTCCCTCGCCCGAAAGCCCCAGGGTAAGAACGGGAACGCTAGCAGCATCGTATTTAATAATGCTAGGTGGATAGCTGCCGGGCGGCATGATGCGCAACATCGTCTGCACGATACCGGTTATCTGTGCAATGGCCAGTTCAACTTTAACTTTTGGCTGGAAGTAAACGCGAATTACCGAGACGCCTTGATACGACTGCGACTCAAGATGTTCGATGTCGTTCACGGTAGTGGTCATGCCGCGTTCGCACACCGTCACCACGCGCTTTTCCATTTCTTCCGGCGTCAGGCCGCCATAGATCCAAACCACGCTGATAACGGGAATGTTGATATACGGAAATATGTCTTTAGGCGTAACAACAGCGGCCGCGCCGCCAAGGAGCAACACGAGCACGGAAAAAACGACGAACGTATACGGGCGTCTAAGCGCTAAATGAACTATCCACATTGAAGACCTAACGGAAGCAAGTCACAGGCAAGGCAGGGTGACAGCTTAAGACCAAGGATAACGCAACTCCAATTGAACAAAAGACTGCCGTAAGTACGAGGAAGTTACAGGTTTTAGCCGAAATAACGCTCACTCATGGTTCGCAGGAAGGCTAGCGATTCAGCCATTTCCTCAAGACCGTTCATGCCGTCTTCAATGCTGACCCAGCCGCTGTAATGGTGTTCGGCCAGTATTTTGAAAATCGTGTCGTAATCGTTTAGGCCTTTTCCAGTAACGCCGTGACGCAAATTCGGCGAATAACCCAGCGTGCCGTCCGTTTGCCGTAAATCTTCTAGCGTCGCACCTTCAGCCAAGTAGCGATCACTCGCGTGCATACTCACAACTCGATCGGCAACGCTCCGCAACAGTTCGATTGGATCATCGCCGGCAACAATGGCGTTCGACGGGTCGTACTGAACGCCGAAATATTCGCGCTCGAAAACCGAATCGATGATTTCAATGAAACGTTCTTTTTTCTGAGCGAACTCGGGATACTTCCAAAAACCGTCCTTATAGTGGTTCTCCATCCCTAGAACAATGTTGTTTTCCTTCGCTACTGGAATGAGTTCGTTGATTGATTCAATCACCCATTCCCTGCCCTGTTCCCAACTCACTTCCGGATAACGCTGGCCGCTTAGAACACGGCAGACGGCGCGCGCACCACCCAGACGCTTTGTGATGCGAATCATGTGGGCTTGTCGATCGATTTCCCGCTTGCGCTTGGCCAAGTCGGGCACGGTGAAATCGGGCGAACAGCAAAGCATAGGCATCGAAAAACTAGCCCCTTGAATCGCCTCGCCCACGCAATCAATGTAGCCGTCTTCAAAGCTGGTAAAGAAGCCGGTGTACATTTCCAGACCATCGGCATCCAGCTGCTTGGCCATTTCAATCCAATCGAAGACCGACATCTGGCCGTTCGAAATCTGCTCTAGGTAGCATTTGGGAAATGCTGAAATATTAAGGGGCATTTACGGAGTTAGAACTGCCTTAACGTATTCGCCGCCTTCCATTTTCTCAAAACACTCATGCCAATCAGCGAGACCAGCTACGCGGCTGATAATGGAATCGAGATTGATCTGGCCAGAGACGATCATTGAGATTACGCGCTCCCAAATGGGCCAGTTGTGCGAAAAGCTTCCAGCCAGTGTGACATTCTTTTGGACAAGCGGATCGAGACTGAATTGAATCGGTTGCGGACCCCATCCCACCTTTATGATCTGTCCCGCGGGACGGACTGCTTGTAGCGCCATTTGCAGAGTGATGGATGCGCCTGAGGCGTCTATGGCAACATCAACGCCCAAGCCATCTCCCAAACTCGAAACATATTCCTGCACGCCGCCTTCAAGAGTGGCGGTCGCGCCAAGTTGACGAGCAACTGACAAGCGGTGTTTGTCACTCGGCAAACCAGCAACGATCAAATGGCCCGCGCCGCTGAGCTTCGCCATCATGGCGCAGAGAATACCGATAGGCCCAGGACCGATCACCAGAACGCTATCTCCCGGACGAATGCGGCCGTTCACGCAGACAGCGTTATAGGCAACACAACAAGGTTCAGTCAGAGCAGCCTTCTGGAAAGGTAAGCTTGCTGGAATATTATGCAGGCAGCGCTCAGGAACGCGCACGTATTGAGTCATCGCGCCGTCAACACCGTAACCAAAGCCGCGGCGAGTTGGATCCAAATTGTAAAGGCCGGTGCGGCTGAGCGGAGACGATTCGTCGATTACCGCAGCCGTTTCGCTTACCACGCGATCACCTTCTTTAAAGTGCGTGACGCGCGCACCAACCTGAGCTATCGTACCCGAAAATTCGTGACCAAGAATACACGGGTAGTTAACGTGCCAGCCATGCGATCCGCGCCATTGGTGAAGATCGCTACCGCAGACGCTAACAGCGCCCACCCGTAACAAGACATCGCGCTCGCCAATTTCGGGAACTGGGACATCGCGCAGTTCCACAGAAAGCGGCGCGCGGGCATAGTTCACCAAGCCAGGCATTTTCGAACTCATTCCTACTTTTCCTTTCCCACTTTTACATCGCCAAAGGCGTGCACTTTTTCACAGATGAGGCGTAGCGTTGCTTCAATGTCGCCCTGCGCTGTACGGAATGCGTTGGGGTCAATCGCCAGCGGCGCGCCTACAACCACAAGTGGGGCGCCATAACCAGGCGTATCCGTTGCCTGCTCCAAAGTGAGCCCTCCCACTGCCTGCACGGGCACGGAGATGGCAGCAACAACTTCCGCCAGACGGTCGAGCGGCGTATCGGCATGCTGACCGCGCGAACGGCGCAGCGTACGCATATCGAAACCGATGTGATGAATAACGTAATCGCAACCGAGATCTTCGAGTTGTTTGGCTCCGGCGATTGGATCAGGCATGGCCATGTTGTCGCCCATGACTTTCGCGCCGAAATCGCGACCTGCCTTGACTACTAGTTCAATGGTTTCTTCGTGCGCTTGACCCATGACAACCACCATGCTAGCGCCCGCTTTTGCCATGACTTCAGCTTCGAGCCAGCCGCCATCCATGGTCTTTAGATCAGCCACAATGGGCACCTGTGGGTAACGCGCACGCAATTCGCGAACACCGCGCATTCCCTCGGCGATAATCAGCGGCGTACCAACTTCAAGCCAGTCAACACCAGCGCGGATAGCCATGTCCGCGGTGCGAATGGCTTCGTCAAGGTCGATCAAGTCAAGAGACAGCTGTACAGTTGCTTTCATTCGGGCTGCAATAGGATGGAAGTCGATAGTTTATGACATTGCGACTCGGCATCTTGATTTTATTCGCCTATGGATTAGTGGCAGCGCAGTTGAAGCCGCTTCCCAACTTCGCGAATCCGAAGAGCGACTTGGAAATTGTTTCACCATGCGAACCTGGTAAACCGTGGACGGTTGCCGGCGATCGCGGCGCACTGTTCGGCAGACAAAATGGAAAATTTGAAGCATGGCAGTGGCCGGTGAAGATTTTAAGCGACTTCCGAATCCGCGCCGAGATCGCGGATTACGCTGTTCCGATTGATGTAAACGCCCTCGCGGCTTCGATTCGAGTAACTCCAGCAGAAACGATAATCACGTATTCACATGCTGCGTTCACAGTTCGGCAGCATATGTTTGCCGGCCGCGGCGCAAATGATCCATTGCCCGCCGCAGTCTTTTTTGAAATCGACTCAGGTCGGCCTTTGGAGTTAACCTTCTCGTTCACACCCGAAATGTTGCGCATGTGGCCAGCACCGAATTTTGGAAGACCCAACGGCGAGTGGGTGAAGGCTGGCGATGGCGGGTACTATGTTTTGCACACTGATAACGAGAAGTTCTCGGCAGCGGTTGCCATGCCGCGCACGAGGCCAGGAATTATGGTTCCTTATCAGGAGCATCCGCAGACGTATCCGCTCGAATTCAAGTTGAGCTTCGACCCGAAGGCGGATCGGGAACTTGTTTTCCCGCTGGTAATGACGACGGATAAAGACAAGGTAGCGGAATTCGCTGCCTCACTGCCACAAGCCTACGCAGACACGCAGCAATACTACGCTCATTTTTTCGATCACAAATTAGTAGTTGAAACACCAGACAAGCGCGTCAATGACGGTCTGAAGTGGGCCGAAGTCGCGATTGACCAAGCTCAAGTAAAGACCGCCGAAGGGGAAACTGGCATGGTTGCCGGATACTACGAGTCGGCCGATTCGGCGCGACCTGGGTATGCCTGGTTTTTCGGCCGCGACACTTTGTGGAGCAGCTACGCGATCAACAGCTATGGCGATTACGAATTAACACGGCGCGCGCTGGAATTTCTCATTCGCAGGCAACGCGCCGACGGCAAGATTATGCATGAGTATTCGCAAGCAGCGGAGAGTATTGATTGGAAAGCGACGCCCTATTTCTATGCGTCGGCCGATTCAACCCCGCTCCTGTTAATGGCCACTTGGGATTATGCACGCAAAAGCGGCGATTGGGATTTCGTCAAGACGAATTGGGATGTCTTGAAAAAGGCGTATGAGTTCACTCGCGCACATGAAGGCAGCGATGGGATCTATTCGAACTCAGAAGGGACGGGCTGGGTGGAGTCGTGGCCGTCGGGAATGCCGGCTGAAGAAATTTATCTAGCTTCGCTCGATGCGCAAGCGAACACGGCCATGGCGTTACTCGCATCGACAATGCCCGATAGCAAATTGGCGCTGCAAGCTGGGACAAAAGCGCAAGAGATTCAAAAGAAGATCGAAGCAGAGTTTCATGATTCCGATTTCTACGCATTTAGCCGCAACCAGGATGGCGCGTTAGATCACACCGCAACAATCTATCCAGCGGTGGCGTGGTGGGATGCGTACGGCGGTCTCCCGCATGCCGAGCCAATGTTGAGCCGTTGGGCCTCCAGCGAGTTCTCAACGGATTGGGGCGCGCGCGATATCAGTGACAAGACCGCTTTTTACGATCCGATTAGTTATCACCAAGGTTCCGTGTGGCCTTTGTTTACGGGCTGGGTAGCGTTGGCAGAGTATCGTGCAGGGAAGCCGCTCGCTGGATATGCAAGCTTGATGCAGAACCTGAATTTGACCTGGGCTCAGGACTTGGGCTCAGTAACGGAGTTGTTGTCGGGCGATTTTTTCCAGCCTTTAGGTAGAAGCAGTTCACACCAACTGTGGTCGTCCGCCATGGTGATCAGCCCGTTAGTACGAGGCTTGTTCGGTTTGGATTGGGACGCGCACAGCAAGACAATCGAAGTGAATCCGCATTTGCCGGGTGAATGGAATGGAGCGAAATTACGCAACGTTCAGCTCGGGCCTCTCAGCGTCGATTTGGAAATGGAAAGGCGTGCGAGCGGTCTGCAGGTTCGCGTAATCACAAAAAAGCCTGAAAAGCTTTGCATCGTTACCGTTCACCTTTCCGATAATCATTGTGCCTTCGACCTAGCGACAGAGCACACGGTAACCGTACCTTTGCCGGCGGTTGAAATTGGGATACCGGCTCAATTACCTGAGCCGGGCGACCGAACACACCAATTAAAGGCGCTGAGCGAAGAGATTCGCGACCATAATGCAACGTTTGTTTTTGAGGCGCAGCGCGGCGCCGCTTTTGATTTACCGCTGCGGCTGAACAGGCCACGCACAACGGTAGACGGCGCATCGATTCGCCAAGGAGAGCTGCATGTTGAATTTCCAGCAGGCGAAGGCTATATGAAGAAGACCCTGACTTTCAAGTGGTGACAAAAAGACTCTCATGAAAAAACTAACAGTTTTTGTTGGGGCGCTGACTCTGCTAACTGCGCAGGAACCGGTGAATCGAACGCCGATCCTTACCTACATCAAGCAGACCTGGGGCACGCTCACGCGGTCTGACAAGGATTTAGCGAAGGCTGTGGTGGACCCCAAGTTTGAGCCAGGCGCAGACGGACGCTGGCCCCTTTACATTTCGCGGTCGGAAGATGCGGAGCTTGTAGAAGAGGGCTTGCGCCGCGACATGCCCGCTGCGGGCTTCAAAACGATCACCATAAAGCAATTGCCGGAAGATATGGATTCCTTGAAACAGCAAGGTTTGTTGTATCTTCCCAAGGCATATGTAGTGCCGGGCGGGCGCTTCAACGAAATGTACGGCTGGGATAGCTATTTCATTCAATTGGGTCTGCTGAAAGATAACGAATTGGAACTGGCCAAAGATATGGCCGACAATTTTCTGTATGAAGTAAAGCAGTACGGCAAGGTTCTAAACGCGAACCGGACTTATTACTTGAACCGTTCGCAGCCGCCGTTCTTAACGCAGATGGTGTTGGGAGTATTCGCCAAGACTCACGACAAGAAATGGCTGGCGGATGCGTTGCCATTGATTGAGAAGTATTACCAGTTATGGAGCACCGAACCGCATCTCACACCTGAAACTGGATTAGCGCGCTATTGGGATTTCGGTGAGGGACCAGCCCCGGAAGTTCTGTCGGACGAAAAAGATGCGCAAGGCCGAACGCATTATGATTTGATTCGCGATTATTACCGAACGCATGAAGTAACGGATTACCGGCTTGACCAGTATTACGACAAGAACACAGATCAACTCACAGCCCTGTTTTATAAAGGCGACCGCTCAATGCGCGAATCCGGGTTCGACCCTTCGAATCGGTTTGGCCCATTCAACATTGACATCATTCACTACAATCCAGTCTGTTTGAATTCATTGCTCTATTTGATGGAAATGCAGACAGCCGAAATATTACGAGACCTGGGTAGAAAATCGGAAGCCGCAAGTTGGGAATCCAGAGCGGAGATTCGCGCGCGCCAAGTGAACAAGTTGATGTGGGATGAAAAAGACGGCCTGTATTACGACTATAGTTTTACCGATAAGCGTGTGCGCCGCTATCCATTTCTAACTACGTTTTATCCTTTGTGGGCAGGCTTCGCGAGCAAAGAACAAGCGGCGAGCGTTGAGAAAAACCTCGTGCTTTTTGAAAAAGCCGGTGGATTGCAGACAAGCGTCCAAGTAACCGGCAACCAATGGGATTCGCCTTTCGGCTGGGCGCCGCTAGAGATGATTGCGGTGGACGGTCTGCGGCGATATGGCTACAACGACGATGCTGAGCGGATATCAATGAAGTTTCTTACGCTCGTTAAGCATGAATACAAGCGCGCGGGTTTTATAGTCGAAAAGTACGACGTGGTGAACAGTGGTTCAAGTGTAAGTGCAATTCATTTTGGTTACAGCGCAAACCAAGTCGGCTTTGGTTGGACTAACGCAGCTTTCTTAGATCTATTACAAGGCTTGACGAAGCAAGACCGCGAGAAATTGTTGTCACAATAACAACCCGTAAGCGAGAATAGAGCGATGGCAAACGATAAAGCAAACGGCGCCAAACAAGCTGGGCCTTGCTGCATGGTGATTTTCGGGGGAGCTGGCGATCTAACCAAACGCTTGGTAATTCCCTCTCTTTACAATTTGGCTTGCGTAGATTTGCTACCTGAGGGCTTTGCCATTGTGGGCTTCGATCTGGCAGAAGTCAGCGAAGACGATTGGAAGAAGAACCTTACCGAAATGGTAAGTCAGTTCGTGAAAGCAGCGGATAGCAAAGCCGAGATCAATCAGCAAAAATGGAAATGGCTGACCGACCGCATGTTCTATGTGCAAGGCGATTTGAACAATCCGGAGAGCTATCAAAAGCTGAAAGGCAGGCTCGCGGAAGTTGATACGAATCAGCGTACCAATGGAAATTACATTTTCTATTTGGCGATTGCCGACCGGTTCTTCGGATCAACCGTTGAGCAAATTGGCAAAGCGGGGTTGGCAGAAGAAGCAAATGGCGTGTGGCGCCGCGTTGTAGTTGAAAAGCCATTCGGCCATGATCTAGCTTCCGCGCAGGCTTTGAATAAACAGATTTTGCAGGTGATTTCGGAAACGCAGATCTACCGCATCGATCACTTCCTCGGCAAGGAAACGGTGCAGAACCTTTTGATGTTCCGCTTCGCCAACGGCATGTTCGAACCCATTTGGAATCGCGACCGGATTGATCACGTGCAGATTACTGTGGCTGAAACTGTAGGCGTGGAAAAGCGCGGGCGGTTCTATGAAAAAACCGGCGCCATGCGCGACATGGTTCCAAATCATGTTTTTCAGTTGCTTGCCTTGACAGCTATGGAAGCGCCGAACTCACTAACAGCCGATGCAGTTCGCTCCGAAAAAGCCAAGGTAATTGAGGCACTTCGTGAGCTCGGCCCTGAAGACATTCCGATCTGTGCAGTTCGTGGACAGTATGACCAAGGCGCGATTGGCGATAAACCTGCGGTTAGCTATCGCGAAGAGGCAGACGTTTCTCCCGATTCATTGGTTGAAACGTACACCGCGATGAAGTTGAATATCGAAAATTGGCGCTGGTCTGGTGTGCCGTTTTACATTCGTACGGGAAAACGTTTGAACGCCCGCAGAACCGTTATCGCAATCCGCTTCAAAGAAACACCCGCGATGCTGCTAAAAGATGCCAGCCCGGCACCAAACTGGCTGGTGGTGCGAGTTCAGCCCGATGAAGGAATTTCTCTTGAATTCGGCGCAAAGATTCCGGGGCCCAATATGAAGCTGGGCAAAGTAACAATGAACTTCAAGTACGAAGATTATTTCGGCGCAAGGCCATCTACCGGGTACGAGACGCTGATTTTCGACGTGATGATTGGCGACGCAACACTATTCCAACGAGCCGATAACATTGAGGGCGCATGGGCGCGCGTGCAGCCGGTATTAGATTTCTGGGGCAATAATCCTCCGAAAACTTTCCCGAATTATCTAGCGGGGAGCTACGGGCCGCAATCCGCAGATGCCATGTTGCAAAGGGACGGGCGCATTTGGAGACCGATTATCTAGTGCGGTGAAGTTCGCGATATTTGCGAAGCAGTTCATACATCACAATCGCGCCCGCACTGGCGACGTTGAGCGAGTGTTTCAAGCCGAGCATGGGAAGGCGAACGTGGGTGTCGCATGCGGCCAGAACCTCAACCGTAAGGCCGTCCACCTCGTGGCCAAAGAGCACACAGACGGGGAAATTCGGACGCCAGTCGAACAGATCCACAGCGCGTACGCTGGTTTCAATGGCGGCTATTTCGTAGCCGCGCCGGCGAAGATCCGCAAGACTTCCCGTTAAATCATCAACCGGCGTCCAAGGTACGCGTTCCTCTGCTCCTAGAGCGGTCTTCGTAATTGCATTCTTCGGTGGTCGAGCCGTGATACCGCTCAAGAGAAGACACTCCACGCTCGCTCCATCAGCCGTGCGGAAGAACGCGCCGACGTTATACATACTGCGAACATTGTCGAGCAAAATACTTACTGGAAGACGCAGGTTGTCGTAAGCGCTTGCTCCCTCAGTGGCTCGGTATGGAGTGCGGTCCATTTACTTGGCAAGGCCGGCGCGTTTCCACAACTCATCCACCCGCTTTACAACCTCTGGGGACATTTTAATCACGTCGGGCCAGCGGCGAGTGAATCCTTCAGCGGCAATTTTGCGCGTGGCGTCCACTCCCATCTTGGAACCATAATCCGGCAAGCGGCTCGCATGATCGAGAGAATCAATTGGCCCCATGCAGAATTCAATGTCACGCTGAGGGTCGATATTGTTGAGCGCCTTCCACGCAACTTCGGAAACGTTTTGCACATCTACGTCGTCGTCGACAACAATAATGCACTTGCTGAACATGGCTTGGCCCAACCCCCAGATGGCGTGCATCACCTTGCGCGCATGGCCAGGGTAAGACTTGCGAATTGAAACCAAAATCAGATTATGAAACACGCCTTCAGGGGGCATGCAGATGTCGCGAACTTCTGGCAACTGCGTACGCATCAGCGGCAAAAAGATTCGCTCCACCGCTTTGCCCATATAGAAATCTTCCATGGGCGGAGGGCCAACAATCGTTGCAGGATAAACGGGATTCTTCCGTTGCGTGATGCATTCGATGTGGAACACCGGATAATCGTCATCAAGCGAATAGAAGCCAGTATGATCGCCAAATGGACCT
>Ga0182012_10004238_pt1 | contig 15024 bp, 11 predicted proteins | sample 612S2SmetaG_FD_120486 | JGI IMG/M metagenome (GOLD analysis project Ga0182012, IMG submission 120486) | Permafrost microbial communities from Stordalen Mire, Sweden - 612S2S metaG | ecosystem: Environmental > Terrestrial > Soil > Wetlands > Permafrost | place: Sweden: Stordalen | collected... | reverse complement strand
GGCATCATGCACCACGTGTTCGACCGCTGGGAGCCGTGGGCGGGGGAGATCCTCACACGCAGCAGCGGCGTGCTGGTGGCCGACCGCCGCGGCGAGACGGTGACCTTCTCGCTGTTCGCGCTGCAGGAGCGCGGATCGCTGTTCGTCGGCCCCGGCGAGGAGGTCTACGAGGGGATGATCATCGGCGAGAACGCACGCGCTGAGGATCTGGACGTCAACCCGGTCAAGGAGAAGCACCTGACCAACATGCGCTCATCGACCTCCGACGTGCTGGTCCGTCTCGACGCACATCGCAAACTCACGCTCGATGAGGCGCTGGAGTTCGTCAGGGAGGACGAGGCCGTCGAGGTGACCCCCGAGGCGGTGCGGATGCGCAAGGTGGTGCTGGCGAAGGTCGAACGGTTGAAGGCGGTCAGAGCGGCACGCCGGTGAGCCGGACCGTGGCGCCGCCGGGCGGATGAGCGGGCGAGCCGGGCGGATGAGCGGGCGAGCCGGGCGGGCGAGCGGGCGAGCCGGGCAGGTAAGGTACCCGCCGATGATCGACCCTAGGAGACGAGAGATCTTGAGACGAGTCGCAGTGATCGCCGTGTGCCTGGCCGCGCTGCTGGCGCTGCCCGTCGCCGGGGCAAGCGCCGAAGGCATCGAATACACCAAGGAGAGCTTCTCGCAGTATCAGCAGCAGCTGGCCGCCGGGCAGATCAAGGAAGTGACCATCAACCGCTTCATCCGCTCACTGCGTGTGACGCTCAAGAACGGCACCTACGTGAAGGCCGTTTACGGCGCTCACGAAGAGCCCAAGGTCGCCGCGGCGCTGAAGGCCAAGGCGGTCCCGTTCACGCTGCTGGCGCCCACCCAGGCACAGTCTGAAGCCAAGAAAACGCCTGTCAAACACAAACTTCGCTACATCGCCGGCGGGATCCTGATCGTGGTGGTGATCGTGGTGGTGGGCGTGCTCGTCTTCGACCGGCGACGCAAAATGGCCGCCGAATAGGCACTTCCGGGGCCGCCGCTAGCAGTGGGGGCGGCGCCGGGGGCGGGTGGGGTGGATGCTGGCCGCGCCCGCCCGCTCCTGGGCGCGCACCGCCAGGCGCAGGTCGTGCGCGAGCATGTCCACCATGTCGCGCGAGAAGTTCTCCTTGATCACCATCCGCATCACGGTGATGTGCTCAGCGTTGGCGGGCAGCGTGTAGGCCGGCACGATCCAGCCGCGCTCGCGCAGCAGGTGCGACACGGCGACCAGGTCGATCCTCTGCGGGTCCGCGGCGCGCAGAGCGACGATCGGGAACTGCGAGCCGTCCGTCACGACCTCGACTCCGTCGATCGCACCCAGCTTGCCGGCCAGGGCGCCGGCGTTCTCGAGCACGCTCTGAACTATCTCGCGGTAGCCCGACGCTCCCAAACGTAGGAACGCGAAGTACTGCAGGATCACCGATGAGGACGGCCGCGAGAAGTTGAGCGAGTAGTTGGGCATGTCCCCGCCCAGATAGTTGATGTGGAAGATCAGCTCCTCGGGCAGATCGGAGGCTTCGCGGAAGATCACGGTGCCCATCCCGGGGTAGACCAGCCCGAACTTGTGGTTGGAGACGTTGATCGAGCGCACGGAGTCCAAGCGGAAGTCCCAGAGCAGCTCAGGCTGGGAGAACGGGATGATGAACCCGCCCGAGGCCGCATCGATGTGCAGTGGGATGCGCAGTTCCCGCTCGCGCTCGACACCGAGGAGCAGCTCGTCGATCGAGGCGAGGTCGTCCATCTGGCCCGTGAACGTGGTTCCGAGCAGCCCCGCCACCGCGATCGTGCGCTCGTCGAGCAGTGGAGCGACCTCGTCGGCCCCGATCGTGAAGCGGTTCTCCTCCAGCGGGATCACCCGGGCCTCCACCTCGAAGTAGCGGGCGAACTTCTCCCAGCAGGTGTGCACGTCGGCGCCGATCACCATGTTCGGCCGGTCCGCCGGCAGGCCCGCCGCCTCTCTTCGCAGGCGCCAGCTGCGCTTGTGCGCGAGCATCGCCAGCATGATCGCCTCCGAGGAGCCGATCGTGGCGGTGCCGGTGGCGCCGCCACGCCCGGGCGCGTGGAACAGTCGCCCGATCATCGAGACCACCCGCTCGTGGATGGCCTCCGTCTGCGGGTACTCGTCCTGGTCGATCATGTTCTTTGCCAGCGTCTCCACGGCCAGCCGGTCGGCCTGCGGCTCCATCCAGCTGGTCACGAACGAAGCGAGGTTCAGCGCAGGGTTGCCATCCAGGTTGAGCTCGTCGTGAACGAGCTGGTAGGCGGAGTCGGCGGGAACGCCGTCCGCCGGGATCCGGTACTTCGGGATGGCATGGGAGAAGCCGCGCCCGGCGTATGTGGGCGTGAGCTCCTCCTCGGAGTCGACGTTCAGCCGGTGCATGGTTGCATCCTGCCCTACACCAGCAGATCGTGTAGCTCGGTGTTGCTTGCCCGAGCGCTCGCCGCCCGCCTGCCGATTCGCCGCCGGCCAGGATGCGGAGCGGCGGCTCGCCCGCCGGGTGCCGGCGGCCCGCTCCTCAGATAGCCCACCACGCACGCCAGCGCGAGCACGGCGCTCACGAGCAACAGCGGCCCCGAGTCCTCCACCAGCGCGCCCACAGCACCAGCTGCCAGGCCTCCGAGCAGGACGGCGCGCCACGGGCGACCGTCGTGAGGCGGGGCGAGCACGCGGCCCGGAGCCAACACGCAAACCAGGGCGAACAGCAGGCAGGCGCCAATCGCTACCGCCATCGCTGGAGCACGCAGCGACTGCCACGCGACGGTGTAGCGGCGCACGATCACCTCGCGCAGCTGCGCCGCGGAGTGAGCATCGAGGACTGTGCCCGTGAAGTGCCCTTCGCCGTGGGCGCTGAGCAGATCAACCGCCACCAGCAACGCGAGGCCGGCCAGCGGGCTGAGCAGAACGGTCAGCGCGCGCCTTCGCGTGAGCGCTCCCGGTGCCACCAGCGCCGCTGCCAGCGCGAAGGCGAAGCTCACGAGCAGCACGCCGCCCACGCCCGCTCCCACCCGCGCGGAGCCCTCGATGATCGCGAGCACCGACCCCGCCGCCAGGAAGCACGCCGCGGGGCCAAGCGGCGAGCTCCTACTGTGCCCCCGGCGCACGGCCAGAGCGCCAGCGACGCCTGCGAGCACCATCACAGCGAGCGCGGACTTCAGCTCGTTGCCGATGCCGTAGAAGCGCGCGCCGCCCGCCGGGTCCGGGCCGAGCAGCGAGCGCATCAGCAGCTGCGTGCCCGCGAGCGCATCGGCGGTGAGCGCCGCAAGCGTTGCCAGCGCCGGAGCGCACATCGCTCCCGGCCAGCCGAGCAGGCGGTCGCTCAGCGCCGCCAGCGCCAGGCACACCAGGACGATCGTCGCGTACTCCACCGGAGCGCTCGGCTCCAGTGCCGCCGGAAGCAGGCACGCCAGCGGCGCGAACAGCACGCTCAGCGCGCCCAGTCGGATTGCTCCGCGCGCGGAGCCGCGAAGCGCCAGCGCCGCGAGCGCCAGCAGCGCCCAGGCCCCCAGCAGCAGCGCCAGCGCCGGAAGGCGCCGCGCGGCGATCACGCGCAGCCTGCGCATCAGCTCCGCCAGCGCCCCGGCGTCGAGCGGGCGCCCGAGCGAGATCGGCCTGCCGAACATCGCCGCGGGAATCGGCAGGCCCAGGTGTACGAGGATCGTCGGCGCGAGGTCGCTCGCGGCGATCAGCCCCTGCTCGCGAGTGCTCGGCGAGGTGAGCTCACGCTGTCCGCCGCCGCCCGACAGCCCCGCGGCGGCGGCCCACAGGAGTTCACCGTCACCTCCAGTGGGCACGCGCTGTAGAGCGATCAGCAGCTCGCCCGCGCGGCGCGCGGCCAGAAGCCGGCTCAGCTGCGCCGTGCCGGGCGTCCCGTCGGACAGGTCCGCGACCACCAGGCGGTGGGTGCCCAGCAGCTCGCCAACGCGCACGGGCAGGCTCGCGGCGCTTCCCAGCGAGACCGCGGAGATGCGCCCGTCGCGCGAGGCCGCCAGCAGGAACCCGTCCCGGGCCGGCGCACCGGCGATGCCGGCGTACGCGCCGCCGCCGGGGACGCTCTGTGCGAGCAGCCCCGGCTCGAGCTGGCCGGGTGCCGATTCAGCGCGCGTGCGCGCGCTGTGCCATCCGTGCAGCACGCCGCTGCCGAGGCCGGAGGGCGCAAGGGTGATCTCCCCGGGCACCGGGCGGGCGTAGAGGGAGCCTGCCACGCGCGCACCCTGCCCGGCGTCGAGCAGGAACTGCCCCGGGCTGTAGGGGCCCTGCGTGGCCGAGACGATCCCCAGCGACACCTCACCAGCCGAGCTGAGCGCTCTCTCTCCGTCCGGCAGAAGCACCACCAGGGCCGTGCTGCGTGCAGCGGGCGCCCCGGCGGCAGCTGCGGAGGCGGCAGCCTCGGCTGCCGGCGCGATGCCCGCGAGCGAGGCGCCCGCGAGCGTGGCGGCCCACAGCGCCAGCGCCAGGCGGGGCCCCGCGGAGGCTCGGCTCAGCCGTCTGCCCCCTCCGTCGCCACGGCCCCGCGCGGACGCGTAGAGGTACCCGAGCTGAGCGCCGCAGTAGCGCCCGCGGGAGCGCCGGAGCGCAGTGTGGTGCCCTCGACGTTCAGCCGCGGCAGCCGGTTGGCAAGCCAGCTCGGCATCGCCCATGTGACCGGGCCGATCAGGTGAAGCGCCGCGGGCAGCAGCAGACAGCGCACGACGACGGCGTCGAGGAAGACGGCGCTCGCGAGGCTCAGGCCGAACTCCTTGATGATGCGGTCTTCGCCGAGCATGAACGAGAGGAACACGCACACCATGATCGCCGCCGCAGCGGTCACCACGCGCCCGGTGAGCGCCAGGCCTTCGGCCACCGACCTGTGGTTATCGCCGGTTTGGCGCCAGCGCTCGTGCATGCGCGAGACCAGGAACACCTCATAGTCCATCGACAGCCCGAACACGATCGCAAACAGCATCACCGGGATGAATGACTCGATCGGCCCCTGCTGCACGCCCATCAGTCCGCTGAGCCAGCCCCACTGGAAGATCGCCACGATCACGCCAAGCGACGCGCCGATGCTGAGAAGGTTCATGACCGCAGCCTGCAGCGGAATCACGAGCGAGCGGAACACGATCAGCAGCAGCAGCGCGGAGAGCAGCACGACCACGCCGATGAACAGCGGCAGCTTGTGTCCGAGCGTGGTGGCGAAGTCAACCGCACCGGCGGTCACACCTCCCACGTACACGGTCATCCCCGTGCGGGCCGCCACCGGCGGGATCACCTTTTCGCGCAGCCGCGAGACCAGCTGGCTTGTCGCGTACGCCTGAGGCGAAGAGCGCGGGAACACGTTGATGGTGGCCACGTCGTGCGCAGCGTTTTCACGGGCGGGCGCAGCTTCCACGACGCCGGGGGTGGCTGCCACGGCGCTGCGGAGCTCGCTGATGTCGCTGACCGCGGCGCCGCCCGCCGCGGTTCCGCCGGCGCCGGAGGCTGACGGGATCTTCGCGACCACCTGCAGCGGGCCGTTGAAGCCCTGGCCGAACGCGTCGGCGAGGAGCACGTAGGCCCGATGGGTGGTCTGGGAGGCGGGGTCGTTAGACGCGTCGCTGGAGCCCAGCCGCAGCGCTGTTGCCGGTGCGGCGATCGCGAGCATGAGGATCGCGGCGGAGGCGGCGATCATCCGCGGCCGGCGCTGAACGAACGCGCTCCACGTCAGCCACGCACCGCCGCCGGCCGGTGCGGAGCTGTGATCACCGGCGGGCCGGGCACGGCGGGCGCGCCGGCGCGCCCGCCGCCCTCCCGTGGCGACGCGCGCACCCCAGAATGTCAGCAGCGCGGGCAGCAGCGTCAGCGACCCGAGCATCACCAGCAGTACTGCGATGGACGCCGACAGCGCGACCCCGTAGAGGAAGTTCACACCCAGCAGCATCATGCCGAGCAGGGCAATCACCACGGTGCAGCCGGCGAACAGCACGGCACGCCCGGCCGTGTCGATCGCCTGCACCACCGACTCCTGCACGTTCTCGAACGTAGGCCCGGGCGTCGAGTAGGCCTCGCGGAAGCGTGTGAGGATGAACAGGGCGTAGTCGATGCCCACGCCCAGGCCGATCATGGCGGCGAGCTCGGAGGAGAAGTTCGGGGTGTCCACGACGTGTGTGAACAGGGCGATCGCTCCGAGACCGGTCCCGAGGCCGGCGAGCGCGGTGAGGATCGGCAGTCCCATCGCAACGACTGAGCCGAAGGTCAGCAGCAGCACGATGATCGCCGCAAGCAGTCCCACCGCAGTGGACAGGCCGAAGCCGGCCTGCTCGGTCGCCTCGATCGCCTGTCCTCCCAGCTGGACTTCAAGCCCGGGAGCGTCTGCGGCTTTGGCGGTCTTCACCACGCGTTCAGGCGCGCTCTTGGGCAACAGGTTTGCTTTCTCGTTGAACACGACGGTGGCGAAGGCGATCTTGCCGTCGGCGGAGATCGTGCGGCCCGCTCGGGCGCCGTAGGGGCTGATCACGCTGGTCACGTGCGGAAGGCGCGCCACCGCGGCGAAGGTCGATTCCATTCGCGCGCGTACGGACGGTTCTCGCACCGAGCCCGAGGCGACCCTGTAGACGATCGTGTCGCGGTCACCGGCCTGCTGGGGGAAGCTGCTCTGCAGCAGGTCTGAGGCGTGCTGGGCTCCGGAGTTGGGCAGCGTGAAGTTGTTGGAGTATTCGGTGCCGGCGCTCTGGGCGATGGCGTTGACAACCAGCAGCAGCAGGATCCAGCCGATCGCTACATACCAGCGGTGGTTCGTCGACCAGCGGGCGAGCTTGAGCATCACGGTCTCCAGTGGGGGTGAGGGACGGGGGCCGGAACTGCGCAGGCGCCTGCGCGCCAGCTAGGAGGTTAGAAGATGAGCGCAGCGGCTCAGGTGCTGCGCGCGCCCGTCAGTTGACGCTCGGGTCCAGCGGCATGCGGGCGATCAGCGCGTAGCTGCCGCCCTTGCGCGTGAGCACCTCCGACCAGAGCTCTGCGGGGCTCTCCGTGAACACGTCCTGAGGGGTCGCGGGATCGGAGATCCAGTCGCCACCGGCCATCTCCGCGTCGAGCTGGCCCTGCCCCCAGCCGGCGTATCCGGCGAACACGCGCCCTCGCAGCGTGCAATCGATCAACTCCTCCATCACCGCCTCCGGTGGAGGGAAGCCGATTCGCCCGAGCACGAGCAGGCCGGCGTCGGCCGGGTCGCGAAACTCTCCGAGGAATACGATCGAACCGGGCTGCACGGGTCCTCCCACCCAGACCTGCTCGCCGCTCTCCACGGTGTCCGCCAGCGCCGGGACGGCGTCGGCGACCGTGGCGGGAGACGGACGGTTCAGCACGACCCCCATGGCGCCCTCGTCGTTGTGCACCCCGATCAGCACCACGGTGCGCTGGAAATTGGGATCCTGCAGCGTCGGCGAAGCCAGCAGCAGGTGGCCCGCGAGCGATTCAGCCATCATCCGAGCAGGCTAGCGTCCGCGGGCGCTGGCGCCCGGCGTGCGGCCGGGGCCGCGGGCCCACCCACCGAACGACAGGAGGCGAGCGTGACCGAGCAGCGCGAGTTCGATGTGGTGGTGCTCGGAGCGGGCCCCGCAGGAGAGGTGTGCGCGGGGCGCCTCGCCGATGGGGGCCTGGAGGTGGCGATCGTCGAGCGCGACCTCGTCGGCGGCGAGTGCTCGTTCTACGCCTGCATGCCATCGAAGGCGCTGCTGCGCCCGGCGCAGGCCCTGGCCGAGGCGCGTCGGGTGCCCGGTGCCGCACAGGCGAGCGCCGGCGAGCTCGACGTGGCGGCTGTGCTGGAGCGCCGCGACGAGGTGGTGCACGGCCTCAGCGACGAGGCTCAGCTGCCGTGGCTGGCGGACCGGTCCATCGAGCTTGTCCGTGCGCACGGGAAGCTGATGGGAGAGCGTGAGCTGAGCGCCGGTGAGGTGACGATCAAGGCGCGCAGGGCGATCGTGCTGGCAACCGGGACGGGTGCAGCGATGCCGCCGATCCCGGGTCTGCGGGAGGCCCGGCCGTGGACCAATCGGCAGGCGACCACCTCCTCCTCGGTGCCCGCTTCGCTGGTGATCCTGGGCGGCGGCGTGGTCGGGTGCGAGATGGCATGCGCCTACGCCTCGCTGGGTACGCGCGTCGCCCTCGTGGAGGCGACTCCGCGCCTGATAGCGGCCGAGGAGGAGTTCGCCTCCCAGATGCTCCTGGATGCTCTGCGCGACGCCGGCGTCGAGGTCGCGCTGGGCGCCAGGGCGGTTGGTGTGGAGCGCTCGGCGTCGGCCTCGGTACCGGGCGAGGGCCCGGTGGCGGTGGAGCTCGAGGATGGCCGCATGCTCGAGGGGCAGGAGCTGCTGGTGGCGGTGGGCCGCGCTCCCAACACAGAGGACCTGGGCCTGGAGGCCCTGGGGCTCCAGCCGGGACGCCCGGTCGAGGTGACAGAGACGATGGGCGTGGCGGGCCACGACTGGCTGTACGTGATCGGCGACGCCAACGGCAGGGCGCTGCTGACGCACATGGGCAAGTACCAGGCGCGGCTGGCGGCCGATCACATCCTCGGAAGACCAGTGCCCCTGCTGCTCGACGGACGCCGCTCGCCCCGGGTGATATTCACCGAGCCTCAGGTGGCCGCGGTCGGGTACACGCTCGGGGGCGCGCTCCAGGCGGGCCTGCGCGCCCGCGCGGTGGATGTTCCGGTGGGCGCCAACGCCGGCGCGAGCTTCGTCGGCCGCGGCGCGCCCGGCACGGCGCGGATCGTCGTGGACGAGGATCGCGGCGTGATCGTGGGAGCCACCTTCACCGGCGTGGATGTGGCCGAGTCGATCCATGCCGCCACGATCGCGGTGGTGGGGGAGGTGCCGCTGGAGCGGCTGTGGCACGCCGTGCCCTGCTTCCCCACCCGCAGCGAGGTCTGGCTGATGCTGCTCGAAGCCTACGGGCTCTAGCCGGCGCTGAAGATCTCCAGGCGGCCGCTCTGGAGGTGATCGTTGGCGTTGCCCTCGGGCTCGATCACATGCCCGTCAACGACTATCGGGCTGTTCCAGTGACCGGGTTCGCCGGCCAGGCGCGCCACCGCCCTGGGGGATCCGGGCTGGTACACGACGATGCCACCGGAGACGGGTTCATAGACGTAGAGCAGACCTCCAGCCAGCACGGGGCTCGTGCCAGGCGTGGGTGCTTCCCACGCCCTGTAGAGGTCGCCGTGGCGCTCGACATACGCAGCCGTGGCGTGTTCATCGGCGATGAACACCGTTGTTCGCCCGTCGTGATGCCAGACGGCGGGGGCGGTGAACAGCTGCCCGCCCCCGGGGATCGAGAGGCGCTGGACTTCGCCGCCCAGCGGGTGCCGGCGCGCCGCGGCGCTACCCGGCCGGTAGCCGTCGAGCGCTGACAGCCGCAGCACGCGCACGATGCCGTCCTTTCCGGCCAGCGCGATGCGGCCTTCGCCGAGCAGCGCGGGTGCGCTGGAGCCGAGGTCGGTGTCGCTGCTGTTGAGCTGTTCCTGGTCGACCGGGGTGAAGGACTGGCGCAGCTGCAGGCCGGGAACGGTGAGCTCCAGGACGCTGTCGCCGAAGTCGGTGCTGCCGTTCCAGGGTCCGTTGCCGGTGTCGATCAGGATGCGCTTGCCACCCGGCTCCACCACCGCGCCCGAGCGCGACAGGATCGCGGAGTCGCTGGCCGGGCAGCTGCTGGGGTCGATCAGCTCGCGGCGGTTGGCGCAGAGCGTGTTGAACGGCGCGCTCACGGCTCCGCTGGCTCGGCTGATCAGCACCACGTGGCCCTGGTACGGGGGGATATCGCCGATGTAGCCGCCGGTGGCGGCCAGGATGTAAGGCCCGTCGATGTTCAGCGCCGCGGCGATCTTCTCGTGGCTGGGGTCCAGCGTGATCCGCGCAGGCCAGGAGCCGGAGGTCGATTCGGTGCCGTCTTCGATGCTCAGCTTGTGCACCTCCCCGTTCGGCGAGGCGGCGTAGAGAAAGCGGCCACCCGGGTCGGCGAGCGGGGTGGAGGTCGTGATCTGGGCGGTGCCGGCCCAGCTTGAGTAGCCGGCGGGTGTGAACGTCCACAGGATCTGCCCCGTGCCGGCGTCGATCGCGAGCGTCCTTCCGTAGGTGGTTGTGACGAACACCGCGTCGAGGGTCCTGCCGCGGACGCTGACGCCGTGCAGGTAGATGGGGGAGGAGTCCACGGTCCCCGGCAGCGGGACGGTGATGCGCCGAAGCGATCGGACGTTGGCGCGGGTGATGCCCGTGGAGAGTTCCGTCGTGTTCCAGCGCTGCGGGTTCAGGCCGAACTCGGGCCAGTCCAGCAGGGCCGCTGCCGCTGCGCGGGCTGGAGCCGGCTCGGGGATCGAGCCGGGGGCCGCGGAGGGCGTGCTGATCGCCGCCGTGACGCCGCTGCCGCACGCGGACAGGCATCCGCCCAGAAGCAGGGCGCAGGCGGCTGCGAGGCTCGCCAAGATCGGCCTTGGAATCGCCATGGAATGAGGTTCTAGCGCATCACGTGACGCGCGGCGTGCGGAGAGCGCACGGTGCTCGTGAGCGCCGGCGTGCCGGTGGCGGACCGCGCCGGGCAGGCGGCGTTATGCTGGTCGGCGCCCGCGCCGCGGGCTGTGTCCAGATCGCGAGGAGCGTGCGCCAGATGCCCAAGACACCGCAGGTCGGAGAAGCAGCGCCGGACTTCGAGCTACCAGGCACGGATGGGCAGTTCAAGCTCTCCGATCATCTGGGCGAGCGCGTGGTGCTGCTGTTCTATCCGGGCGACAACACGATGGTTTGCACCAAACAGTTCTGCTCCTACCGTGACCGCGCAGGGGACTTCGCGGGGCTGAACGCCACCGTTGTGGGCATCTCCTCGCAGGACCTCGCCTCGCATGAGGGGTTCGTGGCCAAGCACTCGCTGAACGTCCCGCTGCTGGCCGACGTGGAGAAGGATGTGGCGCGCAAATACGACGCGTTCTCACCGCGTCTTGGTGTCAAGCGGGCTGTGATCGTGATCGACAAGCAGGGCGTGGTGCGCCACCGCCACGACCATCTGCTGGGCCTCGATTACCAGTCCGTCGATGATCTGAAGGCGGTCCTGGAGACGCTGCCGGCGCCCGCGGCGCACTGACAGACCCTGCTGCTCGGCGTCAGCGCACGGCGCCTGCGCGCAGCGGCGCGGCGGTGAGCTCCTGGTCGGCGGCGGGGCGCTCGGAGGCGGCCTTGGCGGCGTAGATCTCGGCCAGCTCCAGCTGCAGGCTTCGCGGCTCCTGCCCGGGCTCGGGCGAGCGCCGGTGCCACTCGCCGCGGCCGTCGAGCTCCCACGAGCTCTGGTTGTCGGCGAAGCCGCGGTGCAGGGTGTCCAGCAGCTCCGCCTGCAGGTCCGACGACTCGATCGGAGCGGCCAGCTCCACGCGATGGTCGAGGTTGCGTGGCATCAGGTCGGCCGAGGCTATGTAGACCGTGTGCTCGCCGTGGCGCTCGAAGGCGTAGATGCGCGAATGCTCCAGCAGCCGGCCCACGATCGAGATCACGCGGATGTTCTCCGAGATGCCGGCCAGCCCAGGGCGCAGGCAGCAGATCCCGCGCACGTTCAGGTCGATCCTCACGCCCGCGCGCGAGGCGTCGTAGAGGGCGCGGATGCAGCGCCCGTCCACGAGCGAGTTCATCTTCATCATGATCCTCGCGGGGCGCTCGGGGGAGTGGGCCTGCACGGTGCGCTCGATCTCGGCGATGATCCCGTCGCGCAGGTGGTTCGGAGCCATGAGCACCTTGCGGTAGTTCAGCGGCCGTCCATAGCCGGTGAGGTAGTTGAACATGTCCGCAACGTCAGCGCCGATCTGCTCGTCGGTGGTGAACAGGCCGAAGTCCGTGTACAGGCGCGCGGTTGCGGAGTGGTAGTTGCCGGTGCCGATGTGCACGTAGTTGCGCACTCCGTCCCCCTCGCGGCGCACGACCAGCACGCACTTGGCGTGCGTCTTGAGCGCGGGCTGGCCATAGACCACGTGAACGCCCGCCTCCTCCATCGCCTTCGCCCAGTGGATGTTCATGCGCTCGTCAAAGCGCGCCTGTAGCTCCACCAGCGCAACCGCCTGCTTGCCGCGCTCGGTGGCGTCGATCAGCGCTGGCACCAGCGGCGAGTCGTCGCTGGTGCGATACACGGTCTGCTTGATCGCCAGGACGTTCGGGTCGGCCACGGCCTGCTCCACGAAGCGCTCCACGGAGGTCGCAAACGACACGTAGGGATGGTGCACCAGCAGGTCGCCTTCGCGCATCGCGCCGAGCACGTCCGGTCGCTCGCCCTCATGCCGCAGGAGCCGTGGATGGGTGATGCCGACCACCGTCTCTTCGCGCAGCTCGGCGTGCCCCGGAAGCCTCACCACCTGCCAGAGCGCTCCCATGTCGAGCAGACCCTCGACGGGGTAGACCTCGTCGTCCTCGACGCCGAGCAGCCCCGACAGCGCGTCGCGCAGCGCCGCGGAGCAGCGCGAGCCGACCTCCACCCGCACCACCTCGCCGAAGCGCCTGCGCCGCAGCTCGTCCTCGACCGCCTGCAACAGGTCGGCAGCGTCGTCTGAGACCTCCAGGTCCGCGTCGCGGGTGACACGGAACACGTCGTAGTCGGCGATCTCCATTCCGGGGAACAGCGAGTCCAGGTGGTGGGCGATCACGTCCTCCAGAGCCACCATCAGGTTTGGCCCATCGGGCTGCCTGAGCACCACGAAGCGCGGCAGGATCTCCGTGGGGACCTTTACGCGCGCGAACACCGTCTGGTCGGTCATGGGGTCGCGCACCAGCACCGCCAGGCTCAGCGATAGGTTGGATATGTATGGGAACGGGCGTCCCGGCGCGACCGCGAGCGGTGTGAGCGCTGGGAAGATCGCCTTCTGGAAGTGACGTGCAAGCTCGGTGCGCCGCTCCGCGTCGAGCTCCTGCACGCCGACCAGACGGATGTCGCTGTCGGCGAGCGCAGGGCGCAGGGCGCCTTCGAAGCAGCCGGTCAGTCGCCGTGACTGCCTGAGCACGGTCTCGCGGATCAATGCGATGGTCTCCGAGGGCGTCAGGCCGTCCTGGCTGGGGTTCTCCACGCCGGCATCGATCTGGTCGCGCAGGCCGGCCACTCGCACCATGTAGAACTCGTCGAGATTGGTGGTGTAGATCGCGCAGAACTTCACGCGCTCGAGCAGCGGCAGGCGCTCGTCCTCGGCGAGCTGCAGCACGCGATCGTTGAAGTCCAGCCACGACAGCTCCCTGTTGATGTAGAGCGCCGGGTCGGGCCCGGACTCCTCGACCGCATGGGATGTGCCGGGACGCCCGGCGCTGTCACGGTTCATCTCCTGAGCAAGGTCCATTGGCCCTCACGCTACACGCTTTGCGTGTGCTCGCGGTGGTGCGTCGGCGCCCGTCGCGATGCTCCCAGCGGGTAGGGTGGCTGGCACCTATGGCCCGCCAGCTCTGGCTACTGAGGCACGCCGAGGCCGAGCCGCACGGGACTCGCGCCGACGCTGAGCGACGGCTCACGGAGAGGGGCGAGGCGCAGGCGCGCGCAGCGGGCATCGCCCTCTCGCGCCTGGGCGCGAGCTTCCAGGAGGTGCTCTTCAGCCCCAAGGTCAGGGCGCGGCAGACGGCGGAGCTGGCGGCCGCCGGCTGGAGCGAGGAGCAGCGCGGGCGCCTGAGCGTCCATCCGGCGCTTGCAGGCCCGTTTGAGCGGGCCGATGCCCGCGATGCTCTGGCCGGGGTCGGCGAGGACGGGCGGCTGCTGCTGGTCGGCCACGAGCCGGACCTCTCGCGTCTGGTCGGCGACCTCACGGGAGGCAGCGTGGATCTGAAGAAGGGAGGGCTGGCGGTGCTGCGACTAGAGGGCGCGAGCGCTCAGCTCGTGGTCCTCGCCCGCCCGCGCGAGCTCGCCCTGATCGCGGGTCTCCCAGCCGGCGGGCAATGAGGAGGGCACCACGCTGGGGTCGATGACCTCCAGCGATTCGGCGGCGAAGCGGTAGCCGATTCCGAAATGCGTGTGGATGTAGCGCCAGTCGGGAGACGCCTTCTCGAGCTTCTGGCGCAGCTTGCGCACGAACACGTCGACGGAGCGATCGCCGCGCACCATCGTGTAGCCCCAGAGCCGCGAGTAGATCTCCTCGCGCTCGAGCACGCGGCCCTCTGCGGCGGCCAGCAGCTCGATCAGCTCGAACTCGCGCCTGGTGAGGTCCATGCTCTGCTCGCCCACGAACGCCTGGAAGCGATCCGAGCGGATGACCACCTCGCCGGCGGTGACCGGCTTGGCCTCAACCCTGCTGGCGGTGCGCCTGCGACGGCGCACGACGCTCTGCACCCGCGCGATCACTTCCTCCGGGTGGCAGGGCTTGGTGATCCAGTCGTCGGCTCCGAGCCGCAGCCCGCGAACTCGCTGAGCCACCGTTGAGGGGCCCGTGCACACCACGATCCCCAGCTCCGGAAGCGCCTCGCAGAGGCGCTCGAGCCAGGTCCAAGCCTGGGGGCCCAGAACCGCCAGGTCGACCACGAGGGCGCTGAGGCGCATCGAGACCACCGCGTCGGTGGGTACGGGACTCGCGAGCACGCGGTGCTCCCAGCCGAGACGGTCAAGGCGCTTGCTGAGTACCTGGATGAAGCCGCTGTCCCGATCCAGGACGGCGATCCTCATGGCAGCCGAGGCGGAGGGGGGCCCGTCGGGGGTCGTGGACTGGCTACCCCCGTCTGCGGCGCGCACGCTTGCCGTCATCGACGCTGAGTGTAGGGGATGGACTCAGCATGGGGAAGCCGTGCAAGCGAAGGTCACACGATCTTCACACAACGCCCGTAAGTTGCGGAGATGCCGTGTCGCGCGCGCGGCTTGACACGGACCCGCCGGGCTCAGAGGACTTCGGGCGAGTCGTCCGGCGCGGCGTCCGGGGGCGAGCCGGCGGGCCGCGAGGAGTCCGAGAACTCCCGGAACAGGCCGGTCACCACGAACGCCACCTGCTCGCCGATGTCAACCGCGTTGTCGCCCACGCGCTCGAGCGCGCGGGCCACGAGGATCATGTGCATCGCCCACTCACGCGTGTCCGG
>Ga0182012_10004237_pt1 | contig 15024 bp, 9 predicted proteins | sample 612S2SmetaG_FD_120486 | JGI IMG/M metagenome (GOLD analysis project Ga0182012, IMG submission 120486) | Permafrost microbial communities from Stordalen Mire, Sweden - 612S2S metaG | ecosystem: Environmental > Terrestrial > Soil > Wetlands > Permafrost | place: Sweden: Stordalen | collected... | reverse complement strand
TCTTTCCAACATGCGTGCCATCAGATAGTCGGTCACCATGGGCCGGACTCGCTTCTTGACGATCTGTCGGGGACTGCGGCCGCCTTGCGATGGAACGTAATGCTTCTCGACGATCGGCCGCAACGCGGCATCGTCGGATTCGATCGAGATGCCCCGCTCCTGGTAGTCGCGATTGATCTTCGTCAGTTCCTTCCTCAGGATTTTCAATGCGGTATCGTAATCGAGCGTTTTGTAAACATAGACTTCGTCAACGCGTCCAATGAATTCCGGACGGAACAGCGGCAGACCCGTGTCCTTCGATTTGGCCTCGCACAGGACGGTTCGGATCTTCTCCTGATGCTCGTCCTGGTTGTTGAGTTCTTCGGCGGTGATATCGGCGGCCGTCACGGCGTTGGTGGTGATCACCATCAACTTCCCCTTGAAGCTGATTTTCTTGCCGTTGGACAGGGTGATCTCACCTTCTTCAAGGATTTGCATCATCACGTCGTAGATGTTCGGATCGGCCTTGTCGATTTCGTCGAACACGACGATGCCCTTGTTCTCGCACTCCTCCATCGTCGGTGCGCCGTCGTCAAAGCCGACGAGGCCCGGCGCCGCACCGGTCAGTCGTGACACGGCGCTGCGGTCCTTGAATTCGCTCATCCGCAGTAACGCCGGCAGCGCGGCCTCGCCGCCGTCCCAGCGCGCCAGGACCCGCGTCAGTTCGGTTTTTCCCAGACCGGTTCCGCCGGTGAACAGCAGAACGCCGGCCGGACGGGACGGATCGCTAACGCCCAGTTCCCGCTCCCGCCAGACTTTCGCCACCGCCTTGACCGGCGCATCCTGGCCGAAAATCTCCGAACTGAGATCGAGTTCCAGCCCGGACAGCCGGTCAAGCTTGTTGGCGGAAAGGTTGGACAGCGGGACGCCCGAGGCGTCGCTGAACACCTTGCGGACATCCGCCTTGGTCACCTCGGGCCGGATCTGGTGAAGCTTCTGTTCCTCGCGCGCCACGCCCATTCGGGCCGGCTGCAACCCATCCATCAGCGTATTGAAATCGCGGCGCTCCTCGACGCTGCGATCCTGTTGCTGCTTGGATTCGATCGGCCCAAGCCGGCTTTCTATGTCATCAAGGGCATTTTTGGCTTTGATGTAGGGGCCGAACTTGTTCTCGTATTTCCGATTGGCCGTGTAATAATCCGCCCGCAGCGCAACAAGCTGGTCTTCGATGGTGCGCGCGGTCGCATCGCTCAGTGCGCTGCCGGGCCGCGTGACATCCAGCCGGTCGCGCAATGCGCCCATGCGGTCGCGCAATTCGGCCAGTTCGACCGGTTCGGCGAACACGTTGATCCGCACCATCGCGCCGACTTTGTCGGCGAAGGTGATTGCCTTCTCAGGACGCTTGCTGGTGGTGAACGCCCGGCCCGGATAGCGGCCGAGCAAGCGAATGATTTCATCCGCAACCGGTTCGCTGTAATCGATGTTGTGCACCTTGCTGAGCCGGTGGAAATGCGACATCAGCACCGGCTTCAGGCTGTCCAGGCTTGGCTCCTCCATTTCCATCACCTGGAAGCAACGCAGAATTCCGGTCGCGGCATTGGCAATCGAATCATTGTTTTTGCTGTCGGATATGACGATCGCCTGAACATCGTCACTGCTTTCCAGGCACGCGATCAAGGATTGCATGATGCGGTCGGAGGCTTCGCCCGACGCCTTCACCAGGTCATCGATATGGTCGATGATCAGCAGTCCATGATTTCGCCGGACGTAATCGAGGGATTTGTTGAAGCCGTCGACCCAGTTCGCCGGCGGGCCGGTCAGAAACAGACTGACATTGAACAGGAAGAACGGGCCGCCCAGCATGGAACTGCTCAGCCGCTTGCCGGTGCGCGCGCGGATGAACTCGTCGGCCAGGGCGGTTCTTCCGGTGCCCGGCTCACCCCTGATCCACATGCTGTTGACGCCGGCGGATGCCAATACGGTGTGCAGTTCGGTCAGCCTGATGTTGAGGCCGACGTAGCGGGTCAGCAAACCACGCGCCAGTGCCTGGCCGGCATTGGGCGCCGCCGCCTCGGTGGGGCTGCGGCCGGAGCCATCGGTCTCACCGGAAATACCGGCGAGGCGCTTGGCGTACTCGTCAAACTTCACCTGCAGCAGGAATGGCATCTCCTGGTCGGCCGGATAATTCGGGACGGTGGTTAGCAGGGTCATGGCGCATGCGCTTCCACCGGTTCGGCGGCCGCAACGGGGGCAGTTGGGAGGGGGGGAGCCGTGACGGGGGCAGCCGGGAGGGGCGGAGCGAGGACGGCGGGGCCAGGCGGAGCCGCTGAGCTGTCGCGATTGACCAGCCCTGCATCGACCCTCTGGAAGTCCGCCATGGCGGCACGCACCGCGCCGGCCGACGACTTCACCTGCTCGACGAGTTCCATCTCGTTCAGGCCGCGATCGATGGCCTTGTCTGTCCGATCGAGAATCAGCGCCTGCGCCTGGCCCAGCGCAGCGATGGCGGCGCGCATCTGGTCGAGATTTTCCGACTCAAGCTTGGATTGGGCGACGGTCGCACCCTCCAGGTTGGTGCCGAATATCGCCTGCGCCTTCCTGGTCGCGTCGCGCACCCCCGCTGCGAGCAGGCCATCGCGCAACGCCACACCCTGTTGCAGGCCCATCTCCAGGGCACTCGCGGTGATCGGCAACGCCTGCTGCTGCAGGTTCGACAGCAGCTCATGCTGGGCATCGACCAGGCTGGCGAATTGCTGGGCGCGCGCTTCGGACTGCACATTGGCAGACGCGAGCATCTCAAACGACACGACCTTGGCTTGCAGCACCCGTTCATAGTCCAGGGCACGCTGATCCGTCTGCATCACGTTATCGAGTTTCACCGTGAGCAATGTCACCTGCGCCTCGTCGCCGGCGGCGGCCGCCTTGTCGCGGGTGCTTTTATCGACCTCGAGATGAAGGTCGTCACCTTGCTGGTGGGTCTGCTTCGCCACGACCTGCAAGGCGCCCTTGAGGATGGTTTCGTCGCCCGCCATGCGGTTCAGCGTCGCGGTGATCTCGGTGCAGGCGGCTCGGCTTCTGGCATTGGCACGCAGCAGTGTCTCGATGGAAACGCGGGTGCTTTTGATCAGCGTGAGGCTGTCCTGCGCGGTGTTGAGAATCTGTTCGGTCAGTCCGCCCTCGCTGGCATCGACGGTGCGCAGGATGGTCAGCTCGCCGTCTTCCAGCTTGCTGTTGCGCTGCGCTTCTTTCGCGCGAATCGACTCCTGCAGCTCCAGTATCTTGGTCTGGGTGATCTTCAGGCTGTGCGCCGAAAAATACAGCGCCTCATCGAGCCTATCATTGCTTCCAAACAATAACTGGCGGATCCGGCTGGATTTTTTGGTGGATTTTTCTGCGTCCAGGCTGGTCTGAATGCGAACATTCACTTCATCCTGCTTTTTGGCGGCGGCAAGAACATCCCTGAGCGCGGCAAGTTCATGCAGCAGTTTTTCGTTGAACCGGTACGCCTCGGTCAGCACCTCGACCGTATTGCCGTCGGCGCGCGCCTTTTCCATCACCTTCAGCAGCTGCTTGATCTTGCCCGCGCCGGTATTGACGGAATTGAAATCTTCCAGGATGTGCTTGACTGTCGATTTCGTTCCGTCCGCCAGCTCGTCCATCAGGCGCTGGATGTTCTGTTCGCTGACCTGGGTTCGCTTGCTCTGTTCATACGTGAAATAGACTTCAAATTCGGCGAAGTTCTTCTGCGCGGCAGTGTAATTCACATCCGCGGCATTGAGGAACTGCACCACCGCCTCAAGCTTGCCTTTATCGCTCAGATCGCCGCGCTGCATGATCCTGGCGACGGTGTTGTTGGCGATGTCGAACACCTTTTCGGTGGACGACGCGGGCGCCGCCGCGACTTGCGTCTGGACCTGCTCGACCCGTAGTTTCCTGGCAAGCGGCACGCTGGCGGTCTGGATTGCCGTTGCGCCCCCGATCCGGGCCGCGCGCCCGGCGCGAAGTGTGGCGATTCGCTGGTCTATGTCCATGTCAGTCTCCTTCGAATGATGCTGGGCGCGTGGGCACCGCGCCGGCCTGAGGCCGGCATGCCGCAAGCGTCAGGAACGCACGAATGTCCTGCGACGGCCGCACCGCACGGCGGCCAAACCCCAGGCCGATGATGCTTCCCTTCACACGAAGACTCCTGTGGTTCTGTCCGGGGCGGCCGAACGCAGGGCGGCGCCGTCCGGGCGGACGACGCCACGGCCTGCACCGAGCACCTGCAATCCAGCATGAAGATGGCCGTGGCGGCGGGTTCCGTGCAGCCTCGGAAACTACGCAGCCGGCAGAGGCAGGGCCCCGATGGGGCCCCGCCGGCCCCGCTACTTCACCACGATCAGCGCATCCACCGCGGTGATCTGCTCGCCGGCGCAGATCAGCGGGTTCACGTCCAGCTCCGCCACCGTGTCGCGGTGATCTGCGACAAAGCGCGACACGTCGCTGATCACCTGGGCGAGGCGCTCGATGTCGGCACCCGGCATGCCGCGGAAGCCCTCCAGCAGCTTAACGCCTTTTAACTGGCGCAACAGACCTTCCGCCTCGAACGGAGTCACCGGCGCTGGTGCCAGGGCCGTGTCCTTCAGCACCTCCACCAGGATGCCGCCGAGACCGACGACGATCAGCGGGCCGAACAGCGGATCGTTTCGGGCGCCCACCACGATCTCGATCCCTTGCGGGACCATCGGCTGCACCAGCACGCCGTGGATATGCGGCGGCGGCGACACTTTCGCGGCATTCGCCATCACCGCTTCGTACGCCTCCTGCACCGCAGCGGCGGTGCGCAGGTTGAGGCGTATCACGCCGGCCTCGGTCTTGTGCGGCAGATCGGGCGATTCGACCTTCAGCACCACCGGGAAGCCCAGCGTGGCGGCGGCCGAGGCGGCCTGTTCGGCGGAGTGGGTCAGCCGTTCCCCCACCACCGGCACGCCATACAGCGCCAGCACCGCCTTGGCCTCGCGTTCGGTCAGCGACCGCCCGCCGGCTGCCGCGATCAACGCCCGAGCCTGGGCGATCACATCGGGTGGCGTGGCGGCAACGGTCTGCGCGCCGGCGGCGCGTTTGTCGGCGCGCCAGTGCCAGGATGCGATGGCGGCGAAACAGGCGCTCATGGAGCGGAACAGCGCGACCCGTTCGCACTGATGGGCCTCGATCACGCCCGGGCCGCCCTGCCACTCGGTCTGCCAGACGACGCAGGCCATCTTGCCGTGCTGTTCGGCCAGGTCGCTGTAAACCTGCGGGCGTTTCGCCGAGGGCGCATAGCTATAGGTCAGCGGCGACACCAAAACGCCGTACTGCTCATCACCGAGCAGGGCGTTGGCGCAGATGCCGAGGGCCTCGGGGTCGCTGAGGACCTGGGCGGTGACGTCGCAGGGGTTGCGCGAGGAGCCGAACTCCGGGATGCGCGATTCCAGGATCGTCCGCACATCGGGCGATGGCTGCGGCATCGCCACGCCGTGCTGTTCGGCGCGGTCGGTCGCCATGATCGCGGCCCCGCCCGACGCCGCCACCACCGCCGCGCCACGCCCCTTCGGCGGCGGCGCCTTGGCGAAGAAGAAGGCGGTTTCCATCAGCGTCTCATAATCGTCCACCACCACGGCGCCTGCGCGTTCGAACACCGCCCGGTACGACGCGTTCGACCCGGCCAGCGATCCGGTGTGCGACATCGCCGCCTGGGCGCCGAACTCGCCGGTGGCCATTTTGAAAATGGTCAGCGGCTTGTCCACCGCCCAGGCGTTCTCCGCCGCCAGCAGCAGACGGTCGGGTGTCGCCATGCCTTCGAACACACAGGCGATCGAGGCGCAGTGCGGGTCGGTCGCCAGATAGTTGACGAAATCGGCCATATCGACGTCGCAGGAATTGCCCGACGTCATGACGTGGCTGACCGACAGGCCGAGCGTGACGCCCTGCGCCAGCGCCATTCCGAGCGCGCCGGACTGGCTGATGACGCCCACGGCGTGCTTGCTGGGTTTCGGAATCGGCGTGATGTCCATGAAGGTCGCGCGGCTGTCCAGCATTGCGTTGACCACGCCGATGCAGTTCGGGCCGACGATCCGCAACCCGGTTTCCTGCGCGATTGCGGCCAGGCGTTCCTGTTGGGCGAGGCGGTCTGCCTTACCGGTCTCGGCGTAGCCTGAGGCGAAGATGATCACGCCGCCGACGCCGGCCTTGGCGCAGTCCAGCACGATCTCCTCGACCGCTTCGCGCGCCGCGGTGATGACGGCGCAATCGACCACTTCCGGCAGGTCGCGGACATTCGGGTAGCAGATGTGCTCGCCGATTTTCGGGTAACGCGCATTCACCGGATACGCCCGGCCGGCGTAGTGTTTCATATTGAAGAGCACCCGCTCACCGAACGATCCCGCCCGCGTGGAGGCGCCGATCACGGCGATGCTGGCCGGATCAAGAAGTCTCGTGAGTTGTTCCCGGCTGTATACGCCGGTCCGCCTGTTCTGCATTTCTGTTGCCTGATTGACGTTCCCAAAGCGGACAGCATACTCGGCGGCAGAGCCACGGCAAGCGTGGCCGGGGTATGGGGGAAGCAAGATGGCGTCATTGTTCGATCTGACCGGGAAGGTGGCGATCGTGACCGGGTCCACGAAAGGGATCGGGCTGGCGATCGCGACGCGGATGGCGGAGCACGGGGCGACGGTGGTGATTTCCAGCCGCAAGCCCGAATCGTGTGAGGCGGTGGCGGCGGGGATCCGCGACAAGGGCGGCAAGGCGGTGGTGATTCCGTGCCATATCGCCCGCAAGGAGGAGCTGCAGACCCTGGTGGACCAGACCGTTTCGCGCTGCGGCGGGATCGACATCCTGGTGGAGAATGCCGGGGTGAACCCATATCTGGGTCCGGCGGCGGGAATGCCGGACGACGCGTATGAGCGGGTGATGGGCTCCAACGTCCGCAGCAACTGGTGGCTGGCGAACATGGCGCTGCCGCATATCGCCAAGCGCGGTGGCGGATCGGTGATCATTATTTCGTCCATCGGCGGGCTGAGGGGGTCGTCTCAGCTTGGCGTGTACGGGCTGTCCAAGGCGGCCGACATGCAACTGGCTCGGAATATCGCGGTGGAATGGGGGCCGCAGAACATCCGGGCGAATGCGATCGCGCCGGGGCTGGTGCGGACGGATTTCGCCCGCGCGCTGTGGGAGGATCAGACGCTGTATCGCAAGCGCACCAAGGACACGCCGCTGCAGCGGATCGGCGAACCGGATGAGATCGCCGGGGCGGCGGTGTTCCTGGCCTCGCCGGCGGGAAGTTTCACCACCGGCCAGACCATCGTGATCGATGGCGGGACGACGGCGGGGTCGGTGATTTCGCACGACGACTGAGGCGCGTCGGAGCGACGGTCGAGCGAGGGCGTTTCGAAAGGTTTGGTTAACTTTTTCTCCATTATCTGAAACATGGTTGCAAAAATTAGAAAATTCGGTATGCTTGATTGGTTGTGCGTGCCGTTCCAACGACCAACGGACGGGCGCCTGCGTGACCGCAAAAGGCATCATGATGTCAGACCCGGCGAATGACAGATCTGGAGACCGGCTTGGGCCGAACGAGCAGGCGAGGCTGGCCCATATCCTCGCTCGTCTGGAGTCTCCGTTCGAGAACGAACGCGCCATAGCCGGCCGCCTGGCGACCGAATTCATCACCCGGTTCGGGTTGCACTGGTCGGACCTGGCGGCCTTTGCGCCGCGGACTGATTTTTATGCGTCCGAGGTGCAGCCGCCACCACGAAAGCGGCAACGGCGTCGTCCGGGCAGCGGATACTGGGCCGGGTATTGCCGGCGGCGCGCGGTGGCGTCGCCGGGCAAATTGGATATTCTCGCCTGATTCTGATCCAACGCGCCGACGCGGCGTTCGAGGTACAGCCCGGATTTCCGCGTGTTTGATTGACGCCGGTTTATTCCGGTAGTCTAATCAGCTTATTATGTTGTGCGATATCAGCCGCGGCGTGGCGAACAGACGCTTTTGGACAATGTGCACGCATTGAGAAGGATCGCCATGTTCGCGAAATTCCGGCTCAGGGACATGCTGGCTGCTGCCGTCCTATTCGTCATGGCGGGCAGTGCCAGGGCATCGATCCTCAACGCCAACCCGTACCCGCTTCCGGATGGCACCGGGTTCGACCTTCTGGCCAACGGGGCTGTTTGCGTCTCGCCAACCGAATGCACCGGTGTCCTGTATGTCGAGAACCTTGCCGGCGTTGCCGAGTCGCCGTTGCCGAACGGTGAGGAACTGGACTCGAGCGCCAGTTTGGTTGCGACCTTTTCCAACGGAGCGACCATTGACCTCCCGCTGGTTCCGGGGACGTCGTTCGACTTGCGGGTTGTGGGCGGCTACGATCCACTGAACAACGCCGTCGGCGGCTTCCCGGAGACCTGGGATTCAGCCAGCTTCGCCGGCACCGACAGCCTTGGCAATACGATCACCTTTGCGTTGGACGGCTCCCCGGCCTCCAGCGGTTCGGCGATCATATCTCCGGTCGTCGGCGGCTATGAAATCGACGATTCGGCGACGATCTACGCACAGGTGATGGTCAACGGCATCCCGGTGACGGTGCCCTTAATTAATGCGGTCAATGACGCTTCGCCGCCCGCACCTGTGACGCCAACGCCTGCGCCGGAACCGGCCAGCCTGGCACTGCTGGCTGTGTGTTCCGCCGGAACGATCCTGGCGCGCCGCCGGCGTCGTCGCAGCGCGTAAGGATCGGCGAGTAGGCTTAGAGGGGCCAGCCTTCCTCGCGCGCCTGTTCGTCGGGCATAGGGACGAAGACGGACTTGTCATAGGGTCCTGCCCATCCCCAGTCGCCCGGCGTACGCCCATGACGCGCGATGGTGATTTCAGCGCCTGTCTCGGCCTCGGTGATCAGCGCGGAGAGGTGGGTTTGGCTTCTGCTAGGGTGACGGTCTTGTTCATGCCCGATACATTCGTCATCGCGATCCCGGCGTCAACGTCGTTTCGATACGAAATCCTGTACTGGTGAACCCCTACCGAAGCGGAATGCCATGAACCCCATCTTCGATCCGGCCGACTTCCGCCTGCCCGCGGGCATCGTCCATGTCTGCGCGGGTGGCGAGACCGCCGCGTTGCGCTCGCATGACGAGGCGCTGCTGCGCTACGTCGCGGACAAATCGTCGGGGTTGCCCGGCCGGACGGCGCAGGAGCGGGAGATCGAGGCTGCGCGCGCCGGCTTGGCGCGGTTGTGGGGCGTGCAGGCCGGCGATATCGGCTTCGTCAGCAACGTCGCCGAGGGGGTTTCGATCGTTGCGGAAAGCCTGGACTGGCGTGAGGGGGATTCGATCGCGATCGATGCGCATGAGTATCCCTCGGTGGTCGGTCCGATCGCGATGCGGCGTGCGCCGGTGGTTGCGCTGCGCCAGGCCAGGGGTGGCGAACCGGATCGGCTGGCCGCCTGCGTCGATGCCAGCACGCGGATCATTGCGGTCAGTTATGTTTCGTATCTGACGGGGGAGCGGTTGGACCTGAAGGCGCTGCGCGCGCTGGCGGACCGGGTGGGCGCGCTGCTGCTGGTCGATTTCACCCAGGCCTCGGGCTATCTGCCGATCGAGGCGTCGCTGGCGGATTTTGCGTTTTCCGCCTGCTACAAATGGATGCTGGGGATTACCGGCGTGGCGGTGGCTTACTGGAACCGTTCGCGCCAGCCGGACTGGTCGCCAGCGTCGGCGGGGTGGCATTCGTTCGCCCCGGGATCGCGCGGCTACGACACGCTGCCGGCGTTGCAGCCGGATGCCATGCGGTTCACCCGCGGTAATCCGGCGCATTGTCCGATCTACGTGCTGAACAACGCGCTGTCGTATCTGTCCCAGTACGACACGGGCGACCTGCAGCGCCATGTGCAGACGCTGACCGTGGCATTGCTGGAGGCTTTGGCGGCCTCGCAGATCGCGGTGATGACGCCGGCCGACCCGGCGCGGCACGGCGCGAGCGTGTGCATTGCGTCGCCCCGCGCGGCGGCGATCGTCGAGGCGCTGAACGGGCAAGGGGTTTATGCGTGGAACGGGCATGGCAGGGTGCGGATCAGTTTCCACGGCTACAACGGGATGGATGATGCCGATCGGGCGGCCGCGGCGTTGCGGTCGGCGATGAGATAGTTCGGGATGTGACGGACCGGCGTACCGATTGCGGAACCGTCTCCGCCGCCTGGCGGCACGCGGCCGCCGCACCTCGCACCGCGGCCCCGGACGCGCCATATAAGCCCAGTCACGGGGAGCAACCGCCATGCCGAGCTACGATTACGTCACCGTCAACGTGTTTACCGACACCCGCTTCGCCGGCAACCCGCTTGCCGTCCTGCCTGACGCCGAAGGCCTGACAGATGAGCAGATGCAGGCCATCGCCGCCGAGTTCAACCTCTCCGAGACGACCTTCGTTTTGCCGCCCGAAGACCCGCGCCACCACGCCCGCATCCGCATCTTCACCCGCACCGCGGAGATGCCGTTCGCCGGCCACCCGAATGTCGGCACCGCCTACGTCCTGGCGACCATGGCCGGCGACCCGCCCGAACACTATACATTCGAGGAAGTCGCCGGCTTGGTGCGCGTCCACATCCTGCGCGACCCGGCGGGGAAAATCTCCGGTGCCCGCGTCGCCGCGCCGCGTTCGCTCAGCATCGATATCGGCATCCCGGTGGAAACCGTCGCCGCCTGCGCCGGTCTTGCCGACAGCGACATCGCCACGCTCGCGCATAACCCACTGGTCGCCTCCGTCGGCGCCCCCTTCGTCATTGCCGAGGTCGCCAGCATCGGCGCCCTGACCCGCGCCGCCCCCAGCCTCACCGCCTTCCGCGCCGCCGCCGAACGCTTTCCCGATATGGGCGGCCGCTTCGCGCTGTATCTCTATGCCTGGCACACCACCGACGACCGCCGCATTCGCGCCCGCATGTTCGCCCCGCTGAGTGGCACGTGGGAGGACCCGGCCACCGGCAGTGCCGCCTCCGCCCTGGCCGCGCTGCTGACCTCGATCGCCCCGGGGGAAAATGTCGACCTGCAATATGCCATCGAGCAGGGCGTCGAGATGGCCCGCCCCAGCCTGATCGTCGCCTCCGCCGTCAAAACCGCCGAGGGCCCGGTCAGCGCCAGCGTCGCCGGCACCTGCGTTTCCGTCATGCGCGGCTCGCTGGAGGTCTGACCAGGCGCTGGTCGTTCTGCGCCAGCCACGTCAGCGCCGCCCGGTCAGTGCTGTTGCGGCATCCGCCCATGACAGCGTCGCCTGAGCGCCGTCGCGTTCCCGCAACGTGATGGTGCGGCTCGCCTTCTCACGCCGTCCGAGGATCGCCATGACCGGCACGGCGGCCGCGTGCGCCGCCACGATCCGCCGCGACAGCGTCTCCGCCCCGCCATAGCAGGCCGCCCTGATCCCGGCCGCTTCCAGCATCGCCATCACCTCCGCCGCATAGTCCGCCTGGTCCTGCGAAACCGGCGCCACCGCCACCTGATCCGGCGCCAGCCAGAACGGCAGCGCCCCGCCATAATGCTCCACCAGGATCGCAATGAACCGTTCCATCGACCCGAACACCGCGTGGTGGATCATCAACGGCACCGCTCGGTTGCCGTCCGCCGCGACATACGAAGCGCCCAGCCGCCCCGGCAGCATACAGTCCAGTTGAATGGTGCCGCACTGCCAGGACCGCCCCAGCCGGTCGCGCAGCGCGAACTCCAGCTTCGGGCCGTAGAATGCGCCTTCCCCCGGCTGCACCGCGAACGACACCCCGCAGCGGACCGCGGCATCGCCCAAAGTCGCCTCCGCCCAGTCCCACAACGCGTCCGACCCAGCCCGCACCGCCGGCCGAGTGGACAGCGCCACCTCGAACCCGGGAAACCCAAGCTCGGCATAGACCTCTGACAGCAGCCCGATAAATCGAGCCACTTCAGGCTGCACATCCGCCTCGCGGCAGAACACGTGCGCGTCGTCCTGTTCGAACGAGCGGGTCCGCATCAGCCCGTGCAGTGCTCCCGACGGCTCATCGCGATGGCAGATCCCGAATTCGGCATAGCGGACCGGCAGGTCGCGCCAGGAACGCAACCCGTTGTTAAAAATCTGTACATGACACGGGCACGACATCGGCTTCAGCGCCATCCGGCGATCCGCGTTGTCCACACTGAACATGGACTCGCCGAACTTTTCCCAATGCCCGCTGCGCACCCACAAATCGCGCGGCAGCAGCAGCGGCGTGCGCACCTCCGCGTACCCCAGCCGGCGCATCTTGGTGCGGATGAAATCCTCCAGCACCCGGTACACGGCATAGCCGCGCGGATGCCAGAACACCATACCAGGCGCATCCTCCTGGATGTGCCAAAGATCGAGCCTGCTGCCGAGGGTCCGATGATCCAATTCGTCCATGTGCGACGCTCCTGTGTGTTAGAGGGCGCGGCGCGGACGGGACATGATTGAATAAAGAAAGGCCCCGTCCGTCACCGGCGGGGCCCTGTCTGGTGGTGGCGGCTTGTTCTACCGCATGCAACCAGGGGACGACCCGCCAGTGGCGGTCGTCGTCGTGGTGGCTGAGAAGAAGCGAAGCTTGTCCATATCGGGAAGATCGCAAACGGGGCGGGTTGGGGTCAAGGAAAATCCAGGGCCTGTCGTTGCGGCGGCGCGGGATGGATCAGCCCTGGCGGCGGCGCCTTGCCGCCATCAGCCCGCCAATGCCGACGCCTAGCACCGCCATCGTACCGGGTTCCGGCACCTTGGTCAGCGAGACGTCGGTGACCAGCGCCACTGGCGGCAGACTGGCCGGGGTGCCGATCGACAGCAGCGTCAGCACCTGGGAGGTGCTTGTTGCCACGAAGGTATAGGACTGGTTGTACCAGCCGGCGAAGCCCTGGCTGGGGATCGAGGCTGCCAGCGTGGTATCGATCTGGCTGCCGAACTGGGCCTGAATCTTTTCCGTCGTCGCACCGGTCCGGCTTTGCAACTGGCCGCCGGCCCAGACGAATGACAGGACATAGGACGCGCCGACCGTCAAGCCACTGACTGTCTGGCTGATCGCACCGCCGCCACCCAGCCCGGTATCGCCGTCGAGGGCGACGAAATTGTCTCCGTGCGGGCTGGTCCCGGTGAACCCGCCGGTCGCGTAGAGCTTTTCCAGCCCGGTGTTGTAGCCGCTGTCGTATTGCGAGTTGGCGCTGTTCGTGGTCGCGGTGCCGTTGAAATAGAACAGGTTGTAACCGGCGTTGCCGGTCCAGTCCGTCACGCCTTGCATGTTCGGCTGCGTCCAGGCGGTGCCGAACTCATTGTTGAAGGTATACGACGTCTGGGCAAAATTGCCGTTCTGGACAAGATTGGCGGCCGATGCCGCGCCTGGGACCGCCGACACGGCGGCGATCATGCCAAGCGATAAAAACGCTACACGCGACATCATAGCTCCACCCGTCTCTATCTTTGAACGAGTTTGTATAATAACGCGACACTTTACGCAAGCGCATTCAGAACACTGTCAAAAATAATGCCCCCAACAAACATTCTCTCACGATCTTTGGGCAGGTCGTCATTTTCAACTACAGGTTGCTCAATATTCCGACTTTTAAACTTTTAATTGCGATTTCGGCATACAGACCTAGCGGCTCAGCCAGACCCCGCGCCAAACACCGGCACGTCCTGTCGCAGGATCGCCTGGTGCTGTGTCACCAGCAGCAGTTCCTCGATCACCGCCTGCGCAATGAGCATCCGGTCGAACAGATCAAGCAGAAATTCCAGCCGGCCCGAGGCCTGCTTTATGGCAATTTCGCACGGGGTTGCGGCACTGACCACACTCTGATTGTCCGCCGATGTTTCCCGAAGCCGCCGATCCAGCCGGGACGGTTCCGACACCGCGCAAAGGCAAACATGCTTATCCAGCAGCAGGTTCATGCCATATTCTATTCGAAGTAACGCAAATCGCCAGCCGCATCAGGCGGCATCACGCGCCGCCACCGCTGCCGGCGCGGCATACCGCGAGGCCCCGCCCAGCAGCACCTCCAGCTCGCATGCACCCTCGATCCCGGCGAACAGCGCCGCCGGCAACACCCCGGCGCCATCGGTCCAGCGCACCCCAAGTGCCGGCTCGTACCCATGGAATCCCGCGGTCAACGCCGGATCGGACGCCGCCATCACGCGCACCCGCGCACCCTGCCAGACCCGGATCTGACGCACCGCAACCCCCAGACGCCGCGGATCGCGGCCCGTCCCCAGTTCCGCCGGCGCCGCGGCGCGCGACTCCAGGCGCACCGCTGCCAGCCGGCCGTTCAGCCGAAACCCCAGCCGCCCCGCTGTCCGCCACGCCGCATCCACCCGCACGCCATCTGCGGCCAGATGCAGATCCGGGTCATCGCTCAACGTCATCGCCGGGGCCTGGCCTGTTCGAGCCAGTAGCCGGGTCCACACGGCATCCACCACCGGGCCGCCGGTCAGCACCGGCGCGAACGGCGGCACCGGGGCTGCGTCCAAAGCCGCCTGCACGTTCTGGAACCGATGGCGGTTGCCGTCGTCGCGGTAACTCTCCGCCGGCGCGCCCTCGGCGAACACCACCTCATGCGCCGCGAACTCCAGATGGAAGAATTCCACCACCTGCGCGCGGTCGTCCCACAGAATCGAGCGGTGATTGACCAGGAACTCGGCCGGTATCAGCACGCCGTCCAGATAGAGCGCGTGTCCCTTGGTCACCCGCAGATCCCGCGCCGGCACGCCATCGGCCAGCGCGCCCCGCCGAACGATCACCGGCGTGGCCGGACAGCGCCGGCCTGGCGTGACCAGCACCTGCCCGAACCCGATCCAGCGCAGCGGCTTCGCCTCGCCCGACAGGGTCAACACGCGGTCGCCCACCGCCAATGCCTCCACCGGCACGTCGCCGCGGCCGGTGCGGATCAGCGTCCCGGCGCAGTAACAGACCAATTCGAAGGTCACCGACCCGGCGCCGGCATTCTCGCCGGCCACCGCCACCACCGGGGTGCCGAGGTCGAGCGACCCGCCGCCGCCGCCGAAGCCGGCGGAATATGGCGCACCGCCGCCACCGC
>Ga0182012_10004233_pt1 | contig 15041 bp, 9 predicted proteins | sample 612S2SmetaG_FD_120486 | JGI IMG/M metagenome (GOLD analysis project Ga0182012, IMG submission 120486) | Permafrost microbial communities from Stordalen Mire, Sweden - 612S2S metaG | ecosystem: Environmental > Terrestrial > Soil > Wetlands > Permafrost | place: Sweden: Stordalen | collected... | reverse complement strand
TTTCGGTCGTTTTTGGCGTGTTTGGGAGGGCGTTCCGAGTTGATTTGCCGCCGGAAACTGCGGACGTCTCGCGCCGATCCTCAGACCTGCGTAGGGAAGCGCGCATCGCTTGAAATTAAAAAATATGGATGGTCGGTAAATTCAATTCACTCCGCAGCCTGAAACTGGAGCAGCTTATCTCGAGTAATCCGGATCCATGGCCGGATCGCGGATTCCGGCCAATTCCAGAGCCTGGAGCACGAACGCATTCCATGCAAAGACTCGGTGAAATCCGTAAAATGGATTTCCTGCCGAGGTCGGCAAGTACTCCTGACTCGTCGGAAACGCGTCGTCTGTGTGGGTTTCTGCCCACAACCGGTTGGCAATCGCGTGGTCTGCTCTCTTCCATCCATGCAGCTTCCCGGTCACATAGCCGCAGATCTCCACTCTCATCCAACTTCCACCGTTGTAATAGACGCCATCGGCTGCTTTATTTCGATAGCTCGCCGCGTAGGAGTCGCTTACCATCGGATGCCACTTATCGGTAAAGTAACTCCATTCTTTCCCTCTCGGTAAGCCGATAAAGATCGGCCTCACCGTGCCGCCTTCATTCGGGTAAGGGCAGTTTTCCCTGGGCAGCATGGACGGGATGTGGTTGAGATGGCTGACAACCATTTCGTCCGTTAGAATTGGCCGCTTGAAAAGCCAAAGAGAAAGAAACTCGGGAAAGATATCGGAGAAGCCTATGGCGTCCGGGATGTTGCGCGCGGGAGACAGAAAGCCACGCTCGGCGTCATAGTAACTGCGATACTGCTCCTCCGCCTTTGCGATGTAGCTTTCGGATATGGACGCGCTGATTTCAGGTATATGCAGTTCACGAATGACTCTCAGGAGTACTGCCAACATTCCCTGGTTTTCGCAGAGAATCCTGGTGCCTTCGGGATAGTGAATTACGTCAAGCTGACCTATGACAAACTGCGCCGTGCAGATGGCCTCGCGATGAGGATCGTAGCTTGCGAGACAGTACTCGGCGGCTCGACGGATCTTGTACCTATCAAGCTCAGTACCGAAGCGGCGATGATTCAGAAACGCCCACATCAACCATAGAGGGGTTGAGTCGTTGGATTTGCGTTCAAGGTTGGCAATGTTTGGCTCCACGAGCGTGTTGATCGCGCCGTCGTCGCCTTGATTGTCGGCCCAGACATTGAAGACTTTCTCGTTCAGTTCGCGGTTGTGGGTACCGTTTAGCGCGTAGAAGCTGTCGCGCAAATACATTTCGCCGGCGGCCGAATACCAGATGCTGGGTGCTAGCATGGGACGGTTTTCGGCTCCCTCCACATTCCAACTCAACATCATGACGTCTGCGTAGAGGATCTTCTCTGTTTCGCCTCCCTTGAAGCGCAGACCCTCAGCCAGGTGAAGGTGGCTGGCGAGACGATAACCGCGAACCGCGTGTGGAATGTCATCGTTCACAAAGATGAACACGGTTGTCTCTTGTTGGTGTCCCATCTCGAGACGGCGAGATGGTTCGCGGCGCGTGGCGACACGGAGAAGTTCAACATCGCGCACTTCAAACGAAGGCAGCCCGCCTGGATCACTGTTTTCGCCTTCTGGAATGAAGTCGGTCAGCGACAGAGCAAGAGCGCCGCCTGTGCCCTGCAGCGCAGGTATGACAAAGGAGAAATGGAAGTCGGAAAAGATGGAGGGTGATGCAGGCGCCGTATCGTTGAAAAGTGTGATGTCGCCAATTTTCCGCGGCTTGTCATCCACGTCCCATGCATGCACCGAGATTGGAACCGCGGATCGATATTTGAGATGTCCCTCATAGACCTCGCCGGCCTTTGCCGGAAAAGGTAAAAGGACGAAATCGGGCCTGGCGGTCGGAGAAAGTTTGACGATGCCGTCTTGTTGATCCACTTGAATCTGGCCGGACCTCTTCCACAGGGCAGCGGCCAAGAGCTCGACTGGTGCGCGGGAACCATCGCCTGTCAACTGAACTGTTGACTCACCAAAGGTCTGCTGGACAAATGATCCATGCGTTGCGCGATCGGCGGCATTTGGAAGAACGTAGAGATTCAGATCGGGAATGACGGCGGGCGCCGGTTTCACGGGTGTTCCGTCGCGCCTGATGATTCGGCTCCATTGATTGCGATATCCGGAATCGGTGAGGAGCCCCACGGTAACTCCGCTCGCCGTACGAAAGCCGGCCGCGGGAAAGTACTCGTGCAGCGGTCCACCTTTGCAGTCGGGATGGTCGAAACTCCAAAGATTTGCCGGGGCGGCCTCAGGTTCAAGGCGGTTGGCAAGTTGATAAAGAAGCGTGAACATGTCAGCCTGGCGTAACTGAATTGTCTTCTTGATCACATGCTGATTGATAACTTCGTAAGAGACATCGGCAGAGACAGTGGTACGCAAGTTAGAGAGCTCCATCTCACCTGTCAGCGTGATGTGTGTCCGACCACCTTTCCACGAAGTGGCTTTCCAGTGATCGAACCGGTCTTCAAGGCTCCGTTCGCTGTTTTGAAATACAGCCGAGAACTCTCCGCCTTGATGATGCCGTGCAATAAGCTGACCCCGATAGAGGATCGTTACGCTGTATCCGGATTGAACGTCTCCGGACACCTGAAGAGAAACAAGGCCGGAATCAGAGATTGGAGCAGCGTGCGACGGATTCGGAAGCAGAGTGAAAGCCGTTGTCATTGCCGACAGGGCAATAAATTCGCGCCGATCCAGATTTCCAAATGAGTCCATCGTCTTCCTCGGAACGTTCAGGGCTCGCTTCCAGGAGCTTCTAGCGTAGGTGAGCGGGGTGCAGGTTTCGGCTCAAGGCAACGGCGATTCGGTCAGGAACTCGCGTGTCAACCGTATCAGAAACATCCATTGCACATTCTCGATCAGATCAGGGAGTTCCGAAGATTGGAAGCTTCCGTGACAATTTGGCGATGACGTGCCCAGCTCAATCCTCCCACGGCAGGGCCAGCTTTAGTCGCAGTTCAAGAGGGGCCTGAACTCCCTGGAACAAATCTGCTTATAGCCTCGAGCGAGATATGTCCCGATCTGCCAGCTTGTGGGAACCGATTAGCTGGAATGAGGGCCAGTGCACGGTTTGCGCCGCCTGCACGATTCTTCAAACCCCTCTGAATGGGTGGCTGCCGGGGATGAATCCCCGGCCTACCGCGCCGCGCTGACGAAAAGAAGAAGCAGGTCCCCTTCGACTTCGCTCAGGGCAGGCTTTCGCTGCGCTCAGGATCACAATCGCTTTTTTAGCTCGCTCGGGATGACAGTCACTTCTTAGCTTGCTCAGGACACAGCCGTTCTTTTGATGGTTGGAGGGGCACGAAGCCCCTGCGAGCGAACAGCGAGTGTCTGCCGCACCGCAGGTGCCGAGCGGTTGGCCGCACCGCAGGTGGTTACCAGACGTGGCAGGTTGGGGTGTGGACCATTGGTTGGCCGGGTTTGCAGCCAAAGGCTTTTTGAAACTCGGGCAGATTCGATACCACTCCATTGATCCGCGCAAACCCCGGCGAGTGTGGATTGGTCACCGCGGTCACCCGCAGATTTTCTGGACGCTGGTTCTCGCACGCCCATTGCGCCATGCCTACAAAGAACCGCTGATCGGGCGTGAAGCCATCGGCAGGCGTCAGCGGCTGGCCCTCGGTCTGCTTCTTCCATGCGATGTAGGCCAGCAGAGTTCCGCCCAGATCGGCGACATCTTCGCCGCTGGTCAGCTTTGAGTTGATGTGAATGTCGTCGACGATCACGTAGCCCGCATACTGATCGCGGCCGCAGTTGATGCGCTCTTCAAAGCCCTTCGCGTCCTCCGGCGTCCACCAGTCGCGCAGATTGCCCTGGGCGTCGAATTGACGTCCCTCGTCGTCGAAGGCGTGGGTCAGCTCGTGGCCGATGGTGGCTCCGGTATTGCCGTAGTTAGGGGAGTCGTCTTCCTTCGGATCGTAGAGCGGCGGTTGCAGAACCCCGGCAGGGAAGTTGATGTCGTTCATCTGCGGGTTGAAGTAGGCGTTGACGGTCGGTGGCGTCATGCCCCATTCGTCGCGGTCGACCGGCTTGCCCAGCTTATGCCAGCGTCGCTCGCTTTCAAAGTGATAAGACCGAATAGCATTGCCAATGTAATCGCCGGGTTTCACTGCGAGAGCCGAGTAGTCGCGCCACTTCTCCGGATATCCGATCTTGTTGCGAATAGCGTGGAGCTTGCGCAACGCTTCCGCCTTCGTCGCCGGGCTCATCCAATCCAGGCCCTCGATTTCATGCTGCATGGCGGTTTCGATCTGCTCGGTCATGAGCTGGGTCTTGGCCTTGGTGTCCGCGGAAAACGTGCGCCGCACGAACTCCTGTCCCAGCGCCTCACCGAGGCTGCGGTCGACAGCGCGCGTGCAAGTCTTCCACCGTGGAGGCATGGCCGGCACGCCGCGCAGCGTCTTCGAGAAGAAGTCGAAGCTAGCCTGTTCAAAAGGATGGGCGAGGTAGGGCGCCTCAGCCGTCAGCAGATGAAAGCGCAGATAGCCACGCAACGCGGCTACATCTTCCGTGTTCAATACCGCGTCAACGGCTTTGAAGAACTCCGGCTGCGACACGTTCAGCTTGGCCACACCGGGCGCGCCCTGCACCTTGAAGTAGAGCGGCCAGTCGATGGAGGGAGCCAGCTTGGAAAGCTCTTCAACCGTCAGTATGTGATACGTCTTGTGCGGATCGCGGCGCTCGACGCGTGTGAGCATGGCCTTGGCCAGCGCAGTCTCGATGCGGAGAGTCGCATCGGCGTCAGCTTTCGCCTGCTCGGCGCTTTCGCCGGAGAGGGTCAGCAGTTGTTGAATGTAGGCCGCGTACTGCTCGCGGATCTTCACGCTTTTCTCGTCGGTCTTCGTATAGTAGTCGCGGTCAGGAAGTCCGAGGCCGCCCGCCTGCAACTCGACGATGATCAGCGACGAATCGATCGCATCCTGGCCAGTCCCTGCGCCGAAAAAGAAGCCGCCTGGGTACTCGTGATGCAGCTCAGCGAGCGCGGACAACACCTCCGCCCGCGTCTTCAGCGCGTCAATCTTCTTGAGCTCCGGCTGCACGGGCTTGTCGCCCAATGCGTCGATGGCAGCAGTGTTCATGCAGGCGGAATAGAAGTCGCCAACCTTCTGCTGCACAGGCGTACGATTCGTGGCCTTGGCGTCATCCTCGAGAATGCCCCAGAGAAATTGCTGGTTGTCGTTGGCCAACTTGGCGTAGACACTCCACGAGGCCTGATCGGCGGGGATGGGATTGTTTTTCTCCCAGCCCCCGCAGCTGAATTTATAGAAGTCAGTACAGGGGTCAACAGAGCGGTCAAGGCTGGTCACGTCAAGCGACGGAGAATACGGCATAGCCTGGAGGGGCTTCGGCGCGGCTTGTTGCGCATGAAGGCTGAAGGTAGAAACGGCGCATGTGAGCAGGGCGGCAAGCAGGGGCTTCGCAATCATGTGTACTCCTGTGAATGAACGGCGCAACGTCACCATGAAGTGACGCAAGACAGTGTAGCCGATCAGCGATCATCTGAATTCTACGACGTTCACGCAACTCGCGCGGTAAATTCGAATCTTCAAATCTTTCTGGGTGTGTGGCAGCAAGGGATGAATCCCCGGACCAGCGCGTCACCCGGGTGGTTGCGAGCGCTGCGCGGTGCACGAAAAGAAGAAGCAGGCCCGTCGCTTCGCTTCGGATGAAAGCTCATTTCTAAAATGAACTTTTGAGGCGCCAAACTAGAAGCCCGGCGGATGTTCCTGAGCGACACCGAACGCCGATTCCAGGGCGATGCCTGCCTCTGCCAGTGTGCCTTCGTCGAACAGGCGGCCGATCAGTGTTACTCCATGTGGCACGCGGCGCGGCGGAGAGAATCTGGGTAGCGGATGTTTCGAATCGGGAGCCCAGTCACTGCGCGCCTCCGACACTTCAACAAATCCGCCGCGAAGCGTCAGGGATGGGTGACCGGTGAAGTTGGTGATGACCAGCATCTCATCGCGCAGCGATGGCACAAGGAGGAGATCGACCTCAGAGAAAACTCTGGCCATCTCCTGCGCTACTTTGCGTCGGAAACGGTCGGTCTGAACAAAATCAACGGCAGACAGGAACCTCGATTGGCGAAAGACGTTGGGCCAGGCGTCGGGAACCTGGGCCGTCAATTCATCCACCTTGTGGCTGAGGGTGAGCTCTTCAAATGCGGCTGCGCCTTCAGCGAACAGAATGAGATTGAGCGAGTCGTAGGGCCAATCTGGGATGGAGACAGGCACGGGCGTCATGCCTAGTTTCGCGATCGTTTCAAGGGCAGCGCGATCGACGTCGGTCGCTGGGTCTTCCTTCATCCACGAAGGGAAGTATCCAACACGGAGGCCTGCAACCTTTGCTCCGGCATTAAAGGCAACGGTGCATGGGACACTCGCGACGTCACCGGGGTCGGGGCCGGAGATGGCGTTGAGCACAAGCATAGTATCTTCAACGCCTCGCGCCATGGGGCCAAGTTTGTCCAGCGACCAGCAGAGAGTCATGGCGCCGGTGCGCGGCACGCGGCCATAGGTGGGCCGAAGGCCGGTAACGCCGCAGCGCATGGAGGGGCTCACGATGCTGCCGCCTGTTTCGCTGCCGATGGCAAATGCGACCAGTCCTGCCGCTGTGGCTGCGCCGGGGCCGGCACTGGAGCCGGAAGAGCCTTCTTCAAGCAACCAAGGGTTCATTGTCTGGCCACCAAACCAGATATCGTTCAGCGCCAGAGCACCCAGGCTCAGCTTGGCTACCAGCACGGCGCCCGCAGCATTCAGTCGCCGAACCACCGCGCTGTCGGCTGATGGAATGCGATTTCTGTACGGCTCGGCGCCATAGGTGGTGGGAATGTTTGCGGTATCGAGCAGATCCTTCGCACCCCATGGAATTCCGTGTAAAGGGCCGCGATAGTGCCCGGCGGCAATCTCGGCGTCAGCTTCGCGCGCTTGCGACAGCGCGTGTTCCCGCGTGAGCGTGATGACGCAATGCAGCTTCGGATCGAATTGTTCCAGACGATGCAGATAGATTTCCGTTAATCGCTTAGAAGTGATTTGGCGGTTCTCGATCCAGCGGGAAAGCTGAGCGACGTTGGCAAAGGCGATGTCCTCGTCATTCGACGGTAGCGGAATGTTCTTGCTTGCGTTGCGGACGAAGGTGTTGTCCGACTGGTTGCCCTGGTTGACTCGCGGAACTCCGGGCAAGGAAGGATCCCACTGAGTCGCAGGCGCGAGCGTCGCCTCAAGAGCCAGCTTGCGCGGTCCTGTTCGCAGTTCATACATGGGCGCCATCTGCATGCGCCAGTTGTTCGCGGCTTCTGCACGATCCGCAGCAGTCATCTCCACTTGCACGAGCTTTTCCGCCTCATCAAATGTTGCGGGCGTCACCTCTGGGCCAACCGGTGGAGCTGTGCCGAAGGCGGTCGGAGCGCCGGGCGTGCTCTGCGCCGATGGAGTCTGTGGTGGCGTCTGAGCGGATATAGCTGCACCAACCAATCCAATGGAACTCAGGGCGAGGAACTGTCTGCGGGATTTCGGCATCTTTGTCCTTCGATGAATGTAACTCGTCTCGGTTCAGTTACTCATATCATGCGCGGTTGTTCAGTAAGCAAGAGCTACGCCGTCGGCGCGCATCTCGCTTGCTGCCGCGTAGACGCGATCGTCGCCCTGTTTGCGGTTTTCGACGCACTCATAACGTCCGAAGCCACCATCGCTCTCGCCCATGGGCCATCCTATCTCGATGAGCGCCTTGCGGGTGTCGACGGGAATGCCGGCTTCAAGGCGCAGAATGCCGCGAGGCGTTAAATTTGGAGGATCTTCGCCCATTGTCTGCGAGGATCCCTCGTGATGCCAGCGCGGACTATCTCCAGCCGCTTGCACGTCTAGCCCGTAGTCGACCCGGTTGATGATGATCTGCGACTGGCCCTGCGGCTGCATGTCGCCGCCCATAACTCCGAAAGCAAGCCATGGCACACCGTCCTTAGCGGCGAAACCGGGAATGATGGTCTGGAAGGGGCGCTTGCCGGGCGCATAGATGTTGGGGTGTCCATCCTGAAGGGAGAAGAGCTCGCCGCGATCCTGAAACATGAAGCCGAGGCCGTCGGCGACAAGACCTGAACCCATGCCGCGAAAGTTCGATTGAATCATCGAGACCATCATGCCATCGTTGTCGGCCATTGAGAAGTACGTCGTGTCTCCGTGGCTGGGAGCCTGGCCGGGATAAATGGGGTCAAGAATCCGATCGAGGTGGATGAGTTTCGCGCGTTCGATTGCATAGGCCTTTGAGTTGAGCCAGTCGATGGGGATTTTTGTAAAATCTGGGTCGGCGTAAAAATGTGCACGGTCTTCATAGGCAAGGCGCTTTGCTTCGATCTGTACTTGGAGCGATTGCGCGGACTGAAAGCCGAAACCGCGCATGTCGAATTGCTCGATGATGTTGAGCATTTGGAGTGTGGCCAGGCCCTGCGTGTTTGCGCCCATGGCGTAGACGTCGACGCCGCGATATTTTGTAACCAAGGGTTCGACCCACTCGGCGTGGTGCTCGCGGAGATCGTCTTGCGAGAGCCAGCCCCCGATGCGCTTGAAGTATGAATCAATGGTTTTGGCGATGGGCCCATCGTAAAATGCATCGCGGCCACCATCGGCGATCATGCGATAGGTGCGGGCAAGGTCGGGATTGCGGCGGACATCGGACTCATTGGGAGCTTTGCCATTTTGATAGTAGGTGTGAACCGCGTTTGCCGTCTCTTCAACGCCCGAGCCGGGGCGAAGAAAGATGGCCATGTTGCGCTTGATGTACCAGCCAATGATTTGGGGTGTTGGCGAACCGGCTTCGCAATAATGAATGGCCGGCTCAAACAGCTCGGCCCACTTGAGCTTGCCGTAACGTTGGTGGAGCGCCCACCAACCTCCAAGTGCGCCGGGTGTAGAGACGGTGACTGCACCGAGCTTCGGAAGGACGCCGTTTTTTGCGCCTGAACGGGCAGTAGCGAGAGACAGCGCTTTAGGTGAGCGGCCGGAACTGGCCATGCCCTCAAGCTTGCCGGCTTTCGGATCCCATACGAACGCAAAACAATCGCCGCCGAGGCCGGAACTGGTGGGTTCAACGAAGCCAAGGACTGCGTTGGCGGCAACTGCGGCATCCACTGCCGAGCCGCCGCGCTTCAACATATCGATGGCTATCTGCGTGGCAAGCGGATGCGCCGTTCCCGCCGCGCCGGAGCAGCCGAGTGCAGGCGAGCGCGATGCAAAGCTGGCTCCCGAGGGGCGGTCGCCTGCGTGCACGTCGGGGCGAATAAACCGCTCGTCACCGGGAGCTTGAAACTTGGAGAGGCTGCCGGACATGCCGTCACTGGAGGCATTTTGTGGCTGACCAGCGGCCTTGTGCGGTGCAGTTGCGAGGGACCCTGCCGCGGCTAGGGGAAGCGTTGCAAGAAAGGTACGACGGCGCATTGCGGTCTCCTTTGCGTCCTTCGGAAAAGAAAGCTTTGCTTGATGGTACTGCGGGATGAGGCGACTCTATCAAGGTGAAGGGGACGGCGATGCGATTGAGCGGCACATTTATTGGCTCCAAACAGGATGGTGGGACAGAGACGGGCGTCAGGAGTTCCATCATAATACCCGATACCTTCGGTTCGACAATCAAGCGGAGAAGACCTCTTCCTCTTCGCTGCCATCTGAAGAGGGCGAGGACTTTTCGGATGGTTCAGCGATTTGCCGCACGGCTCAAGGCGTGAAATTGTAAATGCATTTGTCGACAAGGGAAGAGGTATCCGGGTCGACATCCGTGTCTGACTATTAGGGGTGACGTGCGCCCGCGGTTTCGCGAATCGTGTTCAGGAGATCTGTGGCGGACACTCCTTTTAATAGATAGGCATGTGTAAAGGCGTAACGGGATTGTTCGAGCGAGTAATCCAACTCATGCGGAGCAACCAGAATAAACCGGCTCGACCGGGGTTGCGTGGAGTACTCATGCAGGTGCCTGCAACGCCGGGCGTCAAGCATGGCTTCATCGATCAGAGTTACGCCAGGGCTGTTGGCCTTCAGCACAGAGAGGACTTCGCTGCGCGACGCTGCCTGGGCTGTCAATTGCATGTCAGGCTGGTTGCTCACGATGATGCCCCAGGCCATGCGATCGAGCTGTGCAGACATCGCAATGACTACGCGGATGGGCTGCTCTTCCTTGTTAGAGAGCCGAGCATCATGCATAGAGGACGGTCCAGCGTGCCATTGAGCCTCGAGATCGGACGCATGCGCCTTTTGCGAAGAACGAAACGACGGCATGGCAATCCCTCTTTCCGAGCAAGGCCGCTCAGGAGCAAATATTCGATATCATAGCGCCGCTTCTGGCAAAACAAATCCGCCGGAAGTAGGATTGCCGCGCATGAATTTGAATTTCACTCGACCGTAACGGTCATCTGCAATGACTTCTAGACACGTCCGGTCGAACCGCCTGCTGTGATGGTGATAGTGCCTGTGACCGGCTGGGTGGAGCAACCGCCGGTACCACCTCCTCCGCACGCTGCGAGACCGGATGCTACGACAAGCGCCGCGAGAAGCAGCAACATAGTCTGTGCACGGGAGTTCATCAACAGGCGCTTCCGCCCGAGAGCGACGAAGAGCAAGCCGAAGACACCCGGCAGCCAGAGGATGGTTGCCGCCGCGATGCCGCTGTTGGCACGATTGAATTGCGGATCATCGACTGCGGCAGAGGAGGACGCCGCAATTGTCACCGTCCCGGTCAGCACAGTGCCCGTACCATCCAACCTAAAACTGGCAGGGCTGAAGCTGCAGGTTGCGCCTGCCATGGCTGAGCTGCAACTCATGGTTACGGTTAGGTTGTATGAGCCAACCAGCGTGATGGTAAGAGAAGCGCTGCGGTTGCTGCCTGACGGGACGGAGACGCTTGACGAATTCGAATTCAGGGAGAAGTCCCGGTTCGGTGACGGTGATGGCGGCGGAGTTGGAGGCCGCGAATGCAGTTGTGCTCGCGTAGTCTGCTGTGAGCGAATTGGCTCCTGGGGAAAGCGTTCCGGTATTGGTTGCTACATCGTTTTCAATGAGCGTACCCGTGCTCAATTGAGTCGAACCATTGAGGAATGTGACCGTTCCGGTTGGAGTGCCCGCTGAGGAGGTGACTGTTGCCGTGAGGGTGACATTCTGTCCGGGGTATATAACCGCCGCCGAAGCGGTCAATGCCGTCGAAGTTGGCGCGACAGCCTGCGAAGCCGCCGTAATGTGGACGGGTATAACTTCCCATAGCTGCGAGTGCAAGTACCACGTTGTTTTCATTCCGGAATGTCGACGCAAGGCGTTGTACGGAAACCTGCGCCGGCATTTGGGCGAGGTATTCCGAAAGCTGGCCGAGCAGAAGGAGTGTCGCATTGAGGAAGGGCATCTTCTGGCCGACCATGTACACATGACGATCTCGATCCCGCCCAAGTGTTCCGTGTCGTCTGTGGTGGGGTTTATCAAGGGTAAGAGCGCGATTCACCTGGCGCGGGTGTATGGAGAGCAGAAGCAAAACTATGCCGGGCAAAGCTTCTGGGCGCGCGGATATTTCGTGTCGACAGTGGGCCGAGACGAGGCCACGATTCGGGACTACATCCACAACCAGGAACAGGAAGACAAACGGATCGACCAACTGAACATGTGGCGATGACCTGCCACAGACAAGGTGGCCAAAATTTACCGGGGCCGCGTTAGCGTCCCCGCTCAAGCCACTTTGAGCGGCTCACACAATGAAGCCCCCGGCTCTGCCGGGGGTAATCTTACTGGAGCACGATTTATCCAATTGGGAGGCCGACTTACCTTCTAAGTCCAAATCGTAAAGGGGGCTGGAAACCGGGATTCGAGCGCGACCAGATTCACGCGCTAACAAATCCCGGTTTCTGTTATCGGATCACTTTCTGGCTTCCTCAATGTCCTACAATCCGTTAGACAAGTCCGAGCAATGCTCTTCGGATTGAAACAATTCGCCTTCTTTATCCCCTGTGCCTTCGTTCTGGAGACTATGCCGTTGGTGGCGCAAACCGCCTACCCAAGCTCCGAGCTTGCATCTGATCTGGAACACTGTCAGGCGGCTCTCAAGGCCAACAATCAGGCGCTTGCACCGAAGCATTTGCGGGGCATTTGTCGAATCCAACGTTTGTCGGATTCCCAACTGCCCACGAGGGAATGCATCTGCACCGACGCAAATGTTCCGGAAATTGATCTTCCAAGAAGCAGTCGAGCCGGAGTTACAATCGGGTAACGCTGCAAAACGGGAAACAATATCCATGCGAAATTGCCTGAGGTTCGCTCTCGCGCTGTTTGTTGTAGCATGGCGCCCGCCGATTCCGGCTCAATCAACCGATGGCATGGCGCCTTTTGCAATGGATCACCGTGCCGGCTTCCTGTCCAAGTCGCCGGTCGATGTCTCGTTTTTGCTGGACGCTCCCGCGGGCAAGCATGGGTTTGTCAAAGTCGTGGATGGCCATCTTGCCACCGGAGATGGTGAGCGCATTCGGTTCTGGGGAGTGAACATTACGGACTGGAGCAAGGGCTCGCGCCAAATCCCCGCGAAGGAGGATTCGCCGTTTCTCGCGGAGACGTTGGCGCGCTTCGGCGTCAACTGCGTGCGCTTGCAGTTTCTCGATCTTCCCACCCCACGCGGGCTCATCGACAGCAGCCGTCAGGACACACGCGCTCTCGATGCCGCAGAGTTGGATAAGGAGGATTTCTTCATCGCCGAGCTTGAGAAGCGCGGCATCTATATCGACTTCAATCTTCTGGTCGGCCGTCCGTTCAAGGCCGGCGACGGCGTTCAGGATGCGAACCTTCTTCGGGAAGGCGCAAAGGGGACCTCTCTTTTCGACCGGCGCATGATCGAACTACAGAAGGAGTATGCACAACAGTTGCTGGGCCACCGGAATCCCTACAGCGGTTTGAAATACACCGAGGACCCAGCTGTCGCCATCGTCGAAATCAACAATGAAAATGCGCTGAATATCGGGTACCGTGCTCCGTCGCAGTTCTACGTGCATGAACTCACTGAGATGTACAATAGCTGGCTTTCAAAACACAGGACGCCGGCGCAGATTGCCGAGTTGCGGAGCCTTGCTGGCGCGAGCGGCGATCAGGCTGCTGTCCCGCTTATGGCCGGATTTAGAAACCCGGGTGCTACAGCGCCGCCTGAGCGGTTCTACGCTGAGGCAGAGTTCTACAACGATGCGCAGCAGGATTACTTTGCGGAGATGGAGAGTTATGTAAAGGGCACGCTGGGATCGAAGTCGCTGGTGATTGCGACGGCGGATCACAGTCATTCAGGCAGCGGCTACCCCATCCTCCTGGCGACCTTGCCGTCCGATGTGATCGACGGGCATACGTATTGGCAACACCCCGAGATGTACGTCCGTAAATCCCCGATGGTGAACGATCCATTCAACTCCACGGTTGTAGAGTTATCAAGGTCTGCCATTGCGGGGAAACCCTGCACAGTAAGTGAAGTCAACGAACCGTTTCCAAATGACTTTGACGGTGAAGGCATTCCGATACTTGCAAGTTATGGCGGAATGCAGGATTGGGACGGCATTTTCTGGTACACCTTTGAGCCGAAGGTAGATCCGGCCTGGAAGCCCTACGTGGGTGATCCATTCGACATGTCGCTTGATCCGGTCAAAATGCCTGAGCTAGCCGCCGGGGCGTTGATGTTTCTTCGTGGTGATATCGAAAAGGCGCATAACGTGGCGGAACGGTCGTACACGGAGAAGCAGGTCTTTGACAGCATGCTTCTTCCGTCAACCGATCGCCCATACTTTACTTCAGGCTTTCCACTTGATCTGCCGCTTGAGCATGAGGTTCGGATCTCATCGCTGGATGGTCCACCAAACTTGCCTTTTCCGAAAGTTCCTATGCCAGATCCAATCGTCTCCGACACAAGGCAGCTTGCATGGTTTCATTCCTCTGAAAAGGGCGGCCTTGTAACTGTTGATACTCCTCGGAGTGAGGCGTTGATCGGCTTTGTCAAGTCGAACGCAAAGTCTGTCAGCCACTTCTCGGCGAACATTGAGAATACATTCTGCACCATTCTGCTGAATTCTCTTGATGAGAAGCCTATTGCGAAGGCTTCGAGACTACTTCTTGTCGCAGGGGGGCGGGTTGAAAACACAGGGCAGCAATGGAATTCGGCGGGAACGGATGTAACAAGTTGGGGAGGCTCCCCTACGTTGATTGAGCAAGTGAAGGGCAACGTAATACTACGTGGCATTGAGGGGGCGCGCACAGTTCACCTTCAGCCGATCGATGGCGCCGGCAGGGCTCTTGGTCCTCAGATCGAAGCGCTCAAAGACGGCGATGGTTGGAAGATACAACTCGGCAGTCCGACTACTACCTGGTACGAGGTCACAGTGGAGCGGAAATAGAAGCGTGAACGGAAGGACCGGGCGCACTCATTTGTTGTTGAAGCGAGAATTCGAAAGGGAGTGGACTGTTGGATAGGCGCGATTTTCTCAAGACAACGGGCACATTGTTCGCAACAGCTGCTTTACCTGGAGCTTCTGCGCTTGCAGGCGCTGAGGAGCAATCCTTGGAGGGCCGGGCCGTTCTGCCGATGAACCGCAACTGGCGGTATCATCCTGCAAAAGTGGACGGGGCTGAGTTACCTGGATTTGACGACTCCAAATTTGAACGTGTCGTTGTTCCGCATACAAACATTTCACTGCCATGGCATAGCTTCGACGATAAGGAGTACGAGTTTGTTTCCACCTACCGGCGTCGATTCAAGACTCCGCGTGACGCGCAAGGAAAGCGGATCTTTGTTGACTTTGAAGGGGCAATGACTGCCTCAACTGTTTGGATCAACGGAGTTCTCCTGGGTGAGTACAAGGGCGGCTTCACGCCCTTTTCCTTTGAACTTACGAGGCACATCCAATTTAACGGGGAGAACGTACTAGTGTAGTCCACCACACAGATGGTCATTTATTCAAGACCGCCCGAGCGCGTGTGACCTTTTCCAGGATGTCAGTGGCTTTGGCGGTCCAGATGAAGGGCTTGGGATTCTGATTGTGGCCG